>Ga0268386_10001074_pt1 | contig 18496 bp, 14 predicted proteins | sample RVTome_15_FD_200260 | JGI IMG/M metagenome (GOLD analysis project Ga0268386, IMG submission 200260) | Soil microbial communities from uranium-contaminated site in the Upper Colorado River Basin, Wyoming, United States - RVT150D86... ...
GAACCGGCCGCCCGGGCCGGAGACCGTCCAGCGGCCGGTGCCCAGCGCGCTCACCCGGATCCCCGCGGCGGCGTTCGGCGCGGCCTCGAGGGTCCCCTCGATGCGGGCGCTCCCGGTGACGGCGGCGGCGGTGGGAACCTCGGTGGCGACCAGCCCCTCGCCGCAGCCGGCGGCGCCGAGGGCGAGGCAGAGCACGAGCAGGCGGATGGGCATGCGCTCCTCTCGATCCGGGACGGCCTGCACAGGCCCGGAGTCCTTCCGGGACCTCCCCGGCTTCGCGCCCGGGGCGCTCGGTTCACCGTCCGATCGGGACTAGGATAAAGGGGCCGGAGCGGCCCTCGGGGTGACCGCCGTCACCCCGCGAGGACGGACCGGGAGGGGGCGGTCGGAGGACCGGGTAGCCGCTCTCAGGCCGGCAGCGGCCGCGGGGTCGCTCCCACCGTCGTGGAGCCGCTCCGGCCCACCTTGCGACGCAGGGCTTCGATGAAATCCACGCGGAAGTGGGGGACGTCCACCGCCCCCCCGCTCACCGCCTGGGCCTCGCGGACGAGCCGCTCGTAGGCCTCCACGTGGGCGAGGGCCCGGCGCATCTGGGCCGGGCCGCCCGTCTTGGACTCGCGGGCGAACCCCGCGGTGGCCTTGGCCAGGCTGCGCAGGGTCACGTCGAGGACGCGGGCGATGCCGTCGCGGGCGGCCGCGATGAGGTCCTCGTCCCGGCTCTCCACCCGCTCGCGCAGGTCGGCCTCGCGGCAGAGGAGCCGGGCTGCCTGCCGGGACAGCGCCGCCGCCTCGGCGTCGAATCCCTCTTCCCGCAGGCTCACCAGCTGCGCCTCGACCTGCTTCAGCTCCTTCCGCACCTCGTAGAGGGTGACCGCCACCCGCCGGTGCACGTCCTCGAAGAGGGGCATCGCGTCGAGGGGCCGGCGGATCCAACGGGGGAAGAGCGTCTCGACGCCGTGGAGACGCATCATGGTCGTCTCCTGGGCCAGGCGCGAAACCACCGTCGCCCGGTCCAGCCCCGCGAACGCGGCCAGCGCCTCGAGCGTTTCGCGGGCGGCGTCGTGTTCGGCGGTGATCTCGGCGCGCATCGGGCAACCTCCAGCCACGCCCTCGAGTTGTGAGTATACGCTTTTCGTATCCTCTCATCCAGAGGGTGGAAAGGAAAAATACCGCAATCCGAAGCCTTCCGCTACTGGCCGAGGGGCTTGATCTCGTACAGGTCTCGCCCGGGTCAAGGACAGTGTCCCCAAGCGCCCTGACTGGCACATCGTACAGTAGCCGGGCAGAGCCATCCGACCCGTTTGACGGGGGATCGTCCTAGCTATACCAGGAGGGGACCGGTAAGCGTATAATTAGTATACAGATGGCGCCTTCCAGAGCCTATCTCCTTTCTCCTCATCTACTTGTGCTCGAGGAGCTCGCTCGATGGCTGGCCCAGGCGGAGATTCCGGCCGACAAGATCAGGCTCCCCTATTCCCTGACCCCACGTCCCGGCCCGCTGGGCGCCGCCCGGGGCTCGGTGTGCGTCGTCGACGGCTGCTTCCCGCCGGTGGCCACCGAATCCCTGGTCCGGGAAATCCTGGCGGAGTCCCCGGACACCGCGGTGGCGGTCCTGGCCGAGGACCTGGCCGCCCCCTTCGCCTTCCCGCTCCTCCGCGCGGGGGTGAAGGGGCTGCTGACCTACGCGAACGCCCGTCGCCAGCTCCTCCCCGCGGTGTCCGCGGTGTCCCGAGGGGGCTACTGGGTGCCGAGGGCCCTGCTCACCAAGTTCCTGGACACGCTCCTCTCGCGGAGCGCCGTCCCGCCCCCCGCCCGGCGCACCAGCCTCTCCCGGCGGGAGCAGGACGTGCTCGACGCCCTCCTCCAGAACCTGTCGAACAAGGAGATCGCCGGGCGCTTCAACATCTCGGAGCGCACCGTGAAGTTCCACGTGTCCAACCTGCTCGCCAAGTTCGGGGTGCAGCGCCGAGCCGACCTGATCCTCCTCTCCTTCCAGTCCCGGGCGTCCTTCCCCGCGGCGACGGCGCCCGGCCCGGCCGCCGCCGCGGCCGGGCCTCTGCGCGGATAGCGCGCGAGTGGTGCTATCCTGCCGCATCCCGCGATGAGCGCTCGAGCCTCGACCCCGGCCAGGCTGCGGATCCTGCGCGCGGCCGCGTGCCTGCTCCTGGCCGCGATCGCCCAGGACCTCCTCGCGGACGCGGGGTGCGACGCCGCGTCGCCGATCGGCTCGGCCGCCGCCGTGCGCGCCCCGGAAGACCAGCCGACGGGAGGCCGGGAACCCTGCGCGCCCCTCTGCGTGGAGGACTGCTTCTGCTGCTCGCGCTCGGTCGCGGCGGGGCCCGTGATCGTGCCCCCCGCGCCCGTCCTCCTGAGCACCCTCGACGCTTCCCCCCGGGAACGCTGGTCCCTGGGCGTCCGCCCCGTCGTCGACCACCCTCCCCTGCGCCTCGCCTGAAGCCCGCCGCTCGCGGGTAGTGGCCGGGCGCGCCCGCGGGCGCGCCCCCGGGGCCATCGGCGCGTCCACGGATGCAGGAGGGAAGTGTCTTGCGCTCGTTCCATCGTCGTGTCTCGCTGACGTCGGTCGTGCTCGCCACGTGCCTCGCGTCCGGGAGGAGCCACGCCGAGGAAGGCCTCGGAGTGGACGCCTACGTCGAGACAGTCCTCCGCTCCCATCCCGGGGCCCGCCAGGCGGCCGCCCTCGAGGAAGCGGCGGCCGCCGAGCGACGGGCCGTCCGCCGGCTCCCCGACCCGTCCCTCGAGTACTCGCGTGGCCGCGCGCGGCCCGCCGGCGGGGCCGCTTCCCGGGCGAGCGAGAGCGGGTTCTCGATCTCGCAGACGATCCCCTGGCCGGGGACGTTCTCGGCGAACGTCCGGGCCGGCGACCGGGCCGCCGACGCGCTGCGGGCCGAGGGTGTGGGCGCCCGGTGGGAGCTGGAGATCGAGGCGCGCTCCGCCTTCGCCCGGCTGCTCCATGCCCGGGACGCGTCGGAGATCGGCCGGGCCGCCGAAGCCGACGCCCTCGCGCTGCGCGACCTCACCACCCGGCGGGCCGAGCTGGGCGAGGCGCGCGAGACGGACCGCATCAAGAGCGAGGTCGAGTGGCTGCGCCAGCGGAGCGTCCGGCGGGCCGCCGACCGGGAGGCCGGGGCCGCCGAGGAGGTCCTCCGCACCCTGGCCGTCGAGCCCCTCCCGCGGCCGCTCGTCCTCCGGGCCGAGCCGGCCCGGCCGATGCCGGCCCCCGACGCGGCCGTGCTCCGTGACCGACTCGGGCGCGCGAACCCCCGCCTCCTCGCGGCGAGGGCGGCCTCGGAACGGGAGTCCGCCCTCCTGTCCGTCGCGCGCCGCGGCCGCATCCCCGACCTCGAGGTGGCGTGGTTCCGCGAGGAGGAGCTGGACAAGGAGGCCACCGGCTTCATGGTCGGCGTCCGCGTCCCCCTGTGGGACGCCAACCGGGGCGCGATCGCGCGGGCCGAGGCCGCATCCACCTTCGCCGCGGCCGGGGCCGAGCGGGTCTTCCTCGACCTCACGGCCGCCCTCGAGCGCGCGCGGCAGGAGCTGGAGGGGGCGGTGGCCCGGGCCGCGACCCTCGATCGGGAGATCCTGCCCGCGGCGACGCGCGGCCTCGACCTCGCCCGGTTCAGCTACCGGGAGGGAGAGACGTCGCTCCTCGACCTCCTCGATGCCCAGCGGACCTTCCGCGAGACCCAGCGCGAAGCGGCGGCGTCGCGGCTCGCCCTCGCCCTCGCGCTGGCCGAAGTCCAGCGTCTCGTGGGCCCCGACTACGATCCCTGGAGATGACGCCATGAGCCCGATAGCGAGTCGAACGGCGTCCGCGGCCCTCCTCGCCGTGGCCGCGCTCGCGGCCTGCGGCGGCCGCCCCGGCGGTTCCCGCTCCGACGGCCGGGAGCCCGAGGCCGCGGAGCCCCGGGGCGAGGCCGCCGGGGAGCACCACGAAGAGACGCCCCTCACGGTAACCCTCGGCTCGGCCGCGATCGCGGAGGCGGGGGTGGAGACCTGGACCGTCCAGCCCGTGGACCTCGAACACCTCCTCGTCCTCAACGCGACGGTCGAGCACGACGAGAACCGCCTCCTCCACGTCGCGGCGAACGTCCAGGGACGGGTGACGGCCATCCCGGTCGACCTGGGCGACGCCGTCGCCCCCGGGGATCCTCTCCTCGTCCTGGAGAGCGTGGCCCTCGGCCGGGCGCGCGAGGAGCTCCTGCGCGGGGTCGCGGCCCTGCGGGTGGCCAACCGCGCCTACGAGCGGGCGAAGGCGCTGGTGGCGGGCCACGCCATCAGCGAGGGCGAGTTCCAGGCCCGCGAGGGGGAGTACCTCGCGCGGAAGGCGGCGGCGCAGGCCGCGGAGAGGGCCCTCCACCTCTACGGGGAGGACGACGACGAGATCGCCCGGCTCCGCGCGGCCGCCGAGTCCGACGGGTCGCTGCCCGCCGGCGACCCGCCCCGGCTCACGATCCGCGCTCCCTTCGCCGGCCGGGTCATCGACCGGAAGGTGACCCCCGGGGCCCTCGTGGAGGCCCTCCAGCCCCTCATGACCCTCGCGGACCTCTCCACGGTCTGGGTCTTCCTGCAGGCCTACGAGAAGGACCTCGCCCTCCTCTCGAAGGGCCTTCCCGTCACCATCCGCAGCGAAGCCTATCCCCAGGACTCCTTCGCGGGCCGCGTCGACTTCCTCGGCAGCGTGGTGGACGAGGCGACCCGGACGGTGAGGCTCCGGGCCACCGTGGACAACCGCGACGAGCGCCTGCGCCCGGGGATGTTCGTCAAGGCGCAGGTGGACGTGCCCCGGCCCGAAGCCGAGGCGCACCCGATCCTGGCCGTGCCCCGGTCCGCCCTCCAGACCCTCGAGGGCCGGAGCACGCTCTTCGTGCAGGTCGGGCCCGGCCGGTTCGGCCGGCGCTTCGTCGAGACCGGCCACAGCTTCGAGGGCTTCACCGAGGTGCTCGCCGGCGTGAAGGCCGGGGACGTGGTCGTGACCGAGGGGAGCTTCGTCCTCAAGTCCGAGTTCGCCCGGGCGTCCCTCGGGGCGGAGCACTGAGATGCTGCGCGGGCTGGTCGACTGGAGCCTGGAGAACCGCCCGGTCGTCCTCACCGGCGCCGCCCTGCTCGTGGCGGGCGGCGTCTTCGCGCTCACCCGCCTTCCCGTCGACGCGGTGCCCGACGTCACGAACGTCCAGGTGCAGGTGCTGACCAAGGCGCCCGCCCTCGGGCCCGTCGAGATGGAGCAGTTCGTGACCTACCCCGTCGAGGCGGCGATGAACGGGCTGCCCGACCTCGTGGAGATCCGGTCGGTGTCGCGCTACGGGCTCTCCGCGGTCACCATCGTGTTCCAGGACGGGGTGGACGTCTACTTCGCCCGCCAGCTCGTCAGCGAGCGCCTCGCCCAGGCCCGGGAGGCGATCCCCCCCGGCTTCGGCCGCCCCGAGATGGGCCCGGTGTCCACCGGGCTGGGCGAGGTGTACATGTTCACCGTCGAGGGGGGCGGCCTCTCGGCCACGGAGAGGCGGACCCTCCTCGACTGGGACATCGCGGTGAGGCTCCGCGCGGTCCCCGGGGTCACCGAGGTCAACGTGTGGGGCGGGCTGCCCAAGCAGTACCAGGTGGTGGTGGACCCGGCGCGTCTCGTCGCCCACGGCCTCTCCCTCCGGGACGTCTTCGAGGCGGTGGAGCGCGGGACGGGCAACGCGGGCGGCGGCTACATCGAGCACAACCGCGAGCAGTACGTCATCCGCGGCGAGGGCCTCGTCGGCTCGACCGCGGACATCGAGAGCATGGTGCTGAAGGCCGGCCGGGAAGGCACCCCGGTCATGGTGCGCCACGTCGCCCAGGTCCGCGAGGGGGCCATGCTGCGGATCGGCGCGGCCACCCGCGACGGCGAGGGCGAGACGGTCATCGGGATGGCCCAGATGCTCGCCGGCGAGAACGCCCTGGAGGTCGCGCGCCGCGTCCGCGAGGCGATCGAGGAGCTCCAGCCCTCCCTCCCGCCGGGCGTCCGGATCGACGCCTACTACGACCGGGAGGACCTCGTGCGCCGCGTCCTCCGGACGGTAGAGACCAACCTGCTGGAGGGCGGGCTCCTCGTCGTCGCCGTGCTCTTCGCCTTCCTGGGGAACCTGCGGGCCGGGCTGATCGTCGCCTCCGCCATCCCCCTGTCGATGCTGTTCGCCTTCACGGGGATGGTGCAGGGCGGGATCTCGGCCAACCTGATGAGCCTGGGCGCGATCGACTTCGGCCTCGTGGTGGACGGCGCGGTCGTCCTGGTGGAGAACGTGGTGAGGCGCCTCGGCGAGCCCGAGGGCCGAGGGAAGACGACCCGCCAGCTCACCGCGGAGGCCGCCCACGAGGTGCTGCGGCCGATCGCCTTCGGCATGGGCATCATCATCATCGTCTACCTGCCCATCCTGACCCTCGGCGGGATCGAAGGGAAGATGTTCAAGCCGATGGCCTGGACGGTCGTGTTCGCCCTCGTCGGCTCCCTCCTCCTCAGCCTGACCCTCATCCCCGTCCTCGCCTCGCTCTTCCTCGTCCGGTCCCCCGGCCGGCCCGAGCCGCGCTTCCTGGGGGGCCTGCGGCGCGCCTACCTGCGGGCCCTCGACGCGTGCCTCGCCCGCCGGGGCCGCGTGATCGCCGGCGCGCTCGGCCTGCTCGCGGCCGCGGCCCTGGTCGCGGGGCGCCTCGGCGGCGAGTTCATCCCCCGGCTCGACGAGGGGGACATCACGCTCCAGGCCGTCCGGCTGCCGTCGGTCGCGCTCTCGGAGGCGGTGGCGGGGACGGGCCGGATCGAGCGGGTCCTCAAGCGGTTCCCCGAGGTGAAGACCGTCGTGACCCGCACCGGGAGCCCGGAGGTGGCCACCGACGTGATGGGGATCGAGCTGGGGGACGTGTTCGTGATCCTGAAGCCCCCCTCCGAATGGACGACGGCCGGCGGCAAGGCCGAGCTGATCGAGAGGATGGAGGAGGCCCTCGCGGAGGCGGTGCCCGGCACCGGGCTGTCCTTCACCCAGCCGATCGAGATGCGCTTCAACGAGCTGATCGCAGGGGTGCGCTCCGACGTGGCGCTGAAGCTGTTCGGGGACGACCTCGGCGAGCTCGCGGCCAAGGGAGGGGAGATGGCGCGGGTCCTCTCGGCCGTCCCGGGAGCGGCCGACGTCAGGCTCGAGCAGACGACGGGCCTGCCCGTCATCCGCGTCAAGGTGGACCGGGAGAAGTGCGCGCGCTACGGCATCCCGGTGGGCGACGTGCTCGACACGGTGGAGGCCACGCGGGCGGGCAAGGTCGTGGGGACCGTCTTCGAGGGCCAACGCCGCTTCGGCCTGGCCGTGCGGCTCGACGACGACTCGACCCGGACCCTCGACGCGTTCCGGAGCATCCCGGTGGCGTCGCCGGCGGGGGCGAACATCCCGCTCGGCCAGCTCGCCGAGGTCGCGCTGGACACGGGCCCCGCCCAGATCAGCCGGGAAGCCGTCCGGCGCCGGATCGTGGTGGAGACGAACGTGCGGGGGCGCGACGTGGCCTCGTTCGTGGCCGAGGCGGCGGAGCGGATCGGACGGGAGGTCCCTCTCCCGAGCGGCTACTACGTCCGCTGGGGCGGCCAGTTCGAGAACCTGCAGGCGGCGAGCGCGCGGCTGGCCGTGGTCGTGCCGCTCGCGCTGTCACTGATCTTCGCGATGCTGTTCTTCACGTTCGGATCGGCGCGGCCGGCCGCCCTGATCTTCCTGAACGTGCCGTTCGCCGCCGTGGGGGGGGTGTTCGTGCTGGCGCTGCGCGGCATGCCGTTCTCCATCTCGGCGGGGGTCGGCTTCATCGCCCTCTTCGGGGTCGCCGTGCTCAACGGGGTGGTGCTCATGGCGAAGGTCCGGGACCTCGAAGACCACACCGACCTCTCGCTCGCCGACGTCCTGCGCCGCGCGTGCGCTCTCCGGATGCGGCCGGTGCTGATGACCGCCCTCGTCGCGTCCCTGGGCTTCGTGCCGATGGCGCTCGCCACGGGCGCGGGGGCGGAGGTGCAGCGCCCGCTGGCGACGGTCGTGATCGGCGGCCTCGTGACGTCTACCCTCCTGACGCTCTTCGTGCTGCCGACGGTGTACAGCCTGTTCCGCCGCGCTCCCGCGCCCGTCGACCGGGGAGACTGACCGACCCCGCCCGCACCCCGGGAGCGGGGGCCGCGGGCGGCCCGCGGTCGCCTCCGAGGTCGACGCGATCCTCCTCGACTCGGGGGACCAGTCGGCGGCCGTGAAGGAGCTGGGAGGCACCGGCCGCCGGCACGACTGGCGGCTGTCCCGGCGCATCCGGGAGGCGGTGGCGGTGCCCGTCTTCCTCGCCGGGGGCCTCCGCCCCGAGAACGTGGGAGACGCGATCGCCGAGGTCGCTCCCTTCGCCCTCGACGTCTGCACCGGAGTGCGGACCGGCGGACGGCTCGACGAGGACAAGCTCGGGCGGCTGGCCGTGGCGCTCCGCGCCGCCTGAGCCCGAAGAGGCGGCGCCGGCGAGCGCCCGGGACCCTGGGGCCCCGGGCGCCCTCCCGTCCTACCGGCAGTCCACCACGACCTTGCCCGCCTGCACCGTCCCGTCCTCGTACTTCGTCCCCTCCACGTAGGCCTGGTCTCCGGGGAGGACCTGGGCGGGGTCGAGCCCGGTGCCGTCCGACCACTTCCAGACCGTGCCCCCGTCGGTGCGGACCTTGATCCCGCTCACCTTGAACGGCGAGACCGAGTCCACCTTGCCCTTGAAGGCGTAGGGCTTGCCCTCCATCTTCGGCCCGTCCGCGCTGATCTCGTAGGCCGCGATCACCCCGCTGCCCAGGAGCTGGCCGGCCACGCTCACCCGGTCGCCGACCTTGAGGTCGCCCACGCCGATCCGGTAGTCGCCGCGCCAGACCTTCTTCGTGTCGGAGGCGTCGACCTGCCGGCCCGCCACCACGAGGCGGGTCCCCGCGACCGACTCGACGACCCCGTCGAACTTGAACTCGCAGGACGGCTTCGGGGGAGGAGCGGAGAGCACGCGGACCTGCGAGCCCTCCACGGCGAGGGTGACGGTCAGGACGAGGCCGTCCACGAGGCCGGTCACCTCGAGCTGGCAGTCCACCCCGTCGCCCTCGAAGCGGAGGGTCACCGCGCCCGCGGGGAGGCCGGCGAGGACGAACTGGCCGTCCGAGTCCACGACCGCGGTGATGCCGGTGCCGACCACCGTGACCCTCATCCCGGCGTGGGGAGTGGCGGCGGCCCGGAGGTCGCCCGAGGAGCGGCTGGCCGCGCCGTCGATCGCCCCCTGGAGCACGGCCTGGCCCGCCGCGACGGGGACGGGCGCCTCCGAGGGGCCGGTCGCGGACGAGCCGCCTCCGCAGGCCGCGAGGGCCAGGGAGCCGGCGAGGAGCGTGAGGGCGGAGAACGAGAAACGGGATACGCCGCGCATGCGGAGCCTCCTTCAGCCAAAGGGGCCCCGGCGGGTACTGCCGCCGGGACCGGTTCAGCTCCTGGCGGCTCGGCTGACCCTGGGAGGGGCGGCGAGGGTCCCGTGGCTCTGCGCCCCCGGGTTGCCCCGGGTTTGCTCTGAGCAGGAGGTCGTGTCGGGTCCATCCCGACTGCCCTCGAGTCTAGCCGGGCCCTGCCGAGGGGGCGGTGAGTCGAGTCACCGGGGGCGGGTGAGGCCGCTCACCGGGAGGCCCCCGCGGTGAGGACCCTCACGGGGGAAGGGTGACCCCGCTCACCGGCGCGCCCGGGCCCCGCGGCCGTTCATCGCGAGCGGCCGCAGGGCCAGGCCAGGTCGGGCCCCGGCAGACCGAAGGCTCGAGCCTCGACCGAGCCTGCGATCGGGCGGCCAAGGGGGTGCCGAAAAACAACGTGTGCAGTCGCGCGTCGATCGAGCGCGAGGAGCGCGCGGACTCCGCGCGCCCTCGCGCTACTTGTTTTTCGGCACCCCCTAACCGTAGGTCTCCCGGGTGATCCGCTCCTTCGCCACCCCCAGCTCGGCGAGGGAGGCGAGCACCGTCTCCATGAAGCGCGGGGCGGGGGGCGGCCCTCCGTTGCGCGCGGCCGCCTTGTCCCAGACCGAGATCGCGGGCCCGCAGGCGAAGAAGAGGGCGGCCCCCGGGTCGGGGACGACCGAGCGGATCACCTCGGTGTCGACCCGCCCCGACAGGGTCCCCGGCCGGCTCTCCCGGGTGAGGGTGTGCACGACCCGCACCTGCTCGGGGTGCTGCTGCTCGAGGGCGGCAAGCTCCCGGCGGAAGATCACGTCGTCCCAGGTCTTGTTCGTGTAGATGAAGGTGTGGCGGACCCTGGGGTGGAAGCGCAGGGCGTGCTTCAGGATCGCGAGGTTGGGGACGCTGCCCGAGCCCGCGCAGAGGTGGACGACGTGGTCGGTCCTCGACTCCACGTCGTCGGGGAGGGTGTAGGGTCCGGTGAAGCCGGTGATGACGAGGCGCATCCCCCGGACGGTGCGCTTCACGAGGAGCGGCGAGAGGAGAGGCGGGTACTTCGTGGCCCCCGAGGCGTAGCGCTCCTCCTTGATCGTGATCGCCAGGTACTTCTCGTGGGGGGCCGACGCCATCGAGTAGGCCCGGGGGGGCTCCCGCCTGCCCTTCAGGTCCTCGAGGAAGGCGGTGAAGCGCTCGAGGGCCTCGAACTGGTGGGGATCGATCGTGAGGAAGTGGCCGGCCCGGTAGTCGAGCCGGTCGTTCCCCGTGAAGAAGACGAGGGTGGTCGTGTCGGGGGTCTCGTAGACCGCGTCCGCCACCATGACCTCGAGCTCCTTGATCCGCTTCCGGCCGGCCGAAGCCTCCTCCATGGCGGCAATCATAGCGGCTCCCGCGGCGGCCGGGGAGGGAGGAGGCGGACACCGCCGTCATCCCGGCGTGTTATCGTTCCCGGTCCAGGGGGCGGCGTGGGCGACATCCTCATCGTCGACGACAGCCGGGTCAACGTCGGCGTCCTCGGGGCGATCCTGCGGGAGCGGGGCCACGCGATCCGGATCGCCGCCGACGGGCCGGCCGCCCTGGAGGCCGTCCGCCAGGCGGTCCCCGAGCTGGTGCTCCTCGACATCCGCCTCCCCGGGATGGACGGCTACGAGGTCTGCCGCCGGCTGCGCGCCGATCCCCGGGCCCGCGACGTCCCCGTGATCTTCGTCAGCTCGCTCGAGGAGGGGGCGGACAAGCTCCAGGCCTTCGAGTGCGGCGGGTCCGACTACATGCTCAAGCCGTTCCAGGCCGCGGAGGTGGTGGCCCGGGTCGACAACCAGCTCAAGCTCCACCGCCTCCAGCGGGAGATGGCCCGCCAGACCGCGGACCTCGAGCGGGCCAACCGGACCCTCCAGGCCCTCTCCTACCTCGACCCCCTCACCGGCCTGCCGAGCCGGCGGCACTTCGAGGAAGCCCTCGAGCAGGAGTGGCGGCGCGCCCATCGCCAGCAGGCCGCCCTGAGCGTGCTCCTCGCCGACGTGGACCACTTCTCGGCCTTCGCGGAGGCCTACGGCCAGGAGAGCGGCGACGATTGCCTGCGGCGGGTGGCCGTGGAGTTCTCGGGGGGGCTGCGGCGGGGAGGCGACCTCGCGGCCCGCTTCGGCGGCGACGAGTTCGCGGCGCTCCTCCCCGCCACCGAGGGGGAGGGGGGGAGGGTGGTGGCCCAGGACGTGGCCCAGAGGGTCCTCGCCCTCCGGGTCCCCCACCGCGTCTCTCCCCTCCAGATCGTCAGCCTCAGCCTCGGCCTCGCGACCACTTTCCCCGCCCGCACCGACTCCTCCTCGGCGCAGCCGCTCCTCGACGCGGCCCGCTCGGCCCTCCAGCGCGCCCGGGCAGAGGGCGGCAACCGGATCGTCGCCGCGGGCTAGCGCGGCGGTCGTTTCGTTTTGTGTATGCTTCTAGCCGCTCGGGAGCGCACCCCGGCGCCGGCGAGGAGGTCATCGCGTGAGAGGCTGTCAGATTCGGCTGAGCCGGGGCGTCCGGGCCGCGGCGATCCTCGCCCTCGGGGCGGTTCCCTCGGCGGGCGCCGAGACCCGGGTGGTGGTGGCGGGGGGGCAGTACGCGGCGGGCAGCGCCCACCGCACGTTCTTCGGCGACGACTACCGCGACCTCTGGACGACCCCGTTCGCGGCCGAGGTCCTCGACCTCGCGAAGGAGGCGGGAGGGCTCGCTCCCGTCCGCCGGGTGGGCGGCCAGCAGACGAAGGGCCTCGCCCTCGAGGGCGCGGACGGCCGGAACTACACCTTCCGGGGGCTCGACAAGGACGCCTCGGACATCCTCGACGAGGACCTCCGGGGCACGATCGTGGAGCGGCTGCTCCAGGACCAGACCGCGGCCCAGCATCCCGCGAGCGAGGTGATCGCCCGCGTCCTCCTCGACGCGGCCGGGGTCCCCTGCCCGGCCTGGCGCCTCGTGGTGATGCCCGACGACGAGGCCCTCGGCGAGTTCCGGCGAGACTTCGCGGGGGTGGTCGGGGTCTTCGCGGAGTATCCCAGCGCGGCCACCGAGGCGACCCCCGGCTTCCGGGAGGCCACCGAGGTCATCGACCACCTGAAGCTCTACGAGCTCCTGGAGGCGGGCCGGGGCGACGCGGTGGACCTCCCCGCCTTCCTCCGGGCCCGCCTCATGGACATCCTGATGGGCGACTGGGACCGCCACCGCCGGCAATGGCGCTGGGCCAAGGTCCCCGGGAGCGCGCTCTGGCAGCCCATCCCCGAGGACCGCGACCAGGCCTTCTCCCGCTACGAGGGCCTCGTCCTCGACATCGGCCGCGGCCGCGATCCGCGCCTCCAGAAGCTCGCCGAGAAGTACTCGAAGGTGGGAGGGCTCGTCTGGAACGGGCGCGAGCAGGACCGGCGCCTCCTCGTGCCCCTCGAGCGGGAGGCGTTCCGGGCCGCCGCCCTCGACCTGGAGGCGAAGGTCACGGACGCGGTGATCGAGGAGGCGGCCCGCGCCATGCCCCTCGAGTGGCGCCGGATCGACGAGGAGCGCCTCGTCCGCATCCTGAAGGCGCGGCGGGACGCCCTCCCGGAGATCGCCGACCGCTACTACCGCCACCTCGCCGACCGGGTGGACGTCTACCTCACCCACCGCTCCGAGCGGGTGGAGGCGGCGCGGCGGGACGGCGAGATGGAGGTGGTGGTCCACCGCCTGGACGTGGACGGCAAGCCGGCGGGCGAGCCCACCTTCCGGCGGGTCTTCAGCGAGGACGAGACCGCGGAGGTCCGGGTCTACGGCCTGGACGGCAACGACCGCGTGGACGTGACGGGAGGCGGCGGCATCCGCCTGCGCTTCGTGGGAGGCAACGGGGCGGACACGCTGAACGCCGCGGGGAGCGGCGACGCCAAGCTCTCCGACTCCAACGGGCCGAGCCAGGTCGTGGACGCCGACGTGGACGACCGGCCGTACACGCCCCCGCCTCCGCCCCCCCGCGCCCCCTGGATCCCTCCGCGCGACTTCGGGCGGGAGACCTGGGCAAGCCCCTGGGTCGGCTACAGCTCGGACATCGGGCTGTTCCTGGGGGGGGGGCTGGAGACCCACTCGTTCGGCTTCCGCAAGCACCCCTACGCGAGCCGACAGGTCGTGCGGGCGGGCTTCGCCTTCGGGGAGCAGAGCGGGCGGCTCGACTACCGCGGGGAGTTCCGCCGGGAGAACCGTTCCTCGTGGTGGGGTCTCTACGCCTTCGCTTCAGGGGTAGAGGTGCTGCGCTTCTACGGCCTGGGGAACGAGACGGGGAACACCGAGGGGAGCGACTTCTACAAGGCGACCACCAACGCCTTCGTCCTCTACCCGACCCTCGGCCTCGGCTTCGGCGAGCGGACGTCCCTCACGGTGGGGCCCGCCGTCCAGTACTACCGCTCAGACACCGACGAGGACCAGCTCGTGAACCAGCTCCTGCCCTACGGGCGGGGCAACTTCGGCGAGACGGGCGTCCACGCCGTCCTCGCCTTCGACGGGCGGGACAGCCGCGTCTTCACCCGCAAGGGGATCTTCCTCGCCGCCCGGGGGACCTACTTCCCCGAGCTGTGGGACGTGGAGAGCCACTTCGGCCAGGTGAACGGCAACGTGAACGCCTATGTCTCCGCCGGCCAGTGGCTGACCCTGGCCGTGCGGGGGGGTGGCAAGCGGGTCTTCGGGACCTACCCCTACCAGGAAGCCGCCTACGTCGGCGGGGGGGGCCTGGGACCGGAGGCCCTCGCCGAGCCCGAGTACACGCTCCGCGGCTTCCGGGCCCGCCGCTTCGGCGGCGACGGCTCGGTCTGGGGCAACGCCGACCTGCGGCTGCGCGCCTTCCGGATGACCCTCGTGCTGCCCGCCCACTTCGGGGTCTTCGGCTTCGCCGACACCGGCCGGGTGTGGCTCGAGGGGGAGTCGTCCGACGAGTGGCACACCGGCTACGGGGGGGGGATCTGGCTCTCCTTCCTGAACTACCGGAGCACCTTCTCGGCCGGCATCGCCCACGGCGACGAGGGGAACCTCTTCTACTTCGGGGGCGGCTTCACGTTCTGAATCAGTCGGTGATGTGCCGCCACGCGCGGCCGTCCCGGGCGAGGAGCTCGTCGGCCTCCCGGGGGCCCCAGCTCCCCGCCGGGTAGTTGGGGAAGGTCCGGGGAGGGAGGGCCTTCCAGACGTCGAGGATCGGGGCCACCACCGACCAGCCGTCCTCCACGCTGTCCGCCCGCTGGAAGAGCGTGGCGTCGCCGCACATGCAGTCGTAGAGGAGCGTCTCGTAGCCGGTGCTCGGGGTCCGGCCGAAGTAGTCGGCGTAGTTGAAGTCCATCTCGACGTTGCCGGTGCGGACGACCGGCCCGGGGACCTTCGCCTGGAAGCTCAGGGAGATCCCCTCGTCGGGCTGCATGTGGAGGACGAGGACGTTGGGGGTCATCACCCCGACCTCGGTCCCCTCGAACAGGCGGTGGGGCGGGCGGCGGAAGGCGATCGACACCTCGGTGTGCTGGCAGGGGAGGCGCTTGCCCGTCCGCAGGTAGAACGGGACGTCCGCCCACCGCCAGTTGTCCACTCCCAGCCGGAGGGCCACGTAGGTCTCGGTGTTCGAATCGGGGGCGACCCGGGACTCCGCCCGGTAGGCGGCGGCGGGGTGGGCGGGGTCGGTCCCCGGTCCGTATTGCCCCCGGACCGTCCGCACGAGGACCTCCTCCGGGGTGAGGGGCTGGATCGCCCGGAGGACCTTCCCCTTCTCGTCCCGCACCGACTCGGCCTCGAACGACGAGGGGGGCTCCATCGCGGTGAGGGCGAGGAGCTGGAGCAGGTGGTTGGGGACCATGTCCCGCAGCGCCCCCGCCTGCTCGTAGTACCGGCCGCGTTGCTCGACCCCCACGGTCTCCGCCACCGTGATCTGCACGTGGTCGATGTAGCGGCGGTTCCAGATGGGCTCGAAGATCCCGTTCGCGAAACGGAAGACCATCAGGTTCTGGACGGTCTCCTTGCCGAGGTAGTGGTCGATCCGGTAGATCTGCCGCTCCTCGAAGGCCCGCCGGAGCCGGGCGTTCAGCTCCCGGGCCGAGTCGTGGTCGTGGCCGAACGGCTTCTCGATGATCAGGCGGCGCCAGGACCCGGGGGGCTCGGCCGCGAGGCCGGCCGCGTGGATGCCGTCGGCGATGTCGCCGAAGAACTCGGGCGGGGTGGCCAGGTAGAAGAGCACGTTCCCCCCCGTGCCGTGCGCTTCTCCGGCCGCCTTCAGGGCCTCGGCGAGCCGCTCGTAGGCCTCGGGCGAGCGGAAGTTCCCCGGCGTGTAGGACACGCGCCCGGCGAGCCACTTCCACAGGTCGGAGTCCACGTCCTCCGGGGCGAAGGTCCGGAGGTCCTCGGTGAGGCGCTCCCGGAACGCCTCGCTCGTCATCTCCGAGGTGGCGAGGCCGACCACCGCCAGCTCGTCCCGGAGGAGGCCGCCCCGCTTCAGGTTGAGGAGGGCCGGGAAGAGCTTGCGCTTCCCCAGGTCGCCCGAGGCCCCGAAGATGACCAGCGTACAGGGGTCGGCCGGCTGGCCCCGCCGTTCCTCCGTCTTGCGCCGCGCCATCGCTCTCCTCCGGGTCGGGGTGCCGGACGCAGGATACCGGGGGCCGGCCCGCCCGCCAAGCCCGCCTTTCCCCGGGACCGCCCGAGCGGTGTCACAATGCCGCCCACGTCACCCAAGACCGACGCTCGACCGCACCGGGCCCCCCCGTGCTGCCGGAGGACCGGCCCGCCCGGTCGACGTCCACAATCGAGGAGGTCAGCGTCATGAGAAGCACCCAGTCGGTCGTCGCCGTGACCCTCGGGTTGTCGCTCCTCGCCGCGCCCCGGGCGCCCGCGCAGGACCCGCCCCCCGGGCCGCCGAAGATCCTCTCGATCTACCGGGAGGTGGTGAAGCCCGGCAAGGGGGCGGCCCACGAGAAGAACGAGGCGGCCTGGGCCGCGGCCTACGCGAAGGCGACCGCCCCCATCAACTACATCGCGATGACGTCGGTCACCGGGCCGGCCGAGGCCTGGTTCGTCGAGGGGCGGAGCGACTTCTCCTCGATCGAGAAGGCCGACCAGTTCATCGAGTCGAACGCCGCCCTCCAGGCGGAGGTCGGGGCGATCGCCGCCCGGGACGGCGAGCTGCTGGACAGCTCGAGCCACATCCTGGCCGTCCTGCGCGACGACCTGGGCTACGGCTCTCCCGTCCCGATCCCGAAGATGAGGTACTTCAGCGTGACGACCATCCGGGTCAAGCCGGGGTACGGGAACGAGTTCGCCACCGGGAGCAAGGTCCTCAAGGAGGCCCACGAGAAGGCGAAGCTGGACGAGCGCTGGGCGGTCTACGAGGTGATCTCGGGGGCGCCCGGAGGGACGTTCCTCGTCTTCCAGCCGATGAAGTCCCTGGCCGAGATGGACGCCTACCGGGAGATGCACGGCAAGGCCTTCCAGGACGCGATGGGCGAAGACAACCGCGCGCGGATGCGGGAGCTGACCCGGGAAGCGGTGGCGAGCCAGACGAGCCAGGTCTTCCAGCTCAACCCGAGGATGAGCGCGGCCGCCAAGGAGTTCGTGGCCGGGGACCCGGAGTTCTGGACGGTGAAGCCGGCCGAGGCGAAGAAGAAGTAGCCAGGAAGAATCGCGACTGCGAGAGCAACGGGTGCTACAGCCGTTGTGGGTCAAGTGGAGCCTCGGAACGAACGGCAGCGGTTTCGAAGAAGCTGCCGCCTCGAAAATGCCAAGGAGCGCGAGCGAGTGCCTCCAAAGCTCCCTCGATACTCAGCTGGCCAGCCTCCTGATTGGAGATCGCGACTCGGTACCACCGCCCGGATCGAGAGTAGTGCTGCCATTCGCAGAAATAGCGCAGCCAGTGCTGGCCACAAACCTTGCATCGCTCAACGTCGACCTCCGCGCATGGCGATTGAGTCTCATCGATACCGACCTGTCGCGAGTCGTAGTCCGTGTGCACGAAAGGGGGTACGAAGCAACGACAGGCGGGGGCCGTCATCTCTGGGTAAGCGTCCGCCGACTGGTCGACAGACCCTTCTCCCGATCCTGGGCCGCCGGCTCGCGGAATGCCAGGCGCCGGTCGCCGTCGAGACCGTGCCAGCCGAGCTCGGCGACCTCGAGAGGTTCGCCGCTCATGGACTTCACTGGATAGCGGAAGAGCGCTTCTACTTGACCAATCTTGATAGGCATGTTCGATACCCCTTCCGCCCAACACCGGGGACAACCTGCGAGGGCGCTCCACTCTTGCCACGTCGCCCTCGTCAGGTTGTACGACCAGGAAAGGCTAGCATGTTCAGCGGGAGTCAGTCCCGCCGGGGCAAGAACCAGAAGCCCCGTAGCTTGGATGGCAGCCGGAAGGGAAACCGGACGAGCTGAAGCCGTCGCTGACGGCGCTCGAGGAAGACCTGAAGGCGAATCTCTACATGGTCTGGAATCGAATGTCCTCGAGCCGTGCGTTGAGCCGGTCTTCCATTCGGACTCGTACGGCTATCCACACCGAAGTTCCTTGGGTCCGGCTGTACATCTCGCGGTGGCTCCGTGCTCCCATCCAGAAGCCAGACGGTTCCTTGGTGCCGCGGACCAAAGGCACGCCGCAAGGCGGAGGCCCAGGCGGTCGTGGATGCCCGTCCCCGGCTCCAGCACCTAGCAGGAGTAGATCAGCTCCTTCTCCCGGGCCACCGAGCGGACGTGCTTGAGACACTCCCCACCGTCATCCCGGAGAGAGACGCACGAACTCGGTGGTCATGATCCCGCCCGCCGAGTGGTCGGGGTACTGGAGGAGCCGCTCGACCTCGGCCGCGACCTCGGGGGAGAGCTTGGAGGGTGGCGTGGGCTCGGGCGAACTCGGGGTCGAGGCCGATCGCCTCGTGCATCATCGAGCCACCTCCTGGCCGTCGTGCGCGACGACCTGGGTTACGGCGCCAACGTCGAGGTCCCCAAGATGGGTACTTCAGCGTCATGACCATCCGGGTCAAGCCGGGGTACTCTAGAGGCGGCGAGAAGGACAGGAACGGCACAGAGGAACGAGTCGATAGGAAAACGGCTGAACGACCCCCG
>Ga0268386_10001075_pt1 | contig 18458 bp, 14 predicted proteins | sample RVTome_15_FD_200260 | JGI IMG/M metagenome (GOLD analysis project Ga0268386, IMG submission 200260) | Soil microbial communities from uranium-contaminated site in the Upper Colorado River Basin, Wyoming, United States - RVT150D86... ...
ACTTCGTTCGCCGACTGACCGGCGATCCGCGGCGGTTCGATCTCACCGTCACGATGACCGGCGTCCAGATGGGCGACCGGCTGCTGCAGCTCGGATTGGCCGATCGGGCCCTGCTCGGTGCGCTCGGGGCGAAGATCGGTCTCTCGGGACACGTCGCCGCCATCGATCCGCGAGCCGATGTCGTGAAGGCGGCGCGCCACGCGACCGAGCGCGCCGGCGTGCACGCCGAGATCGACGCCGCGCCCTTCGACGCCCTCCCCCTGGGCGCCGGCGCGTTCGATCTCGTTGTCGTGGCCGACCCCGACCTCCTTCTGGACGCGGGTGGCGACGCCGCCGCCCGTGAGATGCACCGCGTGCTTCGGCCGGGCGGGCGGGCGGTCGCGATCGAACGGCACGCGGAGCCCTCGCTCGTGGGACGCTGGTTCGGCCGGCGGCCCGCGCCAGCCCTCGACGGCGAGCGGCTGCTGGGAGTGCTGCGCGGAGCAGGCTTCGGCGGCGCGCGCCAGCTCGCCGACCGCGAAGGCCTGCGCTTCTACGAGGCTCTCAAGGGTCGAAGCTGACCTGACCGGCCCGCCCTCCGCCGCTCGCGGAGGACTGCAGATCACGCGCGGGCAACCTGACCTCCAGGGACCACACCCAGTGTCAGCGGACGAGCACACCCACGATCTGTCATGCGACCGTTGGCCACGATCGGCCACACGAAGAGCCCGAATGGCGGGCGCTCACGCCCAGGCGGGCACCTGCGGGGTCGCCACGCCGGGAGGGTGCCGACGGCAAGAGTCTTGCCTCTCGATGTACCGCAATGTCCGACAGCCGTGTCTGGTCCGAGGTGTACTCGATTGACGAGGTGGCCGCAGCGGCCGCTCGGCACGAGACCCTCGTTCAGGACCTGATCGAGTCGGAACAGATCGAGCTCATCGGGGGCTACCTGACAGCCGCTGATGCCGTGCGCCTCGTCAGGCGCCTGGGTAGTCCCGCGCATGAAAACGGCCCGCTGTTCGGCGCCGCGACGTCCGATGCCAGGCATCCAGGACTGCCGGCCGCCGTCTCGAGCACGCTCCACGCCGGACTCGTGGTTGGCGCGGTCTGGATCGGCTCGTTCGGCCAGATTGAACCCCAGGCGTTCGTGGCACTCGAACGAGAGCCCGTTCGCCTGGTGTTCCTGAACACGCCCGGGCCAGGCGGCGGCGGAGGCGGAGGCGGAGAACGGGCGACCCGGGGTCCGCGACCAGCGAGGCGCGAGGCTCCCCGACCTGAGCCGGTGTCGAGCCCTGTACCCGATCCGCCGCCTGTGATCGAGCCCACCCCGGCGCCCCCCGAACCGCTCGAGGCCAGACCGCTCCCTCCGATCATCGTCCCGGCCGTGCCTGAACCAGCCGACACCACCGACGAAGCCGGCGTGCTGGACGCTGCGCCACCCGATGCCACGACGGCGGGACCCGGAGACGATGGCGGCGCCGGAGACGGGAAAGGCGCGGGCCTGGGAACGGGTGAAGGGCGGGGCGTCGGCGAAGGCGAGGGCGGAGGCACCGGCGGCGGGGTGTACGGACCGGGCAGGGGCGTCGAGCCGCCCGTGCTGATTCGCGAGGTCAAGCCCGACTATACGGAAAGCGCCAGGCGGCAGGGACTCGAGGGCGAAGTCCTGCTGGAGATCGTGATCGGCGCCGACGGGAACGTCACCACCGCGCGGATCCTGCGCGGATTGGGTGAGGGCCTCGACGAACTGGCCCTGGACGCCGTCAGGGCGTGGCAGTTCTCTCCGGCGACGCGTCGGGGCACGCCTGTCGCGGTAAGGGTGGAAGTCATTGTCGAGTTCCGTCTCAGGTGACGCTGAGAAAGGAAGCCTCTCATGGACCCCGTTGTCGCCCTGGTGATCTCGATAGCACCGGCTCTCGCCGCGATGGCGTACGCGTGGAAGATCGTTCGGGCGGAACGCCGCCGGCAAGTCGCGCGAATCGACGCCCTGCGGCAGGCAGCCTCGCTCGACGATGACGTGGATGCGCCTTCGGGATTCGCAGGATCGGCCGGGAAAGCGGACGTTCGCGGAGGGCCTCGTGAAGCGCCGGTAGCGGAGTCGGCGTCGAGCGTCGGGCGCCTCTTCGGGCAGGGGAACGCCGCGACGGAGAGCGGTCTGGGCCGCGTGCCCATTTTCGCCGCGCTGTTCGTGGTTGTTGCGTTGGCGGCGTTCGCCTGGTCGGGCTCTCCTGCCTCCTCAACGTCGGCAACGGCCACCGCGCCCCTCGAGCTTCTTTCCCTGCGGCACGAGCAGACCGAGTCGAACGTCAGGATTACGGGCCTGGTGCGCAACCCCGTCGAGGCCGGGACCCGGCAGGGGGTCCATGTGGCCGTCTTGTTTTTCGATCGGGCCGGCACGTTCCTGGACAGCGCCGGGGGCCGGCTCGAGTTCGATCCGCTGGGATCCGGTGAGGAAACACCGTTCGTCGTGAGCGCCCCCCGGTCGAAGGCGGCAGCCAGATACCGCGTGAGCTTCCGCGTCGAAGGCGTCGGGGCCATCCCGCACGTCGATCGCCGTCTGAGCGAGTCGCCCTCCGCGCTCGAGGGCGGGCTTGAGGAACGAGAGCCATGACGAAGCTCGAAACACGTCGCCACCCTCCCCGGGCTGGAGCCGCGCGCGCCGGCAGTGTCGCGCTCGTCATCCTGACGTGCACGCTCGTCGTGTCGGCGCGCGGGCAGCAGCAGGGCTTCCGCTTCACGAGCAGCGTGGACCTCGTCAACGTCACCGTGACCGTGACCGACGGCTCCGGACGTTTCGTTCCCGATCTGACGCGGGAAGACTTCCGGGTGTTCGAGGACGGGCAGCCGCAGGAGATCACCCATTTCAGCAACGAGCGGGTTCCGGTCAGCCTCGGCATCGCCCTGGATACGAGCGGCAGCATGGAGGGCGAGAAGATCGTCGCCGCACGTCAGGCCCTCGATCGCTTTCTCTACGATCTCCTCGACCCGCAGGACCAAGTGTTCCTCTATGAGATCGCCGATCCTCCCCAGCTTCTCGAGCCGTGGACGACGGATCGCCGCACCCTGACCGATGCCCTGCGCTGGGTGGACCCGAGGGGTGGCACCGCGATGTACGACGCCGTCGCCGAAGCCGTGCCGATCGCCAACGACGGCGCTCATCGCAAGAAGGCACTGCTCATCATCTCTGACGGCAACGATACCGCGAGCCGGACCCATCCAGGCGAGCTCAAACAGCTGATTCGCGAGACGGAAGTGCTGGTCTATGCCATCGGGATCGACGGTCGGGCGCCCAGGTTCCAGACGCGTCTCCCGAGAGGACCCGGGGGCATCCCGTTTCCGATCCCGATGCCGGGCGGCGGCCGCTCACCGTTTCCGTGGCCAGGCCGTCCGCGGACTCCGCCACCGATCGGAGGCGGGAGCGGCGGCGGAGGCTGGACCGAGGACAACCGCGTGAACGAGGATGCGCTGCGGGACCTCACAGACGACAGCGGCGCCCGGACCGAGATCATCCGCGATGCCTCCGATCTTGTCCCCGCGACCGAGAGCATCGCCGACGAGCTGAGCCGACAGTATTTTCTGGCCTACCCCGGGGCGGCGGAGCCGGACGGCCGATGGCACGAGATCCGCGTCGAGGTGCCCGGCGAGCGGTACCACGTGCGAGCGCGAAGCGGCTACGTCGCCAGCCGGTAGGCGGGGGCACAGGCGGGCGGATGCGCCGCAAGTACGCGCCGTGCCGTGACGTCCGTCCAGTATCATCCACGGCGTGGCGCTCCTTCTGCTCGCCGTCGGTTTGAGTGCAGCTGGAAGCCTCGTTGGGCTCCTGCTGGCGTCGAGCTTTCTGCTCATCGCCGATCGCCTGCGGGCCCGGCTGGTTTCTTCACTCCTCAGCTTCGCCGTCGGCACGCTGCTGGGCGCCGCGCTCCTGAAGCTGACGCCCGAGGCGCTGGTCGGTCTGCCGTCCACGCACGTGCTCGGCAGCGTGCTCGCCGGCATCTTCACGTTCTTCGTCCTCGAGCGCACGGTCGTGTGGCGGCACTGTCACGAGGGTGAAGAGTGCCTGGTCCACTCCAGCACCGCGCCGCTGCTGATCATCGGCGACGCCGTCCACTCGTTCGTCGACGGTGCCATCATCGCGGCCGCGGTCATGACCTCCGTGCCGCTGGGCGTCAGTACAGCCGCGGCCGTGATCGCCCATGAGGTGCCTCAGGAGCTGGGCGACTTCGCCATCCTGCTGGGCGCGGGCTACAGCCGGCGTCGTGCCCTCCTTCTGAACGTGGCCGCCGGCTCGGCGGGAGTGGCCGGAGCGGTTGCCGCCTATTTCGCCGCGAGCGCGCTGCCGTCGGCACTGCCGTATCTCCTGGGATTCGCGGCGGGCAACTTCCTTTACGTCGCCATGGCCGACCTCATTCCGAACCTGCACCGCGGACCGCTCGACGAGAGCCCTTGGCGTCAGACCCTGCTCCTTGCGGCCGGCGTGGCGCTGCTCGTCGCGCTCTGAGCGTGAACGAAACCGGGCGGTACAACCATCACCCGGCAGGGGTCGTCTCACACGGAGGATTGGCCCGGATCGAGAGGAGTGATCCACGATGCCGCCTGGGATCGCGCTCACGCTCGCGCTCGTAGCGTCGGTCGGTATCGGCGTGCTCCCGGCCGCAGCCCAGAGACGGGAGCCCGGCTCCGAGACCCCACGACAGGCGCCCCCCAGACCGGAGATCGACCGGCCTGCCCGTGACACGCCTGCCCAGCGGCGCCCCACGGAAGAGCTGCCCACCGCGGTCATCACCGGCCGGGTGATTGCGACCGACGGAACCCCGCTGCTTCGGGCACGGGTGATGGCGCGCTCGGACGAGCTGCGCGTAGGACGCATCGCCAGGACCGATGAAGGCGGACGATACGAGATTCGCGACCTTCAGGCCGGCCGCTACACGGTCACCGCGACCCGCTCCGGCTTCATCACGCTCAGCTACGGCCAGCGGCGACCTCGCGAGCGTGGGACACCCATCGAGCTCGCGACGGGAAGCCGGCTGAGCCGCATCGATTTCGCGCTGCCTCCCGGGTCCGTCATCACCGGCCGTGTGCTCGACGAGACGGGTGAGCCGCTCGTCGGCGCCGACGTCACGGCTCTTCAGGACTCCTACCGGCGCGGCTCCCGGACGCTGGCTCGCGAAGGCGCAGACCGCACCGACGACCGCGGCGTCTACCGCATCTTCGGGCTGATGCCGGGGGAGTACTACATCCGGGCGGAGGTGTGGCAGGAACGGGGCGGTCGCGGCCGGCGCGGATTCGTTATCGAAGAACAGGAAGAGCCGTTCACGTTCGACTACGCCCCTGGCTACTATCCCGGCGGCTCGACGCCGTCCTCGTCCGGGGAGCTCCACCTCGAGGTCGGTCAGGAGCTGACCAACATTGACTTCGCGGTCCAGCTCGTCGCGAGCGTGAAGGTCGAGGGCATCGTCAACGGGCCGGACGGCTGGCCGGCCGACGACGGGGTGCTGGCGCTCGTGAGCGACGACGGGACGGGGTTTCGGGATCTGACCGAGACACGGATCGCGCCCGATGGGTCGTTCTCCCTCAGCCGCATCGTTCCGGGGCGGTACCGCCTGGTCGCCACCGGCCGCGCGACAGGCTCATCCGACCGGCTGAGCGCGATGCTGCCGCTCACGGTTGGCGGAACGGATCTCGAGAATCTGGTTGTTCGGCTGAGCCGCGGACCCGATCTCACCGGCCAGGTCATGGTCGAGGGGAGCGCTCCTTTGCCGCCGGAAGACCTGACAGACCTGCGCATCAGGGCGATCGGGATCGACGACGCGGGCTTCAGGCGCGACGCCGACGAGGAGCCCGAGATCGACGGCACATTCACGATCGAGGGCGTCCCCCCTGGTCCCCTCGTGGTGGCCGTGGACCGGCTCCCGACCGGCTGGGGGCTCGCGCGCGTCGAGCTCGGCGGACGTGACGTCACGGACCTGCCGATCGACTACTGGGCGCTCCGTGACGTTCCGCCCCTCACGGTTCGTCTCACTGATCGGCTCACCCGGCTGACGGGTACCATCCGCGACGCGATGGGACGTGCCCTGACCGACTTCACCGTTGTCGTCTTTCCGCGGAGCGAGGTCCTGTGGAATCCGCTGTCGCGCCGAATCGACGCGCGGCGCCCGGCCCTCGACGGCACGTATACCTTCGAAGGCCTGCCCGAAGGGGAGTACCTGCTCGCGGTCACCGACTTCGTCGAGACCGGCGCGTGGACCGACGAGGGCTTCCTGAAGCGGATCAGGCCGACCGCCGTCCCCATCACCCTGGGACCCGGCGAGCTCCGCACCCAGGACGTCACGGTCGCGATGCCGGCGCGCTGACGCGGGCGTTGCGTTCGCGCGCATTCCGGCGGCCCCGCCGGCGGACGCCCCACGCGATCAACGCCAGACTTCCGAGACCGACGAGCGACGCCACGACGAATACAGTTAACGTCTGGAGGAAGATCGAATCCGCTTGCATCACGATCTCTATCGCGAGCGGCTCACCTCTGAGCCGGCGCGGCAGCGTTTGCTCCCAGACCAGCAGATTGCCGCGCTCCACCTCGCCTGACGGCGCGTTGTGGAACTCGATACGGCTCGGTACGTTGATGCGAACCGCGACGAGCTCGCGTCCCGTCCACCCGACGGGAACCGCTTCGCCGGGCGCCGTGATGGTGTGCCGGAACACCCGCTGCTCTCCGTCACGTTCGAAGCTGTACTCCGCCCACGAGAACGGCCTGGCCCGCGGCAGCGCCTCCACGCGATCGACTTCGACCTGCACCTGGATGAACTGCCGGCCGTACCGCTCCCACGGGCGGCTCACATGGCCCACCCGGACGCCTGGCGCTTCGAACAGGCGGCCGACCGCCTCGCGGTCCGGAACGGTCTCCGGGTCGAGGTCCAGGGGGAGGCCGTGGAACGCCACGAGCGATGCGACCGACGCGTTCACGGTGACGGTTGCCGAGCCGTCCAGCCCGAGCGTGATCTGCTCCTCGTACTCGTAGGCCTCGCGGAGCGCGGCGCAGCTCCACGACAGCGCGCCGTGAGCCAGAAGGCACAGCAGGCCCAGGGTGGTGGACGGACGCATCATCTGCCGGATGTTATACTCCGTTCACCCGCATCGATCCGCCTCCGACCACTTCCATGCCCTCGCCTCGCCGCCTCTTCGTGATCGACGGCAGCTCGCAGATGTACCGCGCATACCACGCGATCCGCGGTCTGAGCGGTCCCGACGGCAGGTCGACGAACGCGGTCTACGGCTTCGTCACGATGCTGCGGAAGCTCATCGCCGATCACACGCCCGAGTACGTCGTGGCGGCCTTCGACGTGCGGGGTCGGACGTTCCGCAGCGACATCGCCGTCGACTACAAGGCCAACCGGGAGCCGATGCCGCCGGACCTCGAAGAGCAGGTCCCCTTTGTGCTCGAAGCCTGTGAAGCGCTCGGCGTCCCGGTGCTGACGCGGCCGGGCTTCGAGGCCGACGACGTGATCGGCACGCTGGCGAACCGGGCGGCTGAACAGGGCTTCGAGGTCGTCGTGGTGACGGGCGACAAGGACCTGTTCCAGCTGGTCAAGCCAGGCGTGCGGGTCTTCAACCCGCGCGACGAGGGCACGTGGTTCGACGCCGTGGGCGTCGAAACGCGCTTCGGCGTCAGGCCGGAGCAGGTGGTCGACGTCATGGCCCTCATGGGCGACGCCATCGACAATATCAAGGGCGTTCCGGGCATCGGCGAGAAAGGCGCGCGTGACCTGATCGCCCGCTACGGGTCGCTCGACCGTCTGCTCGAGCACCGGTCGGAGATCACGCAGCGCAAGTATCGGGAGGCCCTGGAACAGTACGAAGCCCAGGCTCGTCAGAGCCGCGAGCTGGCCAAGGTCAGGACCGACCTTCCGCTCGACGTCGAGATCGAGTCGCTGCGGTACGTGGGGCCTTCACGGGCGACCTGCTTCGAGCTGTTCTCACGGCTCGGCTTCCGGACGCTGCTGCCCGAGTTCGCGCCGACGGCCGAGACCGTCGAGACCGACTACCGCGTCGCGGCCTCGCTCGTCGAGATCGACCAGCTGGCCGCGGCCTTGCGCTCCGCCGGGCGCTTCGCCTTCGAGGTCGTCGCCGACGGACCGTCCTCGCGGCGCGCGGGGCTCGCCGGCCTCGCGATCTCAATCGCGCCCCGGACCGCCATTTACGTGCCGGTGGGCCATACCACACTCCACGCCGGCGCCGGGCTCGATCGTGCTGCGGTGCTGGCACGCCTGGGACCGGTGTTCGAGAGTGCCCACATCGCCAAGGTCGGGCACGACCTCAAGCGGGCCACCCTGGTGCTGTCCCGGTACGGCGTCCGCCTCCGCGGTGTCGATGTCGATACGATGCTCGCCAGCTATGTGCTGGACGCCACCAGGTCCAGCCACGACGTCGGCAGTCTCGCGCTCGAGCGGCTTGGATACCGTCCCATCGAGGAAGAGTCCGTCCGCGGCAAGGGCGCGCGCGCCGGTGCCTTCGCCGGCCTGCCCGTGGACCTGGTCGTGCCGTTCGCGTGCGAGCGTGCGGATCTGGCGACCCCACTCGCGGATTCCCTCTCCGAGGCCATGGGAGAAGCCTCGCTGACCCACGTCTACCGCACGCTGGAGCTCCCGTTGATCGACGTGCTCGCCGATCTCGAGCAGGCCGGCATCTCCGTGGACGTGCCGACGCTCGGAGCGCTGTCGCAGCGGGTCGCCTGCGAGCTCGAGACGCTCGAGCGGCGGATCCACGAGCTGGCGGACGGCGTCTTCAACATCAACTCGCCCAGGCAGCTCTCGGAGGTGCTCTTCGGCAAGTTGCAGCTGCCCACCTCCAAGCGCACGGGGAAGACCCGCACCGCCTCGACGGCAGTCGACGTGCTCGAGGAGCTCTCGCTCGCGCACGAGCTGCCGCGGCTCGTGCTGGACTGGCGGGGCCTGCAGAAGCTGAAAGGCACCTATATCGACGCGCTGCCGGCGCTCGTCGATCCGGAAACGGGGCGTGTTCACACCTCGTTCAACCAGGCGGTGGCGGCGACAGGGCGTTTGAGCAGCAGCGATCCGAACCTCCAGAACATCCCGATTCGCACCGAGCTCGGGCGCGAGATTCGCGGCGCGTTCGTGGCTCGGCCCGGGTGGGTGCTGATCTCCGCCGACTACTCGCAGATCGAGCTCCGCGTGCTGGCGCACCTGTCGGGCGACGAAGCCCTGAAGGAGGCCTTCGGTCAGGGCATCGACATCCACGATCGAACCGCGGCGACGGTCTTCGGAAGCGACAGCGGACTAGGAAAGCACGAGCTCAGGCGGCGGGCCAAGATCATCAACTACGCGCTCGTCTACGGGAAGACCGCGCACACGCTCGCGAAGGACATCGGGGTGCCGCGACAGGCCGCCCAGGACTTCATCGACGCCTACTTCGCGGGGTATCCTGGCGTGCGGCGCTTCATCGACGACACGATCGCGGCCGCGCGCGAGCGCGGATACGTGAGCACCATGGCCGGACGCCGGCGTGCCGTCCATGAGATCACGAGCCGGAACGGTCAGCTGCGCGCCGCCGCCGAGCGGATCGCGGTGAACATGCCGATCCAGGGAACCGCGGCGGACATCCTGAAGCGAGCCATGATCGACCTGCACAGCGCCCTCGGCCCGGCCGGGCCCGCCGACGCCGTAAGGCCCCGCATGATCCTGACGGTGCACGACGAGCTGTTGCTCGAAGCGCCGGAGGACGCCGCCGACCGGACCGTCGCCCTCACGCGCGAGGTCATGGAAGCCGCAGGCGACCTGATCGTGCCGCTCACGGTCGATGTCGGTGTCGGGAAGAACTGGCGCGAGGCCAAGGGCTGAGCGTCAGCGGGTCCACTCCGCCTTCACCTCGTCCCACTCCGAGATGAGCGCGGCTTCCGCCTGCTCCCGTTCCTCCTCGGTGAGCGCCAGCCGTGCCGCACGCTCCGGAATCAGGGCCTGGACGACGAGGCGGTCGAGGTCCGGACGGACCGCCGCGCCGTGGTCGAGGTTCAGTTGTGCGCGAACCCAGCCGGCCACCGCGCGATCCCAGGCCAGCTCCAGGTCGCCCTGGGCCCGGGCCGCAATCACGAGCCAATAGGTCGCGGTCGCCGAACCAGGATCCTCCTCGAGCGTGCGGGTCATCTCGCCGCTGATCGCATCGTAGGCCGGCCCACGGTCCAGCGGCGGACGGCTCTGGGCGAAGCGGTCCACCGCGGTCGCCCACCAGTCGAGCACCTGGTCCCGCGCCGCCGGTCCGAGGTCATCGGCCTGCCGCAGCGCGGTCGCGAAGAGGTCGGCCGCGGGCCGATAGCGGCTGTCCAGATACAACGCCTCGGCAAGTCCGACCAGGAGATCGATCCGATCGCGCGACAGCAGGGCCGTCGGATCAACGGATCGCAACGCCTCTCTGGCGCTGACGAGGTCATCCGGATCCGCGGTCTGGCGGTGGCGCTCGAGCCACGCGCGGCCCAGGATGAGTGCCGCCTCGTGGCGCGACTGGGTGTTCTCCTGGGCAATCTCGGCGGCTCCGATGGCCGCCTCGTACCGTCCCAGGTTGTAGAGCTCCCGGGCCTGCTCGACGCCGGGTGTCTGGGCCGTCAACCGGGCGGTCCAGACCGGACCCGCGAGGATCAGCACCGGCGCCGCCAGTGTCAACCGTCGTCCGATTCCCTTAAGCCTTTGAAACACAGGACGTTGCATCACATCCCCCATCGGGCGCCTGTATAATCGTCGCGCATGACCGAACCGGTGGTCGTCCCGCGCTCGGAACACGGCCTGTCGAGAAAGTCCATCGATCCCGACGCACTGTCCGTCCTCTACCGGCTCCACCGGGCGGGTCACGTCGGATACCTGGTCGGCGGGAGTGTGCGCGATCTGCTGCTCGGACGCCAGCCCAAGGACTTCGACATCGGCACCTCCGCGCACCCCTATCAGGTGAAGCGGCTGTTCCGGAACTGCTGGGTCGTCGGCCGGCGATTCCGTCTGGCCCACGTCCGCTTCGGCACGAAGGCCATCGAGGTCGCGACGTTCCGAAGTGCGAACCCCGACGACGACGCGAAGACTCCTGCCGGGCCGGAGGAGACCCGGTCCGAGCCCGTCCCCACCGAGCGGGAGCGCGCCATTTCCCGCGACAACACGTTCGGCACGCCCGAACAGGACGCCTACCGCCGCGACTTCACGGTCAACGCGCTCTTCTACGATATCGCGACGCTGTCGATCATCGACTACGTCCACGGGCTCGACGACCTGAGCGGCCGCGTCATCCGGTCGATAGGCGATCCCGAAGCGCGGTTTCACGAGGATCCGGTCCGCATGCTGCGGGCCCTCGTCCTGGCGTCGCGTCTCGACTTCGACATCGATCCGCCGGTCGAGGCCGCGATCGCGCGATGCCGCTCGCTCATCGCCACGGCCGCGCCGGCGCGGCTGATGGAGGAGGCGTACAAGGTCCTGAGGTCCGGCCGGTCGGCTGCCGCGTTCGTCAAGCTGGCCCGATCCGGCCTGCTCGGCGCCATGAGCCCCGAGCTCGAGCAGGGTATGGCCAGGGATCTGCCGACGTGGCTCGCGGCGCTCGATACCTACCGGCGGGCGGCCAGTCGGGCGACGCCGCTGCCCAACGCGGTCCTCGTCGGGACCCTGCTGGTGCCGCTCGGCCTGGTGGACCGTTCCCCGCGGCCGCACGTACACGTGCCTGACGATGGCGCGGGCCGGTCTCCAGTGCCCAGGCTCGGAGTGCTGCCGCCGGCGCGCCGGGACGTGCAGCGGCTCGGCCACATCCTGCAGGCGCAGCGGCGGCTCCTTGACCTCGGAGCGCCGTTGCGTTCCCAACGGGCCGTGATGGCGCGGGAGGTGTTCGACGACGCGCTGCTGTGGCTGCGGATCCACGGCGGCACGTCGGAGGTGGTCGCCTACTGGGACGACCTCGCCGCGCGGTATCGGGGCGCGCCAGCCGAGCCGGCGCCCGCCGCCAGGCGGCGACGGCGACGGCGGCGGGGACGCTCCCGCCCCGCCGCATCAACGTCCAAGTAGACGCCCGTCGGCGTCAGTGCGACGGCACGGTCCCGGCAACCGGGGGCGCATCGGCGGCCTGCGGACGCGCCAGGTGCTCGTCGATCGTCTTGTACGGCTTCGCGAGACCGACCGCCGTCAACGCCCGGATGACGAGCCAGGCGGGATCGAACTCCGTCGCCTTGTAGGAGAACTTCGGGCTGCGCGGATAGCCATGATGGTTGTTGTGGAGCCCTTCGCCGCCGGTCATGAACGCGACCGACTGGATGTTCGTGGCCGTGTTCTCGAAGTTGCGGTAGCCGCGGAAGTGGCAGAGGCCGTTGATCGAGGATGACAGCACGAAGACGTACATGAAGCCGTGGAACGCCGCGGCGAAGAGTCCCCAGCCCACACCGAGCAGCGCGCACAGTCCCGCGACACCGAGCGCCGGGCCCACCCACCGGTGGTTGAACAACCCACGATCCCACGCGTCGTCCTGCATGTCCTTGGCGTACTTCTCGACCACGTCCTTGTTGCGCGCCTCACGCACGTAATGGAACACGTTGCCGAGCTGCACCGACCAGAACCCCTTCAGGTACGGACTGTGCGGGTCGCCCTCCTCATCGGCGAACGCATGGTGCTTCCGGTGCACGGCCACCCACTCGCGGATGACGAGTCCAGTCGTCAGCCAGAGCGCGAAGCGGAAGAGCCATTCCACCGCAGGGTGCAGGACGACGGATCGGTGCGTCGCGGCTCGATGCAGGTAGATGGTCGTGCTGAACACCGTGACCTGGGTCACGACGCTCGAAACGAGAAGCGCGACGAAGAAGTCTTGAAGCACTCACACACCTCCGAATGGGTTGCTGTTCGCGCGGCCGGCTCTCACCCGTGCACGCGTTCGAATTCCTTCATGAACTGCACGAGAACGTCGACGCCCTGTTCGGGAAACGCGTTGTAAATCGAGGCACGGAGGCCGCCGACCGAGCGGTGCCCCTTGAGGCCGTCGAGCCCCTGGCGGGCCGCCTCGGCCAGGAACCCGGCCTCGAGCGTTTCGTTCGGCAGGCGGAACGTCACGTTCATCCGCGAGCGGCTGCCGATGGCGGCATGACCGCGGTAGAACTCCGTGCGGTCGATCTCGGCGTAGAGCCTGGCGGCCTTCCGCTCGTTGATCCCGGCGATCTTCGACAGACCGCCTTCGGCGAGGAGCCACTTGGCGACCAGACCGGTCAGGTAGATCGCGAACACCGGCGGGGTGTTGTAGAGCGATCCTCCAGCCGCGTGGACCTTGTAGCTCAGCATGGAGGGCAGCGTCTCCGCGGACCGTTCGATCAGGTCCTCGCGGACGATGACCAGGGTCAGGCCCGCGGGTCCGAGGTTCTTCTGCGCGCCGCCGTAGATCAAGCCGCAGCTCGAGACGTCGAACGGCCGACTGAAGAAATCCGACGAGGCGTCGCACACGAGCGGCACCTCACCAGGGTCTGGCATCGTCGTCCACTGGGTGCCGTAGATCGTGTTGTTGGAGGTGACGTGCAGGTACGCGGCAGCCGGGCCGAGATCGAGCTCGGCCTCGGCGGGAATCCGGGCGAACGCCTCCGCTTCGGTCGACGCCGCGACCCGGGTGGCGCCCTGGCGCTTGGCTTCCTTCAGCGCCTTCTTCGACCAGACGCCGGTGAGGACGTAGTCGGCCGACTGTCCGGCGCCGAGGAGGTTCATCGGTACCATCGAGAACTGCAGGCTCGCGCCGCCCTGCAAGAAGAGGATGCGGTAGCCCGGCGGGATCGACGCGAGGGATCTGAGGTCGGCCTCGGCCTCACCGAGGATCCGCTCGAAGGTCTTCGAGCGATGACTGATCTCCAGGACCGACATGCCGACGCCGGGCAGGGCCACGAGGTCGCGGCGCGCCTCTTCGAGCACCGGCACCGGCAGGACGGAAGGACCTGCCCCGAAGTTGAACACGCGCTCATCAGCCATGACAGACGACTCCAAACACCCCTCCTTGGCCACAGTGGCTCGACCGTCTCATCGAGCGCACGACACACGGCCCGCCCGCGTCACAGGGCCAGCACCTGCAGGTCGATGATGTCGGCGTTGCCCGACCGGATGTGCGCCAGCAACACCTGGTCCGGAGCCCTATCCAGGTTGATCCGGGCGATGGCGGCTTCGGCGCCCGCGAAAACGATATTCTCGGTCTCCTGAACGTTGATCTGCCGTTCCCGAAGGCAATCGAACACGTGGGCCAGCACGCCGGGCCGATCCAGATGCCGCACGATGAGCCGGTGCGTGGCCGGGGTGCGGGCGCACAGGTTGACGACGTTCGGGACCTTGCCGGTCTCCTTGTACGCCCTGACGATCTTGACCGTTTCGGCGGCGATCGCTTCCTGGGCCTGATCGGTCGAGGCCCCGATATGGTGCGTGCCGTAGACGCCGGCCAGCGAGACGATCGGATCGTTGAACTCGCCGGTGCTGCCGCCCGGCTCGTGGGCGAAGACGTCCAGCCCCGCCCTGATGCCCCGGGACGCGACGGCCTCGGCGAGCGCCTCGTGATCGACCAGCTCGCCGCGCGACGTGTTGACGAGGCACGCGCCGGAACGAAGAGCGCCAATCACCCGCCCGTCCACGATCCCCTTCGTGTCGGGCGTCAGCGCCAGGTGCACGCTCAGGATGTCCGACCGCGACGCCAGAATCTCGGCGCTCGGCGCCAGGGCGATCGGCGATGCGGCGTGCGCGTCGCCGACACCCAGCTCGGCGGCCTCGGCGGTCGTGAGCAGGCGCGCCTCACCGTCGAAGCGCCGGCTCCACACGGCGACCCTCAGCTCGAACGAGACGGCGCGCCTGATGACCTCGCGGGCGATGCTGCCCAGGCCGAGCAGTCCGAGCGTCGATCCGGCCAGCCCCCGCGCGCGCGAGAACTCCTTCTTGTTCCACCGGCCCGCCCTGAGCGCCGCCACGTTATCGGGAATCCGCCGGTCGAGCGCGAGGATGAGGCCGAGCGTCAGCTCGGCGACGGCGATCGCGTTGCGGCCGGGGCACGTTGCGACGTAGACGCCGCGGCGCGACGCCGCTGGCACGTCGATCGTGTTGAAGCCGGCGCCGGCGCGCACGATGAGCGCGAGCGGTCCGGCCTCGAGCATGTCGGCGCGGACCGCCGTGGACCGCACGACGAGCGCGTCGGCGCCGTGGCGGCCCAACGCGTCGGTCAGTGCGGCTCCCTCGAGCTCTGGCGCGTACATCACGTCGCAGCCCAGCGCGCGTAATCCATCCAGACCCGACTTCTCGAACGTGTCCGCGACCACTACCTTCATGCCGCAGCGGCCTCCGGCGTCAGAACGGCCTCAAATGAGATGGGTCAAGAGCCCGTCGCGCAGCTTGGGCTCAAACCAGGTGGACTTGGGCGGCATGATGCCGCCGGCATCGGACACGGCGATCAGGTCGTTCACGTTCACCGGGAACAACGCGAACGCCACGGCCGCACGCCCCTCATCGACGCGACGCTCCAGCTCCCTGGTACCGCGGAGACCGCCGACGAAGTCGAGACGCGGGTCGGTTCGCGGGTCGCCCACGCCCAGCAGCGGGCCGAGGACGCGCTCCTGGAGCCGCGACACGTCGAGATCCGCGATCGGGTCCGGCGACGGGGTATCCGCGTCCAGATTCAGCCGGTACCAGTCCCCCGCGAGATACATCACACACTCGCCGCGCTGGGCCGGCGCCGACCCGTCGAGCGTTGCGCCGAAGCGCTTCTGCACTTCGTCGAGCAGACGACCGGCCGGGACGTCCGCCAGGTCGGTGACCACGCGGTGGTACGGCAGGATCTGCACCTGATCGTCGGGGAAGGCAACCGCCAGGAACCACGCGTGCTCCGCGTCGGGGTCGGGCTCGGTCCTGGCGAAGTGCTCGTGCGCCCGCGCCGCGCTCGCCGCTCGATGATGGCCGTCGGCGATGTACAGCGCGGGAACGTCCCTGAACGCCTGCGCGATTGCACGCGCGTCCGCTTCGGGCACCCGCCAGATCGTGTGCACCACCCCGTCGGACGCCGTGAAATCGTAGAGCGGAGCGCCCTCGACGACACGCCCGACGATGGCATCGAGATCGGCGCGGCGGCGATAAGTGAGGAATACCGGACCGGTCTGCGCCCGAAGCTCGATGATGTGACGGGTGCGATCGTCTTCCTTGTCCGGACGCGTCCGCTCGTGCTTCTTGATGATCTGGCGCTCGTAGTCGGACACCGAGTAACACGCCGCAAGGCCGGTCTGAACGTGATCGCCCATCCGGAGGCGATACAGGTAGAGTGCCGGCTCGTCCTCCTGCACCATCTCTTCGCGGAGCGCCTCGAAGCGCCGCCGCGCGCTGCTGTACACGTCCTCGCCGTAGGGACTCACCCCCGCTGGCAGATCGATCTCGGCGCGGGAAACGTGCAGGAAACTCAGCGGCTCGGTCGAAGCGAGCGCCCGGGCTTCGTCGGTGCTGACCACGTCATAGGGCACGGCGGCAATGCGCGCGGCGGCGTCGGCGCGAGGCCGCAGAGCCCGAAAGGCCCGGATATCAGCCATGGCAAACGGTATTGTAGCGTCGGAAAACGGGCCGATTGACGCGGGCGGGCGTGCTGTGACGATCTCCTGACAATCGATGGGCTGTTGTCGCGCACGTCCGCGCCACCGTCTGCGGCGATGCGGGCGCCCCGGGCCAGGCGGTCAGGGAGCGGGAACGGGCACGGCGCTCGATTCGTCGGCGGCGACCTGGCTGTCGGGAACAGCCGACCGCGTCGCATCGAGTCCGAGCCGGGCGAGGGCATCGTCGCGCAACGCCCCAAACGCCGCCATCGACTCGGCAGGAACCGGCTCGCCGGGGGGCATCTTGCGATGCTCGACGAGCGGGTTCACCCACACACCATCCTTGCGCATGCGGTAGTCGAGATGGGGAGCGGTCGCCATGCCGGTCGCCCCCACGCGGCCGATCAGATCGCCCTGATTGACCCTGGCGCCGCGGCGGATTCCCGATCCGAACGCCGACAGGTGCAGGTAATACGTTTCGTACCCGCCGCTGTGCCGGAGGCGAACCTGGTTGCCGCCGCCGCCAGTATACGCGGCCTGAACCACGACGCCGCTAGCGACGGCGTTGACGGGAGCGCCCTGGGGCGCGGCGTAGTCAATGGCCAGGTGCGGACGATACGTCTTGAGAATGGGGTGGAAGCGCCGGCGGGTGAAGCCGGACGTGATGCGGGGCTCGAACCGGAGCGGCGACCGCAGGAACATCCGCTTGAGAGATCGCCCCTGTTCATCGTAGTACCCGGGCGGCTGGCCCGGAACCGTAAACCGGAATGCGCGGATGCGCCGATCCTCGTTCACGACCTCGGCGGCCACCACGTCGCCGTAACCCGCGAACTCGCCCTCGCGGACGAGCTTCTCGAAGAGCACGGCAAACGTGTCGTTCGGCTGCAGCTCGCTGTTGAAGTCGACCTCACCGCCCAGTACGTCGGCGACCGCCATCGCGAGCAGGCTCGCTTCTCCCCCCTGATCTACCGCCGCAACGAGGGACGGCGTCGCGGGCGTGATTTCACCCGAGAGTCCGACGAGCGCACGGCGCTTGACGTAGGGCTCGACCGAGGCCTGGAAGATGGCCGCCGCCGCCGCCCCGCCGCGCTGCACGATGCGCAGGAACCGATCGGCGTCGATCTGATAACGGAACTCGCGGACGAGTCCATCGAAGGTCCGCTCCAGTTGGTACGCGTGGTCCGCCCGGATGCGACGGACGTCGAACACCTCGCTGGCGGCGTGGACGAGGCGGTTCGCGAGCTCGTGGCTCACCTGGTGAGCCTGCAGCAGGCCGGCCAGGGTCGCATGGCGCGGCACCCGCGCCTCGATCAGCTCGGAATCCAGCTCGAGAAGGATGTCGGCGCCGCGGCTGGCCGTGGGCACCGGCTCAGCTTCGGGCCGGCAGGCCAGCATCGACGTGCAGCAGAGCAACGTCCCGAGAAGGTAGGCGCACTTCGACATGCCAACACAGTGTAACAGACTCTCGGGGAGTATCGGCCGTTAGAGCGACCTTGACCAGAGGGATGGCCATACGGCAGCCGTCGGGCAGGGCCACCCGCCAGTCGCGTCCGGGCCGTCCACTAGTCCATGCTCTGGCGCGCAGTTGACGGCGGCACGATGCCCTTGATGCGGAGGTAGGTCACCATATTGCCGTAGTGCTCGTTGGAGTGGGACGTGTTGTTCGCCATCACCGCACCAGCGGGCATCTCGCTGCCGAAGAGCGGGACCATCTCGGCCAGGCGCGCGTCGGTCACACCGGCGTACGCGCTCGCACAGTACGCCGTGGCATCCTGCATGGCCTTAACCAGATCCGCCTTCGACGTCAGTTCCTGCTCGAAGTTCGCTGTTGCAGGACTCTGCTCGCCGACGAGCCCTGAACAGAACCTGTACTGCGCGTTGGCGACGTGGCCGACCAGCTGCCCGAACGTCCGGACCTCAGGCGTCGGCTGGAAGCCGTACT
>Ga0268386_10001076_pt1 | contig 18451 bp, 18 predicted proteins | sample RVTome_15_FD_200260 | JGI IMG/M metagenome (GOLD analysis project Ga0268386, IMG submission 200260) | Soil microbial communities from uranium-contaminated site in the Upper Colorado River Basin, Wyoming, United States - RVT150D86... ...
CGGTCGAAGCCGAAGGCCCGGAGGATGCCGGTGACGAAGTCGAGCACGCGCACGATCTCGTCGTCGAGCTGGTCGGGGCGGCAGAACACGTGGGCGTCGTCCTGGGTGAAGCCCCGCACCCGGAGCAGGCCGTGCAGCACTCCCGAGCGCTCGAACCGGTAGACCGTCCCCAGCTCGGCGAAGCGGAAGGGCAGCTCGCGGTAGCTGCGCAGGCGGCTCTGGTAGATCGTGATGTGGAACGGGCAGTTCATCGGCTTGAGCTGGTACTGCACGTTCTCGATGTCGATGGGCGAGTACATCCCGTCCCGGTAGTACTCGGTGTGCCCGGAGGTCTTCCAGAGGTCCAGCTTCGCGATGTGGGGGCTGTAGACGAGGTCGTAGCCCCCCGCGAGGTGCTGGTCGCGCCAGAAGTCCTCGATCTGCTTGCGGACGAAGCCGCCCTTGGGGTGCCAGAGCACGAGCCCCGCCCCCGTCTCGTCGGCGATCGAGAAGAGGTCCAGCTCGCGGCCGAGCTTGCGGTGGTCCCGCCGCTTCGCCTCCTCGAGCCGGTGGAGGTGCTGCTCCAGCTCCGGCTTCGAGAAGAACGCGTACCCGTAGATGCGCTGCATCTCCGGGTTGCCCTCCCGGCCCATCCAGTAGGACTGCGACGGGGTCTGCCGGAGCTTGAACGCCTTGATGTGGCCGGTGGAGGGCAGGTGGGGGCCGAGGCAGAAGTCGACGAAGCTCCCCATGGTGTAGCACTGGACGGGGTCGCCCGACTTCCGCTCGATCAGCTCGCACTTCAGGGCCTGCCCCCTCGACCGGAACTGGGCGAGGGCCTCCACCTTGGGGATCAGCTTCCTCTCGATGGGCCGGTCCTGCTTCACGATCTCCGCCATCTTCTTCTCGATCGCCGCGAGGTCCTCCGGGGTGAAGGGCCGCGACACGAGGAAGTCGTAGAAGAAGCCGTCCTCGGTGGGCGGACCGATCCCGCACTGGGCGTCGGGGAAGAGCTCGGTCACCGCGGCCGCGAGGAGGTGCGCCGACGAGTGGCGGTAGATCTCGATCGGGGAATCGGCCGGCTTGGTCTCGCCCGAGGGACCGGTGTTGTCGATGGGCTCCACCTGGGGAACGATCGACATCTAGGAGTTCAGCATGCCGGGCACTTCTTTACCTGTCCCTCGCTCGGCGGTCCTGGTAGGCGCGGGTGGAATTGAACCACCGACCTCTTCCGTGTCAAGGAAGCGCTCTACCACTGAGCCACGCGCCTGTGACACGCCGGAAACCCGAAGGGTACCAGAGGGATACGGAGGGTGTCAATGGTAGGGACGCCCGTCGACAGCTACGGGTGGGCCAGCCGGGCCAGCCGGTCGATCAGCCCCTCGAGGTATGACCGGAGCTCGGCCGGTGCGACTCCTCCCGGGAGGGGCGCACCGTCCCCGATGACGATCTGCGACAGCACCCACGCGAGCTGTCCGGGGGTGAGACCCCCGTCCTTGCGTCGGCCGGCCGCCAGCGCGTCGTCGAGCGACAAGCCGAGACCCTCGAGGGCCCGAACATCCACCAGATCACGGATCTCCGAGCGCCCCAGGAGGGCACACAGCTTGTTCGCGAAGATCTCGTCAGCGGGATCGACGCGCACCCGGCCGTGCCGAGGCTTGTCCGGGTGCACCTGCTCGACGTGCTCGATGACCAGGTCCACGACCACGGATTCGTCGGTCCGGGACAGCAGGAACCGCCGGAACTCGGGGGCGGTTCGCAGCTCCCGCAGGGAAGCCCCCGTCTCGAGTGCCGCCTGTCGGAGGCCGCGTACCCCGTCCTCCATCACCGGCGACAGCGAGAAGAGGTCGAGGTCGTGAGTCTCCCGGTGGGCGAGGTGATAGCCGGCCAGCGCGGCGCCTCCAGTCAGGTAGAACCTGTCCTCGTGCGCGAAGAAGGCGTCGAGGGCTTCGGCCTGCAGGCGGGTGAGCCGGCCCCTAGGCCCGCTCATCGAGGCCGAGCCTGCGCCAACGCCCCAGCAGGAACTCCCAGAACGCGCGCCGGGTCCCGAGATGGCGCGACACCTCCGCCCAGAGCTCGACCACCTCGCGAGGAGTGGTGAATCGCCAGACGTCGGTGTCGCGGGCTTCGCGGAGGATCCGACCGAGGAGTTGCGCCCGCTCGGGCCCGGGCGCCCTCCGCAGGCGCTCGCGCAGCTCTCCCACCGTACTGGGGGCGTCCCAGAGGAAGTAGGGCACTGCCTGCGGATCGTCGAGGTCATCGGAGAGCCGCACTCCGGGAGCCGGGATCGTCATCATTGGTCAGGGTAGCACGCACTGCGTCCGGCGCGCCTCGCCGTCCGTCGGCGAACCCTACAGGATCTTCTTCCCGAGCAGCGAGGCGGCCAGCTCCACCCCCAGGCCGGCGGTGCCGTTGCCGTGGTCGAGGATGGGGTTGGCCTCGACGAACTCCGCGGAGACCACCCGGCCGGTGTCGGCGAGCATCTCCATGGCGAGGTGGGCCTCCCGGTACGAGAGCCCCCCCGGGGACGGGGTCCCCACCCCGGGGGCGTAGTCGGGGTCCATCACGTCGAGGTCGAAGCTCACGTGGATCCCCGCGGTGCCGGTGGTGGCCCGCTTGATCGCCTCCTCGACCACCGCCCGCATCCCCCGCTCGTCGACGTCGCGCATGGTGAACGCCCCGATCCCCGACGCCTTCACGTTGGCCCGCTCGGCGACATCGACGTCCCGGATCCCCACGAGGGCGGCCCGGGAGCCGTCCACCATCGGCGAGAAGCCGGCGAGGTTCACGAGGCTGGGCGACCCGAGCCCGAGGGCCACCGCGAGGGGCATCCCGTGGATGTTCCCGCTCGGGCTCGTCTCCGCGGTGTTGGAGTCGGCGTGGGCGTCGAACCAGACGAGGCCGACCTTCTCCCGGCGCGCGTGGTGGTGGCGCGCGAGGCCGGCCAGGGTGCCCATCGCGATCGAGTGGTCGCCTCCCAGCACGACCGCGATGCCGCCCTGGGCGGCGACCGCCTCGACCTTGTCCCGCAGGTCCTCGCAGACCTCCCGGATCTCCTTCAGGTACTTCATGCGCGGGTCCCCGGGGGCCTGGGTCTCCGGGATCTTGACCGGCAGGTCCCCGAGGTCGCGCACCTCGTAGCCGAGCGAGCGGATCCTCTCGTCGATCCCGGCCACCCGGAAGGCGGAGGGTCCCATGTCGACGCCCCGGCGTCCGGCGCCCAGGTCGAGGGGCACCCCGATGAGCGTCACCTGTCGGCTGGACATGTGGCGGGAGACGCTAGCATGCGCCCTCCGGGCCTTCAAGCTCGGTGACGGACGCGCGGACGCGGTTGACCGTCCGGCACCCCGCCCGGATAATCGAGGCTCGGCCGATGTCCACGCCCTCGCCGCGCAAGCCCGCTCCCGCCGCGCCGAGCGCGCCCGACTCTCCCGAGCTCGTCCAGGTCCTCCTCGCCCGCCGCGTCCTCACCTCCGACCAGGTGGAGCGCGTGCGGCGCTCCCAGAAGGTCTCCAACCTGACCGCGGAGCAGGCGGTGGTGCAGCTCGGCTTCGCGAGCGACGTCCAGATCGCCCAGGCCCTCGCCGCCCACTCCGGCCTCCCCTACGTGAAGATCAACCCCCTCGACCTCGACCTCGACGTGGTCACCAAGGCGATCGCCGGCCCGTTCGCCCGCAAGCACGGGATGGTCGCGATCAGCAAGAGCGCCGACCGGATCACGGTGGCGGTGTTCGACCCCTTCGCCCCCTTCCCCGCCGACGACATCAAGCGGGTCACCGGCCTCGACGTGGAGCGGGTGGTCGCGACCCGCGGCGACGTCGAGACGATCAACAAGGGCTTCTACGACCTGAAGTCGAGCCTGCAGACCGCGGAGAAGCAGCTCAGCGCGAGCCGCCTCTCCACGGTGGACCTCCAGAACCAGGAGTTCCTCTCCCGGGCCGCCGACGACCTCGACCCCGCGGCCGCCCCGGTGGTGAAGGCCCTCGACCACATCCTCGCCTACGCCTTCGAGCAGCGCGCCTCCGACATCCACTTCGAGCCCAAGCGCGAGCTGACCCTCGTCCGGCTCCGGATCGACGGGATCCTCCACGACGTCCACCTGATCCCGCGGATCGTCTACGAGGCGGTGGTCTCCCGGATCAAGCTCCTCGCGGGGGCCAACCTCGCGGAGAAGCGCCGCCCCCAGGACGGGCGCATCAAGCGCGAGCAGGGGGGCCGGGAGATCGAGCTCCGGGTCTCCACCATGCCCACCGCCTTCGGGGAGAAGGCGGTCCTCCGCATCTTCGACCCCGACATCCTCCTGAAGGGGATCGACCAGCTCGGGCTCGCCGCCCACGACCAGCCCAAGTTCCTGGAGTTCATCTCCCGGCCCACCGGCATCATCCTCGTGACCGGGCCCACCGGGAGCGGCAAGACCACCACCCTCTACTCGATCCTCAAGCACCTCAGCAAGCCCGAGGTCAACATCGTGACGATCGAGGACCCGATCGAGATGGTCTTCGAGGACTTCAACCAGGTGGCGGTCCGCCCGCTGATCGACGTGACCTTCGCGAGCGCGCTCCGGACCGTGCTCCGCCAGGACCCCGACATCATCATGGTCGGGGAGATCCGGGACACCGACACCGCGGAGCACGCCGTCCAGGCCGCCCTCACCGGCCACCTCGTGCTCTCCACCCTCCACACCAACGACGCCCCCTCCTCGATCACCCGCCTCCTCGACCTCGGGGTCCCCCACTTCCTGATCACGTCCACCCTCATCGGGATCCTCGCCCAGCGCCTCGTCCGGGAGAACTGCCCCCAGTGCGTCGGGGAGTACGAGCCGAGCCCGGAGGAGGCCGCGGCCATGAAGATCCCCTACGAGAAGCTGAAGCCCTACCGCTTCAAGCGGGGCCGGGGCTGCCTCCACTGCCGGGAGACCGGGTACAGCGGGCGCACGGGGATCTACGAGGTCCTCGCGATGACCGAGAAGATCCGGCGGCTCGTGAGCACCCAGTCGAGCTCGCTCGAGATCTTCCGGGCCGCCCGGGAGGAGGGCCTCCGGACCCTCAAGGAGGCGGCCATCGAGAAGGTCTTCCGCGGCGTCACCACCACCACGGAGATGGTGCGGGTCACCGGCAAATGACCGTGACCGAGGGGACCGAGGCCGAGAGCATCCGGGACCGGGTATTCCTCGTGACGGGCAGCGGGCGCGGCCTGGGGGCGGCGGTCGCCCGGGCGGCCGGGCGCGCGGGAGCCCGCGTGGTCGTGAACTGCTGCCGGGACCTGCGGGCCGCGGAGGCGGTGGCCGCGGAGATCGAGGCGGCCGGCGGGCGGGCCGTCGCCTGGAAGGCCGACGTGACCCAGCCCGCCCCCGCCCAGAAGCTCGTCGAGGACACCGTCTCCGCCTTCGGCCGAGTGGACGTCCTCGTCAACACCGTGGGGGCCTTCTCGTGGAAGCCCCTCGCCGACGTCGAACCCGGGGAGTGGCGGGCCGTCTTCGCCTCGAACCTCGACTCCGTCTTCCACCTCTGCCGGCTCGTCCTCCCCCACATGCGCCGGCAGCACTGGGGGCGCATCGTGAACCTGGGGGCGGTCGGGGCGGAGAACACGGTCGGGGAGCCGCAGATGGCGGCCTACGCCGCGGCCAAGGCGGGGGTGGTGGCGCTCTCCCGGTCGCTCGCCCTCGAGGAGGCGCGCTGCGGGATCACGGTCAACGTGGTCTCGCCCGGGCTGCTCCAGGAGGACGGCCGGGCCCCCCGCCTGAGCGACCGCGTCCCCGTCGGCCACGCGGGCCGCCTCGAGGACGTGGTCCGCGCCGTGCTCTTCTTCGCCTCCCCCGCCGCGGACTTCGTCACCGGGCAGGTCCTCGCGGTCGCCGGAGGGGCGCGACAGTAGGCGGGGGCGTCGCCCTTCCTTCAGCCCTCTGACCCTTTCCCTTCCTCCCCGAACACCTCGGCGGTGAAGACGTGGAGGGTCGCGTCCGGCCGCCGCCAGGCGCCCGCGGGAAGGCCCGCCTTCCCGCACGTCCGGTCGAGGAACGTCTCGCGGTCCCAGCCGTGCTCGACCGGCACCTGGGGCAGCAGCACGCCCCGCCGGCCCCCGCAGGCGACGACCAGGCCGTGGCGGCCGACCTCGACCTGCTCCGGCCGGACCGGGTGGACCGGGCCGAGGGCCGAGACCTGGATCACGAGTCCCGGCAGCTCCTCCGGGGCGACCGGGGAGAACCGCCCGTCGTGGCTGGCCGCCGCGACCGCCATCCGGGCCACCGTCTCCACGAGGGGCTCGTCGCTCCTCATGAGGCCGACGCATCCCCGGAGGTCGTCGTCCTCCCGGCGATGGAGCGAGACGAACGCGCCGCGGAGGGCCCTCACCCCCGGGCCTCCCTCCGGGGGCCGGTAGACCCGGCCCGCGAGGTGCGCGCGCAGGGCCTCCCGCGCCACCTGCAGCAGGAAGCGCCGGTCCTCGGCGCCCAGCTCGTCCGGGACCGTGGCCGGCCGGCCACCGGCCTCGGCCGCTCTCTCCGTCACTCCCCGCTCCTCACCCGGCGGTCGCGGACAGCGCGGCCGAGAGGTAGCCGACCACCCGGCTCTTGTCGCGCTCCCCCACGTCCCCGCTGTCGGCGTAGCGCAGGACGGTGGCCCGGTCCGCCCCCAGCGCCCGGGCCGCCTTCATCACCGCCACGATCGGTCCCCCGCCGCAGGCGTGGTCGTGGCGCCGCTCCAGCGTGTCCATCAGCCCCTCGGCGTCGAAGCGCGCCACGAGGTCCACCACCACCTCGTCGAGCCGGTTCGCCACCGGGGCGGGCTGGTAGTGCGAGAGGTCGCTCGAGGCCACGAGGAGCGCGTCGCGGCCGGGCAGCTCCCGCGCGAGGGCGGCGGCCAGCGCGTCCACCTCGTCCCGCGACTGGCTGCCCATCAGCAGGGGCACGAGCCGCGCCCGGGGGGCCAGGAGCTGGAGGAACGGGAGCTGCATCTCGAGGGAGTGCTCGTCGCGGTGGACCCGCGGATCGTCGGCGATCGGCGGGCCGGCCGCGAGCAGGGCCGCCGCGAGCCCCTCGTCGATCGCCATCCGCCCGAGCGGGGTCTCGAAGGCGCCCTCGGCCCAGGCCGCCACGCCGTCGAAGGCCGCCCGGTGGGAGGGACCGACGATGACGACGGTGGGCGGCGGGCGGTCCCGCAGGAGGCCGTAGCCGAAGGCGGCGACCGGGCCCGAGTAGCGCAGCCCGGCGTGGGGGCTCACGAGGGCGACGAGGCGGCCGGGAACCGGCACCGGGACGGCGGCCCCGAGATAGCCCTCCACCTCGTCCCGGATCGCGGCGGCCGTTCCCGGGTACCAGCTTCCCGCCACGGCGGCTCTGCGGATGCTCATGGGCTGCGGGCGGCCAGGCCGCCCGCCCTCTCTTGCGGGTATACACCCGGCCGCCGGGGCCGGCAAGACGCATTGTGACCGCCGTCGCTGACGCCTCCCCGTCGAGGTCCCACTGTGGTGGAGGACGAACGGACGGGAGGGTGGACCGTGAGGATGGCGATGACGGCGACGGTGGCGGTGGGGGCCCTGCTGGCCGCGCTGCCCGCAACCCCGGGGGACAGCCTCGGTTTCAAGCCGGGGGAGCCCGCCCTCCGGGCCGGCGTGAGCTTCGAGCCGGACCAGCTCCACGCGGGGATCCAGGCCTGGCTCGGCCCGTCCCTCGCGGGCTTCCGCATGCGCCCGAGCCTCGACCTGGGGGCCGGCAACGGCGTCTTGATGGGCTCCCTGAACGCCGATCTCCTGCGGCGGCTCGGGCGGCCCGCCGCCCGCTTCCGTCCGTTCGTGGGCGGCGGGCCCGGCCTCAACCTCGTCGACGTGACGAGCGGGGTCGGGGAGGCCCGGGGGCTCGAAGCGAAGCTCGCGGGGAGCCTGGTGGCCGGCCTGGCCCGGGGACGCCACGCCCTCATCGAGGCCAGGATCGGCTTCGGGGACACGCCCCAGCTCAAGCTCACCGTCGGTTTGTGGTTCTGATCACGCCTTTCGGTAACACGTGAGCCGCTTCACCTTCCCGCGGCGGCGAGCCGTGGCAACGTTGCCCGCGAGACGGATGACGGCGGAGGGGAGCATGTCGATGCTGCGGGCGACGGCGTTGGGAAGCGCGATCCTCGCGGCGGGCTGCGGCGGCTTCAGCCCGACCGCGCCGTTCGAGGGCTTCGACGGGAAGGGGACCCGGCTGCGGGGCAGCTTCGACGCGGGGGCCGCCGCCCAGGGCGGCGAGGTGCGGGCCGCCGCCGCCTCGCCCCAGGGGATCCGGGTCTCGCTCAGGGAGCGGGCGTCGGTGGCGGCGGTCGTCGGGGCCGACGGCCGCTTCACGCTCGAGGGCCTGCCCGCGGGGGCGTGGTCCCTCGTCTTCGTCCGCGACGGGCGGGAGGTGGGCGAGATCCGCTTCCGAAGCGTGCGGAGGAACCAGGAGATCACCATCGTGGTCGGCCTCACCACCGACGACGAGGTGGTCCTCGTCCAGGAGAGCCGAGACGCGGTCTCCTTCGAAGGGGAGTGTCCCCGGGGCGCCGGCTTCTGGTGCCAGAACCAGGGGGGCGGGAACCCCAACCTCTCCGCGGAGGAGTTCCCGCGGTTCGCCACCGACGCGGCCGCCCTCTTCGCGGGCAAGATCGCGGCCCTCGACGACCCCGCCGAGGTCGCGGCCGCGGTGTGCAACACCGGCGACCAGCTCCTGCGCCACCTCGCGACCCTCGGCCTCAACCTGGCCGCGAAGACCCTGGACCGCGCGACCCCCCTCGTGGGCGAGCCCTACGCGAACGTGGGGGCGGCCTTCGACGCGGCGGTGGCGGCGGCGGGGGGCGGGGCGAGCCGGGACGAGGCCAACCAGGTCAAGGACGTCCTCGAGCGCATCAACGAGAACCAGAGCACGAACGTGTGCGACGCCCTCCCCGACGACGACGACGGAGACGCGCCGCCTCCGACCACCGGGAAGATGAAGATCTGCCACGTCCCCCCGGGGAACCCGGGGAACGCCCACACCCTCACGATCGACGCCAGCGCATGGCCGGCCCACCAGCGCCACGGCGACACCCAGGGGGCCTGCCCGGGCGGGCGGTAGATCGCGACGGGGCCCTCGGGACGCCCCGGGGGCCCCGCTCGGCTACCGGTACACGCGGTAGTCGATCTCCGGGAAGATGTTGTCCCGCTCCTCGAACTCCCGGAGGATCGGCTCCTCCAGGAACCCCCCGGACGAGAGCATCCGGTAGACGTAGTCGAAGCGGGCGATGTGGTCGCGGGTGCGCTTCTTCGCGTACTCGACCATCGTGTTGGTCTTCATGATGAACGCCCAGTCCGAGGACTGGGCGAGGAGGAGCTCCCGGGCCGCCTGGTTGAGGGCCCGCCGCTCCCGCTCGCTCGGGTGCTCGAAGCGCCGGGCCAGCTCGACCATCCGCTCGGCCGCCATGTCGAGGTGGGGGTAGATCCAGTGGTTCCCCTCGTTGAGCCACACCTCGGCGTAGCCGCGCGACCCCCAGGTGCACATCGGGGGCTGGCAGACCTCGAGGTCGGGGAAGCGCTCCAGGAACTCGCTCGGGGTCACCGGCTTCACGACGTCCTGGTCGAAGTGCATCTTGCGGAAGAGGAAGTCGAGGAAGTCGGGCCCCTCGAACCACCAGTGCCCGAACAGCTCGGCGTCGTAGGGGCTGACCACGATCGGGGGCCGGCCGATGGCTCCCGCCAGGTGCTCGACCTGCCGCTGGCGGTTGAAGAGGAAGTTGCCGGCGTGGCTCGCCGCCTTCTCCAGGGCCCACGCCCGCACGTAGGGCTGCTTGTCCCCGAGGCCGACCTTCCCGGTGACCCGGTAGTACTTGATCCCGACGTTCTTCCGGAGGCCGTCGGCGAGCACGTCGCCGAGGTAGTCGAGGGGCAGCTCCCAGCCGACGTCCTTGTAGAACTCCCGGTAGTCGTAGTCGCCGGGGTAGCCCGACTCGGCGCTCCACACCTGGCGCGACGACTCCATGTCCCGGCCGAAGAACACGACCCCCCCGGGGGAGAGGATGGGGGCGTGCACCCCCGCGCTCGGCCGGGGGTGGGCGTCGGTCAGGCCGTGCGACTCGAGGAAGCTGAAGCGCAGGCCGACCTCGCGGAGGTAGGCCTCGTGGCCGGGCAGGTAGGCGCACTCGGGGAGCCAGATCCCCCCCGCCTCCCGATCGAAGTGCTTCCGGTAGTGCTGGGCCGCCACGTGGACCTGGGCCCGGACCGCCTGGGGGACGGGGTCCATGAGGGGGAGGAAGCCGTGGGTCGCCCCGCAGGTGATGATCTCGAGCCCGCCCGCGTCGCGGTGCCGCCGGAACGCGCTCAGGAGGTTCGAGCCGTAGCGGTCCCGGAAGATCCTCCGGATCCGCTCGAGCTCGTGCACGTAGAAGCGCGCCACGTCGTGGAACCGCGGGTCCTCCCGCCGCGTCCGCTCCACCTCGCGGTGGGCGAGGCGCACCAGGCGGTCGAGGTAGCGGTGGTAGCGCCCCACCAGGAGCTCGTCGGTCATCATCGAGACGAGGGGCGGCGAGAGCGTCATCGTGAGGCGGTACTCCACCCCGTCGGCGAGGAGGCCGTCGAGCACGGAGACGATCGGGACGTAGGTCTCGGTCAGCGCCTCGAAGAACCAGTCCTCCTCGAGGAACTCCGGGTACTCGGGGTGCCGGACGTAAGGGAGGTGGGCGTGGAGGACCGGGCACCAGTACCCGACGGGCATGGAAGACCTCTGCTCAGGCCCGTCTCGACGGCGGGCGCCCGGGACGGCGGCCCCCCGCGGACGCGGCTCCTATTGCGCGACTAACGGCGGAAGACGTCGCTCGCCCCCCCGGGGGGCGGCGCCTCGCTCGCCCCGCCGGGCTGGAAGGCGTCGCTCGCCCCGCCCCGGGACCGGTCCCGGGACTCCGAGGGGGAAGGGGCGGACGCCCCCCCGTCGATCGAGGGGGCGCTCCAGGGCCCGGGGGGCGGCGCGTCCGGCCCCTCCTCCAACCCGAGCGGCTCGCCGGCCTGGCCGTAGCGGACCCGGCGGCGGGCGCGGAGCGGAGACGGGCCGACCCGCGGGGTGACCACGGTGTTGCTGTCCGCGAGGCGTCGGAACTCTCCCGAGGGGAGGGTCAGGCCCAGCTCCGCCTTGTAGGAGCGGGGCGTGGAGTCGACGCGCACGTACCACCAGCGCGCCCCGGCGGGAAGGAGGATGTCGGCCGCCCCTCCCCTCACCGGGTCGAGGATCCGCAGGGTCAGCCGGGAGACCGCGAGGGTGCGCTCGCCGAGGTCCTTCGCCATGTCCTTCATCGACGCGGGGCTGACGTCCCAGTAGGCGAAGAGCCACTCCGGGTCCCGCACGAGCAGGCGCACGCGGTTGACCCCGTACGACTCCGGGAAGAGGAACCGCTCTTCCTCGAAGATGCGCGGGGGCAGCTCGCGGGGGGTGTACTTGGCCGAGCGGATGGCGTCTTCCTCGGAGAGGCCGGTCTCGGGGCCGGGCGGCGACACCACGGGTCCGGGAGTTGCGGTTTCGCGCGCGCCACCGCGGGGCCGGGGAGCGGACGCCTTCGCGGGGAGCCCGGTCGCGGGGCGCCGCGCGGCCGGAGCGCGGCTCGCGGGTGAGGCCGCGGGCGGCGCGGCCGGGGCCCGGCCGGCGCCCGCGGTGGTCTTCCGGCTCGCGGCGCCCTTGCCGCGCCCCCCCGCCGCGCCGGACCGTGAGCCGGACCTGGGGGCGACGGACCGGGCCGGGCGCGCCTTCGTGGCGCCGATCGCCGCCGCCTTCTTCGTCTTCGTCGCCCGAGGCTTCGCCGCCTTCGCGACCTTCGCGCCCTTCCGGCTGACGTCTCCCCCGCCCTGGCCCGCGGCCCGCGGCTTTCGGACGCGATCCCGCGCGGCGCCCGCTCCCGCCTTCTTCTTGATGGCCATGGGGCGGAGTATAGGAGACGCCTCGGGGAGCGGCAAGGGGATTCCGCCCCCGCCGCGACCGTCCGACCCCCCCCTGGCGAGCCGTCCCGGCTACGGCTCGTCGGGCGAGGCCGGCCGCCCCGACGTGCCGCGCCGCTGCCGTCGCATCTCTCCGAGGATCTCCCGGATGCGCCGCTCGACGTCCGCCTCCAGCACGCGGAACTTCGCCTGCTGGAGGGGAGTGAGCGCGGCGTCGATCGACTCGAGGTCGGCCCGGATGCGGTCCTGGCCCTCGCTCTCGAGCCGCTTGACCTCGGCCAGGCGGTCGAGCACCTGCGCCTCCGTCCCCTTGCCCGACCCGAGGAGGCGCCGCAGCTCCCGCACCGCGCGCATGCGCCCGAGGACCGCCTCCCGGCGGCCGGTCTGGAGCTTCTTCACGAGGGGCAGCAGCTTCACGAACTGCTCGTCGGTGAGTCCGAGGCTCTCCTGGAGGTTGCCCACGATGTAGGCGTCCACCATCTTGGCCGCCTCTTCCCCCGGCGGGCGCTCGCGGCGGGGGGCCTGGGGCAGGGCGAGGACGATCGCGAGGACGAGGAGACCGGCCGCCGTCACAGGTCCTCCAGGCCGTCGCCCCGGAGCGCGTCCCCGAGGGCCTCCACCTCGTCCGCGGTCAGCTCGGCCAGGGACTCCACGACCGCCCGCCGGCTCGTCACCGCGGGCAGCTCGGCCTCGGCCAGGGCCACTCCCTCGAGCACGTCGAGCCCGTCGTCCTCGTCGGCCGGCGGGAGGGCCGACCAGGCGGGAAGCGCGGGGGCCGGCGAGGGGACGGCCGGGCCCCGCCACGAAAGGGGGACGAGGACGAGAAGGGCGGCCGCGGCGGCGAAGGCCGGGACGAGGGTCCAGCGCCAGCGGCGCGCCGCGCCTTCCCGCTCGATGCGCCCCCCCACCTGCCGGCGAAAGGCCTCCCAGTAGAGGGGCGACGGCTCGGGCACCTCGGCCGTCCGGGCGGCGTCGAGGCCCGCCCGGACCTCCTCGAGCCTCGCCGCGCAGGCCGGGCAGGCCGCGAGGTGGGCCGAGGCCGGGACGTCGAGCGTCCCGAAGAGCGTGTCCATCAGCTTCTCGTCGGTCAGGTGCGTGGCCATCTCACTCCCCCGCTTCCGCCATCAGCTTGCGCAGGTTGCCCAGGGCATGGAAGAGGTTCGCCTTCACGGTCCCCACCGTGGAGCCGAGTATGCGGGCCACCTCCTCGTGGGTGAGCTCGTGGTACACCTTCAGGATCAGGGTGGCCCGCTGCTTCTCGGGCAGGCGGCTCACCGCCTCCCGCACCCGCCGGCCCGTCTCCTCGCCCTCGAGGACCGCGGAAATCCCCCGGCGCGGATCGGGGAGGAAGTCGGGAAGCTCCTGCGTCTCCGGCTTGCGCGACGCGCGGAAGTTCAGGCACGTGTTGACCGCGATCCGGTAGAGCCAGGTCGAGAACGCGCTGTCCCCCCGGAAGCGCCCGATCGCCCGGTAGGCCTTGAGGAACGCCTCCTGGGCCAGGTCGTTCGCATCCTCGTGGTTGTTGACGTAGCGATAGCACAGCCGGTACACGTCGCGCTGGTAGCGCTCCACCAGCAGGTCGAACGCCTCCCGCTCCCCGCGCTGGCTGGCCTCCACGGCCTCGCGCTCGTCGTCGCGCAACCCGGGGGCGGACACCGGGCGCATCGCCGCCGCGAACGCCGACGGGAGGGCGGGAGGATCGAGAGTCACCGCGGCGTTCACTGTCTCACCGGGCCGGCTCGACCGTCAACGGGGTCGCCCACTCGCGCTCCTCTCCCTTCGAAGGGTTGGACCGGTCCCCGGCGCCGAGGGTTGAAGGACGACCCCTTCGAGCAGGAACGGGCCGCCGCCCCGCAGGAGCAGGCTCACCGCCCGCTCGGCGGGACGGACGGCGAAGGTCCACCCCTCGGGACCGGGCTCGGCGGGGCGCCACGGCGCTCCCGGCCGATCGGGGTGGACCTCCAGCCCGGGCGGCGTGGCCGCGAGGCTCTCGCCCCGGAGCGCTAGGTGGTAGGTCCCGGGCGGCAGCGCGAGCCGGCTGCCGAGGACGGCCCCCCCCGGGTGGCGGTGGGGCTCGAAGAGCGGGCCCCAGTCGAGGGCCTCGGGCCCCCAGGTGGCCGGCCGGTCCCGGCCGAACGACCAGCCGGGCACCGCCAGGGCGGGCCGGCCGACGAGCCGCACCGCGTCGCGGCCGCCGGTCCGCGCGTGGCTGAGGGCCGAGGCCGAGCCCGCCGCCGCGAGCAGTCCGAGCGTCGCCATCGCGACGCGCCGCGGGGTCGCCGCCCGGGGCCGCCAGGGCAGGGCCAGCAGCAGCGCGGCCCCCCAAACGAGGGCGAGCCGGTGGCGGTCCGGGTCGGCGAGCACGTAGCCCGGCAGCAGGCGCGTCCACTCCTCGGCCCCCGACGCCGCCCGGAAGAAAGGCGCCGTCCCGTCGCGGTCCCGGTGCACGAGAGAAGGCTGGGCGGCGCCGGCGAGGCCCACCCACAGGCTCCAGCCCACGAGGAGGGCGGCCCCCGCCCCGAGGCCCCGCTGGAGGGAGGCCGCCACGAGGACGGCGAGGGCCGGGAGGAGCGGCACCAGGAAGCGCGCCGGCGGGTTGAAGCCCCCGCGCCACATGTGCCACGTGCCCGCGGTCAGGACGACGCCGGCCACGAGCGCGAGCAGGACCGCGGACTGCCGCCGATCTTTGCGCCAGAGCTGGAAAAAACCGGGCAGGCCGAGGAGGAAGAGCGGGGCGTATACCAGCAGGCCGAACTCCTGGTCGAGGAGCAGGCCGGGGACTCCCTCGGGCAGGGTGGCGAGGGAGAGCTCCGGCCGGCGGCCGTAGACCCGCCGCGGGTCGAAGAAGCCGTAGAGCCAGTGGTGGTAGGCGGCGAGACCCACTCCGGAGACGGCCAGCGACCCGAGGAGGGTCAGTCGCTCCCGCAGGCCGGGCCGCACCCAGAGCGCGTAGACGGCCAGCACCGCGGCCAGGGCGACGTAGCGGACGTTGAGCCAGGGCAGGCTCGCGAGGGCCAGGGCCACCCCCAGGGGGTGCCCCCGCGGGATGCGGCGGAGGGCGACCGCCACCAGGAGGGCGGCCGGCACCTCGGTGAAGACGAGGCCGGCGTAGTGGACGAGCGGCGGGGAGAGGGCCACCGCGAGTCCCACTCCGTCGGCCAGCCCCTCGCGACCGAAGGCCTCGCGGACGAGCCCCCGGATCTCGGCGGCCAGGAGGGCCGCGAGGAGCGCCATGAAGAGCGAGGCGGCCGGGTAGCCGCCGAGGGCGTAGGCGGGGAGGATCAGGACCGAGAGGCCGACCGCGTGGAGCGAGTAGATCTCGCCCCCCTTCCCCCGGACCCGGTAGTGCGGCTCCAGCGGGGCGTCGTGGAAGGCCAGGTAGCGGCGCTCCGCGTAGTCCTTCCCGAGCGCGAGGTCCCCGTCGCGGAGCAGGCTCTCCGCGACCATCAGGTAGTGCGGCTCGTCGCCCCGGGGACCGACCTCGGCCTGCCCCCGCGCGGCCACGAGCGCGTAGCCCGCGAGCGCGAGCGCGAGGAAGGCTCCCCGGGGAAGGCGGCGGCGGGAAGGGGCGAGGGCGAGCGCCGCCCCCGCGAGCGCCAGGGCGAGGAGCGAGGGGCCGGAGAGCGCGGCGAGGCCAGGGAGGGGGGCGCCGGCCGCGAGCAGCAGCGGGACGGGGGCGAAGCCGAGAAGGGACCGCGGGGCCGAGCGGTCGCCCCGGGCGAGGACCGCCACCGCGGCGACCGCCGCCAGTCCGAGGGCCGCCGAGGCCGCGCTCGGCAGGCCGAGGAGGAGCCCACCCGGGCGGGCCGCCGCCCCCCCGAGGCCGAGCAGGACGAGGCCGAGCAGGACGGCCCAGCCGGCGGCCGCGGGTGCGCGGGTCATCGGGCCGCCGCGCTCATTCCCGCCGCCCACCCTCCACCGCCGGCATTCTACCCGCGGGATTGACCGGGCCTGGCCCGAGGTCCATAGTGGAATCGAGGAGCCTGAGGAGCCCGCCGATGAAGACCGCGCGAGTGGCCGCCTTCGTGACCCTGCTCCCCGCGGTGGCCGCGGCCGACGAGGTGCTCCTGAAGGGGGGCGGCAGGGTCGTCGGCCTGGTCGTGGAGCGCACCTCCCGGGCGATCGTCCTCGAGACCGCCCCCGGTCGGGTGGCGGTCCCCCTCTCCCGGGTGCTGTCGGTCCGGGAAGGCGCCACCGAGCTGGGCACGTTCCACGAGCGGGCGGCCGCCCTCCGCGCGGACGACGCCGCGGGCTGGACCGCCCTCGCCCGCTGGGCCGCGGACCACGGCCTGCTGACCCAGTCCCGCGAGGCCTGGTCGCGCCTGCTCGCCCTGGACCCCGACCATCCGGAGGCGAACCACGCGGCGGGCCGGGTGCTCTCCGGGGGGCGCTGGCTCGACGAGGAAGAGGCCAACCGCGCCCGGGGACTCGTGCGCTTCGACGGCGCGTGGGTGACCCCCGGCGAGCGACAGGCGGCGCTCGAGGAGCGCGCGGCCGAGGCGGCCGAGTCCCGGGCGATCCGGGAGGCCGAGGCGCGCGCCCGCGAGGCGGAGGCCCGGGCCCGGGAGGCGGAGGCCCGCGCCGCGGCGGCCGAGCGCGACGCGGAGCCCGTCGAGGAGCCGCTCGGGGGCATCCCGCTCTGGGGGCCCTGGGGGCCCGTGCTCGTCCCCCCCCTCGTCCCCTTTCCGCCCGACCCGCTCCCTCCCCCTCCCCCGCCGGCCGTCCGGCCCCCCGTCCCGCGGCCGCCCACCTCCAGCCTGGGCACGCCTCCGGCCCGAACGCGGCCCCGGGGAGCCGCCGCGCGGGTGGCTCCGCCTAGGGAGTAGGGGCAGCCCCGGGCCAGGACGCCTCCCGTCGATCCCGGTTGACTTTCGCCTGATCTTCGCCTACGCTCCTCCCGAGGAGTTGGGCCATGCATCTCACGCGGCGCCAGAAGGAGATCCTGGACTTCCTCACGCGCTACCTCGAGAAGAAGGGGTACGCCCCCACCATCGAGGAGATCGGCGATCACTTCGGCCTTCGCTCGCTCGCGACCGTCCACAAGCACCTGACCAACCTGCAGGAGAAGGGGCTCATCAAGAGGGCCTGGAACCGCAGCCGCGCCCTCGAGCTCGTCCCCACCGAGGTCACGGTGCGGGCGGTCGAGCTGCCCCTCCTCGGCCGGGTCGCGGCGGGGACGCCGATCGAGGCCGTCCAGGCCAGCGAGACCATCTTCGTCCCCGAGGACATGGTGGGCCGGCGCGAGACCTACGTCCTCCAGGTCAAGGGCGACTCCATGATCGACGAGCAGATCAAGGACGGCGACTACGTGATCGTGGAGAACCGCAAGAGCGCCCGGGACGGGGAGATGGTGATCGCGCTCCTCGAGGGAGAGAACGTCACCCTCAAGAAGCTCTACCGCGAGGGCGGGGGCCGGGTCCGCCTCCAGCCGGCGAACGCGCGGATGAAGCCGATCTTCGTGGACCAGGACGAGGTGCGCGTCCAGGGGGTCGTCATCGGGGTCCTCCGCAAGTACTGACGGGCCCCGCGGTACACTCTTGGGCCGGAGGCCCCCATGGACGAGGAGAAGCGCTCGGTCAACTTCACGGTCGTCCCCGACGACGACCCGACGGTCCCCCGGATCTACAGCAACTTCTGCTCGATCCAGAACTCGCCCTTCGACTTCACCCTCACCTTCTGCGAGATGCAGCCGCTCTCCGAGCGCGAGCTGCGCGAGGCCCAGTCGAGCCACGTGGTGAAGGCGCCGGTCCGGGCCCGTCTCGTGGTCCCCGTGCAGATGCTCCCCGGGCTGATCGCCGCCCTCCAGGAGAACTTCCGCCTCTACCAGGACTCGTTCGGGCCCACCAAGGGACCCCTTCATTAGCAGGGTGGCCAGCCGGGCCGCCGCCTCCGGGAACGGACCCGGCCCGGCCCGCCCCTCCCGTAGACTGGTTTCGTGAGGGAGCGCCGGCGCAGCATCCTGCACGTGGACCTCGACCCGTTCTTCGTCAACGTGGAACGGAGCCTCGACCCTTCCCTGCGCGGCCGGGCCGTCGTGGTCGGAGGCGGCGACGACTCGGGCCTCGTGGCGGCGGCGAGCGCGGAGGCTCGCCGGGCGGGGGTGCGGCCCGGCCAGCCGGTGGCGGCCGCCCGGCGCCTCTGCCCGGAGGCCGTCCTGCGGCCGGGGGACCTCGAGGCCTACGGTCGGGTCAGCGACGAGGTCACGGCGATCCTCCTGACCGCGAGCCGGCGGGTGGAGAGGCCCTCGGCCGACGAGGCCTACGTGGACCTCACGCCGGAGGGGCCGGGCGCGCCCGCCCCGGGGGGGGCGGTGGAGACGATCAAGGACGAGCTGCAGCGCCGCCTGGGGCTCGACGCCTCCTTCGGGCTCGCCTCCTCGCGCCTCGCCGCGCGCATCGCCTCGTCGTGGGCCAAGCCCCGAGGCTTCCTGCTCGTCCTCCCCGGCTACGAGGCCTCCTTCGTCGCCCGCCAGCCGATCGCCGCCCTCGGCGACCTGCCCCCTCACCTCGAGGCGGCCCTCGACAAGGCCGGCCTCGGGACGCTCGGCCAGGTCGCGGAGGCCGAC
>Ga0268386_10001077_pt1 | contig 18445 bp, 16 predicted proteins | sample RVTome_15_FD_200260 | JGI IMG/M metagenome (GOLD analysis project Ga0268386, IMG submission 200260) | Soil microbial communities from uranium-contaminated site in the Upper Colorado River Basin, Wyoming, United States - RVT150D86... ...
GGTGATGGCGGCCGCGGAGAATCCGTGCTCGGTGATCAGGTACCGGTTGAGGAAGAACGAGGCCGGCGTGGCGAACACGGCCAACAGCACCGCCGAGGCCGCCAGCAGCCAGAACCGTCCTCGTTGCCCGACCAGGGCGACGTCAGGATGGGGCCGAGCGAACCGGCGGGTCTCCGGTAGGCGGCGGCCGATCGAGACCGCCAGCGGCAGGGCCGCCACCGGGGCCGCGTACAGGAGCCGCCATCCCCACGGCGCCGCATCGGCCAGAGGGAGGAGCATCGAGGTGATCCCGGCACCCAGGCCCCCGGCCAGTCCCAAGACGCTCACCGCGTAGGCCCGGGAGCCGGCCGGCATCTCCTCGGCCGCGGCGATCGACACGCAGATCAGCATGGCCAGGGCGAACGGTCGGGCCACGGCCTGCGAGGCGGCCAGCCACGGGAGCGAGGGCGCGGCCGCGCCGGCCGCGGTGATCATGGAGCCGAGGACCGCCGCGACCACGATCACCCGGCGCCGGCCCAGGCGGTCCGCGGCCCCGGCCGCCAGCACCAGCGCCACGACCCCGCCGAACCGGGCGGCCACGCCGGCCACACCCTGGGCCCCGGCCCCGGCGCCGAAGTCCCGGCCGGCGAAGGCGATCGAGGCCGTCAGGAGCGCGGTGAGGTACCCGCCGATCGCCGAGGCCCCGGCGAGCAGCGACAGCGCCCTCGCCCCCCGGGCGTCGACGCGCTGGGGCGGCGCCCACCACGGCATCCGCCCGGTGCCCCGCACCAGGGCCCGCCGCACCGGCCACGCGAACAGCCAGCCGACGAGCGGGAGGGCCAGCCGGTACTCGACGGTCTGGGTGACGCGGCGCCGGCCGTCCTCGAGCGGCTCGACCTCCACCGACCGCCGGTACCCCTCCACCGGCCCCTCGGCCGCCTCGAACCGTCGGGGCGCCACGGACCGCTCCAGCACCAGCCCGTCCCGGGGCCCGAGGACGGCTTCAGCCTCGGCCTCCGATCCGACCGTGACCGAGGTGACGATCCGGGTCACGGACGCGCTAGAAGATGTACGGGCACCACGGCGCCGGGTCCGAGGCGAACATCGCGTCGGCAATGCCGAGCGCGCCGGCGGTGATCTCCTCGACCCGGCCGGCCCGGGCCAGCCCGCCGGCCGGCACCGTCCCCAGGTACATCGAGGCCAGCTCGCCGGCCCCGAGCACCAGGTCCGGCTCCTTCGTGGTCGAGCGGTAAGTGGCGCCCGCCGGGCCGGCCTCCAGCTCCCACCGTCCCTCATTCCACGGGCAGAACCCGTCGTGCAGGTCGAAGACCAGCCGGCCTTCCGTCCCGTAGGCCCGTCCCTCCAGGGCCGCGGGCGCCTCCACCAGCCGGAGCCACGTCCCGTCGCGGACACGCACCCCCAGCCCCCGGGGGTTCGCCAGCATGTACAGGAGCGACTCGTCGACCGGGCGCTTCCACCCCTCGACGGTCCGGATCAGGTCGGCATCGAAGCAGTACCGCCACAGCGCGGCGTATGCGTCGGGTGTGGTGGCCATGAGCTCCTCGACCTGGAGCGTGTGGCCGGGGCCGGTGCGGATGTCCCAGGCCTCCTTGACCCGGTAGGCCAGGTGGCCCTCCACGCCCTCGTCGGTTTCGTAGGCCACGAAGAACAAGGGGCCGGCGCCGTCCCGGGCCGACTCGTCGTCCCGGAACCTGGTCCGGGTCCAGTGCTCGTCCCGGTCGGGCATCCCCGGCCGGTCCCGGCGGACGGCCTCGTACACCGGGGGAATCAGCTTGAGGGCCTCCTTTCGGTCGACCATCCGGGTCCGCCCGTTGGGCTGGAACGGCAGGAGGTACGCCGTGTCCTCGCGCCGGATCTCGAACGCCGTGGTGAGCGATCCGATGCCGTAGCCGAACCGCTGGTAGATCACGGTCTCGGACGCCCACAGGTGCGCGAGCGGGGTCCCCGCTTCGTGCAGCTCGTCGAGTTGCGTGCGCATCAGCGTGCGGCCGATGCCCCGCCGGCGATGGGTTGGCAGGACCCCCACCGAAGTGATGCCCGCGGCGGGCAGGGCCCCGCCGGGCACGGTCAGCTCCATCGGGTACGCGGTGGCGTGGCCCACGATGGTGTCGCCATCGAACGCGGCCAGGTTGCGGCCGACCTCGAAGATCGGCCGCTCGAGGTCAAGCTCCCCGCGGCTCAGCTCCTCGCCGAACGAGGCGCCCAGGGTCCGCATGGCTTCCTCGAACCGCTCCAGCCCGATCGGTCGGATCTCAATGTTCACGGTGGTCGAGTGTACCCCCGGGGTCCGGTAGGCTTCCCGCGATGTCTGTGGTCAACCCGGAGCGGGACTCACGGAGGGGCAACTTCTGGCTGCTCGGCATCGCGCTCACCATGGGCGGGGCCCTGCTGCTGATCGCCGGCCTCGGAGGGATCATGGTCCGGGCCCTCAGCGGCGATCCGGACCGGGTGTTCGGGGCGTTCGAATTCTTCTGGATGCCTTTCGTGGGGGCCTTCGCCCTGGCCGTGGGAATCATGGCCTGGGTCGCGGGGAACCTCCTCCGGGGCTCGGCCCGGTTCGCCCAGGGCACGGCGGGGTCCCCCATGGTCACAGGGCCACCGGTGGCGGCCGTGGCCGGGTGGAGCTGTCAGAGGTGCGGCAACCAGAACCAACTCGGCGACGCGGCCTGCTCGGTGTGCGGCACGGCCCGGCCGTAGTGCTCGCCCGCCGGGCCGCGGCGCTCCTGCTGGCCGCGACGATCCTGGCCCCGCCGCGGGCGGCCGCCCAGGACCCGCTCGCGGAGATCGGCGCCCTCCTCGACCGGCGGGCCGAGGCCATGGTCGAAGGCGACCTCGAGGCCTTCCTGGCCACGGCGGAACCGGCCGACCCGGGGTTCGCCCTCCGCCAGCGGCGCCTCTTCGAGGGGTTCCAGCGGCTGGGCCTGGCCTCCTACGAGCTCCGGCTCAACGACGCGCTCTGGCCTGAGCTGACCACCGACCGGGAGATGGCCCGGTACGGGCCGAGCGCCGATCCCCGGATCCTCCACGTCGAGGAGCGGTACCGGCTGGAGGGCTACGACCGGGCCCCGGCCCTGGAGGACCTGTTCCTGACGTTCATCCGACGGGGCCAGGAATGGCTGGTGACCTCGGACACCGACCTGGACGACGTCACGCTGTACTCGGGCCGGAAGCTGTGGGAGCTCGGGCCGATCGTGACCCGTGAGAGCGAGCACTTCCTGTACGTCTCCCAGCCCGACCAGGCCGACGCGGCCGCCCGGATCCTGGAGGCCTCGGAGCGGGCCCTGGACCGGGTGGGGGACCGGTGGCCGGTGCCGTGGCCGGAGCGGGTGCCGATCCTGGCGCCCTCGACCACCGAGGAGCTCCGCCGGATGATCCAGGCCACCTTCGACCTCGACGTGTTCGTGGCCTTCGCCGCGTCCGGCGTCGACCGGGCCCGGGGGTGGAGCGTGGTGGGACACCGGGTCATCCTCAACTGGCCGAACTTCAGCCGTTTCTCCGACGAGACCCAGGAGGACATCCTCACCCACGAGCTCCTCCACGTGGCCACCCGCGGGGCGGTGGGGCCGCCCACCCCGTCGTTCGTCGAGGAGGGCATCGCCGAGTGGGTATCGGAGGACGACGACGCCCAGTACCTCGGCCCGGCGGTGGAGGCCGGAACTTTCGACCGGGCCCTCCCGGAGGACCACGAGTTCCGGACCGGCTCCAACCAGGACATCCTCACCTCGTATGAGGAGTCCGCCGCGTGGGGTCGGTTCGCCTTCGAGGTGTACGGCGCGGACGAGGTGGCCGAGTTCTACCGGCTCCTGGGCCGGCCCCGGGTGGCCGCGGGGACCTGGGAGTACCACGTCGACCGGGCCGCCCGGGCCGCCTTCGGCCAGTCGTTCGAGGCTATGGAGGCTCGCTGGGCCGACTGGGTGGAGCGGACCCTCTAAGCGACCACCTTCACCTTCACGGGCTTCGAGGTCGCCGCCAAGTGTCGACTTCCTGCTCGGGCGAGACCGCCCGGTACTTCGCCGTCCTCATGACGGGCTTAAGTTCCAGGGGACGCCCCTGCGGGCCCCGGGGCCGCTACGATGGCGCCCATGGCGGAGCGTGACGACCTCGAGGTGCTGCGGCACTCTACCGCGCACGTCATGGCCCAGGCCGTGTGCGACCTGTGGCCGGGGGCCAAGTACGCCATCGGACCGCCCATCGAGGACGGTTTCTACTACGACTTCGAGCTGCCCGAGCAGCTCACCCCCGAGGACCTCCCCCGGATCGAGGCCCGGATGCGGGAGATCGTCGAGGCTGAACAGCCGTTCAACCACGAGGAGGTACCCCGCCAGGAGGCCCTGGAGCGGTTCGCCGACCAGCCCTACAAGCTCGAGATCATCGAGGGCGTCGAGGAGGCCGAGGGGGCCGGCGGCGACACGGTCTCGGTCTACCGGAACGACGGGTGGCAGGACCTGTGCCTGGGGCCCCACGTGGAGTCCACCGGGAAGCTCGGCGCGTTCAAGCTGCTCTCGGTGGCCGGGGCGTACTGGCGGGGCGACGAGCGCCGCCAGCAGCTCCAGCGGGTCTACGGGACCGCCTGGCCGACCGAGGAGGAGCTCGCCGACTACCTCCACCGCCGCGAGGAGGCCGAGAAGCGCGACCACCGGAAGGTCGGCCCGGCCCTCGACCTGTTCTCGTTCCCCGACGAGCTCGGGGCCGGCCTGGCCGTGTGGCATCCGAAGGGCGGCCGGCTGGTCCGCCAGCTCGGTGACTTCGTCCGGGAGATCCACGTGGCCCGGGGCTACGAGCTGGTGACCACCCCGCACGTGGCCCGCTCGGGGCTGTGGGAGACCTCCGGCCACCTCGAGAAGTACGCCGGCAACATGTACCCGCCGATGCACGACGAGGCCGGCGACTACTACGTGAAGCCGATGAACTGCCCGTTCCACGTCCTGATCTACCGGTCCAGGACGAGGTCGTACCGCGACCTGCCCCTGCGGCTGTCCGAGCTCGGCACCGTGTACCGGCACGAGAAGGCCGGGACGCTCCACGGCCTCCTCCGGATCCGGGGCCTGTCGATGGACGACGCCCACATCTTCTGCACCCCGGACCAGCTGATCGACGAGGTCCTCGCCGTGTTCGACCTGACCCTGGAGGTGTTCCGAGTGTTCGGGTTCGAGGAGCCGAGGATCGAGCTGTCCACCAAGCCCGGCGAGGCTATTGGCGACGAGGCGATGTGGGCCCGGGCCACCGAGGCGCTCCGCGGCGCCCTCGACAAGAGCGGGATGGCCTACGACGTGGCCGAGGGGGAGGGCGCGTTCTACGGGCCCAAGGTGGACTTCCACTTCAAGGACGCCATCGGGCGGTCCTGGCAGCTGACCACGGTGCAGTGCGACTTCGCCCTGCCGGAGCGGTTCGAGCTCGAGTTCATGGGCGAGGACAACCAGCGCCACCGGCCGGTGATGATCCACCGGGCTATCCTCGGCTCGCTGGAGCGGTTCATCGCCATCCTGATCGAGCACCACGCCGGGGCGTTCCCGATGTGGCTGGCGCCCGAGCAGGTCCGGGTGATCCCCATCGCCACCCGCCACGACGGGTACGCGGAGAAGGTGGCGGACCGGCTGCGCGAGGCGGGCCTGCGGGTCGAGGTCGACGAGAGCCGCGAGACGCTCGGGAAGAAGGTGCGGGCCGCCCAGCTCGACAAGGTGCCCTACGCGCTGGTGGTGGGGGACAAGGAGGAGGAAGCCGGGACCGTGGCCGTGCGCGACCGGGCCGGGACCGAGCGGCGCGGCGTGTCCCTCGAGGAGTTCGTGGAGCGCGCGGTGGGGGAGGCCGAATCGAAGGCCCTCGAGTCGGTCCTGGAGTGATGGAACGGCTGTGGGCGCCCTGGCGGATGGAGTACATCGGCCAGGCCCGTGAGGGCGAGGATCAGGGGTGCCTGTTCTGCGAGAAGCCGAAGGAGGGCGACGACGAGAAGGCCCTGATCGTGGCGAGGAGCGAGCGGTCGTTCGCCATGCTCAACAGGTACCCGTACAACAGTGGGCACCTGATGGTGGCGCCGTTCCGCCACGTCGGTGAGCTCGAAGAGGTCGAGGACGACGAATCGCTGGACATGCAGCGCCTGATGCAGCGGTGCGTGAAGGCGCTCAAGGAAGCGATGCAGTCCGAAGGCTTCAACATCGGCATGAACCTGGGCGTGGTCGCCGGCGCCGGGATCCCAGACCACCTCCACTGGCACGTCGTCCCCCGATGGCAAGGCGACACCAACTTCATGCCGGTGGTTTCGGAGACCAAGGTAATTCCTCAAGCTCTGAAGGCCGTCCTCAGAGCCCTTAGTGCAGCGGTGTAAATGCTGCAGGAGTCCGCTCCAATGGTTGACGGAGTCAGCCTTCTGGGAGTCTCGATTCATGGCCGTCCTCCCATCGGAAGCGTCTATCTTCCGTTGAGGACCGGGGTGTCCGTGCTCTATGGTCTCAACGGTGCGGGCAAGTCAGCCATTCTAGACAGCCTCTATTCGGCATTCACTGGCCTCGCGCCCCACGAAGGAAGGATTGAACTGCACGTCCGGGTCCCTGAGCTTGCCAACATCGAGTGGCCAGCAACTTCGCTAATTAGGGCTCTGTTTGATGCCTGTGCTAGCACTCTCTCAGCAAGGTGGTTGGACAAGTTTCGTGAGTCGGTTCCCTTCGACGTGAGTTACCGATCTAACTTCCAAAGGGTTGTTGACTCTATGCCAACCGTGTACTCGTTCAAGAACGAGCTTGAGGAAGTAGGCAAGGAGTGCTCGAGACAGGGCTTGTTCACATTGGAGCCATCTGGAATTGATGAACCTGCCTGGAACGTGAACGTATCGGGCCAGCTTGGCGAAGGAACGCCCGCTCTCCTACGGGGTCTTGAGGAAGTGGTCGCATATGATGCCCGTCGCCGTCTAACGAACCTCTTGTACCTCGACTCGGGCAGTGTTAGCCAAGAAGAGTGGAAGGAACTCCGCCAACTCTTGGGCCTAGAGGACCTTCCAGAGACACCCCCGACGAGCGCGTCAGAGATACAAGGGGTACTGCGCCGCGAGTTGGAGCAGGAGCCTTATCCCGTTTTCTACGGCACTTCCGTTGGCCGTAGCGACGCCCAGTTGGCTCTGTCTCGTCCAGAGGTTCCCGTACCAATTTTCCCTTGCGGTAGCGTCGAGCGCCCGGAAGCCATTCCACGTCTCCTTTACGAAAGCCAACTCGACGTGGATCAAGCGACTCTGGACTGGCTGCGATTCGATGATGAGGGACGAGATCGCCGAATCGTGGTCGCGATTGAGCGGAGCGACGTTCGACTAACCGAACGGCTTCGAGAGCGAATTCCAGCGATAGTTGAGGAGGCCTCAAGGTTGGCAGAGACGCTACTCATGGATTCCCCAGAGGCTCGGTTGGTGATGGATCACCCTGACACGTGGCTACATCACCCTCCACTTCGTTGGGTTGCCCTCGACGCACCCTCAGGCCGGTGGGTATCCCTGAGTTCCCTCAGCGAGGCCCAGGCTCGTTGGGTGACTCTCGCTGCCTCCTTGGCTTTGGTTGGGGAGGGCAAGCATCAAAGGGTCGCGATCGTTCTCATAGACGAGCCGGAAGCGGCGCTCCATGCTCGAGCGGAGCGGTACATGGTTCGAGGCCTTAAGCACATCGCGGAGACCCTGGAGGCCACCGTCATTGTGGCTACTCATTCTGCTCAACTTCTAAACGATCCCGACCTACATCTCACGCATGTGTTCCGAGATTCCACGGGCCGGACCACTGTTCAGGTAATGGATACGCCGCTCCGACGAGAACTTGGAGCCGAGCCCCTAGGTCTGTCTCCTGCGGACCTGCTGCAACTGTATCGAGTCTTTCTCCTTGTGGAAGGCAGCCACGATGAAGCTGTGCTAGATGTCCTCGTGGGTGATCTACTGGAACAGGCCCGAACACTTGTCTTACCAATTAGGGGTGCTCGTAACCTTGGCTCAGCGATCGAGTCCCAACTTCTGTTCGACTTCACCGATGCGACTGTCGTGATCGCTCTGGACGGGATTGAGGCTCGGCGGGTGTTACCGATCTGGGAGCAAAGCTTGGAGCTCCACACGAGAGGGCGAATTGAGGAGGCTATCGCGGTCCTGAGACGAATACGTCGGCCGCGGACCCAGGAGGCGGAACTGCTATACGCATTCTGTCGACGAGCGCTTGAGACAGGCAAATCGAACCGAATCAGAATCTTCGGTTTTGAGGAGCCGGACATCATTCACTATCTCCCTGTCCAGTCATTTGTGCCGTCCGCTTCTTCATGGCGTGATCTCGTGGAACAGTGGGATAGGAAACGTCCTTTCAAGGCTTGGCTGAGAGAGAGCATGCGGGCTGATGTTTCGGTGGCAGCGATGCGTCGTGCCGCTGAAACAATGGACGAGGTTCCGCCGCAATTCATCGAGCTCGCGGCTCTCGGTGAGCAGGCCTCACGAACGGCCAGAGGACTCGACCGCTAGACCAGAGTACGTCTGGCGGTCTGAGAACAATGCCTGAAGCTTAGGAAGACGAGCCCAGCATGGCTCGGCGGAGCAGGAAGTCCGAGGCAGAGGGCTCGACGCGGCGTGCTCTGTTCCGCCGACACGGGCCGCTTGCGGGAGGCCTGGCGCGGCGCCGAGGCAAGCGGCCTTGGCCATCGTCTGGACAGAGTCCGTACACGTAGGGCTGATAGTCTGCGTGCTCGCTAATCGTCGGGCACCGAGACGAGGGGAAACCCGTGGCCGCGAGCACGCCGGAGGAGCGTCCCGAGCAGTCGGCCGCGCGGGCGGTCGACCTCCGGAAGGTCTTCGGCGAGGGGCAGGCCGCCGTGGAGGCCCTCCGGGGGATCACTCTCGACTTCGAGGACGGCCGGTTCACCGCGATCATGGGTCCGTCCGGTTCGGGGAAGTCCACCCTCCTTCACTGCGTGGCGGGACTCGATCGGCCGACCTCCGGGAAGGTCTTCATCGGCGAGGTCGACCTCACCACCCTCGACGACAAGCGGCTCACCCTGCTCCGGCGAGACCGCGTCGGCTTCGTGTTCCAGGCCTACAACCTCGTCCCCACGCTCACGGCCGCCGAGAACATCACCCTCCCCCTGGACATCGCGGGCCGAGACGTGGACCGCGCCTGGTTCGACACGGTGGTCGACACGGTCGGCCTCCGGGACCGGCTCGCTCACCGTCCCAGCGAGCTCTCGGGCGGACAGCAGCAGCGCGTGGCCGGCGCCCGGGCCCTGGTCAGCCAGCCCACCATCGTGTTCGCGGACGAACCGACCGGCAACCTCGACTCCCGGTCGAGCGCCGAGCTCCTGGCGTTCCTTCGGTCGGCCGTGGACGACCACGGGCAGACCATCGTGATGGTGACCCACGACGCGGCCGCGGCGAGCCGCGCCGACCGGGTGGTGTTCCTCGGCGACGGGCTGGTGGTCGATGAGATGCGAGACCCCACCTCGGAGCGGATCCTGGACCGCCTGAAGCTCCTCGAGGTGTAGCACCGTGTGGCGGGCGACCCTGAAGAGCCTCCTGGCCCGGAAGCTCCGCCTGACCCTGACGGCGGTGGCCGTGGTCCTCGGGGTGGGATTCGTGGTGGGCACGCTGGTGCTGACGGACACGCTCAGCCGTGCTTTCGACGAGGCCTTCGCCGGGACCACGGAGGGGACGGACGTCGTGGTCCGGGGGGTGTCCGCGTTCGCCCCAGGCCTCGGTGGGGGACCGGGGAGCGAGTCGTTCGAGGAGCAGCCGCCGGTCCCCGAGGAGCTGGTGGAGGAGGTGGCCGGCGTCGAGGGCGTGGCCACCGCGGTCGGCGAGGTTACCGGCTACGCGCAGCTCATCGATCCCAACACCGGCGATCCCATCGAGACCATGGGGCCTCCCACCATCGGGGCGTCCTGGAACCCGGCGTCCGGGGGGCTCGAGGTTCGGCAGGGCCGCCCGCCGGGTCCCGGCGAGGTCGCCGTGGACGCGGGGACCGCGGAGCGATACGACCTCCGGGTCGGTCAGCCCGTCGAGGTGATCCTGATCGGCCCGACCCGCGAGTTCGAGATCTCGGGCATCGTGGGGATCGGCGACCTCGACAGCATCGGCGGGGCAACCCTGGCCGTGTTCGAGACCGCGACGGCCCAGGAGGTCTTCGACCGGGTGGGCGAGTTCGACGCCATCACCGTCGCCGGGGAGGAGGACCTCTCCACCGCCGTCCTCCGGGCCCGGATCCAGGAGGTGCTCCCTCGCGGGATCGAGGCCGTGTCGGCCTCCACGGTCGCCGCCGAGACCGCCGACGAGATCGAGGAGGGCCTGGGCTTCTTCCGCACGGGGCTCCTTGTCTTCGCCGCCGTGGCCCTCTTCGTCGGCGCCTTCATCATCTTCAACACCTTCAACATCATCGTCACGCAGCGAACCCGCGAGCTCGGACTCCTCCGAGCGCTGGGGGCCAGCCGGGGCCAGGTGCAGGTCTCGGTGCTCACGGAGGCCGTGGTCATCGGGCTGATCGCGTCGGTGGTCGGGATCGGGCTGGGTCTCCTGCTGGCCTCCGGTCTCCGAGCGTTGCTGGAGGCGTTCGGTACCGACCTGCCCTCCACCGGAGCGGTCATCTTGCCCCGGACGCTCCTCGCCGGGGTGGCCATCGGGACCGTGGTCACCGTGGCCGCCGGCGTGGCCCCCGCGCGGAGGGCCTCCCGGGTGTCCCCGATCGAGGCGCTCCGGGAGAGCGAGGGCGGGCCGACCTCCTCGATGCGCCGCCGGGTCACCGTGGGGACTCTGGTCACGGTGGCCGGCGTGGGCGCCCTGCTGTACGGGTTGTTCGGTGGTCCCTCCGACGCCGCGCTGATCGTCGGGGTGGGGGCGGCGCTGACCTTCGTGGGCGTGGCCATCCTGTCCCCACTGGTGACCAGGCCGATCGCCAGGGTCATCGGGGCGCCGCTCCGAGGGATCGGGTTCGCCGGCCGCCTGGGGCGGGAGAACGCCATGCGCAATCCGCGTCGGACGGCGTCCACTGCCGCCGCGCTGATGATCGGCCTGGGCCTGGTGACGTTCGTGGCGGTGTTCGCCGACTCGCTGAAGGCCTCGTCCGAGGCGGCGCTGGACGAGGCCGTCCGGTCGGACTTCATCCTCACCAGCGGCAGCGGCTTCACGCCGCTCAGTCCCAACGTGGCCGAGGACCTGGCGGGCCGTCCGGAGATCGCCGTCGCCTCGCCCACGCGGATCGGTCAGATCCGGGTCACCGGCGACTCCGACTTCGTGACCGCCATCGACCCGGCCACGTTCGGCGAGGTGACGAACCTCGCCTTCGCCGCGGGCTCCCTCGGTTCGCTCCAGGAGCCCGAAACCGTCCTGGTCCTCGACGACGAGGCCGAGTCCAACGGGTGGGTCGTCGGCGACCGGATCGACGTCCGGTTCGCCCAGACCGGGACCAGGGAGCTCACGGTAAGCGGCCTGTACCGGGACCCGCAGCTGCTGGGGAGCTACGCGATCTCGCTCGACACGTTCGAGGCGAACTTCGCCCTGCGCCTGGACAGCCTGGTGCTGGTCAAGCTGGCCGAGGGGGTCTCGGCGGCCGAGGGACGCCGGGTGCTGGAGGCCGCCACGGAGGCGTCCCCGAACGTGCAGGTCCAGGACCAGGCCGGGTTCAAGGAGCAGCAGGCCGATCTGATCGATCAGTTCCTGGCGGTGATCCAGGTCCTCCTGCTGCTGGCCATCGTGATCGCCCTGTTCGGCATCGTGAACACGCTGGGTCTGTCGATCTACGAGCGCGTCCGTGAGCTGGGCCTGCTCCGGGCGGTGGGCATGAGCCGGGGACAGGTCCGGCGGATGATTCGGTCGGAAGCGGTGATCATCGCCGTCCTCGGCGGGGTCCTGGGCGCCGCCATCGGGGTGCTGTTCGGCTGGGCCATGCAGGGGGCGCTGGCGCCACTCGGCATCGACCGCCTGTCCATCCCCGTCGGCTCGATCGCCCTCTACCTGGTCGCCGCGGGTCTGGCTGGGGTGGTCGCCGCGATCTGGCCGGCTCGCCGGGCCGCCAGGCTGGACGTGCTCCAAGCCATCGCGTACGAGTAGAAGAAGCTAGATGTATTCGCTCCGCTACTCTGCGGCGGGCTGGAAGATCTCGACCGCGTTCCCGGACGGATCCTCGACCAGGACCTGCTTCCCTCCCGGGCCGGTGACGATCTCGTTACGGAACGTCACTCCTTCGGCTCGGAGGCGCTCGACCTCGGCCGCGATGTCCTCCACCAAGAACTCGATCCGGTTCCAGCCGCCGGGGCCGGGCCTTTGCCCGTCGGGCATGGGGCGTCCGGCGGAGCTCGAGGGACCGCTGAGCAGCAGGCGCAGGTGACCTCGAACCACGTCAGCGAAGGCCGGCGCGGCGCTGGATCTCAGCGTGAAGCCGAAGTGCTTCGTGTAGAACTTCACGGCGGCGTCGACGTCGTCGACCATGTAGCGGACATTGACGGTTTCATCGGGCACGTGCCCTCACCTCCTGGCAGCCCATTATCCGACCCCACACAGTTGATCTGCACGATCCCCTCGCGGGCAGGGGGTTCTTGAGACGGAAGTCGCGTATCCTCCCTCGGGTGGCCATACCCCGCGGAACGCGTCGTCGAGGTCCGCAAGATCCGATGAGTGGAGGACCGGAGTGAGCCGACCGCGGTGGGCGCTGGTCCGACCGCCGGGCGACTCCTTCGCCCGGGCCCTGTCTGAGCACCCCGACCGGGCCACGATCGATCCGGAACGGGCCCGAGCCCAGCACGGGGCCTACCGAGAAGCGCTGATGCGCCTCGGACTGGAGGTCACGACACTTCCGCCGGACGAGGAGCTGCCCGACTCCTGCTTCGTCCAGGACCTGGCCATCGTGCTGAACGGCAGGGCCCTGCTCTGCCGGCCAGGAGCGCCCTCCCGCCAGCCGGAGACGTCAGTGTTTGAGACCGACCTGCGACGGGTGGTTCCCTCCGTGGATCGGGTGCGGGCTCCGGCCACCATCGAGGGTGGGGACGTGATCCGCGTGGGTGACCGGTTCATCGCCGGCCGGTCGGACCGCACGAACTATGAAGGCATCGCGGCGCTGGAGCGGTTCGCCGCTCCCGACGCGCGGGTGGTACGGGCAGAGGTCGGGGAACCCTTCCTTCATCTCCTCTCGGGTCTCGGGGTGGCCGGAGACGCCGTGGTGGGTTCGGAAGCTCTCATCGATCAGGCGGCGTTCGACGGGCTGGACCGGGTGGCGGCCCCTGAGGAGGAAGCCGTTGGCTGTAACTTCGTGACGGTTGGAGATGACGTTCTCATGGCCGCCGGGTACGGGAAGGTCCGCAGTCTGGTGGAGGCTGCAGGCTTCCGGGTCCACGAGGTGGAGCTCTCCGAGTTCACCAAGGCCGACGGCGGCCCCACCTGCCTGTCCCTGCTCGTCTGACCGACCTGGGGGCCACCGGCGAGGACCCGGACCCCGACGTCTGGAATCCACGGGCCAGTTTCACTGCAAGCGACGAGGTAAGCCGGGACTACTTGCGGACGCGGAACCGGAGGATGGTGGCGGCGCCCGACCGCGTACTGCTGACCGGTTCCAGCTCTATCCTGGCGAGGCCCGGGGACGAGAAACGGATGCCGTCGCCGAGCAGCACGGGCAGTACATACACCAGGATCTCGTCGACGAGCCCCCGCCGCAGGCACTGGCCGGCCACGTCGGCGCCGAGGATCTCCAGGTTCTTGCCGCCCGCGGCGTCCAGTGCCGTGGCGACCGCGTCCCCGATGTCACCGGCGAGGAACGTGACCTCCGGGTCCGGCGGCTCCGGCGGCCTATGGGTGAGGACGAACATGGGTCCGGAGAAGGGGTAGTCTGTGCTGCCTGGCTTGTCTGCCTCCATCCTGTTGCCTACCTCGTAGGTCCGCCGGCCGATGAGCATGGCGCCGGTGGCGGCCGCCTGCTCCGCGAGGTCGTCCGGCGCCACGAAGTCGGCGACCCAGTCCATCGCGTCGCCGGGACCGGCGATGAAGCCGTCAAGCGACATCGCCCTGTTCACGACCACCTTGCCGTTCCCGGCGCTCGTATCGCTCAATCTGTTCCTCCGAAGTAGCTTGGGATGTTCCCGTGATCCGGTCCGGCGCCTTTTGGGCCGCGATTATGGCATCCCCCGCCGTGGCGGCGTGCGGTTCGAGTCCCTCGGGGGCGGCGCCATACCCATGTGATCCGGGCTTCCTCTCGGGACCTCGGTAACGGGGCTTCCGTCCCGTCCGGGCAGGGCCCTACGGCCCCTTCGTCCCTCGATGGCCGGCCGGTAGCCTCGGAAGCGGAGGTGAGAGAGTGATGAAGGCTTCTCAGGTTCTTGAACGCCCCACGGAGGTCGGCCCGGCACCGGGAACGAGTCGTCCGCTCCGAGCCGCTTACGTGCTCTCGGCGCTCATCGTCGGTTTCATGGCGACCGCTTCGATCGTGGGGCTCTTCCTCGACGGGCTCTACACGGACGGGGCCTGGGCTCGTGAGGCGCTCCGGGGCGGTGATCTGGTGACGCTGGCGCTGGTGGTGCCGCTGCTGCTCGGGGCACTGTTCCTCTCGGTTCGGGGCTCGAGGCGGGCCCAGGTCGTGTGGGTCGCGATGCTCGGCTACTCGATCTACAACTACGCCTACTACGTGTTCGGCGCCGAGTTCAACGACGTCTTCCTCCTGCACATCGCGATCCTGTCGATGTCGATCTTCGCTCTGGCCGTGCTGGCGCCGAGGCTCGACGTGGCCGGGATCGCGGCCCGGATCCGTGGGGGAGCGGCGGCCCGGTGGGTGGGGGCGTTCCTGGTCCTGGTCGGCCTCGGCCAGGGGGGCCTGTGGGCCTTCCTGATCGTGCGGTTCGCCCTGACCGGCGAGCTCCTGCCCGACATCCCGGAGGACGGCCAGCACCTGGTGTTCGCCCTGGACCTGGCGCTGCTCGCGCCGACCCTGGTGCTCGCCGGGATCCTCCTGTTCCGGAGGACGGCGGTCGGGCTGGTGATGGGCGCGGCGGTCGCTCTGTTCGGCGCCGTGTACCAGGTCAACCTGAACATGGCCGGGGTGTTCCAGGACGCGGCAGGAGTTCCAGGCGTGAAGGCGTTCCCGCTCGAGGGCATCGTCCTGCTCCTCGGCTTCGTGATCGCCTCGGCCGTGCTCCTGATCGCTCCGAGGCAGCGGTAGAGTCGCCGCGACCCCGGAGGTGGGATGCCGCACAGGATCGCCCCGCGCATCGAAGCGGTCTCGACCAGCACCGCGGGACTGGTCGGGGAGGCCGGGCAGGGCCCCACCGATCAGGCCGTGCTCGTCACGAGCCTGAGCGAGTTCCAGGGTGTCTTCGGTGGCCCCCAGCCCGGCCAGGACCTCTTTCCGGGCGTCGACCAGTTCTTCGACAACGGGGGTCGGCGGGCCTGGGTCGTGAGGCTCGGGGGCCGGGGGCTTCCAGACGTTCGCCACGGGCTGGCCGCCCTGGACGACGTGGATGACCTGAACCTCCTATGCCTGCCGAGCCTGGCCGCCGGGCGGATCCTGGCGGAGGGCGCCGCGTACGCCCGAGGTCGAAGGGCGTTCTTCCTGGGCGACCCGGCCGCCTCCAGGAGGGCCACGCTGGAGGCCGTGCGGGCCGTCCCCGCTGCCGACGCCGGCCACGCCGCCGTGTACTTCCCTCGCCTCCGCGTTCCCGATCCGCTTCAGCCGTCGAGGACCCGGCTCGTCGGCCCGGCCGCCAGCGTGGCCGGGCTCCTGGCGCGCACCGACCGAGAGCGCGGCGTGTGGGCCGTCGCCGCGGGGACCACCGCCCACGTGGCCGGCGCGGTCGGTCTGGCCTCCGCCGTCGACGACCGTGCCGCTGCGACCCTTCGAGCCCGAGGCGTCAACGCTATCCGAGAGGCCCCGGGTCACGGGATCGTGGCGTGGGGGGCCCGGACGGTGGGCGGCGAGGCCGACGAGTGGAAGTACGTCCCGGTCCGTCGGCTGGCCCTGTTCATCGAGGAGAGCCTGGATCGCGGGCTCCAGTGGACGGTGTTCGAGCCGAACGACGAGCCGACGTGGAACCTGGTCAGGCGGCAGGTCGAGGCGTTCCTGGAGGAGCTGCATCGGCAGGGCGCGTTCGCCGGGGCGACCCCCGAGACCTCTTACCTCGTCCGCTGCGGCGAGGACACGATGACGCAAAGCGACCTCAACCAGGGGATCCTGATCGTGGAGGTCGGCGTCGCGCCGCTGCGGCCGGCCGAGTTCGTGATCTTCCGGATCCATCGGAAGCGGTCCTAGCCCCTGGAGCGAACCGTCCTCGCCACGCTTGAGCGCGGAGGCGGGCTTTCCCCCTCATCGGGGCGGCCTCGAAGGCGAGCCGCACCGTGGCCGCGACCGGTTGGAGCTCCTCCCCGAAGGCGGTCTCGGTGACCGTGAGCTCGGCCAGGCTTCCCCGAAAGCGTCGATCCCCCCAGCGCAGCTCAGTGACGTCGCTCAGGGCGGCCAGGGCGGCACCGTGTCGGCGGTCGTGATCTCGACCTCGCCGAGCCGGTCGTCGAGGGTGGCCACGAACTCGAGGCGCTCGCCGGACCCCTCCGGCGTTCGAGTGCGCACCAGCGTCTCGGGAACGAGCGGCAGGCCCACGCGAGTTCCATCGGGCGCCACCAGGCTCAGCGATGGCCCCTCCTTCACGTCTTCGGCTCCGGAGGCTCGGTGACCGACTCGTCCCGCTCCCATCCCTCGTTCTCCAGCACCAGCTTCTCGATGGCGACCTCCTTGGCTCGACCTGGCCGGCCTCGTTGAGGAGCTCGATGACGATGTCCTTCCGGTAGCTCGCCAGCGACACCTCCGATCCGAGACCAGCCCCGAGACGCCACACCTTGTTGGCCCAATCCTCGAAGTCGGCCTACCCTCCTGGCCGACCCCACCCACACGTGCCCTGTCCGTCAAATGGCCTCTTGCCTCGGGGGCCGTCGTCGAGGAGAGTCCTCCGGGAGGTGGAGCCATGCCTGAGGCCAGGAGCTACGCTGCGGGAGCGACGCTGCTCTCACTCGATCAGCAAGAGGTCGGCTTCCTCAAATCGTCCGAGGGCGGAGCGATCACCGCGGACGTGATCCACGAGCCGCTGGGAGCATCCCTCTTCATCAAGAAGCATCTCGGGCAGCCGCGGTACGAGGACATCGCCCTGGGGCTGGGCTTCTCGATGAGCCCTCGCGTCCTCGCGTGGATCGCCGACACGTGGGCCATGAAGCAGCCACGGAAGGATGGATCGCTCACGTTCTGCGACTACGCGCTGAACGCGACCAGCAGGCTTGACTTCGTCGACGGGCTGATCACGGAGACGACCATCCCAGCCTGCGACGCGGCGTCGAAGGAGGCAGCGTTCCTTCGTCTCAAGCTGACCCCGGAGTCCCTGCGGTTCTCGAAGGTGTCGGGGCGGGTCGGTGGAGCGATCGCCAAGTCCGAGAAGAAGTCCTGGGTCGCGTCCGGCTTCAAGCTCGCCGTCGACGGGCTGGACTGCTCGAAGGTGAGCAGGATCGAGCCGTTCACGGTGAAGCAGACGATCCTCTTCGACGAGATCGGCGAGGCGCGGGAGTGGGCCAGGACTCCTTCCCAGGTCGAGTTCCCGAACCTGCGAGTGACCCTGTCAGAGGCCGGCGCCCAGTCCTGGCTCGACTGGCACGAGGACTTCGTGATCAAGGGCAACAACGATGATTCCGAGGAGCGCGATGGGCGGCTGTCGTTCCTCGCCCCGAACATGAAGGACGAGCTCGCCGCGGTCAAGCTCTACAACCTCGGCATCTTCCGGATCGCCTCGGACAAGTCCGAGGCCACGAAGGACCAGATCAAGCGGGTGACGGCCGACCTCTACTGCGAGCGGATGGAGCTCCAGTTCCCCACCGCCGAGGAGCCCATCAGGTGAGGGGGTGAGGGCTGGGGTGCTTGGAGGAGCACCCCAGCCCTCGACGAACCAAGTGGAACGCCGGTCTCGTCCTACTGCGGGCAGCCCGCTCCCGGTGACGGCTGGTCGGTCCGGAGCGCCAGCGGTGGCGTCCTCACCGGCACGAAGTAGATCGCGAACAGGACCACGTCCTCAGGGCCCTCGTTCCTAGCCAAGTGGATCTCATCCGGCAGGTTCGAGAAGGACTGGCCCGTGGCGTACTCGATCTCCTGGGTGCAAGCCTCGGCGTGGTAGAAGCTGAGGGTCCCCGCTCGGACGGTGACCAGGGTGGGGCCCGGGTGGCTGTGCCAGCCGAGCGTTCCCCCCGGTGCGATGACGATCCGCTGGAACGCGAGCTCCATCGGTCCCTTCGTCTGGAGCTTGACCCTGTTCCCCGGTGCGAACTTCCAGTTCACCGCCAGCGGTCGGTCGACCAGTGGTCCCCGGGCCGTCTCTGCTGTGGCGTTCATGACCGGAGTGGCCAGGGCCGATCCGGCGACCAGCCCACCGATGAGCGCAACCGCGGCGCTCACCCCGATCAGGACCATCATCCGTCTACGCATCCTGCTCCCTCCCTTCCTTCCTG
>Ga0268386_10001078_pt1 | contig 18442 bp, 17 predicted proteins | sample RVTome_15_FD_200260 | JGI IMG/M metagenome (GOLD analysis project Ga0268386, IMG submission 200260) | Soil microbial communities from uranium-contaminated site in the Upper Colorado River Basin, Wyoming, United States - RVT150D86... ...
CGATCGCTCAACATAACCAATCTGGGCGGCCAATATCGTGGCACGCCACCACACCTCGTAATCCACACACCTGCGCGGGACCGTTAAAAAATGCCTGCCGATTGAACCCAGCAGCGTTCGCTTAAGCATAACCGTCGATGCATTGATGACCCAATGCTGAAGAAGACATTTCTTGTCGGTCAGGTCAGCACCGTCATCGGTACGTCCTGGACTCACGGTTCCGTCGGGCCAGTGCTGCCTGCGATTCGTATGCACGAAATCAATGTTGGGATACTTCAGCACCAACGCTGCCTGTGTTTCGAGCTTATCCTGGTCCCAAAGGTCGTCCGAGTCGAGAAAAGCGAGCCAATCGCCCGTTGCACAGCGGATACCAAGGTTCCTCGCGGAACCCTCTCCGCCATTTTGTTGATACCGGTACCGGATGCGCGCGTCCGGTATAGCGCGCACGGATGCGGCGGTTTGGTCGGTCGAACCGTCGTCCACAACGATCACCTCATGGACCGGATAGGTCTGTAACAGAACCGACCGTATCGCCTCCCGGACCGCGTTTTCGCGGTTGTATACCGGAATGATGACGCTGATTCGAAGATCCTCCATCTCGGATCTTTTAACTACTCAAAGTAAGGCGTTCGCTGAGCGATCGACGAGCGCAGGTTTCCGAAATACAGCGCGACTATGCGCACAGCGTCCAGGAACGCGTCCTCCATCTCTTGCTTCGCCTCCGGGCGCCGCGTAACTGTATATCGCAGTACATGCGAGAGGAGTGCCATCAAACGCGTAGCAATCTGCCGGAGCTTCCAATACAGCGGCCGCAGATAACCATACTTCCGGCACTGCTCGACTGCATTTGGATTGAACTCGACAGCGAGATACAGTCGGCCGAGGCCATATTTATAGTATTGCCTCCAGAACTCATGAAGAGAGTTGCGGTGTCTATGCTGCACGATAGCACGATCCGCGTAGGCTAAGAGGTAGTCTGTCTGCGCCTGCACCCGCAGGCTGAAATCATAATCGCCACCGCTGACGAGTTCCTGATTGAACAAACCTACCTGATCAAATATCTCACGGCGATAAAACGCGTTGCAAGTGATGATTTTCACAAGTCGACCCGCTTTTCTTGCAGCAATGAAGTACTGCTCTTGATCCATTTCACCACGGCGCTCCTGATAACGCTCGATATAAGTTACGGGCCGATAAGCGATCACCTTGCCGCCCGCGCCGCCCACTTTTGGATCACGAAAAAGTTCAACCGCGGCCTTCAGCCAGTTTCTGTCGGCAACGCAATCGGCATCAATAAAGGCAAGTACTTCTCCGACCGCTTCCTGAATGCCGCGATTACGTGCGGCGTACGACGTTTGGATTTTCTTTTCGACAACATAATTCACATTGTATCTTTGAATTCGGTGTTTAGTTCCGTCGGTCGAGTTGTTGTCCACGACGATAATTTCATACTGATCCTTCGGGAAATCTTGGGCCAGAAGGCTTTCGATGCAGGGACCGATCGTTTCCTCGGCATTGTAGACGGGCACGATTATGCTGAATCGAAGCGAATCCATTGCAGTGCCTATAGCTGACTCAAAACGTGGCGCTCACCTTAGCGGTTGCGAACCGCAAGTATCCGGACCAGAACGCCGCCATGCGGACGCCATCCATGAACGCATCCGCTATCGCTTCCTTTGGATTCCCATGCTCAAGGTCGTAGTCGCCACCGCTGACCAAGTCGGCCTTGAATAACCCGATTTGCTCGAAAGTTGCACGTCGAAAAAACGCATTACACGTAATAATCTTGGCGGTCCTGTTTCGTACCTTGACCGGATCGGTCAATGCTTCTTGCGACATCTCTTGACGGCGATCTTGATAACGCTCGATATAGGTCTTTGGCTGATACGCCAAAACCCGTCCCCCAACGGCGCCGATCCGTGGGTCAGAGAATGGGCGGATTCCCGCGCTGAGCCAGCTCACATCGGCGACACAGTCCGAATCCGTAAAGGCCAGAATTTCGCCTTTGGCTAATTTGATCCCGCGGTTACGCGCTGCATACGAGGTTTGAATCTGATCTTCGACCGCACAGGTGACAGCATATTTCAATATGCGATCCTTGGTGGAATCCGCGGGGTTATTGTCAACCACCACGATTTCATACCGATCTCTCGGAAAGTCCTGGCTGAGAAGGCTCTCGAGACACGCCTCGATCGTTTGCTCTGCGTTATAAACAGGTACGATCACCGTGACAAAATAATCTGCCATTTTCTCCCGTGAACATTCAGTCATCGACGAGGCAGTCCTGACTGGTGAAGTCCCCGCGCGGCAACCAATACGCTGGTCCCCTTTTAAAAGGGAAACTTTTACTGGAGCCGTGGGAGTAACGGTTAATGCGACGCCTATGTTGGTCGTCTCAGTGCGGCAAGAATGGGCCCCGTTAAGCCTCCCGAATCCTTGGCCGTGCGAGAAGTCTCGTCCAAGCGTACCGGAACAGCCCAACAATCGGGCGCACCGATCGACACGGCGGTGATGTGCTGCGTCCGGGTCTGATACTTCCAGCACGTGACGAACGTTAATCCAGGCACTCTCCATCGTATATCATTCGACGTTTTATCAGACGTCGGTACCACGCAACCAATTGTTCGCCGATCTTTTCGTTGGAGAATCGTTTGGCGTATGCCGGCCCCTTCTCGCTAAGCCGCCGAAAAAGGTCGTGGTCGGTTGCCAACGTCTTGATCCTGCTTGCCAACTCTTCGGGACTGTGTGACCGTACCAACAAGGCCGTCTCCGATTCGCAGGTCGCTTCCGGTACACCCCCGACTCGGCTGGCAATGATTGGAAGTCCCGACGCCTGCGCTTCGAGAAGGACGACACCAAAATCTTCTCTAACGCTTGGCAAAACAAGAATGTCTGCCCATGCCATGATTTCCACAACTCGCTCATTGGACACCGCACCTTCCAGGTGGATGTGATGGCCCAGACTGAGATTTCGGATGCTGTATTCGATTTCCGCTCGTTGCGGCCCTTCACCCACGACGCGGTATTCAATGTCGAGACCGTCGTCGAGGAGACCGCGAATAGCCGCGAGCGCGAATGGGTACCCCTTTTCCCATACTAGTCGGCCGACACTAAGTAATCGCAGCGGATTATGGGGCGTCTTTCGAACGCGAGGCGTGAAAGCTTCGATTGGCACCTCTGGAGGTAGGATTAGCTCCGTTTGGCAGTCAATATCGAGAAGCGAGTGCAACTGCTTGCGAAGAAATTTGCTACTGTAGATTAGACTATCCACTTGGGCAATTTCGGTTTCCAACGTGCGCAGCCCGCCCTTCCCATACGGCCGCACAGTAACATCGTAGCCATAAACCGCACCGACGACCGGACAGCGCAGCAAATGCTTCAATCCGGTGAAGCCATCGAGACTGCGAAGAAAATGTGCATGGATGATGTCCCATCGTTGGTTTAACAAGTGCGAAATACTCTCTATGCACATTCGACGCCCTTGACCGGCTTCGCTCGCTTCGCGTAGGGCGTCTCGAAATTGTTCCGTGTTGATTTCGGCAGTTACCAGTCCTCTTATGTACCGGGCTGCTGCCCATAGGGTATCGCTCACCGGCCAACCATCTGCTACGTGTACTACGTGAATCCTCTCTTTCCACTCCGGAGGATGTTCAATGCTCCGATCGTACCTTCTGCAAAAGACGTGTAGATCATGGCCGTTACGCAGGAGGAAGTCTACCTTGCGGGAAATGAACGTCTCCGACGTTGTTGGAAAACGTTCAACAAGGAAAGCGATTGAAAGACGTTGTTTGTCGGGCAACGCTTCAAAGGCGTCTGCTCTTTCATTTCGCGAAAACATGAGATCTCTTGGCACAAGCTTTAGGAGCCAGCTATCGGATCCATCGCGTGCACTTGGACCGTTGAGACTAGCGCACTGGTCGTGTCGAAAAGTTATTTAACACAACTGCGAGCGAATTTGTCACCAGACGCTTACGATCTGCTGAAAATGTAGCAATCGACCCACGACGTTTCCGTGGTATGACTGGCAAAGCCACAATAAATAAAGAACGACGGATATAATTGCAACGGTTCCTTGATGGGCCAGTTAACCCGCGTAATTGGCGGACCACCTCACTTGTGTCGCCTGAATAAAACCACGACAATTCGGCGCATTGAGTTTTCATGAAAACCTGGATCAAGATTGAGGCGAAAGCCGTCGTCCAGAGAGAATAACACCACAAAGTCGAGCAGCCCAAAGAATCTCACAGTCAGGAAATTCATGCCGCTGGCGTTCTGGGGTGAGAAAAATAAGATGAGCACCGCTGTGAAGCAAAAAGAGAATACGTGGTCAGTTCTGGCAGTAGTATCGCTGGCCCTGATGTTCCTCGGTCCAAGACTCTGGCTGATCTTGTGCACGTCCGGCTCGTATATAGACGAGTACTTGCATCTGACCAGTGCCGTCGATCTGATTGACCACGGCCAGTTCGGTACTATCTACAGTTCCGGGACAGACAAGCGCGGCGCTTATGTTTCCGTCTGGCTCACCGGCTGGATTGCGATTTTTGGCAGCAAATCCGTAGCCATGGCGAAAATTAGCGTCCTCTTGTTCGGGCTCTCGAGTTACGCCTTGATGCTCAAACTTGCATGGCGCGAAATGGAACGACCAGCGGTGTTTTTCATTTTCGCCTGCATGCTTGCGTTCAGCCCGTGGTTGATCTTCAACCACACTTATATTCGGATGTATGTGTTTTACGAGTTCGCGACAACGTTGTGCGTATTTGCAGCTTATTCTTACTGCAGAAAAGTTGAGTCGTCGAATTTCAAGGGACGACCGTATACGCCGTTGCTCTTGACAGGGTGCGTGTTAGTGTTTTTGCTGCTGTTTGGGTACGATACTGGTGCCTACGCTCCGTTCGTGATCATAGGCGGACTTTTCGGATTCTTGTTCGTTTTTCATCCCGCCTACCTCATAAGGCTCGATCACAACTCAGTCAGGGCTGCCTTGGCAACCCCCTTCAGAAGGCTACTTTGGGTCGGATTGATTGGCCTTACTCTAATCTGGGCGCTGGATATTTGGCCGCGGTTGTTGACGCTGCTCGTTGGCGATTTCGAGTACGGTGCGTCTCGAGCAAACAACTACCGGATATTCCTTTTTGAAGAGAATGCAGTGGCGAGCACTCTATTTGGTATAACGGTGCTCTCTATCCCGTGGACACAACGAACTTTCTTGCGCGCACTGACGCTAGCTGTAGCCCTCGCCCTTGGGCTTCATCTGATTACGGCAGAGAAGGCACAAATTCTTCGCGGAATATTCTACGTGCTACCCCTATACTATTTTGTGGCATTAGTGGCTCTTGACAAGTTGCGCTTCCCGGTTACTGGAGCCGCAATTGCTGCTTTCGCGCTGGCAATTGCATACTCGATCGTTAAACAAGTGCCTGCGGGGTTTTTTTACAAGCCAAGCGTACCAGGAATTCATTACGTCGACTATCAAGCGGCCTATGATTTTGCTCATAAACACTGCAAAGACCGCGCGATCATTGACGCATCGCCCGGCGTTCATGTAAGTCAATACTACAATGTATTTCCAACCCAGGTACTCATCTACGAAGGTTCCCGCGAACTGAAAAACAACTTGTACATCAAGCGGGGCGCACACTACTACACGTTCAGATCCTCCGTTCCGGTCATTCACTCGTTGTCGGAGGGGCTTTCGAATACCTGCGTCTTAGTCAGGAAGCCGTCTAGGACACGATTTGTATCTCCGAGCGACGAACAGATTCTGGCGGGAGCGCAACAGGTTGGTTCCTTCGATAACTTTACAGTCTACGTATTTAAGTAAGCCGGCGAGTTTTCCCAAACTAACCTGCGCCGCTTAACGCAATAGCTGCCGGTTGGTAAAACCCAACCATGCCGGAACCGGTCAGCGAACCAAGTCAATACCATCTTGATGTTTGTTCCCAGGGCAGCGGCTCCAGCGTGGCGCCATCCAAAGATCCAACAAAGCCGATGAGTCTTCACATTTTCTTACCAACGCCAAGTCGAGACATCGCCATCTTAAGCTCAGAAGTGACAGGATGCTGCAGGTTCCAAATGGCCACGGCCCACAGTCCCGCAACGCTCATACCCGCAACAATAAGCGCATACCATGGCACATCTATACCATATTCGAAACGAACGATCATCGCCGGTAACGCAGAAACCAAAGCTACCCCCAACGCCTTTGCGTAAAGTGGCGCCAGCCTCTTTAGCGAAGTACCCCAGCACGAACGAATGCAATAGTAATTTCCCATCACAAACATTAACGCTTCTAATGGCCTCAGCCAGGCGAACATCTCCAAGCTGTGTAATGCCCCCAACGTGGCTAGCAACATATTATTGATTAACCCAAGAAGTCGTAGCCAGAATAACGTTTTGACTTTGCCATGTGGCATGAGGATCTGATCGGGCTGGGGCAGAAACGCAAGGATTGCCTGGGCAAGCAAAATGAACGGCAAGATCTCTCCCGCTACGCGCCAGTTGTCTCCAAATAAAAAAACGATAATGCCTTCAGAGCAAATTCCGATGGCCAGAAACGCCGGAAGAACAATTATCGTAGTGGCACCCGCCACCTTTTCCACCACCGGTCCGATCGGTTTATCGTTTCTTACATCTTCGGCAAACTTCGGAAATAATACCGCCGCGAATGGACGGAACATCCCCTGCCTGATAACGTTCGGAATTTGAATCGCCCGGTCATACAGCGCAGTCGCCGCGGGCGAAATCAGACCGCCAAGAACGAACTTAGTTCCTTCAACGTTCGCCGTCCCCGTCAATGACGCCCCGGTTAAATAGCCGCCAAAGTAAAGGACGTCGCGCCAGTAACGAAACGACGGTTTGATCGACAGATCCCTGCGAACCGACATGAGCAGTATCGCCCCCGATAATGTACTTGCCAGCAACCCCCACGCGAGTCCCATATAGCTGTAACCTAACCAGGCAAGTGAAATGCTCGTCGCCAAACCAACGACGCTGCTCACAATAGCGATGTGATGCAAAATATCAAAACGCATTTCGCGCGTTAATAAGGCATGCGCTGGCTGTCCAAAAGGTGTAATTAAGAATGAGAAAGAAACAACCAGCAAGACATCCGCGATACCGGGAGCGCCGTACAACTCTGCCAAAGGTACCCGGATTAAGACAAGTACAATACCCGTCGTCCACGAGACGACGAGCCACATCCCGAACGCCGTACGGATTTTCTCCCGATCGAGCTGAGCTTCCCGGATAAGGTACGAACCAATCCCAAACTCACGGAAAGAACTTATCAAAGAGCTCGATGCCATGGCGAGGACAAATATGCCCATCTCGGCCGGCACGAGCAGGCGCGCGATAACAACCGATCCAATCAGCCGAAGTATGAAAAGTGCAATGTGTTGGCTAAATGCCCAGCCCAGCGCCTTTCTAAGACTCACTGAAGATGACCTCGGGATAGTAAATCCTCACCTGCGAGCGTCGCCGACGTCCCGTCAAGAGAATCTCTTTGGCCATAAGTCAGTTGGAATCACGATATAGAAGGTCACCATCACGAATCCCACTGTTTTTCCGACGCCACGTTCCCGCTTTAGCGCTTCAGCTGCTGGTAGGTAACACCCAACGTTGCAAGATTAAACAATTCCCATGGGCGTCGTTCTCGACCTTGAGACGATGCCATACTGCGAACGGCGCCATCCGCAACGAGAAATATCCCGAGCCGCGGCGGCCATTTGCTCCCTCGGACCGGGTAGGCCAAAGAGGTCAACCTACTCCCCACAGTGGCTGAGCACATTCAGGACTTGCCTCCACGCGATCGGAGTTCCGAAGTCCTCTTGAAAAAGGATTGTGGTGCAGCTATCCGAATGCTAGCACCGCTCAACAGCGATTATGAGGCATCGCGCATGGCGGCGACCGTAGCCGTAGCATGGGAAGGTTCTACGGAAAGTACTACGACATATACTTCGTCGGCATGAGAAACGCACATACTGACTCTGGCGACCCATTGCGCCGCACTCTCGTGGGCAAAACTCTCGGTTTATGATTTTCTCGATCGTGTATTCCTTGATGTCCTTGGCGTGCGTGAAGAGGATGAGTTCGCCAATTAACCCCAGCGCAAAGATTTGTACACCCAGCACGACCAGCAGCGAGCTCAGGAGCAACGCCGGTCGATCGGCAAGCGCGCTACCAAAAAACAACCGCTCTCCGACCAAGTAGAGCACAATCAGGGCACCTACGCCGAATGTAGCGATACCGACCAGGCCAAAGAATCGCAATGGTTTCTTCGTAAACTTGACGAGAAAAAACACCGTCAGCATATCGAGCAGGCGGCGCGGATAGACGCCCGGGTGGTAGAAACGCGTAAATTTATCCTTAGACGATTGTGCGACGTCAACTTCCTTGATCCGTTATCCTTGCCGGCTTGCCAGTATCGGGAGAAAGCGATGCTGATCTCCGTAGAGCGGTATCTCCTCGGCAAGCCGGCGCCTGAATGCCCGTGCGCCACAGCCCAGGTCGCGAAACGAGCTCCCAGTCATGACATTGAACGCCCAATTGAATACGAGCGTCTGCAGGCGATTCAGCTTGGAGTCCGTACGTGGATAGCGACGGCCAATCACCATGTCACGACCTTGCACTTCCTTCAGCAGCTTTGAAACGTCCGAGGGCTCGATCTGATAATAAGCAGGCAGTGTTAGCAGGACATCGCCGCGGGAATTTTCGAATCCAGCAGTGAGCGCGGTGGCCTCTCCAAACCATTTGGCCAGTTTGACCACGCTTATCGGCTCGCCTCGCCCTTGTAGTTGTTTCAAGGCTTCGAGAACTTCTGGAAAGTCCCCATCGAGCACATAGGTGAACTCGTAATTGCAGCCGGATGCTTGCAACGCCCTCTTGTAAGCATCATAGAGCTCGTGCACCGCGTCGTACCGTTCACCCACCGGCACGATGACGGCAACATCAACAATCGTCGACTCTCGCTCCGGCGGTGCTGATCCCTGACTATCCATCATTGGCAGAGTGGCTTTGGCCCTAACTTCTCGAGCGTTAGAGAGGACAGCTTGTCGAGCTTCGTGTCGCCAGTCTTATAGACAAGCTCAGCTAGTATTCCGCCCAGCACCAAAATGACCGGCAGTGCGCCGAACAGCACGCCGACCCCAGCGATAGGCAAAGGGAACGTTGATGCGAGTCCGAGCAGTTCGTAAATGGCGGTAAGAAACGTCCCAAAGCTAATTATTGCAGCCGGCAATGCAAGCAGCGAAAACCAATAGAGGGGATTTGCTGCAGAAGAGACGATCGTTTTTATGACCAGCAGATCCACTAACACCTTGTAGATCCTGCTGAGCCCGTACTTTGAGGCGCCGTGTTTCCGGGCGTGGTGTCGCACCTTGAGCTCGATCAGTCGCACGCCGGCTAGTGATGTCATAGCAGGAATGAAGCGGTGCATCTCAGAATACAGTGGTATGTTTTTTATGACACCGGCGCGAAATGCCTTCAACGAACAACCGTTGTCCTTGATGGGAATGCCCGTAACTTTCCCGATAAGCCAGTTGGCGATCTTTGACGGGATTTTCCTGGTAATCAGCTTATCCTGCCGGTCATAGCGCCAGCCGACAACCAAGTCATACCCTTCATCAATCCTTTGCATAAACTGTGGAATGCCGGCGGGATCGTTTTGCAGGTCCCCGTCCATAGTTACCAGTACCCTTCCACCAGCATGGTCAATTCCCGCCGCCATCGCAACCGTTTGGCCGCAATTCTTGCGAAATCTGATAACGCGCAGTCTATTGTCCCTAGCCGCTGTCGCACTTGCAGCCTCGAATGTGCCGTCCGCACTTCCGTCGCCGACAAATAAGATCTCGTAGTCGACACCAAGCGGTGCGACGGCATTGACGATGGCGCTATGCAAAGGGTTGACGTTTTCCCTTTCGTGGTACAACGGCACAATTACGGATAAGTCCATACACTCCCAGCGCGTCGTGATCGCGGATTTTGCGGTGAGGATAACGTAGAACGCAACAATCCACCATGACGAATTGCGCTTAAAACTCACCCGCAGTCTGCAATGGGCCGCGCCCTACATTTGTAAGCCGCGTCGGTGAACAGCAAATGTGAGAATCGATAATTACCGCGCTAGAAGGTCTGTCCACTTGCTGCATCCTGCCAATCACACCAGGCCCAGGTGGACCACCGCCTAGGCCGGTTCGCCCAGCTCAGCCTCGTAGGATCATCCCACCCGGCGGCCACAATGGCCGAACCCAGGCCAAGAACACGAGCGCGAGGCCAAGATAGGACGATGCATCGCGCAGCAGCGGCGCGTGGACATGAATCGCTTCCACCTGCACCGTCTGGCGGTCGATGAATCGTCCGCGCAACGACACCGTCCCCGACGTGTTGAGATCGGCGCCCTGGAGCACCAGCGTCTCGCCGGCGAAGGTGCGCAGAAACCCGCGGTAGTGACTGCCCCAATCTCTCGTCGCCCCGGCTAAACCAACTGCGACAATCACGAAAAGAGCAAAAATCATGAGTACCGACGGGATGGTCCCGGACAACAAGTCATTCAGGGGAGGGCGCCGTGACATGACTATGACTATCAAGAGCATTGCAAGCGTTGCCAGCAGAACCAGATACCGCCGTTTTGGCATGGAGCAGCTCGCCACGAAGAATATCGCCGTGAGCACAATGCCAATCGCAGCGTATTGCCCCATACTGAAAAGGTCCTTGTAGTGTGGCTGCACGAGGAATATCGCCACGCCGATCGCAAGTAGTCCTACTATTAGCGCCTCAACCATCCATTCTCGTTTGAGTACCGGAAGAATATGGATTCATCCGGCCGCGAATAAAATGGAAAGCGGTGGCAGAAACTCCGGACTGTAATCGACGAAGAATCCGCGCGCCGCAAAGTAAAACCCATATGCTGCAAACATGAATTTCCCCCAGAGACACAACAAGGCGTAGGCGATGCCAGGACGCCGCCGTTCCTCGCTGGAGCGCGCAACCAGCATCGAACATCCAGCTACCGCGATTCCTACGCCAGCGCCGATCAGCAGAAACACATCCATAAGGGCTGCTCTACGCACGTTTGTGTAGTGGGGATCCCAACTTCTCGCGGCCAGCAGCTTGGCTTCGGGAACCGAATCCAACAGCGCAGCACCGCGACCGAGTGCTTGAAGTACGAATTCCAAGGGATTGAGCCCGCCCGTCCCGAGCGCCGTGGCAAGACCCATCCCGGTCGCAAAATACAGCATCACGATTGCCGCCACACAGACGTATCCAGCGGCAAACGCAACATAACCCCTTGCGACAACAGTCCAGCGCCAACCGGCCTGCACAGGTAATAGGATAGCCACTACCGCTGGGACGATAAGCGCCGACTCGCGCACGTAGAAACCGAGGGCGGCCAGTGCCCCAGACGTGGTTAACCACCCCAGCTGTTGCGCGCGACCATAACGCACGACGGCATAAAAGCTCGCGCTGATCAGTAGCATGACCATGGGCTGCGTCTTCACGATCGACGAGTTGAACACTTCCAGCGGAAGCAGCCAGAACGTTGCCAGCCGCCAGAACTGCCACTTTCGTCTCGAACAGGGCGCGTGCGATCAGCAACACGAAGACCCCGGTGAGCATCGAACAGGCCAGCATCAGCGCCCGTCCGACTTCGAGAGTCTGCCCGAAGAGATTGAATGCAACGGCTATCACGTCGGTATAGAACGGCTGACGCGAGTCAAAATCCAGAATGGGCACCTTGCCGTCCAGAACCAATACCGCGTCCATGAGGTGCGCCCCTTCATCAGGGTTGACCCATCTCACTTCCAGAAGCCACAGACGGAAGACGAGACTGATCAGAAATACCATGAGCAAGACCATGATTCCCTGGCTTTCTGACGACACTCTCGACCGCAGCATCAAACGCTCCCTTTGTGATCGTTACGGCATCGATCGGCCAAGACGCAAGACCTGACACATCGATCCTCGAGACCCCCTTGGCGCTACCGTTACTGTTACCCGCACCCTATCTTGACGTTCCACCACCAAACTCACTTCTTCAGGTAAATGTCATCGATATGGATCACGCGCGGCGTGGGAAGCGCGACCGCGATGATGCTGAGATCGCGAACCACCCGCAGATCGAGCGTTCGGCGGGCGGGCGCATTCCTCACCTGAACCAGCGGAATGTCGATGTCGTTCCAGCCCTGCCGCAGAGGAAAGCGTCCGTTAAAACGATCCGAATATGCCCGCCCGGTTTCGATGTGCTGCTTGTCATGAATGCTGATTGTTATGACAAGGGGGTCTCCTGAGTCATTGTGGATGCTTAGGTGCAATGCCGTATAGCTTTCCCAGTCAGAGGGAAAGTGTTGAAGGTTCGCCCCGGAGTATTTTTCAGTGGTCAGCGGGACCCGCAGCGATGCCCTGCCATGCCGAGCAATTCGTTGGTCAACAGAGATGGCGGAACGGCTCGTCCAGCGAGTCAGCTCGAAGGGCGTCTCAAGATCAGACAACACTGGAAATCGTTTTCGGGCGATCCCGTCGTCAATCACAACCCGGGCGAGTGGCAGCAACTGCAGTACGATGAGGGCGACAACAGCGACCTGTGCCGTACGCAGCGCGGTTCTTCGCATCTCGAGTCGAGCGGGTGAGAGGAACACGATGGCACCTGCACTTCCGAGGACATCATTTACGAGATCCATCAGTCCAAACGTTCGGCCGAGCGCGCTCTGTACCCACTCGACGCCCAGGCCCACGAGCAAGACGGTCGGTAGGGCTACCAGTATTTGAACGCGAATGGATTTCGCGGCGAATCGGGGGCTGGCCAGCAGGGCCGCAGCGGTCCAGACGAAGAAAGCAGGCAGGTGGCCGAGGTCCCACGCCAGGCGCAAGGCGCGCGGCGAGTAGTAATCGGGGCCGCCGACAAAGAGTAGCACTGCTGCTGCCGCTGATAGCGCGAAAAGGCTGATTGTAAGCGCGCGCGAGTTCCGCATTTGGTTTCGTTGCAGCGACCGCAGCCTTTCAGGCAGCCTTTGCCTTCGCGAACAAGTTCGACATAGGGAGGCCTTTGACACGGAAACGATAGGACATTGAATCTTCCGGTGTTCTCGCTGGGCCAAGCCGAGGCCGCCGGGAGTAGATGCCGAGGCGTTCCCGGGCGACGCATTACAGGCGTCTCTTCACGCCCGCGTTGTCCCCTCTGCTGGACGACGACGGTCCGGCGGGTCGTGAGCTGCATTAGCAGTCATTCGCTGTGCAATCTATGTCACCGCGAGCGGTCGCGTGATAGGGCTCATCGGAAAATTTCGCTCACAAGGCTCGGGGCATCAGGACGAGCGGACAGCCGCCACGCAAGACCCGACCCTGTCATGGCGCTGTTGCTGTACCGTTGTCATTGGCGAAAGGCTTAATTTATGATCTTCTCGATGGTGTATTCTTTGATGTCCTTGGCATGTGTAAAAATGATGAGTTCACCGATCAAGCCAAGCGCAAAGATCTGGACCCCCAGAACGATCATCAGGGAGCTTAATAACAGCGCCGGTCGTTCAGCCAAGCTCGTGCCAAGTATGAGGCGCTCGAACACCAAGTAGAGGGTAATCAGCAATCCCAGCGCGAACGTCGCGGCCCCGATGAGCCCGAAGAAGCGTAGCGGTTTCTTCGTGAACCTGACGAGGAAGAAAACCGTGAGCATGTCGAGCAGCCGCCGGGGATACACGCCCAGCCGATAGACGCGGTGAAACCGGTCTCGGGGCGATTGGGCGACGTCAATCTCCCTGATGCGATAGCCCTGCCGGATTGCCAGCAGCGGCAGAAACCGGTGTTGATCGCCGTAAACCGGTATGTCGGCGGCCAACTCGCGCTTGAACGCGCGAACGCCGCACCCCAGGTCACGAAACGTCGTTCCAGTTACCGCGCGAAGAATCCAGTTGAACAAGGCCGTCTGCAAACGATTCAAGCGCGAATCCATGCGTGGATGTCGTCGCGTAACAACCATATCGTGGTTGACGAGCTCGGCAAGCAACTTCGGTATTTCGGAGGGCTCCACTTGATAGTACGCCGGAAGCGTCAGGATGATGTCGCCCCGGGATTTCTCGAATCCAGCCGTCAATGCCGTAGCCTCACCGAACCATTTTGTGAGCTGGATCACCCGCAGAGGTTCGCCCTCCTGCTGTAACGACGTGAGCGCGTCCAGCACAGTCGGAAATTGGCCGTCAAGAACGTAGGTAAACTCATACGGGCGGCCAATCCTGTCGAGCGCCTCTTTATAGCCGTAATAGAGCTCTGTCACGGCATCGTAGCGCTCGCTTACGGGCACGATAACGGCTATCTCTGGCATCTGAGCCGTGCTAGCTGCGGTGAAGATCGGGGCGGTGCGCATGGACCTTGGGTGACAGCTCCCGTAGGGTCAGCAAAGGTAACCTCTCAAGTCGAACATCCCCTGTCCTGTACGCAAGTTCGGCGAGCATTCCGTACAGCACGAGTATGACCGTCAAGGCCGCGAACAGTACACCCGCGGCGGCCAAGTGAACCGGAAAGGACGAGGCAGCGCCGAAAGCTCCGTACATGCTCCATACTAGAAGCGCACTGCTGATAGCGCCCGCCGGCAGGGCGAGAATGGTAAACCACAGCAAGGGTCGGGCGGCGAACGCCGTGAGAGTCTTGACTACGAGCAGGTCGAGCAGAACCTTGTAAATACGCGAAAGCCCGTACTTCGAGACACCGTAGCGACGGGCATGGTGCCTTACTTTGATCTCGGCGATTCTCGCGCCGGCAAGCGATGCCATCGCGGGTATGAAGCGATGCATCTCCGAGTAGAGAGGCACGTTCTTTATGACCCCAGCGCGGTAGGCCTTGAGCGAGCAGCCGTTGTCCTTGATCGGCACACCCGTCACCCTGCCAATGAGCCAGTTGGCGACCCTGGAAGGGATCTTGCGGGTGAATAGCTTGTCCTGCCGGTCGTGGCGCCAACCCACGACGATATCGTAGCCAGCTTTCATTTGGTCAATGAAGCGGGGTATATCCGCCGGATCATTCTGCAAGTCCCCGTCCATTGTGATGAGCACCTTGCCCGTAGCCCACTCCATCCCGGCCACTATCGCCGGCGTTTGACCGCAGTTCCTGCGGAATTTGATTACACGAACGCGACGATCCTGCTGCGCCAGGTGTGCTGCAATGGAAAAAGTTCGGTCGCGACTGCCATCATCGACCAAAATGATTTCGTACTCGAGCGCACACGGGTCAAGCGCGCTACCTATTGCTTCGTACAATGGTCGTACGCTCGCCTCTTCGTTGTACAACGGTACAATGATGGACAGGTCCAAGTCGCTCGAACGGGATTCGCCCGTAGCCGGATTACTTCCAGGCATCCTGTAAGTAGGCTAGGTGGAAAGCGTAGAGCAGTATTCCACAAACAACAGAACTGAGCCAGCAAATAGTAGTTCTCAACGGCCCAAGGTGGTACTTGTACCCCAGTATCACTGAGAGCAACGTTCCCGCGAAAAGCGCCTCGCCCACGACCGCGCGCACGTTATGCTCGTTCAACAGGGACCACAAGAACGATCTAATGCTCGTGCCGGACCTCGTGACGTCGCTGAAGACACTGATCGGCGAGACGTAATACGCTTCGTCGAAGGGCCAAAACAGGGGCACGCCGTAGGGCACTGAGGTATCGACGGACAACATATCGAGCAATGGATGAGAGAGCGCAGTCAAAGCGAACAGGAGAAACAGGCGGAGCTGATTCACAGCGGCATAGCACCGCCGGGCCGCCAAATAGCAGGCGCCGGCAACTCCAAACAGCATGATGAGACTGTGCGAAGCGCCGTGATGGAATCGGTTGGGATCACCAGCGAGTATGCCCGGCAGAAAGTCAAAATCAGCAGCAATTCCGAGCAGGACGACCACGCAAAAGACAAACAACTCTCTCTTTCTCGACAACCCGGCGATGGTTTCGTCCCGGACTACAAGGTAAACTGCGACCGAGGCGGCGGTGTGTGCGAGAGGCAATGGCACGGGTTTGACGATTCACTCTAACGAAATTGAGGCAATCTACGCCAGTATCGTTTGACGCGCATGCCATATCCTACTATCAAAACATTGGGCATTATCGGGATTGCGTTGTCTCTCCTGGGTTGCGAAGTTCGAGCGGATGCAGCGAGCTTGGCATATTCCGAGATCCGACCCCACGTAATTCATCTTGATCTACCGCATGAGACCCGAGGAATGGGCGGCGTGATCGCGGCGGATATTGATGGGGATGGTCAACGAGATTTCATCGTGAGTGGTCCTGGTTTTGTTTCGAGTTATACCTACTCCGGAAGAAAGCTTTGGGACAGGCGTACTGATATCCAGGTAACACAAGTATCGGAGAAAGACGGGCTGCCCGGTTGGCATGGCCCGGGCGTGCAAGTGACTGACGCGGACGGTGACGGGAAACCGGACGTGCTTTTTCTGACCAAGCGCGGGACGCTGGAAATCCTCGAGGGCCGCACCGGACGAACGAAACGAAGTGTCAAGCTCCAATCCCCCGCAGATTCCGAGCGATGGGAGCATCTCGTTGTTGCCAACTTCAGGGGTCGCGGAGACCGTGACCTCCTGATCCAGGCGACGAACGCCACGGGTTACCGGATGGGCCGATTTCTGGCCGCGTACGCCATTGAGGAACTCATGCATGACGGGGCAGTGAAACCCCTATGGACCAGGGATGATTTTGCTTCCGCCGCACACAATGGAGCGCGCGTAGCCGATCTGGATGGAGACGGGAGGGATGAGGTTCTGGGGGCGATGATCGTTGGTCCTGATGGCGATGTACTCGTGCAACTTCCCGTCATAGGTCATGTGGACGCTGTGTTCGTGGCTGATGTTCGGCCCGACATCCCTGGCCTCGAGGTCATAGCGCTGGAGGAAAGCAAAAGCCAACAGCCAGTACCCGGATACAACTCGATTTCCTTACGGCTGAATTATTTCTACAATCGCATCTTCGGGGTCGGCAACCGCGTTTTCCTCTATAACAAGAACAAGATCATCTGGGAAACGCATTTCAGACACCACGAGCCGCAGAACGCGGCGGTCGGTGACTTCGATCCTTCCCGCCCAGGGCTCGAGATATGGTGCCGCAGCCGCGTCGATACCCGCCAAGCGCCGTTCATATTCGATGCGTATGGGAAACTGATCAGCCGTTATCAGTTGGACGACGTTGCTCCCGCGAGCTGGACGAAGAAGGGTGTGGAGGTAATATTCACGATTGATTGGACAGGAGGGCCCCAGCAGCTGGCCGTGGCCAAGGAGCGGCACAAAGCTGGTGATGTGGGAATATTCGATGTAATGACGGGCAGGTTCTTGTACAGGTTCCAGACGAAAGCCGATCGATTATATGTGGCGGACATTTCGGGAGATTGGCGGGAGGAGCTGGTTGTAGTTAGCGGCGATCAGATTCTCGTTTACAGTAATCCGGATGTGAATCCGAGTCCCGATAGTCCGTCTCTATGGGCCAGGAATCACTATCGCCGGAGCAAGATGACATGGAATTACTATAGCCCATGACAGGAGAAAGCATGCTCGTACCCGAGCTGCTCAGCGCAATACTGCATGATTGAACCGCCAATGAGGCAGAACACCTTTAAGCGGCTGTCCGGTTCGCTCGCCCTCGTTTTCTTGTCCACGGTCATTTCTATAGCAGCAGCCGAGTGGGCAGTTAGAACCTTTGCGCCACAGTCAACCGAACCGCACGCGCGAGGCCTTTTCGAGAAAGATTCGCAGCTGCAGTTCGTTCCCCGCCCGAATGTTAGCGGTGTTCATGCATCCCCCGAGTATCGTGTTGAAATAACAATTAATAGTCTGGGTCTGCGAAATGTGGAGCTTCGGCCCGGGGAAAACTCGGGCCGGCGGATCCTGGTTCTGGGAGATTCGTTCACTTTCGGCTGGGGCGTGCAAGATGCCGAGGCATTCCCCGCGCAGGTGCAAGATCTCCTCCGCAAAGCGGGGTTTCCTGACATCGATGTGATAAATGCGGGGGTAACTGGCTACGGGACAGTCCAGGAGGCAGGTTGGTTCGAGCGCATACAGCCCCACGTGCAAGCCGATGCGGTACTGCTTGCATTCTTTGTCGGTAACGATTTCTACGACAACCTGCAGTTATCCGGGTACGAAATCGTGGATGGCTATCTGGTTGACAGACCCTTCGGCGCCGCCCCTAGATTGACAGAACGACTCGGTATACCACCCTATGTTAGAGTGCTTGTTCGCACGCGCTCGCACCTCTACAACTTGTTAATGAACGGTTGGGATGCAGTTCTTCTTCGATTCGGCCTTCAGGAAACGACCGCAACGTACGAAATATACGAATCCCGGACAACCGAGACTGCGCGCAGGGCCTTTGATATCACGGAGAACGCCCTTCGGAAGCTGCACTCGTTATGCCAGCGGTGGCAGGTTCCCTTCGGTATTGTCATCATTCCAGACGGCCCCGCGA
>Ga0268386_10001079_pt1 | contig 18440 bp, 18 predicted proteins | sample RVTome_15_FD_200260 | JGI IMG/M metagenome (GOLD analysis project Ga0268386, IMG submission 200260) | Soil microbial communities from uranium-contaminated site in the Upper Colorado River Basin, Wyoming, United States - RVT150D86... ...
TCTAGGCTCTCACCTCGTGCGGCACAGGGAGCTCCTCCTTCTTCGCCGCGGCGGGGCCAGCTAGACCGGCGCCCTCGCCGCGGTGGTCCTGCGCTGCCGGTCGCGCCACGTGACCCGGCGAGGAGCCGCATCAGATGAGCAAGCACGTATCAACCAGAGCGACTGTCAGCTGGCCACCTGCGCAGCAGCCGTCCGGCATGCCGCTGCACCGTTACCGCCCCTTCCACCAGCAGATCGTGGTCGATCTCCCGGACCGCACCTGGCCCAGCCGCCGGATCGAATCCGCGCCCCAGTGGTGTGCGGTCGACCTGCGTGACGGCAACCAAGCGTTGATCGACCCGATGAGCCCCGAACGTAAGAAGCGGATGTTCGACCTGCTCGTCGCCATGGGCTACAAGCAGATCGAGGTCGGGTTCCCGTCGGCGAGCCAGACCGACTACGACTTCGTCCGCCAGCTCATCGAAGCCGACCAGATCCCGGACGACGTCGTGATCCAGGTGCTCACGCAGTGCCGCGAGCCGTTGATCGAGCGCACCTTCGAGTCACTACGCGGTGCGCGTTCGGCGATCCTGCACTTCTACAACTCGACGTCGATCCTGCAGCGGCGGGTGGTGTTCGGGCTCGACCGCGACGGTATCGCCGACATCGCCACCAGCGCCGCGCGCGTGGCGCAGAAGTACGCGGAGACGATGACGCCGGACACCGAGATCTTCTGGGAGTACTCGCCCGAGTCGTACACCGGAACCGAGCTCGAGTTCGCCCTCGACGTGTGCGGGCAGGTCGTCGACGTCATCGGCCCGTCTCCTGACCGCAAGATGATCGTCAATCTGCCGGCGACGGTCGAGATGGCGACGCCCAATGTCTATGCCGACTCGATCGAGTGGATGCACCGCAACCTGCCGCGCCGCGAGTCGCTCGTGCTGTCGCTGCACCCGCACAACGACCGTGGCACCGGTGTCGCGGCCGCCGAGCAGGGCCTGCTCGCGGGCGCCGACCGGGTCGAGGGTTGCCTGTTCGGCAACGGGGAGCGCACCGGCAACGTCTGCCTGGTGACCCTGGGCATGAACCTGTTCAGCCAGGGCATCGACCCGCAGATCGACTTCAGCGGAATCGACGAGATCCGTCGCACGGTCGAGTACTGCAACCAGCTCCCGGTCAACGAGCGGCACCCCTACGGCGGCGACCTGGTGTTCACCGCGTTCTCGGGCAGCCACCAGGACGCGATCAAGAAGGGGTTCGAAGCGCTGGAGCGCGACGCGAAGGAGTCCGGAACCGCGCTGGAGGACATCCGGTGGGAGGTCCCCTACCTGCCGATCGACCCGAAGGACATCGGCCGCTCCTACGAGGCGGTGATCCGCGTCAACTCGCAGTCGGGCAAGGGCGGGGTCGCGTACGTGATGAAGGCCGAACACCACCTCGACCTGCCGCGGCGCCTGCAGATCGAGTTCTCCGGCGTGATCCAGGCTGTCACCGACGGCGAGGGCGGCGAGATCGAGCCGAGCCGGATGGGTGAGATCTTCCGGGCCGAGTACCTCGACCGGGCCGCGCCGCTGGCGCTGAACTCCGTCCACACCTCGTCGGCGGCCGGAGAGCGTGATGCGCTCGAGGTGGGCGTCTACGTCCGTGGCGAGAGACGGTTCCTGACCGGCGTCGGCAATGGACCGATCGACGCGTTCGTCGACGCTCTCGGTGAGATCGGGTACGACGTCCGGGTGCTCGACTACGCGGAGCATGCGCTTTCCTCCGGCACCGATGCGACAGCCGCCGCCTACGTCGAGTGCGCGATCGGCGGCGACGTCTACTGGGGCGTGGGCATCGACCCGAACATCCTCACCGCGTCGCTGCGTGCCGTCGTCAGCGCGGTCAACCGTTCGTCGAGTGGTTGACATCGCGGTGGTCGCCCGTCGCGTCACGGTCCTCGGCAGTTGCGGCGTGTGGCCGGAAGCCGGCCGTGCGGCCAGCGGGTTCCTGCTCGAGTACGACGGATTCCGCTTGGTCCTCGACCTCGGGTACGCAACGCTGCCGCGGCTACTGGCCCACTGTCCGGACGGTGACGTCGACGCGGTCGTGGTGACCCACGAGCATCCCGATCACTGTGTAGACCTGCACGGCCTGTACCGGGTGCGGTACTTCGCGCCCGAGCGGCCTCCACCGTTGCCGCTCTATTGCCCACCGGGCGTCATGAGCCGGCTGCGTCCGCTCGAACCGGACGGTGACCTGGCCGACGTCTTCGCCGTGAGCGATCTGCCCGGGTCGTACGAGGTAGGGCCCTTCCACTTGGAGACTGTGATGCTGCCGCACTACGTGCCGAACGCAGGCATCCGGCTGACGGCGTCGGACGTGACGGTGGCGTACACGGGCGACACCGGTCCCGACGACGCACTCGCCGCCCTGGGCGCCGACGCCGACCTGTTCATCGTCGAGGCCACCGGACAGGTCGAGGGGATCGGCGTGCTGCGCGAGCCGACGGAGCCGCGCTATCACCTGCGGGCGTCGGACGCCGGGCTGTGGGCGCGGCGGGCGGGGGTGCGTCGGCTGATGCTGACGCACTTCTGGCCCGGCATCGACCGGACCGTCTCGCGGGTCGAGGCCGCGGCGCGCTTCGACGGTGACATTCTGCTGGCCGACGAGGATCTCGTCGTGCCACTCGTGGGTCACCCGCGAGGCGAGTAGATACCACGCTGGCGAGTGAACTCGAAACGCCCGCGCAAGGCGTCGCCTCACCCGTCCTCGGTGCCTACCCGCCCTCGGGACCGATGTAGTAGGGCACCAGGGCGATCTCGAGGAACGGCAAGCCGACGAGCGCGGCTGCCGTCGCGACGATCGCTGTGGGTGCCACGCGTCCGCGCGCCCGGCCGGACAGCCAGTCGTCGTTCGTCGGGAACCGACGCGCGGCTGGAAGCCGGTCAGGCCACGTCGGCGAAGAACGTGCGGATGTCCTCGACGAGGATCTCCGGGTCGATGTGTGCGGTGTAGTGACCGCCGGCGTCGTAGACGTTCCAGCTCGCGATGTTCGCGTGGTCACGCTCGGCGAATCGCCTGATCGACAGGAAGTCCCTGCTCGACCCGGCGAGGGCGATCGGGACCGTCGTCGGTTCGGTCGGGCGGTACGCACTCTTTTCCATCTCGTAGTAGAACCGCATCGACGACCCACTCGTCCCTGTGAACCAGTACGTGGCGATGTTGCCGAGCACGAACTCGTCGTCGAGGTCCTCACCCAGAAGCTGACCGTTCCAACCGAGCAGACCGACCGGCGAGTCCGCCAGTGCATGCGCGAGTGTCTGCGGTGACTGCGACTGGAGCTGGTTGAACGCGCCCATGTTCTGCCAGAACCAGTTCAGATGCTCAACGGCGGCAGCCTCGTCCTCGGTCAGGTTCTCGAGCTCGGCCGGGTCGCCCGACGGGAAGGAGAAGATCTGGGTGACATGCACGCCGATGACGTGCTCGGGGTCGAGCCGCCCGACCTCCGGCGAGATCATCGAGCCGCCGTCGTTACCGACCGCGCCGTAGCGCGGGTATCCCAGGCGACGCATCAGTTCGACCCACGCGCGTGCCACGCGGTAGATGTCCCAGCCCCGCTCGGTGGTCGGACCGGAGAAACCGAATCCCGGGATGGACGGGACCACCAGGTCGAAGCCTGCTTCGGCGAGCGGCTCGATCACGTCGAGGTACTCCACGACCGATCCGGGCCAGCCGTGGGTGAGGATCAACGCCAGCGCATCCGGACGGCCGGACCGCACGTGCAGGAAGTGAACGTTCTGCCCGTCGATCTCGGTGGTGAACTGCGGGTATGCGTTCAGCTTGGCCTCGAATGCCCGCCAGTCGAAGCTGTTCCGCCACACGTCGGCGAGCCGGCGGACGCGGTCGAGGCTGACGCCGTAGTCGGACCCGGACCCGGGGATCTCGTTGGCCCAACGTGTTCGGTCCAGCCGGGCGTGGAGGTCGTCGAGGTCGACCTGCGGCACGTCGACGCGGAACGGCCGGATCTCGGTGCTCGTGTTCATGGAGTCCTCCTTGAAGTATCGGAACGGAACGTTCTGCTCCGCAGCGTAGCGGAACGAAGCATTCCGTTCAAGTGCTATCGTGTTGACCATGACAACGACGTCGAAGGCGCTGAGCGGACGGAAGGCCCAGGCCGCGCACAACGACGAGGCGATCCTCGATGCTGCCCGCGCGGTGTTCATGCGCGACGCGTCGGCGCCGGTTTCCGCCGTCGCCAGGCAGGCCGGTGTCGGCATCGGCGCCCTGTACCGGCGCTACCCAAGCAAGGAGGACATGATTCGGCGGCTGTGCGCCGACGGGCTACGGCAGTACATCGCCGCGGCCGAGATCGCTCTCGGCCGGGACGACGGTGCATGGGCCGCCTTCGAAGGATTCTTGCGCGATGTGGTCGACGCCGATGTCCACGCGCTGACCGTGAATCTGGCCGGCACCTTCACACCGTCGGAGGAGCTGTACCGGATGACCGAGCAGGCCAATGCGTTGGCCGCCGAGCTGCTGACGAAGGCGCATGCTGCTGGAGCGGTCCGCGCCGATCTCGTGCTCAACGACCTCGCGATGATCCTCGAGCAGCTGACTGCGGTTCGGCTCGACGACGTCGACCGCACCCGCGAACTGCGGCGTCGCTACCTCGCGCTGCAACTGGACGCCATCCGACCGGACGGCGGGCGCGACTCACTCCCGGGCCGACCACCGACCGGCGAGGAGCTCGGGGCTCGATGGGTCCCGCAATAAGACTGCTCGCCTGACCAGGCTGCGTTCATCCCGCCGGCCCCGTCGACCAGCCGGGCATACGGCCGAACCGCACGACCCGGTTGTCGTCTCGCTCAGGAAGAACGGCAGATGCCGAGAAGACCGGGCCGAACAGCGCGCTGAGAGCTGCAGCGCATGTTCGGCGCGAGTCCGGCGCCCTCCGAGTCGCAGGACGCGCGACAATGAGGCGGTGAGCCTCTACCGCGACGAGGGTGTGGTGCTGCGCACCCAGAAGCTCGGCGAGGCCGACCGGATCGTCACTCTCTTGACCCGTTCCAACGGCCGGGTGCGCGCAGTGGCCAAGGGGGTGCGCCGGACGACCAGCCGGTTCGGGGCCCGGCTCGAGCCTTTCATGCAGGTCGATCTCCAGTTGGCCACCGGACGATCGCTGGACGTGGTCACGCAGGCCGAGACCATCTCGCCGTTCGGCATGAGCATCACCGGTGACTACGTCCGGTACACCGCCGGCACCGCCGTCCTCGAGACCGCCGAGCGGCTCTCTGCCGAAGAGCGCGAGCCGGCCGTGCAGCACTACCTCCTCCTGGTCGGTGCACTCCGTTCGATCGCCGAGGGCTACCACGATCCGGGACTGGTGCTGGACGCCTACCTGCTGCGGGGCCTGTCTGTAGCGGGGTTCGCGCCCAGCTTCGCCGACTGCGCCCGGTGTGGAGCGACCGGTCCGCACACGTTCTTCTCGGTCTCCGCCGGCGGTATGGTCTGCGCCGCCTGCCGACCCTCGGGCGCCGTTGCGCCCTCGGCTCCCACGGTCGCGCTCCTCGGCGCCCTGCTCACCGGCGACTGGACGGTCGCCGACGCCAGCGGCCAGCCGGTCCGCCGGGAGGCCAGTGGCATCGTCGCCGCGTTCCTCCAGTGGCACCTCGAGCGGGGGCTGCGGTCGCTGCCGCTGGTGGAGCGGGTGTGAGCCGGAGCTACGACTCTCCGCGGCCGCACCGGTCGGGCGCCGCACCGCCGGAGATCCCCCGCGACCTGGTTCCCCGCCATGTGGCCATCGTCATGGACGGCAACGGCCGGTGGGCCCGGCAGCGTGGCCTTCCCCGCACCAAGGGCCACGAGGCCGGCGAGGCCTCGCTGCTCGACGTCGTCCACGGCGCCATCGAGGTCGGGATCGGCTGCCTGTCGGCGTACGCCTTCTCCACCGAGAACTGGCGCCGCTCGCCGGAGGAGGTCCGCTTCCTGATGGGCTTCAACCGGGAGGTCATCCACCGCCGCCGCGACGAACTCGACGCTCTGGGGGTGAGAGTCCGCTGGGCCGGGCGGAGGCGGCGGCTGTGGAAGAGCGTCATCGCCGAACTGGAGGACGCGGAGCGACGCACCCGTCGCAACGACGTCCTCACGCTGCAGTTCTGCGTCAACTACGGAGGTCGGGCCGAGATCGCCGACGCCGCAGCAGCGCTCGCCGCCGAGGTGGCCGCCGGGAATATCGGACCGGCCAAGGTGGACGAGAAGGCGCTTGCCCGCCACCTCTACAACCCCGACCTGCCGGATGTGGATTTGTTCGTGCGCTCCTCGGGCGAGCAGCGCACGTCCAACTTCCTGCCCTGGCAGGCGGCGTACGCGGAGATGGTCTTCCTCGACACGCTCTGGCCCGACTTCGACCGGCGCCACCTGTGGAAGGCGGTCGAGATCTACGCCCGTCGGGACCGCCGCTACGGAGGCGCGGACCCGTCCGCGACGGCTGTCTGAGGTGCCGTACGAGCCCGGCCAGTCCGCCGTCATCGTGCCGGTGCCCGCAGTCGAGCCGGTGGTGTCGAGGTGGCGACGGCGTTTCGACGTCTCGGCTCGGTATGGCGTGCCCGCACACGTCACGGTGCTGTACCCGTTCCTGCACCAGAGCCGACTCGACGACGGCGTGCTGGCCCGGCTCGGAACGGTGTGCGCGACGACGTCGGCGCTGGAGGTTGCCTTTCCCCGGCTGGCGCGCTTTCCCAACGTGCTCTACCTGCAGCCGGAACCGTCCGAGCCGTTCCGGCGGCTCACGGCCGCAGTCGCAGAGCAGTGGCCGGAGACTCCGCCATACGGGGGCGTCTACGCCGAGGTCATTCCGCACCTCACCGTCGCCCACGACGTTGACGAGGCGGCGTTCTTCGCCGTGGAACGCGAGGTCACCCCGCACCTGCCGGTCCGCGCGTGGCTCGAGGAGGCTTGGCTGTACTCGTATGACGGCGAGCGATGGCGGCCTCGCACCCGCCTGCCCTTCGGCTGAAGCCTGCGGCGATGCTTCGGCCGCGGGCCGCCTCAGTGCTCGTCGTAGTGCTGGCCGTGCTGTGCGTGCAGGTGGCCGCCGTGCAGGTAGTCGACGTGGTTGCCGTGGGGAACACCCGGGTGGCCGCACTGTTCGTCGTGCTGGTGGCCGTGCTGCTCGGCGGTGACGTGATCGCTGGCCAGACGTGCGTCCGCCTCCGCGGCCTGGGCGAGGGAGCGGTACCGGCGCCGCTGGACCAGCGAACCCACCGGCCAGGCCAGCGCGAAGCCCATCAATGCGATCACCACGATGCTGGCGCCGGGTGCGACGTCGACGTAGTAGGAGAAGACGACACCGGCGAGCGACGGCAGCACACCGAGGACCAGCGCGAGCGCCAGGGTCGCACGGAAGCCGCGGGTCAACTGCTGTGCGGTGGCGACCGGAACCACCATCAACGCGCTGACCAGCAACAGCCCGACCGTCCGCATCGCGACGGTCACCGTCACGGCCGCCATGACGGCGATGAGCATGGCGTAGGCCCGGACGGGCAGCCCGAGGACGCGGGCGAACTCCTCGTCCTGACAGACGGCGAACAACTGCGGGCGCAACCCGATGGCGATCACGAGGACCGTTACGGAGAGAGCAACGATGACCCACAGGTCGGACGCCGAAACCGTCGTGATCGACCCGAACAGGTACGTGTTGAGCGTCGCCGCGGTGCTGCCCGCGAGGCCGACGAGGAGCACACCTCCGGCGATGCCACCGTAGAAGAGCATTGCCAGGGCAACATCTGCCGAGGCCCGGCCGTGGGCCCGGATCAGTTCTATCGCGGTGGCACCGAGGATCGCGGCGACCACGGCGGTCCAGACCGGGGCCCAGCCGGTGAGCAGGCCGAGCGCGACGCCGGTGAGGGCGACGTGACCAAGGCCGTCACCCATCAGGGCGAGCCGTCGTTGCACCAGGTAGGTGCCGACGGCCGGTGCCGCCAGGCCGGTGAGCAGCGCGGCCAGCAGGGCACGCTGCATGAATTCGAGGGAGAGCATGCTCATCCGAACATCCCCTGGCCCGGATCGTCGGCGTGGATGTGCCCGTGTGGCATACCGGCGAGGCCGGAGGGCAGCGGCAGGGGGCCGTCGTGCACCACGAGCCCGGAATCGAGCACCACAACGCGGTCGACCAGGGGTGCCAACGGTCCCATCTCGTGGAGCACGAGAAGCACGGTCCGCCCGGAGGCGACGAACGTGCGCAGAGCCCGGGCGAACGCCTCCTGGCTGGAGCGGTCGACGCCCGCGTTGGGTTCGTCGAGGACGAGCAGGTCCGGTCGGCCGGCCGCGGCCCTCGCGATCAGCACGCGCTGTTGCTGTCCCCCGGAGAGCGCGGCGACGCTCTCGTCGGCGCGGTCTCCGAGGCCGACCAGGTCGATGGCGTCTCCGATGGCCTCGCGGTCGTCCTTGGTGGACCGATGGAACGGGCGGCGGTGCGCCAGCCGTCCGGACGCGACGATCTCGCGCACCGTGGCCGGGACACCGCCCGCCGCTGTCGTGCGCTGCGGGACGTAGCCGATCCGGTGCCAGTCGCGGAACGCGTCGACGGGCGTGTCGAACAGCCGCACGTGTCCGGACACGACGGGGACGAGCCCCACCGCAGCCCGCACCAGCGTGGACTTGCCGGACCCGTTGGCGCCGAGCAGCGTCACGACCTCGCCCGGCCTGACCCGAAGGTCGACACCGTGCAGCACCGGACGGTCGCCGAGCGCGACCGTCGCGCCGCGGACGTCGACGACCGTAGGGGTCACGTGCAGCCGTTCGCTTCTTCCAGCGCGCCGAGGTTGGCCCGCATGAGCGTGAAGTAGTCCTCGTCCTCAGTCTCGTCGGTCAGGCCTTCGATCGGGTCGAGAACCGCCGTGACCACGCCGAGATCGTCAGCGAGCGTTTCCGCCACCTTCGGGCTGACCAGCCGCTCGTAGAAGACTGTGGTCACCCCTTCGTCGGCGATCACCTCTCCAACGTCGGCGAGGCGGGCCGGCGAGGGCTCGGCGTCGGGGGACAGCCCGGAGATGCCGACCATCTCCAGACCGTAGCGGTGGGCCAGATAACCGAACGCCTCGTGGGTGGTGACGACCACGCTCCGCTCGCACTGCTTCAAGCCGGTGCTGAACTCCTCGTCGAGGGCGGTCAGCTCGGCGACCAGGGCGTCGGTGCGCTCGTGGAAGGCGTCCGCAGAGGCGGGGACCGCCGCGGCGAGGCCGTCGGCCACAGCGTCGGCGATCCGCGCCAACAGTGTCGGATCGAGCCAGACGTGCGGGTCGCCGGCGAGGTCGCCGTGCTCGTCCTCTGCGTGCTCGTCGTCAGGCGCCGCCGCGCCGCCGTGACCGTCCTCGTCCAGGTGCTCCAACGGCACGACCTCGGTGACCTCGACCCGCGCGTCTCCGGCGTTCTGCTCGACCGCCTCGTCCACCGACGGCTGGAAACCCCGTTCGTAGACGACCAGGTCGGCCGCCGCGATCTCCGCGACCTGTCGGGGGGTGAGCTCGAGGTCGTGGGACTCGACACCGGGCGGGGTCAGGTTGACGACGCGCACATCGCTGCCGCCGATCTGCTCGGCGACGAAGGCCAGGGGGTAGAAGGAGGCGGCCACGGTGGGCAGGTCGCCACTGGTCGCCTCGTCCCCTCCGCACCCGGCCAGGATCGTGCCCATGACCGCCGCGGACGCCAGGAAAGCTGGTCGCCGAGACCAAAACCTCATGATACCCATTCTCATCTTCTCGCTGAACCGGTGTCAATCCGGGCCGGGACGCAGGGAGCGCGTCCCCAGGCTGCCCGCGGATCTCGAGGTCACACCGTGAGGACAGCGACGCCGACGCCGGCGACGACGAGGCCGAGGCCCTGGACCCGGCGCAGCCGTTCGGTATGGACGATCCGGGCGAGCAGGACCGTGACACCCGGGTAGAGCGAGGTGATCACCGCCGACAGGCTGAGCAGCCCGGCCCGGGTGGCCAGTAGGTAGAACAGGTTGCCGAGCGCGTCGAACAAGCCGGCGGGTATCGCCAACCCCAACACGCCTCGGGTACCGGACAGTGGTACCCGCAGGGCGACGACGGCGACGACCGCGACAGCGACGGCGGCAGTCCGAGACCCCACCAACGGCCAGACGCCACTGTCCGGATCGGCGTGGCGGATGAGAACGAAGAACAGGGCGAAACCGACGCCCGACCCGAACGCCAGGGCGGCTCCCCGACCCGCGCGAAGCCGCCCTGGCCGGTGGCCGCTCTCGAGGCTGACCATGCCGATGGCGGCCAGGCACAGGGCCACGCCCACATAGACGAGTGGATCGAGGTGCTCGCCGGTCACCACGGCGTACCCCACCGGCAGGACTGCCGAGGTCAGCGCGGACACGGGTGCGACGACGCTCATCGGCCCGGCCGCCAGGGCCGCGTAGAGGACCGCGAGGCCGACACCACCCGCGCTGCCCGCGACCGCCCCCCACGCCAGCGCGGCGGACGTCGGGGTGCCGGGCGTGGTGAGCGCGACCCCCAGCAGCACGGCGAGGCCGACCGGTGTGCTGACCAGCAGCACGGCGAACGGGGCCGCCCGACGCGACGCCGATCCGCCGAGGAAGTCACCGGAGCCGTAGAGCGCCGCCGCTGCGAGCGAGAAGAGCACCACCACGGTCGGTCAGTTTAATGCACTGTACGGTTCATTACGCTGGACTACTCACTGCGTGAGACGATGCGCCGCATGACCGACGTGCCGATGGCCGTGGCGCACAACGTGCGGTCCCACCGAGCGGCCCGTGGGTGGAGCCTCGACACCCTGGCAGCCAGATCGGGCGTGAGCAAGGGTGTGCTCGTTGCCCTGGAACGAGGTAGCGGAAACCCCAACCTCGGCACCCTCATCCGCGTGGCCGAGAGCCTCGGCCTGCCGATCACGCAGCTGGTCGAGGCCGGCGACGCACCCGCCGTGCGCGTGGTGCCGGTCGAGCGACAGCTCACGTTGTGGGAGGGCGCGGCAGGTGGCACGGGCACGCTGCTCGCGAGCACGGATCCGCCGCACGCCATCGAGCTGTGGCGGTGGGATCTCCGCCCCGGCGAGGTGCGCGAGTCGTCCGCACACGCGACCGGGGTCCGTGAGCTGATCAACGTCGAGTCCGGGGTGCTGCGGATCACCGTGGACGACGACGTCCATCGCGTGCCCGCGGGATCCAGTGCGGCCATGCCCGGCGACCGTCGGCACAGCTACGCGGCCGAGGGCTCGCAGGCGGCCCGCTTCGTGCTCGCCGTGCTCGTACCTCCGGCGTCGTAGAGCGCCGTCAGAACAGGCCCGCGGCCTGGGCGACGACCACGGCGAGCAGGAGGACGGTCACACCCACCCGGACGACCCTGGCCCTGGGCTCCAATTTCGGCCACGACAGCGTGATCAGCCAGGCGAGGAACAGCACGACCAGTGCGAGCAGTGCGGGCCCCCAGGGGGCCGGCGCGAGCAGACCGCCCAGCAACAGGGCTGCGGGCGCGAAGCCGACCAGCCACCGCGGTGCCCTGCTCAGCCGGGTGAGTACCGGCATGCTGGCCCGTTCCAGCCCCCCGCGGAACCCCTGAGGTGCGGTCGGCGGGGCCGCTGCGGGCCGGCGACCGACCGACGGCCGCGGCGCCCGCGACCGGGCCACCGGAGCGGCGGGCCGCCGGTTCGGCGCGCGACGGGCACGGGGACGGTTGCCGGACACGATGCTCCTCGGGCGGGTCGCTGGTCGTACGGTGGAACGCCACCATGGTCCCGCAACCCCGAGGAGCGCAATGCTTGCCGTCACCCGCTACCGCGTCGACCCGGCCGAGGCGGCGTCGTTCCTGGCTCAGGCGCGGGCCGCGCTGGCGGTGCTCGCGGACCGGCCGGGCTGGCGCGCGGGCCATGTCGGGCGGGCGGCGGACGACCCGGTGCTGTGGGTGCTGATCAGTGAATGGGACGACGTCGGGTCGTACCGGCGGGCCCTGTCGACCTATGAGGTCAAGATCACGGCGGTGCCGCTGCTGTCGCGAGCGATCGACGAGCCCACCGCGTTCGAGGTGCTCACCGACGCCGACGGCAACGGTTCCGCTCTCGCCCGCGACGCCGGGCAGGTCGGTGTCGGCGAGGCCGCTGCGCCAGTCGTCCCTGCCGATTTCGACTGATGGAGCACCGTCACAGCACGGGCGAGTCCGGCCTGCCGTCGACCGGGCAGCACGCAGGCGAGTCCGGACTGCCGTCGGCTCCCGCGGTCCGGCTCACCGTCGTCGCGGTCCTGCTTCCCCTCGTGCTCGCCACGGTGGCCGGGCTGATACTGCTGTGGCCCAGCGGGGACCTTCCGGAGGTCGAGGGGGCACAGCGCTCCGACGCGACGATCCTCGACGTCCGTCCGTGCGCGGCACCGCCGGAAGAGGACAGCGGCGAGGAGTGCCGCGAAGCCGACGTCCGGATCGACTCGGGTGCCGACGACGGTGTCCGGGTCGTCGTCCCGGTGCCGTTCGGCGCCGGCGCCCCCGACTTCGAGCCCGGCGACCGGGTGATTGTCGGTGCCGTACCGGACGCACCGATCGAGAGCCGCTACGAACTGCTGGACTACCAGCGCCAGATGCCCCTGCTGATCCTGGTTGTGATGTTCGCGACGGCTGTGATCGTGCTGTCGCGGTGGCGTGGTCTCGCGTCGCTGGCCAGCCTCGGCCTGTCCATCGCCATTCTCATCACGTTCGTGCTGCCCGCGCTGCTCGACGGCCGTCCGCCGCTGGCCGTGGCCATCGTCGGCGCCTCCACGATCATGATCACCACGCTGTACCTGTCCTACGGCTTCTCCGTGCGAACCTCGGTTGCGCTGCTCGGGACGCTGTTCAGCCTGACGCTCACCGGCGTGCTGGGGCTCATATTCACGACCGTGGGGCGCTTCACCGGGCTGGCCGACGAGGCGTCCGCCTACTTGGGTGCGGTCGGGGCGAGCATCGACCTCCACGGGCTGCTGCTGGCTGGCCTGGTCATCGGTGCACTGGGCGTCCTCGACGACGTCACGGTGACCCAGACGGCCGCGGTCTGGGAACTTGCCGACGCCGATCCGGAGGCGTCGCGTCGTTCTTTGTTTGCCGCCGGCCTGCGCATCGGCCGCCAGCACGTCTCGGCGACGGTCAACACGCTGGTGCTTGCGTACGCCGGCGCCTCGTTACCCGTCCTCCTGCTCTTCGCCGTGTCCGGTCAAGGCCCGCTGGACACCGTGACGAACGAGCTGATCGCCCAGGAGGTGGTGCGGGCGCTCGTCGGCGGGCTGGGCATCGTCGCAGCGGTACCCCTGACCACGCTGATCGCCTCCCTCGCCGTGCGCGAGCGTCCACGACCGAACCGAATCCGCGGGCGGCGCGCTCGCGCCGCGGCCCATGTCTCGTCCTCGAGGGCATGACCGCACCGCGGCTGCTACTCCAACGGTGGCTGCGCCAGACGTGCCAGCTCGAGCGCCATCTCGGGGAACCACTGGCCGGCCGGCGGGTCCGCGTGCCCACGGACCGGGTCGATGCCGCCGCCGGGCGCCCAGCGGGTGCACTCGCCGTCGGACTCGCCGGGGATCTTGACCCAGAGGTAGGCGTCGATGATCGGGCTGGACGTCACGCTGGTCGGGCGGAGTCCGAGGCCTCGATCCGGCGGGTTGCACCAGTCCTGCGGGTCGCCCGGCGGGTGGTCGGCCGGCGGTGTCCACGGCCCCAGGCCGTTGCGGCTGGTGTCGACGACGAAGTGCGTCGCCTCCGCCGCCGTGGGGAACGCGAGCCCTGCGTCGGCGTACTGCTGGACGTACTGCTGGTCGGTGAGCACCCAGGTGTCGAAGTCGGCCGGGTTCGCGGGGAAGTACTGACTGCCGCACCACGCGACGTTCCACCAGTCGCGCTGCTCGGCCAGGTAGAGGCACAGCGACGTCCAGGTGCCGTACTTCTCCAGCTTCCGCTGCTCTTGGTAGTTCGACACGTTGACGAAGAAGCCGTCGGCCCGTTCGACCCCGGCCTTGATCAGCCGGTCGGACAGGTCGCCCACGCCGAGCCAGCCGCTGTGGGTGCCGTCGAGGTAGACGGCGGCGTTGGGCTGCTCCTTGATCCGGTCGACAGCGGCGTTGAGCTCGGTGAACCGAGCGGCAGCCAGCGTGGCGTCGCCTCCGGCGGGCTGGCACCACTCGAGGTCGCCGTTGATGGTGGTGTACCACGGGATGATGCCGAGCCCGTCAGGCTCGAGAATCACGATCACCTCGGCGTCGCCGATGCCGGCGGCGAAGCCGTCGACCCAGGCCAGGTACTCGTCGGTGCCGGTCGCGCCTCCTGCCGAGAACTGCGAGCAGTCACGGTAGGGGATGTTGTAGACGACGAGGACGGGCACCGCCTTCTTGGCCTCTGCTCGCGCGACGGTCTTGCGGACGTCCTGCTCGACCTGCTTCGGCGTGCCGCCCTCGAACCACACGGCCTGAGGAGTGTCGACCATCGCCCTGATCAGGTCGGCGTCCGCCTTGTCGCCGTCGGAGGTCAGGTCGGCGATTTGTTCGACCGCCCCGTGGTTGGGTTTCGGGACGTAGAAGTCCGTGCCGTCTGCCGCCGCGGCCGGCGATGCGAGAAGCGACGCACCGACCACGGCCGTGATGGCGGCCAGCGCGGCGCCGGTCCGCCGAGACATGCGTGTGATCATTGCCGGCCTCCCGTTGCACGATCGGGTAGGAGCCCACTCGCTGCGAGCATCACAGGAGGGCACAGCACAGGGCAAGGCTTCGATGGGAACGCTCTCATGCTGTCTCGCCATATGAGACACGCTGGTCCCCGTGATCATCGGCATCTCGGTCCCGCAGGGGACCCGAGATGCCGATGATCACGGGGTGGAGATGATCGGCATGACGGCAACCGGTACCCTGAGCCTCGACCCGACCTCGCCGACCGCCAGCCGGATGGAGTGACCACCTCGTGGCCGCCGACCTCACCACCGACTCCCTCGTCTCGCTCGCCAAGCGCCGGGGATTCGTCTACCCGACCGGAGAGATCTACGGCGGCACCCGCTCCGCCTGGGACTATGGCCCGCTCGGCGTCGAGCTCAAGGAGAACATCCGGCGCCAGTGGTGGTGGTCGACGGTCCAGATGCGCGACGACGTGGTCGGGCTGGACTCGGCGATCGTGCTGCCGCGGGAGGTGTGGGTGGCGTCGGGCCACGTCGAGGCATTCGTGGACCCGCTCACCGAGTGTCAGTCCTGCCATCGGCGGTTCCGCGCCGATCAGCTCGAGGATGCGTACGAGGCCAAGCACGGACACCCACCGGCGAACGGGCTGGCCGACGTGAACTGCCCGAACTGCGGTGTCAAGGGGTCGTTCACCGAGCCGAAGATGTTCAACGGATTGTTGAAGACGTTCCTCGGCCCGGTGGAGTCCGAGGAGGGGCTGCACTACCTGCGGCCCGAGACGGCACAGGGCATCTTCACCAACTTCCTGTCGGTCATGAACTCCTCACGGCGCAAGCCGCCGTTCGGCATCGCCCAGGTCGGCAAGGCGTTCCGCAACGAGATCACGCCCGGGAACTTCATCTTCCGGACCCGCGAGTTCGAGCAGATGGAGGTGGAGTACTTCGTCGAGCCCGGCACCGACGAGGAATGGCACGAGTACTGGCTGAACGAGCGCTGGAACTGGTACGTCGACCTCGGCATCGACCCGGGGAACCTGCGCTACTTCGAGCACCCGAAGGACAAGCTGTCGCACTACTCCAAGCGGACTGTGGACATCGAGTACCGCTACCGCTTCGGCGGTACGGAGTTCTCCGAGCTCGAAGGCATCGCCAACCGAACCGACTTCGACCTGTCCACCCATGCGAAACACGCGGGTGTCGATCTCAGCTACTTCGACCAGGACAAGGGCGAGCGGTGGACGCCGTACGTCATCGAACCGTCCGGTGGCCTCACCCGGTCGCTGCTCGCTTTCCTGCTCGACGCCTACGACGTCGACGAGGCCCCGAACGCCAAGGGTGGCGTCGACACGAGGACCGTCATGCGGTTCGACCCGAGACTTGCGCCGGTGAAGGCAGCGGTTCTCCCGCTCTCCCGCAATGCCGACCTCTCGCCGAAGGCACGTGACCTGGCGGCGAGACTGCGGCGTCGCTGGAACGTGGAGTTCGACGATGCCGGTGCGATCGGGCGGCGCTATCGGCGCCAGGACGAGATCGGCACGCCGTTCTGTGTGACCATCGACTTCGAGACGCTCGACGACGACGCCGTCACCATCCGTGAACGTGACTCGATGCGCCAGGACCGGATCGGCATCGACAGCGTCGAGAGCTATCTGGTGGATCGACTGCCGCCCTGCTGAGGCGGATCGGCGGTGACAGCCACCACGAGGGAGTGACGCCCGTGACCGATGTCCGAGTCGATGGTTACGCCGTCGACCGCGGTGACGAGATTCTCACCGACGAGGCCGTCGACTTCGTCGCGAACCTTCAGCGCCGGTTCGGCGCTCGCCGGGACGACCTGCTGCGGCGGCGGATCGTGCGCCGCGACGAGATCGCCCGTACCGGCCGGCTGGACTTTCTCGCCGAGACCAGACACGTGCGGGACGGCGACTGGACCGTGGCCGCCGCGCCACGCGACCTCACCGACCGCCGCACCGAGATCACCGGCCCGACCGAACGCAAGATGGCGATCAATGCACTCAACTCCGGTGCCCGGGTGTGGCTGGCCGACCTCGAGGACGCCAACACCCCACACTGGTCGAACGTGATCAGTGGGCAGGTGAACCTGTACGACGCCGTCCGCGGCGTGATCGCCTACACCTCGCCGGAGGGCAAGGAGTACACGCTGCGCGACGACGTGCGCCGGGCGACGATCGTCGTCCGGCCTCGGGGCTGGCATCTCGACGAGCGCCACCTACTCGTGGACGGCGCACCGGCCGTCGGCGCGTTCGTCGACTTCGGCCTGCACTTGTTCCACAACGCGGCCGAGCTGCTGGCGCGGGGGAGCGGGCCGTACTTCTACCTGCCCAAGATGGAGAGCCATCTCGAGGCACGGCTCTGGAACGACGTCTTCTCCTTCGCCCAGCAGACCGTGGGTGTTCCGCACGGATCAGTCCGCGCCACCGTGCTGATCGAGACGATCAACGCCGCGTTCGAGATGGACGAGATCCTCTACGAGCTGCGCGACCACGCCTCCGGCCTCAACGCCGGCCGCTGGGACTACCTGTTCAGCATCATCAAGAACTTCCGGGACGCCGGGCCCTCGTTCGTCCTGCCGAACCGCGCCGACGTCACCATGACCGCTCCGATGATGCGTGCCTACACCGACCTGCTGGTCACGACCTGCCACCGGCGCGGCGCGTTCGCCATCGGCGGGATGGCTGCGTTCATCCCCAGCCGCCGCGACCCGACGGTCAACGAGGTGGCTCTGGGCAAGGTCCGTGAGGACAAGCTGCGCGAGTCCGGCGACGGTTTCGACGGGTCGTGGGTGGCGCACCCCGACCTCGTCCCGATCTGCACCGAGATCTTCGACGGCGTACTCGGCGACCGGCCGAACCAGCTCGACCGCAGGCGTGACGACGTGTCGGTCAGCGCCGCCCAGCTTCTCGACGTCGCGTCGGTGCCCGGCGCTCCGACGGCCGCCGGCCTCCGCACGAACATCGACGTGGGCCTGCGCTACCTGGAGGCATGGCTCGGGGGCAACGGTGCCGTGGCGATCCACAACCTCATGGAGGACGCCGCCACCGCCGAGATCTCCCGCTCCCAGATCTGGCAGTGGGTCCACAACGGTGTCGTGCTCGACGACGGGCAGGAGGTGACGCCGAAGCTGGCTCGGGCCGTCGCGGACGACGTGCTGGCCTCCATCCACGACGAGATCGGCGAGCAGGCGTACGCCGCGGCCCGCTTCGGTGATGCTCGCGCTCTGTTCGAAACGGTGGCCTTGGCGGACGACTTCGTGGACTTCCTCACGCTGCCCGCATACGAGTTGATCGACTGAGCGAAGGACCCGGCAGGCGCGGACGATGACCGGAACCGACGGCGTGTTGGACGATGCGTTCCTCGCCGACCTGGACGCTGGCCTGGCCGAGGCGGACGCCCGTGTCGGGCGCCTGTATCCCGGAGATACCGGCACCCGCCAGCCGGTGCACACGGTCTACGTGCCGGCAACCCGCTTCCACGCCGACCTGGTTCCCGCCTGGGGGTCGGCTGCGCTCGAGATCCTCGCCGAGCACGGCGGCGGTCCGGACGGGCTGGCCGATGCGTTCGGCGTCGAGGATCTGCCCGGCCTCCATGACCGCGTCGTCGGGAAGCTCGACCGCGAGCCGGTCGAGGACCTGCGGATCGACTTCGAGGACGGCTACGGCGCGCCCGGCGACGCGACCGAGGACGCCGACGCGCTCTCCTCGGCGCAGGCGCTGGCCTCGACGCTGGACCGCGGTGAGGCACCGTCATGCGTGGGTATTCGGTGCAAGAGCCTGGATCACGCGACTCGGCGGCGAGGCATTCGCACGCTCGAC
>Ga0268386_10001080_pt1 | contig 18430 bp, 20 predicted proteins | sample RVTome_15_FD_200260 | JGI IMG/M metagenome (GOLD analysis project Ga0268386, IMG submission 200260) | Soil microbial communities from uranium-contaminated site in the Upper Colorado River Basin, Wyoming, United States - RVT150D86... ...
GGAGAACGTGGCCGCGCTCACGACCGGGCTCGACAACCTGGAGGCGCACGTGGAGGTGGTGCGCCAGTTCAAGGTGCCGGTGCTCGTCGGGATCAACCGCTACCCGTCGGACAGCGAGGCGGAGTACGCGGCGGTGCGGGAGCGCTGCGCCCGGCTGGGCGTGGGGGTGCACGTGGCCGACGTGTTCGAGCGCGGGGGCGAGGGCGGGGAGGAGCTTGCCCGGGGCCTCCTCGCCCTGCTGGCCCGGGAGCGCTCGGCCTTCGCGCCGCTCTACGCGCTCGACGATCCCATCACGGTCAAGCTCGACACCATCGCCCGCCGGATCTACGGCGCGGACGGCGTCGAATACCCCAAGCGGGTCGAGCGTCAGATCGCTCAGGCCGAATCGCTCGGCTACGGGAGGTTCCCGATCTGCGTCGCCAAGACTCAACGTTCGCTGTCCGACGACCCGACCCTGCTGAACCGGCCTCGCGGGTTCAAGATCACGGTCAACGAGGTCCGCATCTCGGCGGGCGCCGGCTTCCTGGTGGCCATCACCGGTGACATCACCACCATGCCCGGGCTGCCGCGCCGCCCGAACGCGGAGCGGGTGGACGTCACGCCGGACGGCGTCATCACGGGCCTCTTCTAGCCCTGTGTTATACTTTCCGACGGTCCTCGCAGAATCCGGGCCGCACGTATGATCCAGGTCGATAATCTGACGAAGCGTTACGGACCGGTCACCGCCATCCACGACGTGTCGTTCAGCGTGGACAAGGGCCGGATCGTGGGTTTTCTCGGCCCCAACGGGGCGGGCAAGTCCACCACGATGAAGATCCTCTCGTGCTTCATGGCGGCCAGCGGCGGCACCGCGCGGGTGGCGGGCTACGACGTGTTCTCGCAGTCGCTGGAGGTCCGGCGGCGGATCGGCTACCTCCCGGAGAACGCGCCGCTCTATCCCGATCTCTCGGTCGCCTCCTACCTGAACTTCGTGGCCGAGATCAAGGGCGTGGGGCGGGCCGTGCGGCGCGGCCGGGTGGCCGATGTGATGGAGCGCTGCTTCATCGGGGACATGCAGAACCGGCTGATCGGCAAGCTCTCGAAGGGCTACCGCCAGCGGGTGGGGCTGGCCCAGGCGCTCCTGGGCGATCCGGAGGTGCTGATCCTGGACGAGCCGACCATCGGGCTCGACCCGCGGCAGATCGCGGAGATCCGCTCCCTGATCCGCTCTCTCGCCGGACAGCACACCGTCATCCTGTCCACCCACATCCTGCCCGAGGTGTCGATGGTGTGCGACGGTGTCATCATCATCAACCACGGCCGGATCGTGGCCCAGGGCACGGAGTCGGAGCTCGTCCAGCAGGCCTTCCCGGCGGCGCGCATCGAGCTGCGGGTGGCGGGCGCCGACAGCGACGTGGCGGGCGCGGTGGCCGCGATCCCGGGCGTCCTGGGCGTGCAGCCCCTCGCGACCCGCGACGGTGGCGTGGGCATGCTGGTGGAGGCGGCGCGGGACCGCGACGTGCGGCCCGACCTGGTCCGACTCGTCGCCGGCCGGGGCTGGACGCTCCAGGAGCTGCACCAGGTCGGCATGAGCCTCGAGGAGGTGTTCATCCGCGCGGTCGCGGGCGAGCAGGAGCCGCACGAGCCGCTTCCGGCGGCCGCGGAGGAGGAGGCGCGCTGATGCGCTGGTTGCCGGTGTTCAAGAAGGAGATGCGGCTCTATTTCGGCTCGCCGGTGGCCTACGTGGTCTTCACGTTCTTCCTGGTGATCTCCGGCTGGTTCTTCAGCCAGATCTTCTTGTTCTACAGCGACGCCTCCATGCGGTCGTTCATGCAGCCCCAGTTCGGCCAGAACCTCAACGTGGTGGACAACGTGATGCGCCCTCTCTTCACCAACATGAGCGTGGTGCTCTTGTTCTTCATCCCGATGCTCACGATGCGGCTGTTCGCCGAGGAGAAGAAGGCGGGGACGATGGAGCTGCTGCTGACCTATCCGGTACGTGACGGCGAGGTGCTCGCCGGCAAGTACCTGGCCGCCCTCGCCCTCTACCTGATCCTGCTCGGCCTGACCCTGCTCTACCCGGGACTCGTCGCGTACTTCACCCGGGTCGAGTGGGGGCCGATCCTGACCGGCTACCTGGGCCTGATCCTGACCGGCGCGGTCTTCCTCGCGGTGGGCGTGCTCATCTCCTCGCTGACCGAGAACCAGATCGTGGCCGGCTTCGGCACCTTCGGGGTGCTGCTCGCGTTCTGGGTCATCGGCTGGGGTGCCGAGTTCGCGGGCGGCAACCTGCGCCCCGTGCTGCAGTATCTCTCGATCGGCGACCATCTCGAGGGTTTCACCCGCGGCCTCATCGACACCAAGGACCTCGTCTACTACGTGAGCGGGGTGGCGCTGGCCCTGTTCCTCACCCTGCGTGCGCTCGAGTCCAAGCGGTGGAGGGGCTAGCCCGATGAGCTGGCTCAAGCGCCACACCTTGACCGCGGCGGTAATCAGCTTCCTGCTCGCGGGCGCTCTCGTGCTCTTCTACCCGGGCGTGCCCGCGCGCTGGGTCTTTCTGGGCCTGGGCGCGGGCCTGTTGCTCCTCTCGCTCGTGCTCAACGCGCGCGAGGCGCGCTCGGCGATGGGCACCCGCACCGCGCGCTATGGCGCGGGCGCCGCGGTGATGGCCCTGCTCGCCCTGGGCATCGTGGTGGCGGCCAACGCCATCTCGGTCCGGCACCACGTCCGCTGGGACCTCACCGAGAACAAGCGCAACAGCGTCGCGCCCCAGACGATCCAGGTGCTCCGGACGCTGAAGGCGCCGGTCAGCGCGATCGCGTTCTTCCGGTCGGACACGCCGGGCAAGAAGACGGCGGAGGACCTGCTCACCCAGTACGCGACCTACTCGGGCGGAAGGTTCACGTGGCGCTTGGAGGACACCGACCGGGCGCCCGCCCTCGCCCGGCAGTACGGGGTGGAGAGCTACGGCACCGTGGTGCTGCAGGGCGGTCCGGCAGGACAGGAGCGCACCGAGAAGGTTCAGGACGCCGAGGAGGAGAAGCTCACCAACGCCATCGTCAAGATCACCCGCGCGGACAAGCGGGTGGTCTACCTGCTCAAGGGCCATGGCGAGCGGGAGATCGGGAGCACCGACCGGGCGGGCTTCAGCCAGGCCAAGGAGCAGATGGAGAAGGCCAACTACGAGATCAAGGAGCTGTTCCTAGCCCGGGACCCGAAGATCCCCGACGACGCGGCCATCGTGATGGTGCCCAGTCCGAAGACGGATCTCTTCCCGCAGGAGCTGGCCGCGCTCGACGGCTACATCGCCAGGGCGGGCAAGGTCTTCTTCATGGCGGAGCCCTTCCGGGCGGGGAACACCGTGAAATACCTGACCAAGTACGGGATCGTGGTGGGCGAGGACGTGGTGATCGAGTTGAGCCCGATCGGCCAGGTCTTCGGAGTGGGGCCGCTCGTGCCGGTGGTCGGCGAGTACGAGCCGCATCCGATCACCAAGGACATGGGTGGAGTCATGACGCTGTTCCCGCTCACCCGCTCGGTGGCGCCGGCCAAGGCGCTGCCGAAGGGCGTGCAGGCCTCGCCGCTGGCCCTGACGAGCCGCCAGTCGTGGGGCGAGACCGACCAGAACGTGTTCCAGACCGGCAAGGCCACCCCGGATCCGGACGAGAAGACGGGGCCGCTGTCGGTGGCGGTGGTGGCCACGGTCGACGCGCAGCCCGATCCGAAGGCGGAGGGCGACGCGGCGAAGAAGGCGCCGAAAGCCCGCCTCGTGGTTGTCGGCACCGCCGACTTCGCCTCCAACCAGTTCCTGGGGGCGCAGGGCAATCGCGATTTCTTCCTCAACATCGTGTCCTGGCTCGCGGAGGAGGAGGATCTGATCTCGATCCGCGCCAAGGATCCGAAGCAGAACCCGGTGGTCCTGACCTCCGGCCAGTCCAACCTGGTGCTGGGCCTGCCCCTCCTCGTGCTGCCGGGCGCGGTCCTGATCTGCGGCATCGCGGTGATCATGCAGCGGCGCCGCGCGCGCTAGGAGTCTGCCCTGGTACTGGTAACATTGGGTGACGCACGGGCGGGCAACTGGGCCCACTTCCAGCGCGGGCTCCGCCCGAGCTTCCTGTTTCCGGGGAAGGTTCGGAAGGGGCGCGTAGCCCCCCTCCGAGTTCGCTAGCCCCATGGCGCGCGGCAAGACCATCGTCGTTCTCCTGCTGCTGGCCGCCGGCCTCGGCGGCTTCTTCTATTACGACACCTACTGGCTCAACCCCACGCGCGAGAAGGCGGAATCCGCGAAGGGACGCATCTGGACCGTCGAGCCCAAGGACGTCGAGGGGATCACCATCGCCCGGAAGGGCGAGACCATCCGCCTGAAGCGCACCGCAGACGGCTGGGAGATGCTCGAGCCCCTGCGAGTGCGGGCCGACCGATCCGCGGTCGATGACATGATCACCGGCCTCGCCACCGCGCGCATGGACCGCGAGATCGATCCCAATCCGGCCAGGCCGGCCGACTTCGGGCTCGATCCGCCGGAGGCGGAGGTGCGCCTCGAGGTCAAGGACCGCGCCGCGCCGCTCGTGCTCCGGGTGGGCAGCAAGAATCCGACCGGGGCCTGGGTCTACGCGCGTGAGGGCGACAAGCCCGCGGTGATGACGATGTCGGAGAGCGTCGCGCGCGACGCCGAGCGCCCGCTGTCCGAGTTCCGGGATCGCAACGTGATCGCCTTCGACCGGCGCAATCTCACCGGACTCGATCTCGAGGTGGCCGGCGATCGGATCAGCCTCGCCGCCGACGAGCCGGGCACGTGGCGCATCGTGAAGCCGCGCGCGCTGCGCGCCGACGCGGACATGGTGGCCGACTTCCTCGAGAAGCTCGAGGGAGCCAAGGCGATCGAGTTCGCGGACGACGCGCCGAAGTCCCTCGCGCCCTACGGGCTCGAGAAGCCGGTGCGCGTGACGCTGTGGCTCGGCCGTGACAAGGATCGCTCCTCCCGCACCCTGCTGGTTGGACGCCCGGTGCCGGAGAAGAAGGCGGTCTACGTCAAGCGCGAGGCGGAGCCGGGGGTGCTCCTGACCGCGGAGGCGGTGTGGACGACGCTGCCGAAGACGGTGGCGGTCCTGCGCGACAAGACCGTGATCACCTACGCCTATGACAAGCTCACGAAGGTCGAGGTCGCGCACGGGCGCGGGGCGATCACGCTCGAGAAGGACGGCGCCGGCTGGAAGCTCACCGCGCCCGAGGCCCTCAAGGCCGACTCGTCCGCGGTGACCGGGCTCCTGTGGAAGATCCGCGACCTGCGCGCACTCGGCTTTCTCGCCGAGAGCCCGGCGGACGCCCCGCGCTTCCTGAGCCGCCCCGAGGTCACGGTGCGGCTCTGGGAGGAGGGCGCCGAGGAGCCGAAGGCGCTCCTCCTGCAGTCCTCGACGGAGCGGCGCGGCGGGCGGCCCGCGGCGGTGGCCGCGGTGCGGGGGAAGGGGCCGGTGATGCTGGTCGAGGGGAAGATGCTCACGGAGCTTGCGCCCGGCGTCGACGAGCTCCGCGATCGTAGCCTGCTCCCCGCCTTCGAGGTCGACGACATCAAGAAGGCGCGCGTGGCTGCCGGCGACAAGCCTCTGGTCGTGGAGAGGAGCGGCGAGAAGGAGTGGAAGGTGGTGGAGCCGGTGCGCGGCAACACCAGCGAAGGCCGTGTGGCGAGCCTGCTCCTGACGCTCCGGAGCCTCAAGTGGAAGGAGATCGCGGCCAAGGGTCCCGACGACGCGGCCAGGTGGGGGCTCGACAAGCCCGAGCTGGAGATCACGGTGTTCAAGGACGGCGGCGCCGAGCTGGCCACGCTCCTGGTCGGGCGCACCGACGGGCCGGTCACCTACGTGAAGCTCCGGGCCGAACCCGGTATCTTCGCGGTGCCCAGCAAGGACCTGGACGATCTGCGCAAGGCGAGGACCGAGATTCCTTCCTGAACCCCCGGGACGACGGTGACAGAATAGGGCTATCGAGATGAGCGTCCGACGAGCATGAGAATACTGACCGTCCTCGCAAGTCTTGCGCTGCTCGCCCTGGCCGGCTCGCTCGGCCCGGCGGCCGCCGGCGAGCTGCGTCCGACCGTGCTGGCGCCGAATCCGTTCGCCATGACGCCGCCGCCCGCGCCGCTCACGCCCCGTCCCGCGCCCGGGGCCCCGGCCCGGCCACCTCACGGGCATCCGGGCCGCCCGCCCGTCATCTCGGCCCCGCCGGTGCACTTCGCCCCTTGCTGCGCCGGCTACTGGGCCTACCAGTGGGTGCCGACCGCGTACACGACCTACGTGTGGGTGCCGGGCTACATCTCCGCGGAGGGTGTGATGATCGGCGGCGGCTACCAGCCTCGGGTGGTCAGCGGCGGCTACTACCAGCTCGTGTGGGTGAACCGGTACTGATGGCGGAGGCGCCGCTCTACCTGAAGCAGATCGAGCTCGGGCCGATGCAGAACTTCGTCTACCTCATCGGGGACCCGGCGAGCCGTGAGTGCGTGGTGGTGGATCCGGCCTGGGAGATCGACGGCATCGCGGACCTGGTGACCCAGGACGACATGCGGCTCACCGGCGTGCTGGTCACCCACACCCATCAGGATCATGTGGGCGGCCACCTCTTCGGCCATGACATCCCGGGCGTGGAGGAGCTGCTCGCCCGGCACCCCATGAAGGTCTACGTGCACAAGGACGAGCGCGAGTTCCTCAAGGGCCTCGGCTCGGACCTGGTCCAGGTGCGGGGTGGCGACACGCTTCAGGTCGGGCAGGTGCCGCTCACCTTCATCCACACGCCCGGGCACACCCCGGGCTCGCAGTGCTTCCTGGTGGAGGGCTGCCTCATCTCGGGCGACACGTTGTTCATCCGCTCGTGCGGCCGAACCGACCTGCCCGGCAGCGATCCGCAGGAGATGTACACCTCGCTCACGCAACGCCTGGGCGCGCTGCCCGAGGAGACGGTGGTGCTGCCCGGCCACAACTACGGCGGGTCGAAGACCACCATCGGCGCCGAGAAGCGCGAGAACCCGATGATGCGCTTTCCCTCCATGACCGATTTCCTGCGCGTCATGGGCGGCGGCCGCGTCGGCCGCACATAGCCGCGCCGGCCCTCCTCGTCGTCAACCCCGCGGCCGGCGTCGGTCGCACCCGGCGCCTCTGGCCCTCGCTCCGCGACATCCTGGTCCGGCAGCACTTCGCCTTCGAGGTGGTCGAGACGCGGGCGCGCGGCCACGCCGCGCGGCTGGCCGCCGAGGCGGCCCGGGCCCGCGTTCCCCTGGTGGTCGCGGTGGGCGGCGACGGTACGCTGAACGAGGTGGTCAACGGCCTCGTCCCGCTGCGTGAGCAGTACCCGGTGACCGTGGGCGCGCTCATGACCGGACGTGGGTGTGACGCCTGCCGCAACCTGGGGCTCGCGCGGGATCCGCGGCGCGCGGCGCGACGCCTCGTGGAGGGGCGCGTTGCCGCCCTGGATGTCGGGCTCGCCCGGTGGCCGGCCGGTCACCGCTACTTCCTGGGCTCGGCCGGAGCGGGATTCGACGCGGTGGTGGCCGAGCGGGCGGGAGCGTGCGGCGGCCGTCTGATCTACCTGCGCGCGGTGCTGACGAGCCTGCTGGACTACCGGCCCACCGAGACGGCGGTGTGTCTCGACGGGGCCGACGCCTGGGCCGGCCCCGCGGCGAGCGTGGTGGTGTGCAACGGGTCCTCGTTCGGCGGCGGCATGCGCATCGCACCGCGGGCGCGTCCCGACGACGGTCTCCTCGACGTGGTGCGGCTGGGCGCGCTGGGACGCGGACCGCCGAGGCCCCCTCCGACTTAAAGGACCGACATGCCTCCGTCCACGAATAGCACCTGGCCGGTGACGTAGTCGGAGCACGTGGCGAAGAAGCGCACCGCCTCCGCCACGTCGGCGGGCCGGCCGTGCCGGCCCATCGGGACGCGCGCGGCGAGGCGGCGCCCCGATTCGCGCGGGAAGCCCTCGGGCAGCAGCACGACCCCCGGCGCCACCGCGTTCACCTGGATGCGCGGGGCCAGGGCGACGGCGAGCCCGCGCGTGAGCATGACCACACCCGCCTTGGAGACGCCGTAGGGTATGTAGCCCGCCCAGGCGCGCACCGCGCCGACGTCCGCGATGTTGATGATGCGCCCGCCGCGCCGGCCCATCGCGCGGGCGGCCGCCTGGCTCACGAAGAACGGTGCGCGCAGATTGACCGCGAGGAGCCGGTCGAACTGCGCGGGGGTGGTGGTGAGCACCGGGGTGTGGAGGAAGAGCGCCGCATTGTTGACCAGGATGTCGAGACGGCCCAGCCGCCTCACCGCGCTCGCCACCAGCGCGCGCGCCTCGCGGGGCCGGCTCACGTCGGCGCGCAGCGCCACCGCGCGGGCGCCCCGTGCCTCGAGCTCGCGCACCGCGGCGCGCGCCGCCGCCGCCGAGCGGCGGTAACCCACCGCCACGTCGGCCCCCGCGTCCGCGAGCGCGCGTGCGATCTCGCGGCCGACCCGCACCGCGCCGCCGGTGACGAGCGCCACCTTACCGGTCAGTTCCTTGACTTGCTCTGGGCCGTGTGCTCTCATCGATTCGACATGTCGGGTAGTTTCCGCAATTGGATGAAGGTTCGGTTCATCACCGGGCTGTTCTCCACCGTTCCCGCGATCGCCACGGCCTGGCTGCTGTGGGTGTTCTGGAACGCGATCGACGATTTCTTCTCCCCCGTGTACACCCAGATGCTCGGCCGGCGAATTCCGGGCATGGGCTTCCTCACCGCGGTCGTCATCATCTTCATCATGGGCACGATCGCCGCCAACGTGGTCGGCCGGCGCGTCCTCGGCCGCATCGAGCGGCTCTTCGCGCACGTGCCGGTCTTTCGCAGCATCTATCCCTCGGTGAAGCAGCTGCTGGAGTCGTTCTCCCCCCAGCAGCGCAGCTCCTTCAAGGCGGTGGTGCTGGCCGAGCATCCCCGCAAGGGCGAGTACGTCTTCGGGTTCGTCACCTCCGAGCTGCTGCTCGAGGGCATCGAGGGGAAGCGCGCCATGGTGACCGTGTTCGTCCCCACGAACAACCTCTACCTGGGCGACGTGATCGTGGTGGCGAAGGAGGAGACCCTGCCCACCGGCCTCACGGTGGAGGAGGGCATCCGCATCATCCTCTCCGCGGGCACCGCCACGCCGCCTCGACTGCCGCGCGAGCGCCTCTGATCACCGAGCGGGTGGCGTCCCCGCCAGCCAGGCCCCGATCGCCTCACCCAGCGGATAGAGCTTGCCGAAGAAGAAGTGGTCCGCTCCCTCGATGATCCGCTCTTCGGCGGAGGTGAGCGCGGCCAGGCGATGGAGGGCTTCGAGCGGACAGTAGGAATCCACCGTGCCGGCCACCAGGAGTAGCCGCCCGGGGCTCGTTTCGAGGAAGTCGAGATCGTACATCCCGAGCGGAGGGGCGATCAACCCGAGGGGCGCCTCCGGGACGCCCGGCCGGGTCGCCCGGGCCGCCATCGCGGCCCCGAACGAGTAGCCCATCGCCCCGATCCGGCTCCCGGCGGGCACATGGGCCGCGAGGGACGCCATGGCCGCGCGCACGTCCTCCTGCTCACCCCGTCCCTTGTCGTGGACCCCTTCGGAAGCGCCCGCGCCGCGGAAGTTGAAGCGAAGCGTGGCATAGCCGGCGGCCTGGGCGACCTCGACGGCCCGGATGACCACGGGGTTGTCCATATCACCCCCGTAGAGGGGATGGGGGTGGCAGACGACGAATCCCCCCCTCGGGGTCGCGACAGCCCCGAGCCGACCCTCGAGGGCGGGACCGTCACGGAGATGGATGGTGAGGCCTTCTTCCATGGAATTCCGACCTTAGAGGGTCCGCGCGGAATATTCAAGGGCCGGCCCGCGTCCGAGCCTACGAGGTATACTTCCGATGATGCCGAGCCTTGGATGTCTCTGGAACCGCCCGCGCCTCGAGCGCCTCGTCGACGGCGCGCTCGGGCCACGGGCCGGTCGGACGGCCGCGGGCCATGCGGCCCGCTGCCCGCGCTGCGGTGGCGAGGTGGCGAGGCTCACCCGCCTCCGCCTGATGGTGCGCAACTCTGCGCCGGACGTGGCCGATCCCGACTGGGCCGGATTCTGGCCCGCAGTCCGGCTGCGCATCGGCAGCGAGGCGCCCCGGCCGGTCCGGGAGTCCTGGTGGCTGCCGCTCTGGAAACCGGTCTGGGGGCATCCCCGGGTGGCCCTGGGCAGCCTCATGGTTTCGAGCCTTGCGGCGACTCTGGTGCTCTGGCCGGGCACGCAGGTGACGACGCCCTTGACCGCGCGGGTCGTGGTGCAGGACGTGTCTTCCGCCGATCCGGACAGCAGCGTGATGGTGTACTCGAGCCCGGATGACGAGATGACCGTGATCTGGATCTTCAACCCCGGAGAGCAGGACGAGCGGTCGTAGCGGTCCGTAGTAGCTTCAGGTTGCCCGGCTACTCCTTCAGACTGGCCAGCCGCTCCTTCGCCAGAGGGGCCTCTTCCGATTGCGGGAAGTGCTCGACCAGATACTGCAGCCGCGCCTGGGCGAGCGCGGTTTGCTTGAGCTCGACCAGGGCGAGGGCTTCCTTGTAGAGCGCGGTCGGCACCTTGCTGCCGCGCGGGTAGGCCACGACGACCTTCCGGAATTCCTGTACCGCCTGCTCCAGGTTCTCCCGCGCCTTCTCGGGCTGGCTCGCGGTGGCGCGCGCCATGCTGAAATAGGCCTCCCCGATCCAGTACTGCGAGCTGTCGGCCAGGGGGGAGTCCGGGAAGCGCCGCAGGAAGTCGCGGAAGCCCGATACCGCGAGCGGGTACAGACCCTTGCTGAAGTCGAGGTAGGCCGCCTGATAGCTCTCCTCCGCGCTGGCGCCTCCGCGGGCCGGCGGGGGCACCGCCGCGACCGACGGCGCCGGGCCGGGGCCGGAGCGCATGGGCGGCGGAACCGGCGCCGCGCCACCCGACGGGGCCGGGCGCCCGAGGGTCTCCACCCCCTGAGCCAGCTCGTCCACGCGGGCGGAGACGCGTGCGACTTCCGCGGAGAGCGCGTCGAGCCGCGCGTTGAGCGCCGCGCTCTGCTTGGCGCTCTCCGCGCTCTGCTCGCGCGTGCGGCGATCGAGCTGGCCTACCACTGTCTCGGTGTCCCCACGGCCCCGGTGCACCGCGAGCGTCAGGGAGTTGAGATCCTGGCGGAGCTGAGCCACGTCCTGCTGCAGGGCCTGGCCGGACACGTCGGCGCAGCCCGCGGCGGCCACGAGCACGGCGGCGAGGAGCGTCCAGGCCGCGAAGGGGAGCCCCCGGCTCCCCTTCGCCGTCGAACTGGACATCGGGAGGAACTCCGTGCGGATCAGCGGGCTTTCACGAGGAAGTGCGCCCGGCGGTTCTTGGCCCAGCACGCCTCGCTGTGCTCGGTGCAGGTGGGCCGCTCCTCGCCGTAGGAGATGATGGTGATGCGATTGGCCTGCACGCCCTGGCCGACCAGGTAGTTCATGGTCGACTTCGCGCGCCGCTCGCCGAGCGCCAGGTTGTACTCGTTGGTGCCGCGTTCGTCGCAGTGGCCTTCGATGAGCACGAGATCGTTGTTGGTCTTCAGCCACGCCGCGTTCGCGTCGAGGATCCGGGCGTCGCTGGCGCGGATGTCGTACCGGTCGAAGTCGAAGAAGACATCCTTCAGGTTGTCCGTCTCGCGGAACTCGCTCGGACGGGGCGGCGTCGCGCTGGGCGTGGTCGTCGTTCCGGGTGCGGCGGGCGACGGCGTCATCGCGGGACCGGGCGCGCCGGGCGTGGAAGGCGCCGCGGCCGAGGGCCCGGGAGTGCCGGTGGGCGGCGGCGCGGAAGCGGCCGTGGTGGCAGGCCGCTTTGGGCACCCCGCGAGGAAGAGAGAGAGAACGAGCACCGGAGCGACCAGCAGCGCGCTTCCCCGTCGATACGCCATGAGTCAAATCCTCCTGGGTTTCATGCGCTTTGTGGTGCCTTCGGGTTACGAAAATATCGTATCACGGAAGGCGTGGTGACCAAGAAGCACTTGTGGACTCCCCGGGTGCCCGCGTGAGGGGCTGCTGCTCCGTGCCGTCGGCGAGCATGGTGAAGAGCTGATATCCGCCCGCCAGCCGGTTGGACTGGAAGACGAGGTGGCGGGCGTTCGGGGCCCACGAGGCGCCCTCGTTGTTTCCGGGGCCCGCGGTCAGGCGGCGCAGGTTCGACCCGTCGGGGCCGATGCCCCAGAGATCGAAGTTGCCCTGGCGCGACGTGAAGACGATGGTGTCGCCCTTGGGGGACCACCGGGGCTGCGTATTGAACCCCGCCTGGGTGAGGCGCCGTACGTTCGCCCCCTCGGCGTCCATTACGAAGATGTGGGCCCCGCCGGCCCGCTCGGACACGAAGGCGATCTCGCGTCCGGTCGGAGACCAGCTGGGCTCGGTATCGATCCCGCGGTGGGTGGTCAGCCGGCGGAAGGCCCCGGAGGCGAGGGTCAGCACGTACACCTCGGGGTTGCCGTCGCGGGAGAGCGTCAAAGCGACCGAACGCCCGTCCGGGCTGAAGGCGGGCGAGGTGTTGATGCCGAGGAAACCGGCCAGCACTTGGACCGGCCGGTTCTCGAACGGGAACATCCGGTAGAGATACGGATAGCCCCGCATGTACGACGTGAAGGCCAGCGACCGGGTGTCGGGACTCCACACGGGGGAGATGTTGATGGAATTGTTCGACGTCACGCGCGCCGAGCCCGCGCCGTCGTAGTCCATCAGGTTGAGCTCCTTGCTGCCGGATCTCGAGCTCACGTACGCGACCTTGGTGTCCGCGACGCCCGGCTCGCCGGTGAACTGGAGCACGACCTCGTCCGCGACCTTGTGGGCGAGCCGGCGCGCCTGCGCGGCGGGCAGATCGATCTTCTTGGTGCCGATCAGCCTGAACTCGGGCGACGTCAGGTCGTGCAGCCGCATCTCGATCTCGGCGCGGTCGCCGCGCAGGGTGAGCAGGCCCTGCAGGCCCGCGTGGGCGCCGGCCGCCGCGAAGTTGGCGAAGGCGGCCTGGAGCGCGGCGGGATCCCCGCCGGGGATCGGCGGCACGTCCGAGACGACGCTGAACAGGCTGGAGAACGTGAGATCGCGCGCGGTCACCTGGGACAGGCTGCGCCCGAGCTGAGGATCGCTGCCGCCCACGACCGTGAAGTGCGGGATCACGATGTTGAGCTTCTTGGCGCCGGTGGCCAGCACGTTGAGCAGCACGTCGGCGGCCTGCGACCGCGCGGCAGGCGGGGAGGAGAACGCGCCGCCCAGCGCGGCCAGCAGTACCAGCCCGACGAGGAAGCCAAGCGGACGTCCGGGACGCACCATTTTGCTCATGACTCACCCATGTATGTGTCAGCCACGACGAAGGTCGAAGGTGAACAGGATGCGGAGGGAAGGCTTCGTCCAGTCGTCGGGCAGTTTCGGGAAAGGGCCCGCTCCCATGACGGCGCGCAGGGCCGCGTTGTCGTAGAAGGCGTTGCCCGAGGTCTTGTGGATGGCGGGCGGCCTGATCGAGCCGTCGCGCAGGATCTCGACGTAGATCTGGGGTTTCTGCTGCGGGTCATTGGGCTGGTTCTGACGCTGCCACTCCGACTCGACCTTCTGGAGCACCTGCCGGAGGTACCACGCGTGCGGGAAGTCCCCCACGTCGAGGGTCAGCGCGCCCGCGCCGGTCACGGTGCCTGTCGGCGCGCCCAGCGACGCGGTCTCCGGCGGCCGCGCCGACTCCGCGATCTTCTCCCCCCTCGGCGTACCGGCCGGCGGCGTGGCCAACGGCGGCAGCTCCTTCTCGCCGGGACGGGGCAGGGTGGCCCGCGGCGGCCGCGGCCGGGCCGCGGGCAGCGACGGCGCGGGCAAGCTCGGCGCCTCCCGCTTCGGCGCCTCCCGCGGGGCGGTGGTGGCCTTCGGCTCGGGCTCTGGCTCGGGCGCGCGCGGCGCCACCGGCGCCCGCGGGCGCGCGGGCAAGGTCGGCGCGGCCGGGGCGTTCGGGGTACCGACCGCCGCCACCATCGGCACCAGGTTGACGACCTGGACCTTCTCGGGGCGCCAGCCGCCCCACAGCACCAACGCGGCCATGCCGCCGAACACCACGACGTGCAGGACGGTGGAGAAGCCGATGGCCGCCAGCGGCAGCCGGGGCCGCCGCAGCGCGGGGCCCGGTCGTCTCAGACCGGGATCGGGGGCCGGACCCATCGAGTAACGGCGGGCGGCCATCGTCGAGCTCATCGAGCGCGCGTGGGCTCCGTCACCATGCCGAGCTTCTCGATCCCGGCGCGGCGCACGCGGTCCATGGTTTCCACCACGAGGCCGTACTGCAGGGCCTGGTCCGCCCGCAGGTAGAGCGTCTTGTCCTGCCGGTTCTTGAACAGGTCGCGCAGCGCCTGTTCGACCGCGCCCAGGGCCACGGGCTTGTCGTTGATGTAGATGGTCTGCTCCTTCGTCACGGTCAGCACCACCCGCTCCTCGACCGCGGTGGGCCTGCCCGAGCTCTTGGGCAGGTTGACGTCGATGCCGCGGTACATGAGGGGCGCGGTGAGCATGAAGATGAGCAGGAGCACGAGGATGACGTCGACCAGCGGGATGATGTTGATCTCGGACAAGGTCCCGCCGATGCGGTACCCGCCGCCGGAGCCGTAGTCGGGCGTGTCGATCTTAATGGCCATCTTTGGCCACCCGTGCCATCTTCTGCACCGGACGAGCGAAGGCGTTCAGCAGGTCCAATGTGAAGCCTTCCATCTCCATCGCCCAGTGCTTGGTGCGGTTGACGAAGAAGTTGTAGCCCATGACCGCGGGAATGGCCGCGCCGAGCCCGGCCGCGGTGGCCACGAGCGCTTCCGAGATGCCGGGGGCGACCACCGCGAGGTTGGCCGAGCCCTGCTGGCCGATACTCTGGAAGGCGGTCATGATGCCCCACACCGTGCCGAACAGCCCGATGAACGGCGCCGAGCTGGCCACGGTGGCGAGGAAGGGCAGGTAGCGCTCCATGCGGGCGACCTCGCCGGAGCCGGCGCGGCGGAGCGCCCGGCTGGTCGCGTCGAGGCGGTCGGCGGGCAGCCCTTCCTCCGCGTCGTCCAGGACGTGGTCCACGAACTCCGCGCTGCCGTAAGCGGTGACCAGCTCCTGGCCCGCCGCGACGTAGAGCTGGGCGAGCGGGCTGTCGCGGTGCTTCTTGGCCGCGCCGTAGACCACCGAGAAGCGCCGCGCTTCCCGGAAGATCTGCCGGAAGCGGAGCGACTCGCGCCGGATCTTCCGGAACTCCCACCACTTCTCGACGATCAACGCCCAGCAGACGACGGAGAAGAGCGCGAGGAGCAGCAGGACGAACTTGGCGACGGGACCGGCGCTGAGGACGAGCTCCACAACGCCGCCGTTGACGCTTCCTGACCCTGGCACCCGGCGGTCTCCTTGTCGAGTGAATGGTGAACGACGCGTCGAATTGTTTGATTTGATGATACCGGAGCCTTTTTCAGAGTGTCAACAAATTCACCCCCAAAAACCCTGAAAAGTCGCTGAATTATTGACAGTCTCGGGGGGCCGGCCGTATAAGCCTTCTATGTTCCAGTCGCCGGGCGCCATCGCGGTGCACGTGGGCCCCGTCGCGGTCCGCTGGTATGGCGTGCTCATGGCGACGGCCATGGCACTCGGCCTGTGGCTCGCCCATCGGGACGCACGGCGAAGGGGTCTCGATCCCGAGCGCCTTCTGAAGGCCTCCGAGCTGGCCCTGCTGGGCGGCCTGATCGGCGCCCGGCTCTACTACGTGGCATTCAACCTCGACTACTACAGCCGGTTCCCCGGTAAAATCTTCGCGCTCTGGGAAGGCGGGCTCGCCATCCATGGCGGCGTGCTGGGGGGCATCCTGGTGGGAGGGGTCTACGCCTGGCGCCGGCGCCTGCCTCTCAGGCAGTATCTCGACGTGGCCGCGCCCAGCCTGGCGCTCGGGCAGGCGATCGGCCGATGGGGCAACTTCTTCAACGAGGAGGCGTTCGGCCGGCCCACCGATCTACCCTGGAAGCTGTACATCTCGCCGCCGCATCGGCCCCCGCCATTCACCGAGGCCGAGTTCTTCCATCCCACCTTCCTCTACGAGTCCGGGTGGGACCTCGTGGTGTTCGGCCTGCTCGTGAGCGTGCTCCGCGATCGGCTCGCGCGGGCGCCGGGCGCGCTATTCCTGGCTTACGTCGGTCTCTATTCGCTCGGCCGGCTCTTCACCGAGGGCCTGCGCACGGATCCGCTGATGCTGGGCTCTCTCCGCGTGGCGCAGCTCGTGAGCCTGCTCTGCATGACCCTGGCCCTGGTGGGCGTGCCGCTGCTGCTCCGTCGCCGCCGGGCCACCTGATCCGCCGCGCCCCGGCCCATGAAGCGCTACGCGAGCCGCGACGGGCGGCTGCGCCTGTTCGTGGGGGACAGCCGGCGCCTGGCCGGCATCGCCTCCGGCACCGTCGGTGTCATCCTGACCTCGCCGCCCTACTGGGTGCGGGGACGCGGGCGCGCCCGGGCCGAGCGCTACGCGCGCGAGCTCGCGTCCGAGTTCTCGCGCGAGTGGCGCCGGGTGCTGGCCGACCACGGCGACCTCTGGCTCGTGATCGGGGATCGGCACGACGGGATCGAGTGGGTCGGCATGGACGCGCTGATCATCGGCCGGCTTCGACGAAACGGATGGTCGCTCCAGTCCAAGGGGCTCTGGGCACAGGTGCGCTCTCGCGAGCGCTGGGACAATCGGGTGAACCACGTGCTGCGCTTCCGGAAGGTGGGGCATCCGGTGCGGCCGGGCGGAGATACCCTCTGCTGGATGCTGCCGCTACCGCGCTCGCACCCGGAGAGCATCTGGGACGCGACGCCCGATCCGGTGATCCGCGCGGTGCTCGCACGCTCGGCCCGCCGGGGCGCCGTCCTCGATCCGTTCGCGGGCGCGGGCACCGTGGGGCGCATCGCGGCCGCGCTCGGGCGCGAGTGGATCGGGGTGGAGCGCGATCCGCGCATGGCGGCCCTCACCGCGCGGCGGCTGCGTCTGCGGCCGGTCAGGGCCTGAGCGTCGCCTCGACCAGCCGGCGCAGCGAGGCGGCGTCGAAAGCGGTGGCCCGGCGGGTCGGCGCGCGGGCCTCGGTCTTGAGCCCGGTCTCGCTCAGGATCACGCAGATGGCCGCGTCGGGATCGACTGCCTTCTCGGCGAGCAGCCGCCGCAGCACCGCGAGCGCGGCCACGCCGGTGGGCCCGGCCCAGATGCCCTCGGTGCGGGCGAGCAGGGTCTGGGCCTCGAGGATCTCCTCATCCTCCGCCTCGCCCGCCACCCCGCCGGACTCGTTCAGGATGCGCAGCACCCATTCGCCCTTCCGGCCCGGGTTGCCGGCGGCGAGGCCCTCGGCCACCGTGTAGCCGATCTTCACCGCCTCGAGCGGCCGGCGGCTGCGCCACGCGCGCGTGATCGGGTTGGCCCGCGCCGCCTGCGCGGCCACCATCAGGGGCCGCCGGGCGATCCAGCCGAGCCGCTCGAGCTCGACGAAGCCGCGGTGAGTCGCGATGAAGGTCTCACCCACCGCCGCGGGCGCCACCACCACGTCGGGGGCCCGCCAGCCCGACTGCTCGGCGATCTCGTAGGCGAGCGTCTTCTTGCCCTCATGCTTGTAGGCGTTGCGGGAGGCGCCGCAGTCGAAAAAGAGGCGCTCCTCGACGAGCCGGTCCCAGAGGGTGATCAGGTCGTCGTAGACGCCCTGGTAGAGGACGAGATCGGTGGCGGCGGCGGTCATGTGCAGGAGCTTGGGCGCCGAGGTCCGCTCGTAGGCGAAGATCAGCGAGCGCAGGCCCGCGCGCGCCGAGTAAGCCGCGATGGACGAGCCGGCGTTGCCGGAGCTCACCACCGAGGTGGCGCGAAATCCGAACTGGAGCGCGGCCGCCACCGCGGTGGGGGAGGAACGGTCCTTCACGGTGCCGGTGGGATTGCTGCCCTCGAACTTGACCTGGAGCCGGCGCACCCCGAGGCGACGGCCGAGCGCCGGGCAGTCGAGTAGCGGGCTCTGGCCCTCGCCGAGGGTCACGCGGTGGGCGGGGTCGGCGATGGGCAGGACCGGCGCGTAACGCCAGAGGCCGCCGCCCGTGAAGACGCGGGGGCCCGCGCGGCGCAACGCCTCCCAGTCGTACGCGAGCTCGAGGAGGCCGCGACAGGCCGTGCACTCGAGAACATAGCCGAGGGGGTGCTCGCGGCCGCACTCGACGCAGCGGAGCGCGGTGGCGAATGACTCCGGCGTCATCGCGCCCGGCGTCATCGCTCGAGGATGGCGATCATCGCATCGACGCGGTGGCGCAGGGTGTGCTCGGCCAGCGCCCGCTTGCGCGCCCGCTGACCGATGTCGCGCGCCTCATCGGGGTGGGCGAGGTAGTAGTCGAGATGACGTCGCAGCTCGTCCAGGTCGCGGTACACCAGCGTCTCTTCTCCGGCGGTGAAGAGGTGGGAGAGCTCGTCCTTGGCGT
>Ga0268386_10001081_pt1 | contig 18419 bp, 17 predicted proteins | sample RVTome_15_FD_200260 | JGI IMG/M metagenome (GOLD analysis project Ga0268386, IMG submission 200260) | Soil microbial communities from uranium-contaminated site in the Upper Colorado River Basin, Wyoming, United States - RVT150D86... ...
CTCTCGCCGCTCACCGGTCCTTCCAGGCCGGCTTGCGCTTCTCGGCGACGGCCCGGAGCCCCTCCTCGAGGTCCTCGGTGGCGGCGAGCTGGTTCAGGTAGACGTCCTCGGCGTGGCTCACCGCCTCGTCGAAGGGCAGGTTCGCCCCGCCCACGATCGCCCGCCGGGCGAGCTGCATCACCGGTGCGCTCGACTCCTGGAAGCGCTGCACGACCGCGCCCGCCTCGGCCTCGAGCCGCTCGTCGGGGACGGCGCGCGTGATCAGGCCGACCCGCTCCGCGTCGGCCGCGCCCATCGTCGTGCCGAGGAGCAGCATCTCGAAGGCCCGCTTCCTTCCGACCAGGCGGGGCAGCAGCGCCGCGGCCACGGTGTTGAAGACGCCGCCTCGGATCTCGGGGTGGGCGAACTTGGCGCTCTGGGCGGCGAAGGTCATGTCGCAGCCGGCGGCGAGCAGGCAGCCGGCGCCGAACGCCGGTCCGGCGACGACGGCGAGGGTGGGTTTGTCCACCCTGGCCAGCCCCTCGAACACCCTGCGGAACGACTCGAGCATCATGTACGCGCGGTCGCCGAGATGGTCGTTGAGCTCGAAGCCGGCCGAGAAGTACTTGCCGGCGGCGCGAACCACCACCAGCTTCACGTCGCGCCGGTACTCGAGCGAGTCGACGGCGGCGACGAGCTCCTGCAGCATCTCGACCGAGAGCACGTTCGCCGGGGGGCGATCCAGGGTGATCTGGACGACGCCCGGCTGGGTGGCGTCCTCCCGAACGTAGCGGACAGCGCGGTCTGCGGTCGGGGCGAAGGCGTCGAGGTCCTGGCGGCCGTTGAGCTCTTCTCCCATGCGTGTGTCGGCCCCTTTCTCGCCGCGGCGGGCCGTCCGCGGCTGGCGACAAACCCCGCTGTCACCGGGGTTTAACGCGTCGGGCAGTGTAGCACAACTCGCCGCCCCTCCCCGGGCGGGGCGTCAGCGCCGCCGGACGAGCCGAACGGGAGCCCCCCGTCCCGCGCCGAGGCTCTCGTCCGCGCGACGACGGTTGGCCGCCAGCTCGATCCGCCCGCTCGACCCCACGAGCGCGCACAGCTCTCCCTCGCCGACGTCGGCGTACGCGCGCACGAGGGGCAGGCGGCGCGTACCGACCTCCACGACCAGCGCACTCCGGTCCCCCGGCGCGAGGGCGTCGAGGTCGGACTCGAGCAGGTTGGTGACGAGGTTCCCGAAGCGGTCGACGGCGAGAATCGCGCCCTCGCAGGCGTCCTTCCCCCGCGACCGTACCGGCAGACGGAGGCGCACCGCGTCACCGAGGGCGGGGCCGGTCTCCTCGAGAGGCATGCCCCGGGCGAGCCGCGCGGCGGCGGGACCGAACAGGTCGCGTCCGTGAAACACGGCGCAGGTCGGCTCCCGGTGGACGAGCGGGTTGGCGAGCAGGTGCACCCGGGCCGTGGGGTGCGCCTCGAGGACGTGGGTGAACACCCCGTTGTCGGGGCCCACGAAGAGCCAGCGGCCGGCTCCGAGCGCGATCGGTCGTCGCTCCGAGCCCACTCCGGGATCGACGACGACCACGAAGACGGCCCCGGCCGGAAAGTGCGGGTAGGCAGCGTCGAGGGCGAGCGCTCCCGCCGCCACGTCGTGCGCGGGAACCTCGTGGTGGATGTCGACGAGGACCGCGTCGGGGCAGACCGAGAGGATCGCGCCCTTCATGGCGCCCACGTACGGATCGCTCGTCCCGAAGTCGGTGAGCAGTGCGATCACCGGGGGCACGACCCAGATTGTAGTACCGTCGCATCATGTCGCCGCGCCCGGCGGCCAGCGCGAGGAGGGAGTCCGTGACGCTTCTTGCCGAGCTGTATCGTCCCGCTCTCGCGCTCGTCACCGACCTGTACCAGCTGACGATGGCCCAGGCGTACCGGAGATCCGGAAGCGCGGACAAGGAGGCCGTCTTCCACCTCTTCTTCCGGGAGAACCCGTTCGACGGGGGCTTCGCGGTGGCGTGCGGCCTCGCCCGGGTCGTGGACTTCCTTTCGGACTTCCGGTTCGCTTCCGGGGACATCGCCTATCTCGGGTCGGTCACCGGCAACGACGACAAGCCGCTGTTCGCGCGCGACTTCCTCGAGGAGCTCGAAGCGCTCGAGCTCGGCTGCGACATCGACGCGGTCCCGGAGGGGACGGTCGTGTTCCCTCACGAGCCGCTCGTGCGCGTGCGCGGGCCCATCCTGCAGGCCCAGCTCCTCGAGACGGCGCTGCTCAACGCGATCAACTTCGAGACGCTCATCGCCACCAAGGCGGCGAGGGTGTGCCTGGCCGCGCGGGGGGATGCCGTCGTCGACTTCGGCGTCCGGCGGGCCCAGGGCTTCGACGGTGGACTCAGCGCCTCGCGCGCGGCCTACGTCGGGGGCTGCGCCGCCACCTCCAACGTCCTCGCCGGCCGGCTGCTCGGCATCCCGGTCAAGGGCACGCACGCCCACAGCTGGGTCATGTCCTTCGACTCCGAGCGCGAGGCCTTCGACGCCTACGCGGACGCCCAGCCGAACAACTGCGTGCTGCTCGTGGACACCTACGACTCGCTCGACGGGGTCCGGCGGGCGGTCGAGACCGGGCGGCGGCTGCGCGCGCGCGGCCACGACCTCGCGGGTATTCGCCTCGACTCGGGCGACCTCGCCTACCTCAGCGTCGAGGCGAGGCGCCTCCTCGACGAGGCCGGGTTCAAAGACACGGCGATCGTGGCCAGCAACGAGCTCGACGAGCACGTGATCGCGAGCCTCAAGCAGCAGCGGGCGGCGATCACGGTCTGGGGAGTGGGCACCCGACTCGTGACCGGAGGCGACGAGCCCGCCCTCGGCGGGGTCTACAAGCTGGCGGCCGTCCGGCGTCCCGGGGAAAGGTGGCAGCACCGGGTCAAGGTCTCCGAGCAGGCGATCAAGACGACCACGCCGGGCATCCAGCAGGTTCGTCGCTTCGAGACGCCGGCGGGATTCCTCGCCGACGTCATCTACGACGAGGAGCGGGGGCTCGACGCCGAGGCCGTCCTCGTCGACCCGGTGGACCCGACCCGCCGGAAGCGCATCCCTCCCGACGCCACCGGAGAGGACCTCCTCGTTCCCGTGGCCCGTGGGGGTCGGATCGTCTGCGAGCCGGCGGCGCTCCCCGCCGCCCGCGAGCGGACGCGCCGGCAGCTGGAGCGCCTGCACGCCGGCATCAAGCGGTTCGTGAACCCGCACCAGTATCCGGTGGGACTGTCTCCCGAGCTCCACGAGCTGAAGACGCGGCTCGTGCTCGAGGCTCGCGGTCTCTGATGGTTCGTTCATCGACCCCCCACCCCTATCCCCTCCCCACGTAGGGGGAGGGGGAGCGCCGGTAGGCTTTCGGTCCCTGTCGCTCCCGCGGAGGAGATCGACAGGGACCGCGGGCCGATCGTTCATCGACCCCCCCACCTGTCCTCCCCCACCCTTAGAATGAAGGAATGGAGCGGATCTACCTGGACCACAACGCGACGACGCCGATGGCGGCCGAGGTTCTGGAGGCCATGCTGCCGTTCCTGGGCGACGACTACGGCAATCCGTCGAGCCTCCACTGGTACGGCCAGCGGGCCCGGACCGCGGTCGACGAGGCGCGGACCCGGGTGGCCGCGCTGATCGGCGCCGAGCCCTCCGAGATCGTCTTCACTGCGAGCGGCACCGAATCCGACAACATGGCCGTTCGCGGCGTGGCCTCGACGGCCCGAGAGGCGCGGCGCGGGATCGTCTGCACCGCGGTCGAGCATCACGCGGTCCTCAACGCGACGAAGGCGCTCGGCGACGAGGGCTGGCCGACCGGCCTCGTCCGCGTCGGCGCGGAGGGCCGGGTGGACCTCGAAGACCTCGACCGCCAGGTCGGTGACGGCACGGCGCTGGTTTCGGTGATGCTCGCGAACAACGAGACCGGCGTCCTGCAGCCGGTCCGGGAGGCGGCTGCGCTTGCCCGGCGACGGGGCGCCCGCGTGCACTGCGACGCCGTGCAGGCCGCGGGAAAGGTGGGGATCGACGTGAACGAGCTCGACGTCGACCTGCTGACGCTCTCCGCCCACAAGGTGTACGGACCCAAGGGAGTGGGCTGCCTGTTCGTCCGGCGCGGGACCGCCCTCGCCCCGCTCGTGCGCGGTGGCAGCCAGGAACGCAACCGGCGGGCGGGAACGGTCAACGTCGCGGGCGCCGTGGGCTTCGGCGCGGCCTGCGCGCTGGCGGCCGAGCGTCTCGAGGACGACGCCCGCCGCATCGGTGCCCTGCGCGACCGCCTCGAGGAGCGCCTCCTCGCCATCGAGGGCACGCGCCGAAACGGCGGGGGGCCGCGCGTGCCGAACACCACCAGCGTCTCCTTCGAGAGCACCGACGCGGAGAGCCTCCTGATGGCGCTCGATCTCGACGGCGTCGCGGTCTCGACGGGCGCGGCCTGCGCCGCGGGCGGGGTCGAGCCGTCTCACGTGCTTCGAGCCATGGGCCTTCCCGCCGAGCGCGTCCAGTCGTCACTCCGCCTCAGCCTGGGCCGCTCCACCACGGAAGCGGACGTCGATCGCGCCGCCGAGACGATCCGCGCGTGCGTCGCCCGCCAGCTCGCGGAGGCCTGACCACCGCACGCGGGGTACGCGGGCTCGACGCCCGACCGGCAGACCGCGGCCGGCGCTTCAGTCGGGACAGGGAGGGTGACGTCGGCGGGACTGCCCGCTCAGCCGTGCGGAACGTGCTCCTCGGCGTGGTAGGAGGAGCGCACGAGCGGGCCCGACTCGACGTGGGCGTAGCCGACTCCGAGGGCAAAGGCGCGTAGACGAGCGAACTCCTCGGGCGAGTAGTAGCGGACGACGGGCAGGTGCCGGGCCGACGGCCTCAGGTACTGGCCAATGGTCAGCACGTCGGTGCCGGCACCCCGGACGGCGCCGATCGTGTCCTCGAGCTCCGCCCATTCCTCGCCGAGGCCGACCATGACTCCGCTCTTGGTCAGCAGGCCCGCCTGCTTCGAGCGACGCAGGAGCTGGAGGGAGCGCGCAAAGCTGGCCCCGGCGCGGGCGCGGCGGTACAGGCGGGGGACCGTCTCCGTATTGTGGTTGAGTACGTCCGGCGCCGCCTCGAGCACCACGTCGAGCGCCGCTGCGCTCCCCTTGAAATCCGGGACGAGCACCTCGACGGCGCAGCCCGGCACGCGCGCGCGGATCTCCCCGATCGTCGCCGCGAAGATCGAGGCTCCCCCGTCCACCTGGTCGTCACGGTTCACCGACGTGATCACGGCGTGCCGCAGCCCCATGCGCCGCACCGCCTCGGCGACCCGCCGCGGCTCGTCGGGATCGGGAGGACGCGAGGGAAGCCCGGTCTGCACCGCGCAGAAGCCGCACGCCCTCGTGCACACGTCGCCGAGGATCATGAAGGTGGCGGTGCCGCGGCTCCAGCACTCGCCGAGGTTCGGGCAGTGGGCCTCCTCGCAGACGGTGTGCAGATCGAGGCCGCGCATCAGGCCGCGCAGCTTCTCGTATCCCGGTCCCTGCGGAGCGCGCGCACGGATCCAGCTCGGACGCGGCACGAGCTTGACGGGCACGCTCTCGCTCACTCGTCCTCGTCCTCTTCTTCGTCGTCGTCCTCGTCCTCGATGTCCCCATCCCCGTCGTCGCTGAACTCTTCCTCGTCCCAGCCTTCCTCGTCGTCCTCGTCGTCCTCGTCCTCGTCCTCGTCGTCCTCGTCGTCCTCCTCGTCGTCCTCCTCGTCGTCCTCGTCTTCGTCGTCTTCGTCCTCGAACTCGTCGTCGTCGACGTCGTCTTCCTCTTCGTCGAGGTCGTCGTCCTCGTCCTCGTCGAGCTTGTCCACGTCGTCCTCTTCAGCGAGCCAGAGAATGCCGTCTCGGTTCACGTCGCCTCCTCGATCGGTGGGTGAGACACGGGCCGCCCGGGCGTCCGGCCCGGCGCCCGGCATCTTCAATTCTATAGCGGCCACCCTCGGTCGGGATTCGTTCATCGACCCCCCACCCTGTCCCTCCCCACGTAGGGGGAGGGGACACCTGTGGGCCCGGTCCCCCACGTAGGGGGAGGGGACACCCGTGGGCGCGCTCCGGCCGAATCGTATTATCCTCTCCCCGTCCGCCGGCGGGAGGGCCCGGGGACCCCCCCCGGGGGAACCCGGTGTGCGGAGGAGACCGCGATGATCGTCGTCTGCCCGAGCTGCCAGTCGCGCTACCGCTTCGACGAGTCCAAGCTCGGCGACCGCCCCCGGGCCAAGACCCGGTGCGCGAAGTGCGGGGGCACGATCGAGATCGAGAACCCGCTGCACGCGGCGATGACGATGCCCCCGCCCGATCCCGCGGCCGAGCTGCCGCCGGAGCCCCTGGAGGCCCTGCGAACCAAGGAGACCCCGGTCCAGGTCCGCGCTCCCGCCCACAAGCCGACGCCCCCGCCCCCGGGGACGGCCACGATCGCGGGCGGCGACGCCCGGAAGATGGGCCTTCTCCAGCTTCCCACGGACAAGCGCTTCTCGCTCGCCGTGATCCAGGGCCCGGCGACGGGGCAGATCTTCCAGATCACCAAGACCCGTACCGTCATCGGCCGCTCGGGCGCCGACGTGAACCTCGAAGACCAGGAGGCGTCGCGCCAGCATGCCGCCGTCGAGATCGTGGGCGACGTCGCGGTGCTGCGCGACCTCGGATCGACGAACGGCACCTGGATCGAGCTCGACCGGATCGAGCAGCACCAGCTCGGAAACCAGCAGGAGTTCCGGATCGGCAGCCACGTGCTGATGTTCATCGTGACCGAGGTGGAGTAGCGCATCTGCCCGCCGACCTCTCCGTCGAGACCTTCCGCGAGGAAGGACGCCGTTTCGTCGAGTGGATCGCACGCTACCTGGCCGAGGGCGAGCGCCTGCCGGTGCTCTCGCGGCAGCGCCGGGGAGAGCTCACGGCCGCCCTGCCCCGCTGTCCGCCCGAGCGAGGAGAGCCGCTGGCCGACGTCCTCGCCGACGTCGAGCGTCACGTCGTCCCCGGCCTCACCCACTGGAACCAGCCGGGGTTCCTCGCCTACTTCGCGAGCAGCGCGTCGGTGCCGGGGATCCTCGGCGAGATGCTGTCCGCGGCCTTCAACGTCAACGGCATGCTGTGGCGCACCTCGCCCGCGGCGACCGAGCTCGAGACGGTCGTCCTCGACTGGCTCCGGCAGCTCCTGGGGCTTCCGGAAGGCCTCTTCGGGGTGATCCACGACACCGCGTCGGCGTCCTCGCTCGTCGCCCTGGCCGCCGCGCGCCAGGCGGTGCCCGGCCTCGACGTGCGCCGGCGCGGCCTCGTCGGGCAGGCTCGGCTGCGAGCGTACGCTTCCGAGGAGGCGCACTCGTCGATCGAGAAGGCGTGCATCGTCCTCGGAGTCGGGCAGGACGGCCTGCGGAAGGTCCCCGTCGACGCCGCGTACCGCATGGACCCGGTCGCCCTCGCGCACGCCGTCGCCGAGGACAGGGCGGCGGGATGGACGCCGTTCGCGGTGACGGCGACCGTCGGCACGACCTCCACGACCAGCGTGGACCCGGTGCCGGCCATCGCCGACGTCTGCGAGAGCGAGCGGCTGTGGCTGCACGTCGACGCCGCCTACGCCGGCACCGCGGCCATCCTTCCCGAGCGGCGGGAGGTCCTGGCCGGCTGCGATCGCGCCGATTCGCTCGTCGTCAATCCGCACAAGTGGCTCTTCGTGCCCATCGATCTCTCCGCGCTCTACACGCGCCGTCCCGAGGTGGTGCGGGCGGCGTTCAGCGTGGTGCCCGACTACCTCCGCGCGGCGGAGGACGCGCCGAACCTCATGGACTACGGGGTCAGCCTCGGCCGCCGCTTCCGCGCGCTCAAGCTGTGGATGGTCCTGCGCGCGTTCGGACGAGAGGGCCTCGAGGAGCGCCTGCGCGAGCACCTGCGCCTCGCCTCGGTCTTCCGGGCCGACGTCGAGAGGGATCCCCATTTCGAGGTCACGGCCCCCACGCCCTTCTCGGTCGTCTGCTTCCGGGCGCTGTTTCCGGACCGGGACGAGGCGACCGAAGACCGTCTGAACGAAGAGATCCTCGACGCCGTCAACGCCGGCGGCGAGGCCTTCCTCTCGTCGACGCGGCTGGACCTCGCGCCAGGGTCCGGGCCCGTGCCGGCTCCTCCCCGCGCGACGGACATGCCCGGGCGACGGAGCGGGCCGGGGGGCCGCGACGGACGCACGGTGCTGCGTCTCGCCGTCGGCAACATCCGCACCGAGGAGCGCCACGTGCGACGCGCTTGGGACAGGATCCGCGAAGAGGCTGCGGCCCGGCGCAGCTGATGCGCCGGAGGGTGTGAGCCCGACGGCTCATCCTCGGACGTGCCGCGGCGGTCGCGGGCGGTCGGTCGCGGGCGGTCGGTCCCGGATGGTCGCGGCCACCCGCCGCCGGCACGCCCCGTTTGCGGTGCGACGAGCAGACGCTGCGAGCCGCCCCGGAGGCGACGTTCTGCGCGCCGCACGCGGGAGGACCGCCTCGGACCTCGCCGAAGCGTCCCGAACGAGCGGTTCGGCCGCGGCGGCGGCGAGGACGGACGACGGCGATCATCCGCGATCATCGCCACGATCGAGCTCATTTCTTTCCGCCGGGCCGGCGGTGTCCTGTGTCGACATGGATCATGCGGCGGATGAGCTGGTGGCACCCCGCGTGCAGCGTCCTTCGCGGCGGGCGACCGCCCGGAGTCGAATGAACCTCACCCCCCAGACGCCTCCCCACCCGAGCGGGGACAAGCGCTTCAAGCTGCTCGACGTCGCGATCAAGCGGCACCAGTTCCGCCAGGACGCCCTGATCGAGATCCTCCACACCGCGCAGGAGCTCTTCGGCTTCCTCGACGACGACGTCCTCATCTACGTGGCCCGCGCCCTGCGGGCCCCCCTCTCGCGGGTCTACGGCGTCGCCACGTTCTACAACTTCTTCTCGCTCAAGCCCAAGGGCGAGCACACCTGCGTCGTGTGCATGGGCACCGCCTGCTACGTCAAGGGCGCCGGCGCCATTCTCTCCGCCCTCGAGACCGCCCACGGGGTCAGGGCCGGCGAGACGACGCTGGACGGCCGGCTCTCGCTGGTCACCGCGCGCTGCGTCGGCGCGTGCGGCCTCGCTCCCGCGGTCGTCTTCGACGGCGAGATGGTCGGGAAGCTGACCGCCGAGAGCGCCCTCGAGAGGACCGGCGCGTGGACCGGTCGGGGCGAGGGCGCCGAGGGCGAGCGATGAGCACCGAGGCCCGCCGGGAGATCGTGGAGAAGGAGCGAGCGGAACGCGAGGGCCGGCGCTGGCGCGTGGCCGTGTGCTCGGCCGCGAGCTGCCAGTCCTCCGGCGGACAGGCCGCGCGCAAGGCGCTCGAGGCGGCCGTCGCCGACGCGGGCTTGAAGGACGAGACGGACGTCTTCGGCACGGGGTGCCTGGGGCTCTGCCACGCGGGGCCGCTCGTCCAGGTGGAAGGCGCCTCGGGGTGCCACCTCTACGAGAAGGTGAACGGGGAGAAGGCCGCCCGCATCGTACGCGGGCACCTCGAAGGTGGCGAGCCGGTCGGCGAGCTCCTCGCCTCGGGCACGGCGGCCTTCTTCGACAAGCAGCTCCGCGTCGTGCTCGAGAGCTCCGGGCGCTCGGACCCCGAGCGGATCGAGACCTGCGTCGCCGAGGGCGCCTACGAGGCGCTCCAGAGCGCCGTCACGGAGATGGCGCCCGTCGAGGTGATCCACCAGGTCACCGAGTCGGGCCTTCGCGGCCGTGGCGGCGCCGGCTACCCGACCGGTCTCAAGTGGAGCACCGTCTACAAGGCCAAGAGCCAGCGCAAGTTCGTGGTGTGCAACGCCGACGAGGGCGACCCCGGCGCCTTCATGGACCGCAGCGTCCTCGAGGGGGATCCGCACCGCGTGCTGGAGGGCATGGCGATCGCGGCCTGGGCGGTGGGCGCCGAGCAGGGCTACGTCTACGTCCGGGGCGAGTACCCCCTGGCGATCAGCCGTCTCAAGACCGCGATCAAGCAGGCCGAGCGGCTGCAGTTCCTCGGCACCCGCATCTTCGACACCGGGTTCAGCTTCCGCGTCGACATCCGCATCGGCGCCGGGGCGTTCGTCTGCGGGGAGGAGACGGCCCTGATGGCCTCCATCGAGGGACGCCGCGGCACGCCGCGCCCGCGGCCGCCCTACCCCGCCACCGCCGGCCTTTGGGGAGAAGCGACCCTCATCAACAACGTCGAGACCTTCGCGAGCGTGCCCGCGATCGTGCGCCGGGGCGGCGCCTGGTACGCGTCGATCGGAACCGGGAAGAGCAAGGGCACGAAGGTGTTCGCCCTCGCCGGCAAGATCGCGCGCACCGGGCTCATCGAGGTGCCGATGGGCCTGACGCTGCGCGAGATCATCTTCGACATCGGCGGCGGGATCCCCGGTGGGCGGCGCTTCAAGGCCGCGCAGACCGGCGGTCCGTCGGGAGGATGCATACCCGCGGAGCACCTGGACCTGCCGGTCGACTACGAGTCGCTCGCCACCGTCGGCTCGATCATGGGGTCGGGCGGGCTGATCGTGATGGACGAGACGTCCTGCATGGTCGACGTCGCGAAGTACTTCGTGGACTTCTGCCGCGAGGAATCCTGCGGCAAGTGCGTCCCCTGCCGGGCCGGCACGGTGCAGCTCCACGGCCTTCTCGACAAGATCACCCGCGGCGAGGCCTCGCGCGCCGACCTCGACCTCGTGGAGCGGCTCTCCGACCTGCTGCGCGACACCAGCCTCTGCGGCCTCGGCCAGACCGCGCCCAACCCTGTCGTGAGCACGCTCCGGTTCTTCCGCGACGAGTACCTGGCCCACATCGACGAGCGGCGCTGCCCCGCCGGGGTCTGCCGGATCGGGGCGTCCTCGGGAGCGGAGGCAAGGCCATGAGCGTCCGGACCTTCACCCTCAACGGCAACCTCGTCAGCGCCGGCGAGGACCAGACCATCCTCGACGTCTGCGACGAGCAGAAGGTCGCGATCCCGCGGCTCTGCCACCTCGAGGGCCTGAGCGAGGTGGGGGCCTGTCGCCTCTGCCTGGTCGAGGTCGAGGGCCACGGAAAGCTCGTGCCCTCGTGCCTGACGAGGGTCGAGGAGGGGATGGTCGTCACGACCCACTCGGACCGGCTCCGGTCCTACCGCCGCATGATCGTGGAGCTCCTCCTCGCCGAGCGCAACCACGTCTGCTCCGTCTGCGTGGTCAACGGCCACTGCGACCTGCAGCAGCTCGGATACGAGGTGGGCGTCGACCACGTGCGCTTCGAGTACCAGAGCCCCGCGCTCGAGGTCGACGCCAGCCACCAGAGGTTCGCCCTCGACCACAACCGCTGCGTGCTCTGCACCCGCTGCGTCCGGGTGTGCGACGAGGTCGAGGGCGCCCACACCTGGGACGTGAAGGGCCGCGGGGCGGACACGCAGGTCATCACCGACCTGGCCCGCCCCTGGGGCGAGTCGCAGAGCTGCACGAGCTGCGGCAAGTGCGTCCAGGTCTGCCCCACGGGCGCCCTGACCGAGAAGATCCGCCCGAAGGCCGAGATGATCAAGAGCCGCGACTTCCTCGTCTACCTGACGACCGCCCGGGAGAAGAAGCTGTGGATCCGCTAGCCGGGAGCGCCCGCCGGCCCCGGATCGCCACCGCCTGGATGGGAGGCTGCTCGGGGTGCCACATGTCGCTCCTCGACCTCGACGAGCGCCTGATCGACCTGGCGTCCCGGATGGACCTCGTCTACAGCCCGATCATGGACGTCAAGGAGTTCCCGCGCGACGTCGACGCCGCCCTCGTCGAGGGCGCCGTCTGCAACGAGGAGCACCTCGGGCAGATCCGGAGGATCCGCGAGCGCACGAGGGTGCTCGTGTCGTTCGGCGACTGCGCGGTGACCGGCAACGTGACCGCGATGCGCAATCCCCTGCGGATCGCCGCCCCCGTCATCGAGCGCGCCTACATCGAGAACGTGGACCTCAACCCACGCCGGCCGTCGGAGCCCGGGATCGTGCCGCCGCTGCTCGACCGGGTGCTCCCTGTGCACCAGGTGGTGCCCGTCGACGTGTTCCTCCCGGGCTGCCCGCCCTCGGCCGACCTCATCTTCTTCGTGCTGTCCGAGCTCGTCGAGGGTCGCAAGCCGGACCTCCACGACCGCCTGAAGTACGGATAGGACCCCGACGCCATGGGCCAGCGCATCGTCATCGACCCCGTCACCCGAATCGAGGGACACGCGAAGATCACGCTCCTCCTCGACGACCAGGGCGAGGTCGCGGACGCCCGCTTCCACGTCACCGAGTTCCGCGGCTTCGAGAAGTTCTGCGAGGGGCGCTCTTTCCGCGAGATGCCGGGGATCACGTCCCGCATCTGCGGGATCTGCCCGGTGAGCCACATGCTGGCCTCGGCCAAGGCCGGCGACGAGCTTCTCGCCGTCGAGATCCCCGAGCCCGCGGTTCGCCTGCGCCGGCTGCTCCACTACGGACAGCTCATCCAGTCGCACGCGCTCAGCTTCTTCCATCTCTCCTCTCCCGACCTCCTCCTCGGCCACGACACCGATCCCGCGAAGCGCAACCTGCTCGGCCTGCTCGCCGCGCACCCCGACTTCGCCCGGCGCGGCATCCGCCTCCGCCAGTTCGGGCAGGAGATCATCGAGAGCCTGGCCGGCCAGAAGATCCACGCGAGCTGGGTGGTCCCGGGCGGCGTGGACGAGCCGCTCCGCGAGGAAGGACACCGGAGGATCCGCGCGTGGCTGCCCGAGGCCCGGAGCACGATCGGACACGCGATCGGCTTCTTCAAGCGGGAGATGGAGAAGCACCAGGAGGAGGCGCGCGTGTTCGGCAGCTTCCCCTCGCTGTTCATGGGCCTGGTGACGCCGGACGGCGGGCTGGAGCTGTACGACGGCCGGCTCCGCTTCGTCGACGCCACGGGAAAGGTGGTCGCCGACCAGCTCCCCGCGAGCCGATACTTCGACTCGATCGGAGAGGCGGTCGAGCCCTGGAGCTACCTCAAGTTCCCCTACTACAAGCCGCTCGGATACCCGGGCGGGATGTACCGGGTGGGGCCGCTCGCCCGGCTCAACGTGGCGTCGCACTGCGGCACGCCGGGGGCGGACCGCGAGCTCGCCGAGTTCCGACAGCTGGGCCGCGGGGCCGTGCTGAGCTCGTTCCACTACCACTACGCGCGGCTCATCGAGATCCTCTTCGCCGTCGAGCAGGTGGAGAGGATCCTCGACCACCCCGAGGTGCTGTCGACCGAGGTGATCGCGCACGCCCGGCGCAACCGCTTCGAGGGGATCGGCTGCGCCGAAGCCCCGCGGGGGACCCTCTTCCACCACTACCGTGTCCGCCAGGGAGGGCTCGTCGAGTGGGTCAACCTGGTCATCGCCACCGGCCAGAACAACCTCGCGATGAACCAGGCGGTGCTGCAGATCGCCCGCCACTACGTCGAGGGAAAGCGGCTCCGCGAAGGCATGCTGAACCGCGTGGAGGCGGGCATCCGGGCCTTCGACCCCTGCCTGTCGTGCTCGACCCACGCCTACGGGCAGATGCCCCTCCGCGTCGAGCTGCGCGATCCCGAGGGTCGCCTGCTCGACAGCGTGACGCGTGGCTGAGGCCGCCGGGCCCATCCTCGTCGTGGCGTGGGGCAACCCCCTCCGCGGAGACGACGGCGTGGCGTGGCACGTGGTCGAGACGCTGCGCTCCGCCCGCCTGCGTCCCGACGCGCCGCCGCTCCTCCTGCGCCACGCCCACCAGCTCACGCCCGAGCTCGCCGAGCCGGTGAGCCGGGCGGCGGGCGTCGTCTTCATCGACGCCTGCGCCGACGGAGTCCCGGGCGAGGTGCGGTGCACCCCGCTCGCGCCGGGCGGGACCGACGAGCCCGTGACGCACACCGTGGCGCCGCAGACCATCCTGTCCTATGCCGAGCGGCTCTACGGCCGCGCACCGAAGGCCGTGCTCGTGACGGTCTGTGGCGATTCGTTCGCGCACGGCGAGTCCCTCTCGCCCGCCGTGCTCCGCGCCGTTCCCCGGGCCGCGCGACGCGTGCGCGCGCTCGCGCGCGCGTGGGTGGGCGGGCGCGCGGCGATTCTGGCGGGTGAGTGAGCCACGCGGTCGCAACGGCGGCTCCGGCCGGCTGCCAGGGCGCTCCCGCCACCGCTGTAGGCGACGGAAATAGCGACGCGGCGTCGGAACCGGCGACCACGAGCGGGCTCGACCCGCTGTGATGAGTTGCTCAGCAGACGTGTTGTGAAATGCAACGGCACTCCAAGCGGTTCATTCTCCAAGAGATCCCAGCTCGGCGGCAGGCTCCCCTCTGAGAATCGCTGAGAACCTCAACAACGCGGCTCGGCCCGTGTTGAGCTCCTCGACACGCTCCATCTTGTTCATTTTCAGCCGCTTGGACGATGCGTCGACGGCCACGGGACGTTGTGGAGTGCGCCTTGCACCTGGGCAGGTCGAGGCGCGGATCCGGAGAATGCACTCCGGGCGCCCTCGGGAGGAGACGTGCCATGACCGTCTTGATCGTTCTCGCGTTTTTCGCGTTCTTCATCGGGCTCGACTACGTCATGACCCGCCGCCGCCTCGCCCGCGAAGCCGCGGCGCGGTCCTTCGACTCGCTCTCGTCGGTCGAGCCGGCGTGGGTGGCGGGTTACCAGATGCCGGAAGCCCTGCACTACCACCGGGGGCACACCTGGGCTCGCGCCGTCGACCGGGACACGGTGCTGGTGGGAGTGGACGACTTCGCCCGCCGGCTTCTGGGCGCTCCCGCCGCGGTCCGCACGCCCGCGAAGGGCGACTGGCTGCACCAGGGCGGACAAGGCTTCGGCCTGCGACTCGACGGCAAGGCGGCCGAGCTCGTCTCGCCCGTCGAGGGTGAGGTCGTCGAGGTCAACCCCGAGGTCCTGGCCCGGCCCGCCCTCGCCGCCGAAGACCCCTACGGCCGGGGCTGGATTCTCAAGATCCGGGCCCACAACCTCGCCTCCAACCTGCGCAACCTGCTCTCCGGCCGTCTCGCCCGCCGCTGGATGGAGGACAGCCGCGAGGCGCTCGACCTGCGCCTGATGGCGCTTGCCGGCTCCGTCGTCCAGGACGGCGGCGAGCCGGTGGCCGACCTCGCCCGACACCTGCCCAAGGCGGACTTCGAGCGCCTGGTCGGCGAGTTCCTCCTCACCTAGGCGCGGGAGAGATGGCCATGATCACGACCGCCAGACCCGAGTCGCGGGCCCTGCTCTTCGACGTGACGCGCTGCATCGGCTGCGGGGCCTGCGCCCAGGCGTGCAAGGAGTCGCACGGCTTCCCCGGAACCGGCGAGGAGACCGAGCTCGACGCCACCACCTACACCGTCCTCCTCGACAAGGGCGACGACCGCTACCTTCGGCGCATGTGCATGCACTGCGTGGACCCCGCGTGCGCGAGCGCGTGCCCGGTGGGGGCCTTCACCAAGACCGAGCTCGGCCCCGTCACCTACGACGCCTCGAAGTGCCTCGGCTGCCGCTACTGCATGGTGGCCTGCCCGTTCTCGATCCCGCGCTACGAGTGGTCCAAGGCCGTGCCCGCCGTGCGCAAGTGCGACGGCTGCTATGAGCGCCAGACACGGGGTCTGCCGAATGCCTGCGCCGAGGCCTGCCCGGCCGAGGCGACGATCGCGGGCACCCGCGAGGAGCTCCTCGCCGAGGCCCACCGCCGCATCGCCGAGAACCCCGAGGCCTACCACCCGGAGGTCTACGGCGAGAAGGAGGTCGGAGGCACCAGCGTCTTCATCCTGTCCCCGGTGCCATTCGAGGAGCTCGGCATGCGGATCGGGCTCGGCTCGGACCCGCTGCCCGACCTCACCTGGGCGTCGCTATCGAAGATCCCCGGAGTGGTCGGCGTGGGGAGCGCCGCGCTGTTCGCCGTCTACTGGATCACCCACCGGCGCCAGGAGGTGGCGGCGGCCGAGGGCCTGCGCAACGAGGAGGTCGATGATGTCCAGCGCTGAGCGTCGCTTTCGCCTTCCCGGCTTCTGGACCGGGCTTCTTTTCCTCCTCCTCGCCGCGGGCGCGGTCGTCACCGTCGTCCGCTTCACCCAGGGGCTCGGCTCGGTGACCAACCTCTCCGACCGGTTCCCGTGGGGCCTGTGGGTCGGCTTCGACATCCTCTGCGGGGTCGGGCTGGCCGCGGGCGCCTTCACGATCACCACCGGCGTCTACGTCTTCAACCTGAAGCGCTTCAAGCCGATCGTCCGCCCGACCGTCCTGACCGCGTTCCTCGGCTACACGCTCGTGGTGATGGGACTCATGTACGACCTCGGCCGGCCGTGGAACATCTGGCACCCCCTCGTCATGTGGAACCCGCGCTCGGTGATGTTCGAGGTCTCGTGGTGCGTCACGCTTTACCTGACCGTGCTCGCCCTCGAGTTCTCCGGCGTCGTCCTCGAGCGGATCGGCTGGACGCGGGCGGTCGCCGTGCAGCGGGCGGCGACGCCGTTTCTGGTGATCGCAGGGGCGATCCTCTCCACCCTTCACCAGTCCTCGCTCGGAGCCTTCTACCTGATCGTGCCCGGCAAGCTCCACGAGCTGTGGTACACGCCGATGCTGCCGGTGATGTTCTTCCTCTCCGCGGTCGCGGCCGGGTTCGCCATGATCGTCGTCGAGTCGCGGCTCAGCGCCCGGGCGTTCGGTCGCGGGCTCGAGATGCCCCTTCTGATGTCGATCGGCCGGGCCCTCGCCGTGGCGCTCGGCGTGTACGGCGCGTTCCGGCTCTACGATCTGGCCAGCCGGGGCGCCCTCCGCGCTGCGCTGGGGCCGGGGCGCGAGGCCGCCCTCTTCCAGATCGAGCTGGCCCTCGGGGTTATCCTTCCCCTGGCGTTGCTCGTCTGGCCGGCGGTCCGGCGCAACACCCACCGGCTCTACGCCGCGGCGCTCATGGTGGTGGTGGGCTTCGTGGTCAACCGCCTGAACGTCAGCATCACCGGGCTCGAAGGAGCGCAGGGAGGGCACTACGTCCCCACCGTCGCGGAGGGCATCGTCACCCTCATGCTGGTGGGCATCGGCTTCGCGGCCTTCGCCCTCGCCGTCCGCTACCTGCCCGTCTTCCCGCCCCTCGAGGAGCCGGTGAGGCGGGGTGAAGCGAGCGCCCCCGCGGCCCTTCCCCTCGCGACGGGGGCCGCGCGGACGTGACGAGCGCTCCCGGCACGACCGGGCCTTCGGCGGCGAGGCGCCTTCATCCGGGAAGGCGCCTCGCCGTGCGCATGGGCCTGGGGCTGTGCCTGGGCGCCGCCGCCATCCTCTGGGTGGCCGACCAGGTCGGCCTCCGACGCCAGCGCTCGCAGCTCGAGGGCCTCGTCGGCGTCACCGCCGACCGCATCGCCGAGACCATCCGGCGCGCCACCCACGACGGCATGCTCCGCAACGACACCGAGGAGGTGGACCGGATCATCGAGAACATCGCCGCCCAGGAGGGGATCGCCCGCATCCGCATCTACAACAAGGAAGGGCGCGTGCGGACGTCCTCGCTCCACGAGGAGGAGGGCACGCTCATCGACGTGCGGTCCAGCGAGTGCGCGGCCTGCCACGCCGGCTCCGAGGCGCCCCGCGCCGGGCTCGACCGGCGCGACCGGATCCGCACCTTCCCCGCCGGTGACGGCAGCCGGGTGCTCGGGATCATCGCGCCCATCTACAACGAGCCCGCGTGCTCCGCGTGCCACGTCCATCCCGCGTCCCAGCGCGTCCTCGGCATCCTCGACGTCCAGCTCTCCCTCACCCAGGCGGACGGGATGCTGCGGGCCAGCGAGCGCCTGATGAGCTACGGCCTCGTGGCGACGGTCGCCGCCGTGCTCGTCCTCACGTTCCTCCTGCTGTGGCGCATGGTCCTCTCCCCGGTCCGCAAGCTCACGCGGGCGATGGCCCGCACCGCGGCCGGAGACCCCTCCGCCCGGGTCCCCGTGCGCTCCGACGACGAGATCGGCCGCATGGCCCGCTCGTGGAACGAGATGACCGACGAGCTCGGGCGGGCCCGGGGCGAGCTCGAGGGGTGGAACCGGACGCTCGAGGAGAGGGTCGAGGAGAAGACGAACCAGCTCGAGAGGACGCACCAGCAGATGGTGCGGATCGAGAAGATGGCGTCCCTGGGAAAGCTCGCCGCCGTCGTCGCCCACGAGATCAACAACCCGCTCGCCGGGATACGCACCTACGCCCGCCTCCTGCGGCGGCGGCTCTCGGGCGGCGAGACCCCCGCCGACGCGGCGGAGACCGACCGCATCCTCCAGATGGTCGACGGCGAGGCCGGACGATGCGGAGACATCGTCCGCAACCTGCTGGCCTTCTCGCGCCACGACGGGGCCCGCTTCGCCGAGGCGGACATGGCGCCCGTCGTCGAGCGCTGCCGTCTGCTCCTGAACCACCAGGCCGAGATGCTGGGCGTGACGCTCGCGGCTCGCGTGGACGCCGGGCTTCCACGTGTCGTCTGCGACGCGGCCCAG
>Ga0268386_10001082_pt1 | contig 18407 bp, 12 predicted proteins | sample RVTome_15_FD_200260 | JGI IMG/M metagenome (GOLD analysis project Ga0268386, IMG submission 200260) | Soil microbial communities from uranium-contaminated site in the Upper Colorado River Basin, Wyoming, United States - RVT150D86... ...
GCCAGGGGCTGCCCGCGCCCATCCGCGAAGTGCTCCCCAACGGCATGCGCCTCATCATCCAGGAGCACCACGCCGCGGCCACCGTCGCCATTCATCTCTGGACCGGGGTCGGCGGCCGCGACGAGGCGATCGGCGAGCGCGGCTTCTCGCATTTCGCGGAGCACATGCTCTTCAAGGGCACCGAGACACGGCCGCGCGGATTCGTCGAGCGGGACGTCGAGGCGGTGGGGGGGCGCACCAACGCGGGCACCTCCAACGACTATACCTTCTATTACCTGCTGCTGCCCGCGACGCGCACGGCGCACGGAATCTCGACGATCGCGGACATGGTGCTCAACTCCATCTTCGATCCCACCGAGTTGGCGCGCGAGCGCGACGTGGTCTTCGAGGAAGTGCGGCTCAACGAGGACAACCCGCGGTCGTCCCTGGGGCGCCAGCTCTACGGGCTGCTCTTCGAGGGCCATCCGTACGGGCGCCCGGTGCTGGGCGACGCGGCCGACCTGCGCGCCGCGACGCGGGCATCACTGCACCGCTACTACAAGCGCCACTATGTGCCGGAGAACATGGCGCTGGTGGTGGTCGGTCCCGTCAAGCCGGCAGAGGTCCGCGCCGCCGCGGTCGCCGCCTTCGGCGCCGTCCCCCCGGCGAGCTACACACGGCAGGCGCTGCCGCCGGCGGTGGCGCCCGAGGGCATCCGCGCGCGGACGGTCGAGCGCCCCGAGCGACAGACGCAGCTCGGCCTCGCGTGGCTGGCGCCGCCGCTCGGTCATCCCCACATGGCGGCGGTGGACGTGCTGAGCCACATCCTAGGCGGCTCACGCAGCTCCCGGCTCAACCAGGCGCTGCGGGAGAGGGCGCAGCTGGTCTCCGGGATCAGCGGTTGGTACGGCGCGCTCCAGGGCGCGGGCGCGGTGGGGATCACCGCCCAGCTCGAGAGCGGGGACCACCAGGCGGTGGAGCGCGGCGTCCTGGCCGAGATCCGGCGTATCCAGACCGACGGGGTGACCCCGGAGGAGCTGGCCCGTGCGATCACCGCCTCCGAGGCCGAGCGGGAGTTCTCGCGCGAGAGGGTGGAGGGCCTGGCACTGGCGTACGGCCGCGCCGAGACCGTCTGGAGCCTGGAGGCGGAGCGCGGGTACGTGGATCGCGTGCGTCAGGTGACGGGCGCGGAGGTCCGGGAGGCGGCGCGGCGTTACCTCACTGACTCCTACGCGCGCCTGGCCTTCGTGCCGCGAGGTCGCGCGCGATGAGCCGGCGGCGCGTGGCCGCGCTGGCTGTCATCGCGGTTCTCGGATGGGTCGGGTGGGGCGGGGTGGGAAGCGCGGTGGCCCAGCCGGCCCGCCAGCAGCTCCCCGGCGGCCTCACCGTGCTGGTGCGGCAGAACAACGCGACCCCAGTGGCCGCGGCCTCGCTCGTCGTGCGGATGGGCTCGCGCTGGGAGACGGAGGACGACGCGGGGATCAGCCATCTACTCCAGCAGGTGCTGCTCAAGGGAACCGAGCGGCGCTCGGCGCTCGAGATCGCCGAGACCGCGGAGAACCTGGGCGGCGGCATCGCCGCGTCGGCCGACCTCGACTACTCCGAGATCCGCGCCACCGCGCTCGCGCGACACTGGCGAGCGATGCTGGAGCTGATCGCCGACGTCGCGCTCCGGCCCACGCTGCCCGCGACCGAGGTCGACGGCGAGCGCCGCGCCACGTTGACCGCGCTCCGCAGCCGGCAGGACCAGCCGTTCCCGCTGGCCATGGACACACTCCTGAGCCGCGTCTATGGAGATCACCCGTACGGCCGCCCGATCCTCGGCCGGCCCGCCGCGCTGGAGCGCGTCGATCGCGCCCGCCTGGTCGCGCACCACCAGCGCTTCTACCGGGCCCCGCGCATAATCCTGGCGGTCAGCGGCGACGTCGACAGGCGTCTGGTGATGGCGGAGGCGGCACGCCTCTTCGCGGATGCCCCGGCCGGGGCCGCCGAGGCCGAGCCCTCGCCGCCCGCGGCCGCGGCGCGTGCGGATCGCACGGTGATCGTGAAGCCGTCGGCCCAGGCGCAGGTCCTGGCCGCCTTCCTCGCCCCGCCCGCCTCGCACCCCGACTACGCGGCGGTGAAGGTGCTGGCCACTGCGCTGGGGGGCGGCATGGCCGGGCGGCTCTTCACCGAGGTGCGCGACAAGCTGGGCCTGGCCTACTCGACCGGCGGCGCCTACCCGTCGCGTCAGGGTCCCGGCGTGTTCTTCACACAGCTCGGCACCGCGCCGGTCAACCAGGTCCGGGCGGAAGCCGCGATGCTGGGGGAGATCGAGCGCGTCCGCCGCGATCCCCTGAACCCGGGCGAGCTGGCGCGGGCCAAGGGGTACTTGCTCGGGCAGTTCGCGCTGGACCGGCGGACCAACGCGCGGCTGGCCTGGTATGACGGCTTCTTCGAGGCGCTCGGGGTCGGGCCCGGATTCGCCGAGCGCTACGAGCGCGCGGTGGAGGCGGTGACGGCCGAGGACGTGCAGCGGGTCGCGCGGACCTACCTGAGTGCACCCACCGTCGTCATGCTCGGTCCCGCGGCGCCGTAAGCGACCCGTGTTCCCTCTCAAGGACGACAATCCCACCCACAGCGTCCCGATCTTCACCATTGGCCTGATCGTGGCCAACGTGCTGGCCTTCCTCTACCAGGTCTCGCTGGAAGTGGGCGGCGTACAGGGCGCGCGGGCCGGGCAGGCCTTCATCGAAGAGTTTGGTCTGGTGCCCTGCCGGCTCACCGGCGCCTGCCTCTCGGTGGCGGACCTGCCGTCGCCGATCCTGACGATCTTCACTTCGATGTTCATGCACGGGGGCCTGTTTCACATCGGCGGCAACATGCTGTTCCTCTGGATCTTCGGCAACAACGTCGAGGACACCCTCGGCCACGGCCGCTACCTGATCTTCTACCTGGCGTCGGGCGTGGCGGCCGCGCTGGCCCAGACCGCCGTCGGCCCGAGCTCACTAGTACCGATGGTGGGCGCGAGTGGAGCCGTATCCGGTGTGCTGGGCGCCTACCTGCTGCTGTTCCCGCACGCCCACGTCACCACGCTGATCATGCTGGGCTTCTTCTTCCGACTCGTGAGGATCCCGGCGGTGATCGTGCTGGGCTTCTGGATCGTGCTCCAGGTGCTCAACGGGCTCGGCAGCTTCGGCGCGAGCAGCGGGGTGGCCTTCTTCGCCCATATCGGGGGCTTCGTGGCCGGCATGGGGCTGCTCTTGGTCATGAGACCTCGCGGTCGAATTCGCTCCGTCTGAATTCGTCCCTGGAGGGGGTTCGGCTATATAATTGTGACCGTTGTGATTTCCGGCACGGTCCCAGGGGCCTAGGAGCCCGCATGAACGCGGTCGTCGAGCCGTTCCCTCACCAGCAGCGCTCCACTGTCCTTCTCCGCGATCGTCCGCCCTGCCATCCGCTGGCCGAAGGCGCGGACGGCTCAAGAAAGGAGCCGGCGTGAAGAGGTCCCCAAAGAAGCGTGGCCTGTCGAGGCCGCTCCCGCCACGGAAGACCGCGGCCGCCGTCCGCGGGAAGACGGTCGCCGTGACCGAGAGGGCAGGCGGCGAGACTCGCGCAAAAACAAAGGTCCGTCTGGACATCGCGCTGGTGGAGCGCGGGCTTCTCGAATCGCGCGAGAAGGCGGCGCGGGTGCTCCTGGCCGGTGACGTGCTGGTGGATGGGCAGCGCATGGACAAGGCGGGCGCGCTGGTCGCGCCCGGCGCGCGTATCGAGCTGGTGGCGCGCCCGCGCTTCGTGAGTCGCGGCGGGGACAAGCTGGCGCACGCGCTCGCCACGTTCGCCATCGAGCTCAGGGGGCGCGTGGCCATCGACGTGGGCGCCTCCACCGGCGGATTCACCCACTGTCTGCTCGAGCGGGGTGCGGTGAAGGTCTACGCGGTGGACGTGGGACAGGGTCAGCTCGACGCGAAGCTACGCGCCGACGGTCGGGTGGTCGTGATGGAGAAGACCAACGCGCGCAATCTACCGGTCGACTCCTTCCCCGAGTCGCCCGATCTGGCCACGGTGGACGTCTCGTTCATCTCGCTCGAGAAGGTGCTCCCCGCCGTGTTCGGCGTGCTCACGTCGAAGGGCGAGGCGGTGGTGCTGGTGAAGCCGCAGTTCGAGGTCGGCAAGGGGCAGGTCGGAAAGGGCGGCGTGGTCCGGGACGGCTCCCATCACCGGGCGGTGATTTCACGAGTGGCGCGCTTCGCGGTGCTGCACGGCTGGCACGCGCGCGGCGTCACCGCGTCACCGCTCAAGGGCCCGAAGGGCAACCGCGAGTTCTTCCTCCTCTTGACCAAGACCGGCCGCACGCTCGCCGACCTGGACGCGCAGATCGCCCAGGTCACCGCGGAGGAGGTGCCGGTGCCGTGAAGCGGCTGGGCATCGTCGCCAAGACCGACCGGGAGGAGGCCCGCACGGTGGTGCCGCAGCTGCTCGACTGGAGCGCGGCCCACGGGATCCAGCCGGTGCTCGAGAAGGAGACGGCGGGGCTCTGTCCCGAGGCGACGGCGCCGATGGCGGGCCGGGCCGAGCTGCCGGCCCAGTCCGATCTCCTGCTGGTCCTGGGCGGTGACGGCACCCTCCTCAGCATGGCGCGCCTGGTGGGCGACCTCGGCGTGCCGATCCTGGGCGTCAACCTGGGGGGCCTCGGCTTCCTCACCGCGCTGACGCTCGACGAGCTGTTCCCGGCCCTCGAGGCTTACCTGCGCGGGGAGCTGGTCATCGAGGAGCGGATGCTGCTCGAGGCCCGTGTGTACCGGCAGGGCGAGCGCCTCGGCGAGTACGCCGCGCTCAACGACGTGGTCATCACCAAGTCGGCCATGAGCCGTATCATCCGGCTCGAGGTGGCGGTGGACGGGGTCTTCGCCACCGGCTACCGCGCGGACGGGCTCATCCTCTCGACCCCCACCGGCTCGACCGCCTACAGCCTGTCGGCGGGCGGCCCCATCGTGTTCCCGACCATGGACGCGGTGGTGCTCACCCCGATCTGCTCGCACACCCTCACCAACCGGCCGATCGTGCTGCCCGCCACCCAGCGCATCGCGATCACCCTGCTCACCGACCAGGACGTCATGCTGACCCTGGACGGGCAGGTCGGCTTCGCCCTCAAGGCGCACGACGTCGTCGAGGTGCGCCGGGGCGCTGCCCGGACCCGGCTCCTCCGCGTCCCCCAGAAGAACTTCTTCTCGGTGCTCCGCACGAAGCTCAAGTGGGGCGAGCGATAAGATACAGTTGAGCGCCCCGCGGCGTTGGCCGTAGCATGGCCGGGACGATGCTGCGCGAGCTGTCGATTCGCAACCTCGCGGTGGTGGAAGAGGCGGTGGTGCCGTTCGCCGCCGGCCTCAACGTGCTCACCGGCGAGACGGGCGCCGGCAAGTCCATCGTGGTGGACGCGCTGCTGCTCGTCACCGGCGCCCGCGCCCAGGGCGACTGGATCCGCACCGGGGCCGACAGCGCGGTGGTCTCCGCGGTGTTCGAGATCGACCCGGCCGGCCCGGTGGCCGCGGCGCTCGACGAGGCCGGGCACCGCGTGGGGGACGGGGAGCTCGTCATCAAGCGCGAGCTGGCGCGCACCGGCCGGCACCGTGCCTTCGTGAACGACGCGCCCGCCACCGTGGGCCTGCTCGAGCGCCTGGGCGAGCTCCTGGTGGAGCTCCACGGCCAGCACGAGCACCAGCGGCTGATGGAGCCGGCGCGGCAGCTCCTGCTGCTGGACCGCTTCGCGGGGGCGGACGAGCGTCGGGAGCGGGTGGGCGTGCTGGTGCGCCGGTGGGAGGAGGCGCGCGCGGCGCTCCTGCGGCTGCGCGAGGAGATGCGCGAGGGCGCCCGCCAGGAAGACCTCTACCGCTTCCAGCTCTCCGAGATCGATGGCCTGCAGCTCAAGGACGGTGAGGAGGACGAGCTCCGGGCCGAGCGGGGCCGGCTGCAGCATGCCGAGCGGATCGCGGCGGGGCTGCAGGAGGCCCTCGGGCTCCTCTACGAGGATCCGCAGTCCGCGGCGGCCCGGCTGGCGCGCGCGGCCGCCTTGCTGCGCGACGTCTCGCGCCACGAGCCCGAGGCCGCCGCGCCCATCGAGGCGATCGAGGGCGCCCAGGCCTACCTCGAGGACGTGGTCGGCCGCGCGCGCGTCCTCCGCGATCGCGCGGTCGTCGATCCGGAGCGGCTCGAGCAGATCGACACGCGCCTCGATGCGATCGTCAAGCTCAAGCGCAAGTACGGCGACTCGGTGGCCGCGATCCTCGCCCACCGACGGGAGGTCGCGGCGGCGCTGGATCGGATCACGCGCCACGATGCGATCGTGGAGGACATGGAGCGCGCGGTGGCCGAGGCGGCGGCCGCGGCGGGCGCCGAGGCGACCGCCCTCTCGGAGGCCCGCGGGCGCGGGGCGGAGCGGCTCGAGCGCCTCATCCAGAAGGAGATCCGCGGGCTCGGGATGGAGCACGGGCGCTTTCGCGTGGCCCTGCGGCGCGAGCCGGCCGCCCCGGGCGAGCTCGGATCGGGGGATGGGGGCTGGCGGGTGGGGCCGCGCGGGGCCGAGACCGCCGAGCTGCTGCTCTCGGCCAACCCGGGCGAGGATCTGCGGCCCCTCGCCAAGGTCGTCTCGGGCGGCGAGCTCTCGCGCGTGATGCTGGCGGCCAAGACCGTCCTGGCCGCGGCCGATGACGTGCCAGTGCTCGTCTTCGACGAAGTGGACGCGGGCATCGGCGGCCGTGTCGCCGACGTGGTGGGCGAGAAGCTCCGCGTCTCGTCCGAGGGCCGCCAGGTGCTCTGCGTGACGCACCTGGCCCCGATCGCCGCCTACGCCGGGCACCATCTGCTGGTCGAGAAGAGGGTGACGCGCGGCGCCACGCGCACCTCAGTGACCGCGCTCCGGGGGGGCGCCCGCGTGGACGAGGTCGCGCGCATGCTGGGCGGGGAGCGGGTGACCGAAACCTCGCGCCGCCACGCCCGGGAGCTCCTGCGAGACTCAGCGGGTGGTGTAAGATGAGGTCCGGACATGCTTAACGCCATCTTCCGCTCGATCTTCGGCACCAAGCACGAGCGCGACGTCAAGCGCATGCGCCCGGTGGTCGCCGCGATCGCCGCGCTGGAGCCGGGCCTGCAGGCCCTCTCCGACGAGGCCCTGCGCGCCCGTACCATCGAGCTGCGCCGGCGCCTGGCCGACGGGGCCGAGCTCGACGACCTGCTCCCGGAGGCCTTCGCGGCGGTCCGCGAGGCGGCGCGGCGCACCGTGCGCATGCGCCACTTCGACGTCCAGATGATGGGCGGCATGGTGCTGCACTCCGGCAAGATCGCGGAGATGGCCACCGGCGAGGGCAAGACCCTGGTGGCCACGCTGCCCGCCTATCTCAACGCGCTGCCGGGCCGGGGGACCCACGTGGTCACGGTCAACGACTATCTGGCCCGCCGCGACGCCCAGTGGATGGGCCCGATCTATCACGCCCTCGGCCTCACGGTGGGGGTGATCCAGCACGAGATGCAGTACCTCTACGATCCGGCCTACGCCTCGTCCGACATCCGGCTGGCCGCCCTGCGTCCGGTGACCCGGAAGGAAGCCTACGCGGCGGACATCACCTACGGCACCAACAACGAGTTCGGCTTCGACTACCTCCGCGACAACATGCAGTTCAGCCTCGACGACATCGTCCAGCGCGCGCACCACTACGCGATCGTGGACGAGGTGGACTCGATCCTGATCGACGAGGCGCGGACCCCGCTCATCATCTCGGGGCGCGACCGCAGCGCGGAGAACCGGGCCCCGCTCTACGAGAAGGTGAACCGGGTGATCCCCCGGCTCAAGCGGGCCGCCACCATCGTGGAGGGCAAGCTCTCCGAGATCGAGGAGTCGGCCGAGGGCGACTTCATCGTGGACGAGAAGTCGCGCACCGTCTCGCTCACCGACCAGGGGGGAGCCTACTGCGAGCGGCTGCTCGGCATCGAGAACCTCTCCGACCCGGCCAACATCGAGACCGCCCACCATATCCACCAGGCGCTGAAGGCCCACCACATCTTCCACAAGGACGTGGACTACGTGGTCAAGGACCTGGAAACGGTGGACGACCAGGGGCGGGTGGTGCTGCAGCCGCAAGTGGTGATCGTGGACGAGTTCACCGGCCGCATGATGCCGGGCCGGCGCTGGTCGGACGGGCTCCACGAGGCGGTGGAGGCCAAGGAAGGCCTCAAGATCGCGCGGGAGAACCAGACCCTCGCCACCATCACGCTGCAGAACTACTTCCGCATGTACGACAAGCTCGCGGGCATGACCGGGACCGCGGCCACCGAGGCCGAGGAGTTCGCCAAGATCTACAAGCTCGACGTGACCGTCATCCCGACCAACCGCCCGCTGGGACGGATCAACTTCCCGGACGTCGTCTACAAGACCGAGCGCGAGAAGTTCGACGCGGTGGCCGCCGAGATCGCGGAGCGCCACGCCAAGGGGCAGCCGGTGCTGGTGGGCACGGTCTCGATCGAGAAGTCGGAGCGGCTCTCCAAGCTGCTCAAGAAGCACGGGATCGCCCACCAGGTGCTCAACGCCAAGTACCATGAGCGCGAGGCCGAGATCGTGGCCCAGGCGGGGCGGGAGAAGACGGTCACCATCGCCACCAACATGGCCGGGCGCGGCACCGACATCCTGCTGGGCGGCAATCCCGACTTCCTGGAAAAGGCCCTGCTGAGCAAGAAGGGGCTCGATCCGGCCACCGCTCCCGCGGCCGCGCGCGAGGCGGCCTGGCTCGAGGCGAAGAAGGCCACCGATCCGGAGCACGAGCGGGTGGTGGGCCTCGGCGGCCTGCACATCATCGGCACCGAGCGCCACGAGTCGCGGCGGGTGGACAACCAGCTCCGCGGCCGCTCGGGCCGCCAGGGCGACCCGGGCTCGTCGCGCTTCTACCTCTCGCTCGAGGACGACCTGCTGCGCATCTTCGGCTCCGAGCGGATCCAGCGGATCATGGACCACCTGGGCATGGAGGAGGGCGAGCCGATCGAGCACAAGCTCGTCACGCGCGCCATCGGCACGGCCCAGAAGCGGGTGGAGACGCGCAACTTCGAGATCCGCAAGCACCTGCTCGAGTACGACGACGTCATGAACAAGCAGCGCGAGATCGTCTACGGGCTGCGGCGCGAGGTCCTGGCCGGGGAAAGCCAGGAGGAGACCGTGCTCGAGTGGATCAGCGAGCTGGTGAGCGTGGTGGTGGCGCGCTACGCCGGCCCGGACGCCCACCAGGAGGACTGGGACCTGGTGGGGCTCAATGAGGCCCTGCATCGCCAGTTCGACCTCCGCCTGCCCGACCTGAAGGTCGACGACCTCGCCTCCCACGAGGCCCTGGTCGAGCAGGTCACCGAGGCGGTCGAGGCCCACTATCGCGAGCGCGAGCGAGAGATGGGCGCCGAGATGTTCCACCGCCTCGAGCGCTGGATCATTCTCGGCCTCGAGTGGGAGGGTGGGGGCTTCCGCGGCATCAACCAGCTCTGGCGTGAGCACCTGCTCAACATGGACCACCTGAAGGAGGGCATCGGCCTTCGCGGCTACGGGCAGCGCGACCCGCTGACCGAGTACAAGAAGGAAGCCTTCGACATGTTCCAGGAGATGATCGGCAGCCTGAAGGAGACGGCGGTCGAGCAGCTCTTCAAGGTGCGCATGACCCAGGAGGACGCCCCGACGACCCAGGTCGCCCAACGCGCGGCGCCCGAGTGGCAGGAGTCGCGGGGCGGCGACCTCGACACCACGCCGGGGCGCCCGGTGACCGCCCGCGCCGAGCCGAGGACCGCCGACGGACAGAAGCTTGGCCGCAACGATCCGTGCCACTGCGGGTCGGGCAAGAAGTACAAGAAGTGCTGCCTGCTCAAGGGGGCCTGAGCCTCCCGAACCCTGCGCCCATATCTAGTGCCGCAGCGCGTCCCCGCCCCCCGCTGGTGGGGTTTTTTCTTGGTTGATGCCGTCACCACATGGTATTAGTGAATCACGCCTTACCGGGCGTGACGGCCATGCGACTCGAATCGATCCTGATTCACGGCTTCAAGTCGTTCGCGGAGAAGACCGACGTGAAGGTCTTCCCCGGCGTCACCTGCATCGTCGGCCCAAACGGCTGCGGCAAGTCCAACGTGGCCGACGCGATCCGCTGGGCCCTCGGCGAGCAGAGCCCCAAGACCCTCCGCGGCGCCAAGATGGAAGACATCATCTTCCACGGCTCCGCCTCGCGGAAGATGATCGGCATGGCCGAGGTCAACCTCGTCTTCAACAACGACGGAGGCCTCAACGTGCCGTGGAGCGAGGTGGCGGTGGCCCGCCGGCTCTACCGTACCGGCGAGAGCGAGTACCTGCTCAACACCAACGTGTGCCGGCTACGCGACATCCAGGACCTCTTCGCGGGCACCGGGGTGAATCCGAAGGCCTACGCCCTCATGGACCAGGAGCGGCTCAACCACGTGCTGACCGCCAAGCCGTGGGAGCGCCGCATGTTCATCGAGGAGGCCGCGGGCATCGCGCGCTACAAGCAGCAGCGCTCCGAGACCCAGGGCAAGCTCGACGCAACCCGGCTCAATCTGCAGCGGCTGCGCGACGTCATGGAGGAGGTGCGCCGCCAGCTCTCCTCGATCGAGCGCCAGGCGCGGAAGGCACAGCAGTACAAGGCGCTCCAGGCCGAGCGGCAGGGACTCGATCTGGCCCTCCTCGCGGCGGACTACGCGGCGCGGGCTGCGCAGCACGAGGCGGTCACGCGCGAGATGGAGACGCTGCGCGCGAACGAGGAGCAGCAACGGGCGCGGATCGCCACCCTGACCGGCCGCCAGGCCCTGCAGGCCGCCGCCATCCAGGACACGGAGTACCGGCTGAGCGACCTGCGCCAGTCCGTGCAGAAGATCCAGGGCGAGGCCGAGCGCCTCCTGGAGCGGCGCGAGCAGATGGGGCTGCAGATCCAGGACCTGCTCGCGGAGGAGACGCGCCTGGAGGAGGAGATCCGCGGGCTCGGCGAGCGGCGGGTTGCGCTGGCCGCCGAGCGCGATGAGAAGGAGCGGGGCCTCGAGGAGGCCCGGCGGCGGCACACCGAGCAGGAGGGTGAGGTGCAACGGGTGGAGGCGCAGATCGAGGCTTGCCGGAGCGCGCTCGGCGAGCGGCGGGAGCGCTTCGAGGCCCTCCGGCTGGAGCAGATCCGGGTCGCGGGCGCCCGCGCGGAGCTCACGCGCTCGGGCGGCGAGCTCCGCGAGCGCCGCACCCAGGTGGACCGCCGGGCGGAGCGCCTCGCGGCGGAGCTGGCCGCCGCCCGCGCGGAGGCCGACGGCCTCGCGGCTACGCGGCTCCGGCTGGAGGCGGCGGGGCAGCGAGCCGGCGCCCAGCTCTCGCTGCTGAGCACGGAGCTGCACGAGATCGAGGCAGCGCGGCGCGACCGGGAGGCTGCGCGGATAGAGGTGCAGGAGGCGGCCGCCGGCCTGCGCGTGAAGCTGGCCGCGCGCCAGTCGGCGCTGGACGCGCTGGAGCGCCTAGAGCGGGAGCGCGAGGGCTACGGCGCGGGTGTGCGGGCGATGTTCGCGCGCCCCGGCGCGGGCGACCTGGACGGCGTCGTGGGGACGGTGGCGGACCTTCTGGAAGTCCCGAACGGGCTCGAGGCGGCGGTGGAGGCGGTCCTCGGTGATCGGCTTCAGTGGGTCGTGGTGGAGCGCTTCGAGCACGCGCGGGCCGCGCTCGGCTACCTGGAGCGCGAGGGCGCGGGCGCGGCCACCCTGCTGCCGCTCGAGACGCTACCGCCCGCGGCGGCCCTCCCCGACGACTCGGGGGAAGTGAGCTGGGCGGCCCGCCTCGTCGGCGGCCCGCGCCCGGCCCTGCTCCACTACCTCCTCGGGCGGGTCGGCATCGTCTCCCATCTGGATCAGGCCGAGACGCTCTGGCGTCGGAACGGTGTGGTCGCCACCTACGTCACGCGGTCGGGCGAGGTACTGTCGCCGAGCGGTCGACTCACCGGCGGCCATCGCGACAGCGAGCGGCTGAGCAACGATCACTCGCTGCTCGGCCGCAAGCGGGCGATCCGCCAGCTCGGCGAGGAGATCCGCGGCCTCGAGCGCGACGCGGCCGCGGCCGGCGCGCAGGCGGAGGCGATCGAGGGCGAGGTCACCGCCCTGCGGACGCGTCTCGAGGGACTGCAGTCCAACTACCAGGCGCAGGAGACCGCGCGGCTCTCGGGCGAGAAGGACCTCGAATCGGTGCTGCGCGAGGCGGACCGGGTCACGCGCCACCTGGATACGTTGACCGCCGAGAGCGAGCAGCTCGCGGGCGAGCGCGAGGAAACCGCGGCCCGGCTTGCCGAGCTCGAGCTGGCGCTGGCGGCCGTCTCGGACCGGGAGGCCCGGATGGGCGGAGACCTGACCACGCTGCAGGCCCTGCTCGAGAGCGGGCAGGGCGACGAAGCCGAGCTCACCGAGCGCCTCACGGTCTGCCGCGTCGCCCTGGCCACGGTGGCGGAACGGGTGGAGGCGCTGGGCCGCGATATCGAGCGCATCATGGGCCTCGAGCAGGACTTCGGCCTCCAGCAGCGGCAGTCGGTGGGGCGCCGGGCGCAGACCACCGAGCGCCGCGGGGACCTGACCACCGAGCGCGAGCGGACGGACGCGCAGGCCCGCGATGCGGTGGCCGAGCGCGACCGGCTCGAGGCCGAGGTGGCGGTCATCGCGGAAGAGCACCAGCGCCAGATCGACGAGCGCCAGGGGCTCGAGACCCAGCTGCGCGACGTGCAGCACCAGATGACCGCGCTGGTGAGCCACCTCCACCAGCTCGATCTGACCGAGACGGAAGGCCGCGTGCGGCGCGAGGAGCTGGTGCAGGAAGCGCGGCGCCGCCACGCCATCGAGACCACCGAGGCGCTGCTGGCCGCCCACGACACCGCGCGGGATCTCGAGCAGGTCCGGCAGCGCCACGAGGAACTGACCACCAAGCTCGAGGCCATGGGCCCGGTCAACCTGGTGGCGGACGAGGAGTTCCGCGAGTTGACCGAGCGCCTGGACTTCCTGCGCACCCAGCATGACGACGTGGTCGGGTCGATCAAGGACCTCGAGAAGGCCCTCCGCGGGATGACCCGCACCGCCCAGGAGCGATTCCAGGAGGCCTTCGACGACATCAACCGGCACTTCGGCGACATTTTCTCCCGGCTCTTCGAGGGTGGGCGCGCCGAGCTGCGTATGGTGCCGCCCGAGGAAGGGGAGGAGGATCCGCTGGAGCTGGGGGTGGAGCTCATGGCCCAGCCCCGGGGCAAGCGCCTGCAGGCGGTCACGTTGATGTCGGGGGGTGAGAAGGCCCTCACCGGACTGGCCCTGCTCTTCGCGATCTTCTACCACCGCCCGAGCCCCTTCTGCGTGCTCGACGAGGTGGACGCGCCGCTCGACGACGCGAACATCCACCGGTTCCTGCGGGTGCTGCGCGAGCTCTGCACCCAGACCCAGTTCGTGGTGATCACGCACAACCGCAAGACGATGGAGGCCGCCGACGTACTCTATGGGGTGACCATGGAGGAGCCGGGCCTCTCCCGCCTCGTCTCGGTTAAGCTGACCGACGCCTAACCCGCGCTACACTGGAGGGCATGACGGAGGACCCCACGCCGGTTGAGACCCCGATGACCTCGCTCGGTGGGTACCTCCGCGCGCTCCGCGAGGCGAAGGGTGCCTCGCTGGAGGACATGGCGCGCTCCACGCGGGTGGGGATCCGCCACCTCGAAGCCCTCGAGGAAGAGCGCCTGACCGATCTGCCGTCGGCGGTTTTCGTCCGCGGCTTCGTCCGGGCCTACTGTAGCTTCCTGCGTGAGAGCCCGGAGGCGGCGCTCGGCCACTACGAGGCCCTAGCCGGCGAGCGGGCGGCCGCCCAGGCGGCCAGCGCCCCGCCGCGCCACCGCACCACGTGGGCCAACAGCTCGGTCCTGGTGGGCCTGGTCCTACTGCTGATCCTGGGAATCGCGCTGATCGTGGTCAACCTGACCGTGAAGCGAACGGGTGGAACTTCAGTTGCCGCATCGAAAATGGCATCGTTCAGCCAGGAGCCGAGCCACACGGTCGCCCCGCAGGCGGCCGCGCCGATGACGCCGGCCCTCGAGGCGTCGCAGCCGGTCCCGGCGCCCGCCCAGGTGCCCGCAGTCGCCCCGACGTCGCCCGCGCCCGCGAGCAGCCCCCCGGTCCTGTCGGCTCCGCCCCCGGCGGCTGGCACGGCCACGGGCGCCTCGGGCCCCCAGCGTCTCCTGATCAGGGCGGTCGAGCCGACGTGGATCCGTGTGCAGCCTGATGAAGGGCCCGCCACCGAGGAGCTGCTGCCGGCCGGCGCCAGCCGCGAGTGGGCGGCCGAGCGGCGCTTCCGCGTGACCATCGGCAATGCCAGCGGCGTCGAGCTCGCCCTCAACGGCAAGACGCTGCCGCCGCTCGGGCCGAAAGGCGCGGTCATCCACCGGCTCGAGCTTCCCCAGGCGCCCGCCTCCGGATCGTGAGCCTGTTCGGCTCCTTCGGGGAGCGCGTTCGGCAGGGACTGCGGCGCACCCGTGAGCTGATGGACGAGGGCCTCGGGGCCGTCCTCGCGATCGCGCGGCCGGTGGACGAGGCGATGCTGGAGGAGCTCGAGGAGACCCTGATCGCCGCGGATCTGGGGGCGGCCGCGGCGGGCGCCTTCGTGAAGCGCGTCCAGGACGAGATCCGGCGGGGTCGCGCCGTGACGACCCAGGACGTGCGCGCATCGCTGCACCGCTTCCTGGAGGACTCCCTCGCCGCCGCCGTCCCGCTTGCTCTCGACGCCCATCCGACCGTCATCCTCATGCTGGGCGTCAATGGGGCGGGCAAGACCACGAGTACCGCGAAGATGGCCGCCTCCCTCAAGGCCGACGGCCGACGCGTCCTGATGGCCGCCGCGGACACGTTTCGCGCGGCGGCCATCGAGCAGCTCCAGGAATGGGGCCGCCGGATCGACGTGGAGGTCATCCACCAGGCGCCGGGCGCCGACCCGTCCGCGGTGGTCTTCGACGCGGTGAAGGCGGCCACCTCGCGTGACGTGGACGTGCTGCTCGTGGACACGGCCGGCCGCCTGCACACCAAGTCCAACCTGATGGACGAGCTGGCCAAGCTCAAGCGCGTCCTGGGCCGCCAGCTGCCCGGGGCCCCTCACGAATCCCTCATGGTGTTGGAAGCGCCCACCGGCCAGAACGGGCTCGAGCAGGCGCGTATGTTCCACGCGGCGGTCGGGCTCACCGGTCTCGTGCTGACCAAGCTCGACGGCACCGCCAAGGGCGGCATCGCGGTCCGCATCCACCAGGAGCTCGCGATCCCGATCAAGCTGGTCGGGGTCGGCGAGCAGATCGACGACCTCCAGGCCTTCGACCCGAAGACGTTCGTGGACGCCCTCCTGGGGGAGCAACCCGAGGCGGGGTAAGCGCGGTAGAATGCCTGTCCGGGTGGCCGCCGACGCCCCGACAACGACATGACCGATCTCCAGTGGATGACGCGGGCCCTCACCCTCGCGGCGCGGGGGCGCGGCCTCACGTCACCCAACCCCATGGTGGGCGCGATCGTCGTGCGGGACGGCGTCGTGCTCGCCGAGCGTTTCCACGAACGGGCGGGGGCCGCCCACGCGGAGGCGGCCGCGCTCGCCGAGGCGGGTCAGCGGGCGCGCGGGGCCACCCTCTACGTGACGCTCGAGCCGTGCAACCACATGGGGCGCACCCCGCCCTGCACGGACGCGATCATCCGCGCCGGGGTCCGGCGCGTGGTGTCGGCCACGCGCGATCCCAATCCGCGGGTGAAGGGCGGGGGCACCGCCGCCCTCAGCGCCGCGGGCATCGAGGTCAGCACGCCCTGTCTCGAGCGGGAGGCCCGCGAACTCAACCGGGTCTTCTTCACCGCGGTGGAGCGGCAACGGCCCCACATCACGGCCAAGTGGGCCATGACCCTGGACGGCAAGATCGCGGCATTCGACCGCCGGTCACGGTGGATCACCGGCCTAGCGGCGCGACAGGAAGGGCACCGCCTACGCAGCCTGAGCGACGCCGTTGTGACGGGCATCGGCACCGTGCTCGCCGACGATCCGGCCCTCACGGTGCGCCTGCCGCGGCCGTGGCCGCGGGAGCCCTACCGCGTGGTGGTGGACGGCCGCGCCCGCCTGCCGCTCGACGCCAGGCTGCTCCAGACCGGGAGCCGCTCCCGGGTACTGGTCGCGGTGGGCGAGGCGGCGCCGCCCCAGCGGCTGGTCGCGCTCGAGGCGGCAGGAGTGACCGTGCTGCCCTGCAAGTCACGGGAGGGCCGGGTGGACGTCACCGACCTCGCGGCGCGCCTGTTCGCTGTCGACGTGACCGCGGTGCTGCTCGAAGCGGGCAGTGACCTGACCGGCGCCTTCGTCCAGGCGGGCCTCGTGGATCGCGTCTCCGCCTTCGTAGCTCCCACATTGCTCGGAGGTGCCGGCGCGCCTACCCCGGCCGGCGGCGCCGGCCTCCCGCTCCCCAGCGCGCTACGCCTGACCAACATGACCGCGCGCCCCCTGGGCACCGACTGGCTGCTCGAAGCCGACGTAGCTCATGACAACTGACCCCCACGGCCATCCGGCGCCCCGGAATGTACGCGGCCTGGGGGAGTGCGGGGGCCATTTCCGGGCCCCCGCATTGGATAGAGCCTGAAGACCTGAACGAATGACCACGCGAACGGCCGACCACACGAACAACTGACGGCAACCTCGACATGTTCACCGGCCTGGTCGAAGAGACGGGACGCGTCCTCGAGCGCGACGGCGCACGCCTCGTGGTGAGCGCGGAACGCGTGCTGGAAGACAGCGACCTGGGCGCCAGCGTGGCGATCAACGGCGCGTGCCTCACCGTCGTGGAGCGTGGCCCGGGACGCCTGCGTTTCGACATGGGCCCGGAGACCCTCGCGCGCACCGCCCTCGCCGATCTCGTGGCGGGCGACGCGGTCAACCTCGAGCGCCCCATGCGCCTGGGCGGGATGGTGGGTGGGCACCTGGTCCAGGGGCACGTGGACGGCGTGGGCATCGTGGTCGCCCTCACCCGCCGCGCAGAGACCGCCCGGCTCACGATAGAATGGCGGGACCAGGGGCTGGCCCCGCTGCTGATCCCGCAGGGATCCGTGGCGGTGGACGGGGTCAGCCTCACGGTGGCGCGGCTCAACGCGCGGGATTTCGAGATCATGATCATCCCGCACACGCTGGCCGCGACCACGCTGGGTGGCTTGAGGAAGGGGCAGCGCGTGAACCTCGAGATGGATATGATCGGCAAGTACGTGGAGCGCATCCTGCAGTTGCGGGCCGAGCCGCGGCCGGGGGCGGGGTAAGGTGAGCCGAAGGCGAGCCGAGCGAATACAGCCGGGCGAGGTGAGCCGAAGGCGAGCCGAGCGGATACGAAGGCCGAGGCGAGCGGATTCGGGAGAGGGGTCACGGTAATGGAGCCGCGGGAGTTCGTCTCGATCGAAGAGGGCATCGAGGAGATCCGGGCAGGCCGCATCCTCATCGTGGTGGACGACGAGGACCGCGAGAACGAAGGGGACCTGCTCATGGCGGCCGAGAAGGCCACCCCCGAAGCGGTCAACTTCATGGCGAAGTACGGCCGCGGGCTCATCTGCATGCCCATGCTGGGCGAGCGACTCGACGAGCTGCAGATCTCGATGATGGTCTCCGACAATACCGCGCCGCTCGGCACCGCCTTCACCGTGAGCGTGGACGCCCGTCGCGGCGTGACCACCGGCACCTCCGCCTACGACCGCGCGGTGACCATCCGGACGCTGGTGGATCCGGCCACGCGGGCGGAGGACCTCACGCGCCCCGGGCATATCTTCCCGCTCCGCGCGATGCCGGGCGGCGTGCTGCGCCGCGCCGGCCACACCGAGGCCGCGGTGGATCTGGCCCGCCTGGCCGGCTTCGCGCCGGCCGGCGTGATCTGCGAGGTGCTGGACGAGGAAGGCGGCATGGCGCGGCTGCCCGAGCTGGCGGCGCTCGGCCGCGAGTACAATCTCAAGGCCATCACGATCAAGGCCCTGATCGAGTACCGGATCCACAAGGAAAAGCTGGTGAAGCGGGCCGCGATCACCCGCATGCCCACCGAGCACGGCGACTACCAGATCATCGCCTACGAGACCACGGTGGACGACCGCCTGCCGCTGGCCCTGGTGCTGGGCGACGTCAAGACCGACGATCCGGTGCTGGTCCGCGTGCACTCCGAGTGCCTCACCGGTGACGTCTTCGGCTCACACCGCTGCGACTGCGGCTCTCAGCTCCACAAGGCACTGGCCATCATCCAGCACGCGGGGCGCGGCGTCCTCGTCTACATGCGGCAGGAGGGGCGCGGGATCGGCCTGCTCAACAAGCTCAAGGCCTACGAGCTCCAGGACCAGGGCAAGGACACGGTGGAGGCCAATCACGCGCTCGGCTTCCGGGCCGACCTGCGCCACTA
>Ga0268386_10001083_pt1 | contig 18400 bp, 14 predicted proteins | sample RVTome_15_FD_200260 | JGI IMG/M metagenome (GOLD analysis project Ga0268386, IMG submission 200260) | Soil microbial communities from uranium-contaminated site in the Upper Colorado River Basin, Wyoming, United States - RVT150D86... ...
TCCGGATCGAGCCGTCGGGCTGCTGCTCGAACCAGTGGTTCGCCATGATGCCGGTGACCCGGGGGGGAGCCCCCGTGGAGAGGGCGGCGTGGCCGGGACCGGTCTCGGTGTTGAGGTGGCGGTAGCCGCAGGCGGCCTCGACCTGCGACTCCTCGAGGAGGCGCTTCAGCCCGGCCGCGTACCACGGACGGTAGTGGTCGAGCCAGCGCCAGGCGAGGCCGTCCACCGAGACGACCACCGCGAGGGACGGCCCGGGGGACGCGGCCGCCGCGGACCGGGCGGCCGGGGGGAGACCGGCTCCGAGGACGGCCAGGGTGACGAGGCGCGCGAGGAGGCGCGGCCAGGACCTTCGGAAAGGACTCATCCGACCTCCGGGAAGCGGGAGATGATGCTCGGACGGTGTGACGGCCGGGTGACAGGGTATCCCGAACCGGCGGCCCGCTCGAAGCCGCGGCCGCCGGGGGCTCGGAACGCCTCCGGCCTCCTGCGCTATGCTCCCCGGGTGTCCGTCTCCGCCTTCGACTCCTTCTACCTGAAGGACCGCTTCGGGTCTCCCGCGATGCGGGCGATCTGGGACGACCGGGCCACGATCCAGCGCTGGCTCGACGTGGAGGCCGCCCTCGCGGTGGTGGAGGCGGAGGTGGGCCTCATCCCCAGGACGGCGGCCCGCGAGATCGCCCGCAAGGCCCGGGTGGAGCGGCTGGACCTCCGGGCCATGAAGCGGGATTTCGACACGACGTGGAACCCGATCATGCCCCTCGTGGACGCCCTCCGGCGCACCCTCAGCCCGCCGGCCGCGCGCTTCGTCCACTGGGGCGCCACCAGCAAGAACGTCATCGACACCGGGACCGCCCTCCAGGTCCGGGACACCTACGCGGTGGTGCTCGCCGAGCTGGACGTGCTCGCGGACGTCCTCTCGGGCCTCGCCCGCCGCCATCGCGACACCTTGATGGCGGGACGGACCCACGGGCAGCACGCCCTGCCCGTCACCTTCGGCTACCGGTGCGCGGTGTGGCTCGACGAGCTGATGCGCCAGCGCGAGCGGCTCCTCCTCACCCGCCCCCGGGTCCTCGTCGGCGAGTTCGGGGGGGCGGTGGGGACCCTGGCCTCCCTCGGCCGCCCCGGCCTCCGGGTCCAGGCCGGCCTCGTGAAGCGCCTCGGCCTCCAGGCCCCCCGGGTCCCCACCAAGACCGCGGGGGACCGCTTCGCCGAGTTCTTCCTCGCCCTCGCGATGGTCTCGGCCACCCTCGGCAAGATCGCGGCGAACATCTACAACCTCCAGCAGACCGAGGTCGACGAGGTGGCCGAGTTCTCCGAGGGCAAGGTCGGGAGCACGGCGATGCCCCACAAGCAGAACCCGGTGGCCTCCGGCTCGGTGGTGCTCCTCGGCCGGCTCCTGCGGGCCCGGGTGGGGCCGGTGCTGGAGTACGTCCACTGCGAGGGGGAGGACGACCACCGCCAGGGGGAGACCGCCTGGTCCTTCGCCTCCGAGGTCTGCCTGCTCCTGGGGGCCCAGCTCGAGCTGCTCAAGCGCGTGCTGCGCACCCTGGTGGTCAAGGCCGACAACATGCGCCGGAACCTCGACCGCAGCGGCGGGGCGGTGGTCTCGGAGACGGTGATGATGGCCCTCGCCCCGCGGCTCGGCCGCGACCGGGCCCACGCCCTGGTGCTCGGCCTGGCCCGGGAGGCCCTCCGCAGCCAGCGGCCGTTCCGCGAGGTGGTGGCGGCGGACGCCGAGGTGCTTAAGCTCCTCTCGCCGCGCCGTCTCGCCCGGGCGCTCGACTACCGGTCCTCCCTCGGGCTCGCCGGCCACTTCGTCGACGAGGTGCTCGCCGCCCACGAGACGTCCCGCCGCCCGGTTCGCCCGCGCCGCCGGCGGCCGCGGGCCGCCGCCCCGGGAAAGCGGCGGGGGAAGGCCCGCGGCCGCTCCCGCTAGCCCGGGGCGGGTGCGCGGGGGGAACGTGCTAGAGTCCGGGGCGACGGGGCACGGGTGACACGGTTCCTGGTGGTGGGCATCGGGGGGTTCCTGGGAGCGGTGGCCCGCTACGCGGTGGGGCTGCTCGTGGCCCGGCTGTGGACGGCCGAGCTCCCCCTGGCCACCTTCCTGGTCAACGTCTCCGGCTCGTTCCTCCTGGGACTCTTCGCCGCGCTGACCACGGAGCGGCTTCCCCTCGACCCCGCCTGGCGGCTCCTGGTCGCCACCGGTTTCCTCGGGGCCTACACCACGTTCTCGACGTTCGAGTACGAGACCCACCGGCTGGCCGAGACCGGGGCCGCCGCCTGGGCGGCCGCCAACGTCGTCGCCTCGGTGGGGGCCGGCTTCCTGGCGATCCGGCTGGGAGCGGCGCTCGCCCGGTGAGCGGAGAAAGGGGACGGCCGTGCTGAAGCCGGGGCCGGCCCGGAGGCTGGTCGTCACCGTGAACGAGAGCGACCGCCGGCACGGCCGCCCCGTCTACAACGTCCTCCTCGAGCTCTTCCGCCACCGGGGCCTCGCCGGGGCCACCGTCTCCCGGGGGATCGCCGGCTTCACCGGGCAGGAGGCGATCCGGACGGTCGACCTGCTCGACCTGTCCTCGTCCCTCCCGGTCCGGATCGAGGTGGTGGACACCGAGGAGGCGGTCGAGCGGGTCCTCCCCGACGTCTACGACATCGTGGACCGCGGCATCGTCGAGGTCCAGGAGACCCGGATCGTCAAGTTCGCGCCCGGGGAGGCGGCGGGGGCTCCGGAGTCCCGCCGGGAGGAGCTGATGCGGCTCGTGGGCAAGGCGAAGATGCTGAGGATCCACATCGGGGCCGACGACCGGTGGGAGGGAGAGCCCCTCCACGAGGCGATCGTGAAGCGGGCCCGCCAGCTCGACATCGCGGGGGCCACCGTCTACCGCGGCGAGATCGGCTACGGGGCCCAGAAGCGCCTCCACCGCCACCGGCCCTTCGCGCTCTCCAAGGACGACCCGATGACGGTCTCGGTGATCGACACCGAGGAGAAGGTGGACCGCCTCCTCGCCGCGGTCGACGGGATGGTGACCGGGGGGTGCCTGATCGCCATCTCGGACGTGACCGTGGTCAAGTACGTCCCCCACGAAGAGGGGGCCCCCGGTCAGGAGGGCGAGGGGGAGCGCTCGACGTCGTAGGCGGGGGCCACGCAGACGCGGTTGCGGCCGGAGCGCTTGGCCTCGTAGAGGACCTTGTCGGCGCTGCCGACGAGGGACTCCGCGGTCGCCTGGTCCCCGGGGAGGGCGGTCGCCACTCCCACGCTGATCGTCACCACGCTCTTGGTGGACGCGGCGTGGGGGATCGCCAGGTCCTCGATGCACGCCCGCAGGCTCTCCGCCACCGCGGCCGCGCCCGTGGGGTCGGTTCCGGGAAGGATGACCGCGAACTCCTCCCCCCCGTAGCGCGCGCAGAGGTCCCCGGGCCGATGGAGGGTGCGGCGCAGGGTCTGGGCCACCGTCCGGAGGCAATCGTCGCCCGGCTGGTGGCCGTACGTGTCGTTGAAGCCCTTGAAGTGGTCGATGTCGATCATGACGAGGGAGACCGGCACCCCCTCGCGCCGCACCCGGCGCCACTCCAGGTCGAGGGACGCGTCGAAGCTCCGGCGGTTGGCGATCCCGGTGACCGCGTCCAGGTAGGAGAAGCGGGCCAGCATCTGGTTGGCCTGCTCCAGCTCCCGGGTCCGCTCGGAGACGAGCTGCTGGAGCTTCTGCTCCCGGGCCTTGATCTGGCCCTCCCGGAACCCGTAGACGGCGCCGCCCAGGACGAAGACCCCGAAGACGCACAGGACGTAGAACCAGAGGGCCTGGTAGAAGTGGGGCCGCAGCTCGAAGGAGAAGGCCGCGCCCTCCTCGTTCCAGACGCCGTCGTTGTTCGCGGCCGCCACCTGGAAGCGGTAGAGCCCGGGGGGGATGTTGGTGTAGAAGGCGACGCGCCGGGTGCCCGGGTCCACCCAGCCCGGGTCCCAGCCGTCCAGGCGGTACTTGAACTGGACCTTCTCGGGCTCGACGAAGCTGAGGCCGGCGTACTCGATCTCGATCTCGCCCCGCCCGGGGGGCACGACCGCCCCCGCCCGCGGATCGTAGAGCCGCCGGTCGATCGACACCTGCTGGATCGCGACCGGAGGCGGGATCTCGTTCCTCGTCATCCGGGCCGGGTCGACCCGGACGGCTCCCCGGGGGGTGGGGAACCAGAGCGACCCGTCCCTCGCCTTCCACCCCGCGGGCTGGGATCCGCCGTTGCACTCGCTGATGCGCATCCCGTCGGAGGTCCCGTAGGACACCGAGGTCACCGAGGGAGCGCGGCCGTCCAGGAAGTCCAGGACCTGCTTCTTCTCGACCCGGAAGATCCCCTTGACGCCGCTCATCCAGAGCCGGTCCTGACCGTCCTCCAGCACCTGGAAGATCCCGTCCTCGAAGAGGCCGTCCCGCTGGGTGGCGGAGGCGATCCTGCCCTCCCGCAGGCAGCTCAGGCCCCCCGCGGTGGCGATCCAGAGGTTCCCCGAGGAATCCTCGTAGATGCTGAAGACCGTGTTGTGGGCCAGTCCCTGGTCGGTGGTGTAGGCCCGGAAGCGGCCGTCCTCGAGGACGTTCAGCCCTCCCCCGTCGGTGCCCACCCACAGCCGTCCCGCGGCGTCGAAGGTCAGGGCGAGGACGATCTCGTTGGACAGCCCCTCCCGGCGTCCGAAGACGGTGAACCGGCCGTCGCGCAGGCGCGCGAGGCCGCCCCCGAAGGTGCCGATCCAGAGGTCGTGGCCGTCGTCCTCGGCGAGGGCGACCACGCGGTCGCTGGGAAGGCCGTCCGCGACCCGGTAGCCGGTGAGGCCCCCCCCCCGGAGACGATGGAGTCCCCCCCCGTCGGTCCCGATCCACAGCGCGCCCGCCGCGTCCTCCAGCAACGACGCGACCACGTTGCTCCCGAGCCCGTCCCGGGTCGTGTAGGCCCGGAAGGCTCCGTCGCGGTAGCGGTGGAGACCGCCCCCGAGGCTCCCCATCCAGAGGCTGCCCTCGCGGTCCTCGAGGATCGGCAGCACGAGCTCGTGGCCGAGCCCTTCCGGCCTGCCGTAGGTCGCGAACCTCACGTCCCGCAGCCGGTTGAGGCCGGCCCCGTCGCTGGCGATCCACAGGCTCCCCTCGCGGTCCTCGCTCAGGGACAGGACGATGTCGAGGGGCGTCCCGTCGCGGGGCCGGAAGGCTTCCCAGCGGCCGTCGGCTCCGAGCCGGGCGAGGCCCCGGCCCCGGGTGCCGACCCAGAGGTTGCCGTGCCGGTCCTCCTGGATCGCGACCACCGGCTCCCACGCTCCCGACGCGGCGGGGATGCGGGTGACGCGCCCGCCCTGGTAGCGGTCGAGCCCGCTGAGGGTCCCGATCCAGAGCGAGCCGTCCCGATCGGTGTGCAGCGCCCGGACCTCGTCGCTGGTGAGTCCCTGCGCCCGCGTGACCGCCTCCACGGTCTCCCCCACCCGGAGGAGGCCCTCGCCGTCCGTGCCGAGCCAGACCGCGCCCTCCGCCTCGGCGATGGCCATGATCACGTGGGGAGCCTCGAGGCCGGGGGGGGCCGCGAAACGGTCCCCTTCGCGGCGAACGACCCCCGCCTCGGTCCCCGCCCAGAGCCTCCCCGCGGCGTCCTCGTAGATCGCGTAGACGACCTCGTGGGGAAGCCCTGATTCGGTCCCGAAGCGGGTGAAGGTGCCGGCCTGGTAGCGCACCAGGCCGGCCCCGCGCGTGCCCATCCAGAGCGCGCCCGTCCGGTCCTCGAAGAGCACGAGGATGTCGGGCTCCCGGATGACGGGGGTGTTCCTCGAGTCGTAGAGGGTGAACCGGGCGCCGTCGAAGCGGACGAGGCCCAGCTGGGTGCCGAGCCACAGGAGGCCGTCCCGCGTCTGGAGGACGGCCCCGACCCGGCTCATGGGAAGGCCCTGCTCGGCCGCCCAGACGCGGTGGCCGTACTGGCTCGGGGAGACACGGGGGTCGAGGGCGAAGGCGGGGCCGGCCCACACCAGGAGGAGGAGGCAGCGGCAGACGGGCGTAAGGCGCGCGCCCAACATGCTCGGGTCACCGCGGATCATAGCATCCGTCGCCGCGCCCGGAGCCGCCGACCACCCCGGATAGCGAAAGGGGGGCGGCTCGCACCGCCCCCCTCACGATTCGAGGACCGTGGTCTAGCGGATGATGTTCCGGGCGCTGCCGTCGTCGCCGACCACCTCGCCGCCCCCGGTGGCCACGAGGCCCACGTCGGTGACCTGCCAGTTGATCGCGGACGACGACGAGCCGGAGAGGAGGATCTTCAACGAGGTGGCCCCCGCGCGGGTGACGCTCACCCCCTCGGCCTCCTGCTCGAGGAGGAAGACCTCGAACTGTCCGACCAGGGTCTCCGCGGTGTCGCCCATCTGGATCGGCCGGGTGAAGGTCAGGGTGTTGGTGACCGCGATCGTGATGAAGGAGGGGTTGCCCTCCATGTCGAAGCCGAAGGCGAACGCGAAGGGATCGATGTCGAGGCTGAACTCCACGACCTGGTCCGTCGCCTGGAGCTGGGAGCCGCCCCCCGTGGTGTCGGCGAGGTTGGCGATCGCGTCGACGCCCAGCCACTCCTCGCCCACGAGGTGCTCGAAGGTCATCGAGGTCCCGCTCACGAAGACGGCTCGCCAGGTGCCCGGCTCGTCCGCGGCCGCGACCGCGTCGTAGATGAGGACGGCCTTCTCCTGGGCGGTCATCGCTCCGGGGACGTAGGCGACCACCTGCGCGGACCGCTGCTCCGCCGGGCTCTCCTCGGGAGCGGGGGTCTCCTCCGGGAAGGAACCCTCCTCGGGGGTCGTACCGGTGTCGGTGTCCGGAGTGGGCTCGAGGCTCGGGTCAGCCGGGAGCTCGACGGAGAGGGTGAAGCTGACCTCCCCCTCGCTCGAGGCCGCGCCGACCTTCACCCTGAGCGGCTCGGCCTGGGCAGCCACGGCCCAGGCTGCCAGGACCATCAGGATTCCGACTGTCTTACGCATTTTGAGTTCTCCCTCCGACTCTCCGCCTTTGGGCGGCGTCAGCACCTACGACTTAGCACGAAGCGCGCCAGCGCCAAGCCACTGGACCCGGGTCAACCGGACGCGCTCGGTGGCCGATTCCGTGACGCGCTGGCCTCTTTCCGGACAGCTCATCGGTCCTCCTGCGCTAGCACCCAGACCGTCTCGCGGGGCTCGCCCCGTGAGGAGAGTGTGCGGCCGGACCCTGCCTCCCGGCTGTGCCGGCGATCACCTCGCCGCGGCTTGCTTCGCGGCGAGAAGTGGATATGTGATGAAGACTGTATAGAAGATATTCGGAGAGTGAATCCCCTGACACTGCCCGCAGGCGCTCACGACGCCCCGCCGGAGGAGGAGCCGCGCGGCATGAAGGGGTCGTCGACCGCGCATCCATAGACTATTGTATTATGCAATGATCATGGACCCGGCTCCCAGCGACCAGGCGAGGCGGCTCCGGGCGGTGATCCGGGAAGGAGCGACGATGGACACGAAGGATGCGCCGGCTGAGGAGCTGGTGGAGCGGGTGCGTGAGCGCTACGGGATGATCGCGGAGGGGGCGGAGACCGGGTGCTGTGGGCCCCGGGCGGCGACCGCGTGCTGCGGCGGGGACGGCGCCGTCTCCCTCAGGATCGGCTACCGGACGAAGGACCTGGCGGCCGTCCCCGACGGCGCCAACCTGGGCCTCGGCTGCGGGGCTCCCCTGGACTTCCTGGACCTTCAGCCCGGGGAGACGGTGCTCGACCTGGGCTCGGGGCCGGGGCTCGACGCCTTCCTGGCCGCCGAGCGCGTCGGCCCGGGGGGCCGGGTGATCGGCGTGGACATGACCCCGGAGATGCTCGAGCGCGCGCGCGGGAACGCCGCGAAGGGGGGCTACGGCAACGTGGAGTTCCGGGAGGGCCGCCTCGAGTCGCTGCCCCTGGGCGACGCGGTGGTGGACGCCGTCACCAGCAACTGCGTGATCAACCTCGTCCCCGACAAGGCGGCGGTCTTCCGCCAGGTGGCCCGGGTCCTCAAGCCCGGGGGGCGCCTCGTGGTCTCCGATATCGTCCTCGACGGACGGCTGCCCGAGGTCCTCGGCCGGGACGTCCTCGCCTACGTGGGCTGCGTCTCGGGCGCGGTGCTCCGCGAGGAGTACTTCGGCATGCTCGGGGCGGCCGGCCTGGGCCCGGTCGAGGTGCTGGACGACGTGGACTACCTGGCCGCGGTCGGCGACGGGCCGCCGGCGGAGGTCCAGGCCATCCTCGAACGGACCGGCGTCCGCCTCGAAGAGCTCGCGGGGAAGGTCCGCTCGATCACCTACCGGGCGAGGAAGCCCTCCCGAGCCTGAGGAGGCGCCGGGCCGCCGCCGGGCGCGCAGGCGGGCGGAGCCGTGGAGGCGGCGGTCCCTCCTTCCATGAGGCGGACGGCTCAGCGCCGCGCGGGGCGCGGAGCGCGCGGCTCATTGCCCGCCCGCTCCCGATGGCCCACTCTCGGGCGTGGGAGGTGGGCCGTGGACGAGCGCAGCGTCGGTTTCGTGGGGGGCGGCCGGGTCACCGGCTTCCTGCTGGAGGCCCTCCGGGAGCAGGGGTTCCCGCTGTCCCGGGTGGTGGTGAGCGACACGAGCCCGGCGGTCCGGTCCGCCCTCGAGGCCCGGCTCCCCGGGCTGCGGGTCACCGCCGACAACCGCGAAGCGGCGGTGCGGGAGCGGGTGTTCCTCGCCCTCCACCCGCCGGCGCTCTGCCCCCTGCTCCCCGAGCTGGCGGGGACCATCCGCCCCGACGCGGTGGTGGTCTCCCTCGCCCCCGTCCTCCGGTTCGAGCGGCTCCAGGCGGGGCTCGGCGGCTTCGGGCGGCTCGCCCGGCTGATCCCCAACGCGCCCTCCCTCGTCCATCGCGGGTACAACCCGGTCGCGTTCGCCCCGGGCCTTCCTCCCGCGGAACGGCAGGAGCTGCTGGCCCTGCTGGACCTCCTCGGGCGCCACCCCGAGGTGGACGAGGAGCGGCTCGAGGCCTACGCGGTGCTGGCCGCGATGGGCCCGACCTGCTTCTGGTTCCAGTGGGAGGCCCTGCGCGAGCTGGGCGCCTCCTTCGGCCTGGGGCGCCGCGAGACCGACGAGGCGCTGCTCGCGACGGTCGAGGGAGCGGCGCGCCTCCTCTTCGAGGGAGGGCGCTCCTACGCCGAGGTGGCGGACATGGTGCCGGTCAAGCCCCTGGCCGACCTCGAGCCCGCCTGGCGTGGCGCCTACGCGGAGAAGCTCGGGGGCCTGTACGGCAAGCTGACCAGGCGTTGAGCCCGGCGCGCCCGCCTCGGTCGCCCGGCGAAGCCGCCGCGGGGGTGGTCCGTCCGATCTCCTCGAGCCGCTCCTTGAGGCCGGTCAGGCCGGGCTCGAGGTGCCGGCGTCCTTGACGAAGCGGTAGCCCAGCCCGACCACGGTCTCGATGTGGTCGCGGGCGGGGCCCAGCTTCAGGCGCAGGCGGCGGATGTGGGCGTCGATGCTGCGGGTCTCCACGTCGCTCTCGTAGCCCCAGACCCGCTCGAGCAGGCGGTCGCGGGTGAGCACCCGGCCCGCCCGCTCCACCATGTAGCGGAACAGCTCGAACTCCTTGTGGGTGAGCCGGATCTCCTGGCCGCGGTAGCGCACGACGTAGGAGTCGAACTCCACCTCGAAGTTCTCGTCGTGGTAGCCCTGGGGCGCCTCCCCCGCGGGACCCGTCCGCCGGAGGGCGACCCGGCACCGGGCGGCCAGCTCCTTCAGGCTGAAGGGCTTCACCATGTAGTCGTCCGCCCCCATCTCCAGGCCGAGCACCCGGTCCACCTCGTCCGCCCGGGCCGACACGATGATGATCGGCACGTGGGCGGTCGTCTGCTGCCGGCGGATCATGCGGCACACCTCGAGGCCGTCCATGCCCGGCAGGTTGAGGTCGAGGAGCACGAGGTCGACGCCCCGGCGCACCGCCTCGAGCCCCTCCTCGCCGGTGCGGGCCACCTTGACCTGGAGGCCGACCTTCTCGAGCTGGTAGCCGATCGCCTCGGCGATGTCGTTGTCGTCCTCGATGAGGAGCACCCGCCGCCGGCTGTCCCCGAGGGGAGCCGGGGGGGGGACCGTCCGAGCCGCCCGATCGGCCTTCATTTCGCCTCCGCTTCCTGGTGGTGGTGCCTCACGTCCTTCGCCTCCACGAGGAAGATCACGTCCTCCGCGATGTTGGTGGCGTGGTCGGCGATCCGCTCGATGTTGCGGCTGATCAGGATGAGGGCGAGCGCGCGCTGGATCGTCCCCGGGTCCGCCATCATGTAGGTGAGCAGCTCGCGGAAGACCTGGTCCTTCAGGTTGTCCACCTCGTCGTCGCGCTTCAGCACGTCCCGGGCGAGGTCGGCGTCCTTGCGGACGAACGAGTCGAGGGCGTCCCGGGTCATCTGCTGGGCCAGCTCGGCCATCCGCGGGATGTCGATGAGCGGCTTGAGGGGCGGCTGGGGGAGCAGCTTGAGGACGTTCTCCGCCACGTTGACCGCCTGGTCGCCGATCCGCTCGAGGTCGGCGTTGATCTTCATCGCCGCGGTGATGAGGCGGAGGTCCCCCGCGAGGGGGGTCTGGGTGGCGAGCAGCTTGAGGCAGCGGTCGTCGACGTCGATCTGGAGGTCGTTGACCTCCTTGTCGGAGACGATCACCCGCTCCGCCTCTTCCTGCCGGCGGTCGATGAGGGCCCGCACCGCCTGGTGGACCCGCTCCTCGACGAGCGCTCCCATGGTCAGCAGGCGGTTCTTGAGCGCCTGCAGCTCTTCTTCGAAATGGTGTCTTTCCATTCCCTTCGAATCGCCGGGGGCGCGGGGGCCCCCGGCCTCCTCCGCGGCGAAGCTCTCCCTAACCGAACCGGCCCGTGATGTAGTCCTCGGTCAGCTTGTCCTTGGGCTTCGTGAATATGTCCGGCGTGTTCCCGTACTCCACCAGCCGTCCCAGCCAGAAGAACGCCGTGCGGTCCGACACCCGGGCCGCCTGCTGCAGGTTGTGGGTCACGATGACGATCGTGTACTGCTCCTTGAGCTGGTAGATCAGCTCCTCGATCTTGAGGGTCGCGATCGGGTCGAGGGCGGAGCAGGGCTCGTCCATGAGCAGGACCTCGGGCTCCACCGCGATCGCCCGGGCGATGCACAGCCGCTGCATCTGCCCCCCGGAGAGGCCGAGGCCGCTCTCGCCGAGCCGCTCCTTCACCTCGTCCCACAGGGCCGCCCCCCGCAGGCTCCGCTCGCAGGCTTCGTCGAGGGTGGCCTTGTCGTTGATCCCGGCGATCCGCAGGCCGTACACCACGTTCTCGTAGATCGACTTCGGGAAGGGGTTGGACTTCTGGAAGACCATCCCCACCCGCCGCCGGACCTCGATCACGTCGGTGCTCCGGGCGTTGATGTCGAGCCCCTTCACCCGGAGGGTCCCCCAGACCTTCACGTCGTCGATCAGGTCGTTCATCCGGTTGATGCAGCGGATGAGCGTGGACTTCCCGCAGCCGGAGGGGCCGATGAGGGCGGTGACCCGGCGGTCCTCGATGGCCATGGAGATGTCGTGGAGGACGTGGTTCTCCCCGTAGGCGAGGTTCAGCTTCTCGATCACGATGTCGGGCTCGCGGACCTCGGCGGCGGAGGCGTCCTGGGCCTTGACCTCGGTCCGGATGCGGAGCCCGGTGTCGGGCGCCGCGGTCTTGAGATCCTGGGACATGGCGTTTCTCGCTTCGGTCAGAAGGCACCCGTCTTGTACTTCTCGCGGAGCTTGTTGCGCACGACGATCGCGGTCAGGTTGAGGAGGATCACGATCACGAGGAGGAAGATCGTGGTCGTGTAGACCATGGGCTTGGCCGCCTCGACGTTGGGGCTCTGGAAGCCCACGTCGTAGATGTGGAAGCCGAGGTGCATGAACTTCCGGTCCAGGTGGAAGAAGGGGAAGTAGCCGTCGAGGGGGAGCTCGGGGGCGAGCTTCACCACCCCGGTGAGCATCAGGGGGGCCACCTCGCCCGCCCCCCGGGCCATGGCGAGGATGAGGCCGGTCAGGATCCCCGGGGCGGCCGCGGGGAGCACCACCCGGAGGATCGTCTGGAACTTGGTCGCCCCCATGGCCAGCGAGGCCTCGCGCATGCTGCGGGGCACCGCGGCCAGCGCCTCCTCGGAGGCCACGATCACCACGGGGACGGTGAGGAGGGCGAGGGTGAGCGAGGCCCAGAGGATCCCCCCGGTCCCGAAGGTGGGGGTGGGGAGGGACTCCGGAAAGAAGACCCGGTCGATGCCTCCCCCCACGAAGTAGACGAAGAAGCCCAGGCCGAACACGCCGAAGACGATCGAGGGGACGCCCGCGAGGTTGTTCACCGCGATGCGCACGGTGCGCACGAGGGTCCCCTGGCGCGCGTACTCCCGGAGGTAGAGGGCGGCGAGCACCCCGAGGGGGACGACGATCATGCTCATGATCAGCACCATGAGCACGGTGCCGAAGATCGCCGGGAAGATCCCCCCCTCGGTGTTCGACTCCCGGGGGTCGCCGCTGAAGAACTCCCAGAGGCGGCCCGCGTAGACCCCGAGCCGGCCCGGCCAGGAGAGCCGGTTGGCCGGGTAGGCCCGGTAGATGTCGAGGGAGCGCAGCTCCTTCTCCGCGCCCCCCGCGGTCCGGAACGTCACGTAGGTGGTGCCGGCCCGCTCCATGAGCCGCGAGAGCTCCTCGGTCTTCTCCTGGAAGAGGGCCTGCTGCCCGGCGGCCTGGCGCTCCAGCTCCGCCCGCTCCTCGCTCAGGTCCCGCCCGGGCTCCTGCCGGGCGAGGAAGTCGAGCCGGCGGGCCTCCAGGCGGGCCTGCTCGATGCGATGGTTGATCTCCCCGATCTCGTCCTTCTCGATCTCCTCCACCGCCGCCCGGTCCCGGCGGGCCCGGGCGACGAGCTCGGGGAGGAGGCGCTCCGCGGCCGCGGTGTCCCCCGCCCGGACGGTCTCGCCCTCCTTCACGAGCACGGGGACGCCCAGGAGGGGGCCGTACTCCCGCCGCTCGACGAAGTAGGCGTGCTCGGGACGCTCCCGGCCCGCGACGTCGTCCTCGTCGATCCAGCGGAAGTCGTACCCGAGGAGGTCGCGGTTCCCGACCCGGAGCTGGATGCGGCGCCTCTCGAGGTGCCCGGGCTGGCCGGGGTCGGGGATCGCCTCCCGGCTCGCGACCTCGCCGAGGAAGACGCCGCCGTCCTTGAGGGTCACCTGCACGAGGGGCTGGGGCCAGAAGAAGCTCAGGCCGTTCACGAGGATCACGAGGATCAGCCCGGCGATCATCAGGATGCACACCCCGAGGGCGCTCCCCGTGAACCAGATCATCGGGTCGCCGCGGCGGAGGGACGTCAGGAGCCGGCTCATCAGATCGCCCGGTAGCGCTCGCGGAGGCGCTGGCGGACCACCTCGGCGACGGTGTTGACGAGGAAGGTCATGACGAAGAGGACGAGGGCGGCGAGGAAGAGCGTGCGATAGAGCGTCCCCCCGTGGGGGGCCTCGGGGATCTCCACCGCGATGTTGGCGGAGAGGGTCCGCATCCCGTTGAAGATGGACCAGTCGAGGACCGGGGTGTTGCCGGTGGCCATGAGCACGATCATGGTCTCCCCCACCGCGCGGCCGAAGCCGATCATCACCGCCGAGAAGATCCCCGGGCTCGCGGTGGGGAGGACGACCCGGGTCGCGGTCTGCCACCGGCTCGCCCCGAGGGCGAGGGAGGCCGCGGCCAGGTGCTGGGGGACGCTCGAGAAGGCGTCCTCGGCGATCGTGAAGATGATCGGGATGACCGCGAAGCCCATGGCGAGGCCCACGACCACGCAGTTTCGCTGGTCGTAGACGACACCCATCGCGGTCGAGAGCCAGAGCCGGAAGTCGCCCCCGAAGAGGAGGGCCTCCACCGGGGGGCCGATCCAGATGGCCACCCAGCCCCCGAGGAGCACGAGGGGGACGATGACCGCGATCTCCATCCCCGGGCGCAGGCGGTCCCGGAAGGCCCGGGGGAGGCGGTCCCACAGGAAGATGCCGAGGGTGCCGAAGAGGGGGAGGAGGAGGATCATCAAGAGGACGGGGACGATCTCCCGCTCCACCCGCGAGGCGAGCCAGAGGCCGGCGATGAAGCCCACGACCACGCTGGGGAGGGCGGCCATGATCTCGACCGTGGGCTTGACCTTGGCCTTGATCGTCGGGTGCATGAACTGCGACGTATAGAGCGCCCCCATGACCGCGAGGGGGATCGCGAACAGGAGGGCGTAGAAGGTCCCCTTGATCGTCCCGAACACGAGGGGCACCAGGCTGAACTTCGTCTCGAAGTCGTCGGTGCCCCCGGTGGACTGCCAGGTGTACTCCGGCCGGCTGTAGCCCTCGTACCAGACCTTCCCGAAGAGCGCGTTCCAGGTGATCTCGGGGTGCGGGCTCGAGATCTCGTAGCGGGCCAGGCGGCCGTCCGCCTGCTTGGCCACGATGCCGTCCATCTTCGGAGTGAGGAGGACGGTGTCCACGCGGGACCCGGTGGCGGGGAAGGTGATCACCGAGCGCTCGGAGGTCATGTGGCGGAGGACGAGGGAGCCGTCCTCCCCGGCGGTGACGAAGCTCTTGTCGCGGGTGGAGGGGCCGATGGCACGGATGGCCACCCCCTGGCCGGGGTAGGTGTGGGCCCGGACGAACTGGGGGTCGGGGTCGTCTTCCTCGAGGCGCACCCGGAACCACGCGGCGAGGCTCCCCTCCTCGTCGCCCACGATCAAGGTGACGTTCCCGAGCACGAACTCGAGGGCGGTGACCCGCTCGGCCGAGACGTGGACGACCTGGGTGAGCCGCACCTCGGGCGTGAGCTCCCAGTGGTACAGGTTCCCTCGCTCGGTGGCGGCGACGATCGTGTCGCTCCGGCCGAGGCGGACCCGGGTGACCCGGTCCCCCTCCTTCGTCTCGAGGGCCGCGCGGTGCTCGGTGCCCCCGTCGTCGGTGCGCCAGACGAGCACCTCGTGCCCGGTCTCCGGGACCGCGGCCACGGTCTTGCGGCCCTCGGTCTCCTCGTAGGCGACCTCGGCGAGAGGGCGCCCGTGGGGATCGATCGTCACCACTCCCCGGTCGCGCACCCCGATCTCCAGGTCCACGAGCTTCTGCTCCTCGTACCGGGGCAGGAACCGGACCTGCTGCAGCGACACCCGGCCGTCGGCGGTGCCCATCGCGACGAAGTCCCCGAGGAGGCTGCGGGACGCGCAGGTGACCGCCGCCGTCCCCAGGGAGGTGGGCGGGAACTGCCGGACGGACGAGCCTTCGCCGGCCCTGAAGAACGCCGTCCGGCCGTCGGCGAGCACCTCGTAGATGTACATCTGGTACTCGTCGATGCCGATCACGAGGGGCGGGGCGCCGTCCGCGGGCGCCCGGACGATCCCCGGAGCCACGACGGCCGGTCCCCGCGGCGGCCCCGGCTCGGAGGGCTGCTCCGCGGGCGGGACGTCCGCGAGGGTGATCACTCCCCGGGCCTCCCCCTGGGCGGGCCGGAAGAGCGGCAGGGTCTCGCCGAGGATGAAGACGAAGATGAACGACACCGCGACGATGACGAAGACCCCGCCGAGGGTGATGAAGCCCACCGCCAAGCGATCCACGAGCTTGACGCGCCGGATGCGCGCGGCCTGGTCGGCCATGCGCTCGCGGATGCTGGCCGCCCGGGCGGCGGTGGGAGCGGCGGCTGCCATCGGTCTCTCCGTCTCTTCGCGGCGTCGATCCAGTCGGAGGTGGGGGCCCCCGGGGCACGTCCGCCCCGGGCCGCGCTCCACCCCTACTCGAGCTTGGCCAGCTCCTGCTTGGCGATCTCCGCCGGGAGCGGCAGGTAGCCGTCCTTCAGGACGACCTCCTGGCCCTCCCTGGAGAACATGAGCTTGCAGAACTCCTTGACCACGGGGTCGAGGGGCTTGCCGGGGCCCTTGTTGATGTAGATGTAGAGGAAGCGGTTGAGCGGGTACTTGCCGCTCCTGACGTCCTCGTAGGAGCCTCCGGAGTAGGCGCCGCCCTCGCGGTCCGCGAGGGCCACCACCTTGACCCCGGAGGTCCGGTAGCCGATCCCCGAGTACCCGATCCCGAAGCGGTCCTCGGTGACCCCCTGCACGACCGAGGCGGAGCCCGGCTGCTCCTTCACCGTGTCCTTGTAGTCGCCGTTGTTGAGGGTGTGCTCCTTGAAGAAGCCATAGGTCCCCGAGGCCGAGTTGCGCCCGTAGAGGCTGATCGGCCGGTTGGCCCAGTCCCCGGCGAGCCCCACCTGCCCCCACGTCGTCACGTTCTGCCGGTAGCCGCGGCGGCGGGTCTTGGAGAAGATCGCGTCGGTCTGGGCGAGGGTCAGCTTCTCGAGGGGGTTGTCCTTGTTGACGTAGACGGCGAGCGCGTCGTAGGCGGTGCGGAGCTGGGTCGGCTTGTAGCCGTACTTGCTCTCGAACTGGTCCACCTCGGTGGCCCGCATGGCCCGGGACATCGGGCCGAACTGGGCGGTGCCCGCGATGAGGGCGGCGGGCGCGGTGGAGCTGCCCTTCCCCTCCACCTGGACCTTGACGTTGGGGTACATCTTCAGGAACGCCTCGGCCCAGAGGGTCATCAGGTTGTTCATGGTGTCGGAGCCGACGCTGTTGAGGTTGCCGGACACCCCCGAGGTCTTCGGGTAGGCGGAGAGGGCCGGGTCCAGCTGAAGGGCCTGTGCCGAAGCGATGCTCGCCGAGAGAGCGAGCCCCGCGATCGCGCCGAACGTACGCTTCATGATATCCATCCTCCGATCCAGGCCGGGATCCTCGCCGAGGCTACCAGCCTCGGGGAAACGCCCGGTTTCGCCCGGGTTAATTCCTCGTTAACTTCCGGCGGCCCCGGCCTCGTGTCGCCGCGGCCGCCGGAAGCATCCGGACCTCCGCACTAGAAGACGAACTGGGTCTGGAGCCGCAGCTCGTGGTTCTTCGTCCCCTGGCCCGAGTTGCCGGCCTCGTTCTGCACCTGTCGGAAGTCGGCCTGCACCTTCAGGTTGTGCTTGCTGTAGAAGTAGTTGACGGTGCCGCCGATCTCCTTCTGCTTGTTGCTGGAGACGAGTCCCGAGGGGTCGAACTCGCCGTACCGGAAAGCCACCTCCCACTGCTGGCGCCCGAACAGGTAGCCGCCCTGCCCGTACCAGCCCTTGTCCTCGAACTCCTCCCCCGTCTCGGGGGTCGTGTCGCGGTTGTAGTAGGCGGCAGTCAGGAACAGCCCGCTCTTCTTCAGCACGGCGTCGAAGCCCCAGGTCTTGAAGTCCAGGTCGTTGCCGGTGGTGGTGTTCCGCAGGTCGTTGCGGTTGTAGAACCCCGCGACCGCCCACCGCACCTTGCCCCCCGAGTCGAAGTCGGTCTCCGAGTAGCGGGGGTCGCCGTTGGGCTGGACCTGGACCCGGGCCGCCCAGAGGAACTTGTCGTTGTCGTTCGCGGCGCGGGTCAGGCCGTTCCCGTTGAAGACTCCCGCCCGCCACTCGAGCTTCTTGCCGAGCACCGTCCCCCAGAGCTGGAGGCCGGTGTCGCGGCCGAGGCCGTAGCGGTTCTCCACGAGCGACCGGTCCACGAACTGCTGGCTGCCCGAGGAGGTCAGCTCCTGGCGCCCCTGGGGGTACTTGAACTGTCCGAACCTGACCATGAAGGCCTGCTTCTTCGAGAGGTCCCAGTTGATGTTCGCGTCCTCCAGGAAGGCCCCCAGGTTGCTCCCCGCCGCGGCTGGCCAGTTCATCTGCACCTCGTAGCTCAGCTCCCGCTTGTAGAACCACCCCTCGAGCTTGAACTTGGCCCGGCGGATGCGGAAGGAGCCCTGGCTGTCCCCCGCGTCGCTCCCGCCGGGTAGCGTGACCGAGTCGTCGGGGAAGATGTGGGTGTAGCGGACCTGGACCCGGTTCGACATCTCGAGGTAGAAGCTGCTCCCGAGGGTGAGGCGCGTCTTCCCGTCCCGCCAGACGACGGTCTGCACCGGCGGCGTGGGCTTCTCCACCGCCTGGGAGATCCCGTGCTTGAAGAAGAACAGCTCGAGGGCGGTCTCGCTGTCCGCGACCACGGTCTCGCCGCCCGGACCCACCCCGATCCGGGTGATGCCCACGCCCATCTCCCCGCTCCTCTCGAACATGTCGGCGCGCTCGGCGTTGTTGAAGACGTAGATGCGGCCGTCCTTCCTGATCTCCTTGTAGTACATCCCCTGGGCTCCGGCCGTCGCGGCCGTTCCCAGCAGCAGCGCCGCGGCCAGGAGCCGCCCCCTCGCGCTCATCGATGTCCTCCTTGGCTTCCGTCGGACCCGCCCCCTCGAGGGGGCGGCCCGGGCGGAACGTACGGCAGGCGGGCAACGATGACGGCAACGAGGCGGGGATGTCAACGGGGCGTGAAAGGGCAGGGGACGCCTGGACGGGACCGTCCCTCCGGGGGGACGCGGACGCGATGCCCCCGC
>Ga0268386_10001085_pt1 | contig 18393 bp, 15 predicted proteins | sample RVTome_15_FD_200260 | JGI IMG/M metagenome (GOLD analysis project Ga0268386, IMG submission 200260) | Soil microbial communities from uranium-contaminated site in the Upper Colorado River Basin, Wyoming, United States - RVT150D86... ...
ACGGCTTCACCCCATCGGGAGGATGTCGCCAAAGCGCATCGGCGCGACGGTTGGTTCGATATTGCCCGCGCGAGCGAAAGGAAGCGTATGAGCGGAGATGAGATGGAAGTCGGACCCGTCGACTACCTCATAGTGGAGTGGCCCAAGGGGTCACCGCCCACCGGCGAGGCCTTCCCCTATCTGGTCGATCTCGTGGACCGGGGAATCGTCCGCATCCTCGACATGTCTTTCATCGAGAAGGACGAGGATGGGAACGTGTTGAAGATCGATATCGGCGATTTCGATCTCGACGGACATCCCGACCTCGCGGTGTTCGTGGGAGCATCTTCCGGCTTGCTCGACGAGGAGGACCATCAGGAGGCGGGGAACGCGTTGGAACCGGGGACCGCCGCTGCGATCCTCGTCTACGAGAACCGCTGGGCGGCACCGTTCGCCACCGCCCTGCGCAAGGGTGGCGCCCAATTGGTCGCACAAGGACGCATCCCGATCAACGACATCATCGCCGCCCTCGACGAGCTCGAGTCCGCCGAGAGCTGAAACAAGGAGCCCAGACAATGCCCAGACTGATGCGCACCGTAGCCCGCACGGCCGTTGTGGCCGGCACGGCCACCGCGGTCTCCAATCGCGTCTCCCGGCGCCAAGGCGACCGATGGACACAGCAAGCCGAGGCCCAAGCCTACGAGCAGGAGCAAATGGCCCAGGCCGCGGCGCCCGCCGCGCCGGCCCAGCCGAGCACTGACGACAAGCTGGCCCAACTCAAGGAGTTGGGGGAACTGAGGGATGCCGGTGTCCTGACCGACGCCGAGTTCGAGGCCCAGAAGGCCAAGATCCTGGCCGGCTGAGCCGTCCCCGGGGCCGACAGCTCGAACGGGATCAAGTCTTGGAGAGCCTCGCTGTTCTCTCGTGAAACGCTGAAAGACGATGCCGTGGCCGGCATCGTCCTCGGCGTGGAGAGCGTGCCCGACGGCCTCGCCAGCGGGCTCCTCGCCGGTGTCAACCCGGTGTTCGGGCTCTATGCCTTCATGGTTGGGACCGTGACCGGGGCGCTGTTCACCAGCGCCACATTCATGGCGGTGCAGGGGACCGGGGCCATGGCGATCATCGTCTCCGACGTCCCGAGTGTCCGTTCCGGAGACGACCCGGCGAGCGCACTGTTCACACTCTCAATCCTCACCGGAGCAATCATGCTCGTCGCCGGGTTGCTCAAGCTGGGATCGTTGCTGCGCTGGGTCTCCAATGCGGTGATGGTCGGTTTCATCAACGCGGTCGGGATAAACATCATCCTCGGGCAGCTCGACAACTTCAGCGGCTATCAGGCGGAGGGGGCCAATAGGGTGGCGCGCGCTGTCGACCTGTTGCTCAATCTCGGCGAAGCACATTGGCCATCGATGGTGATTGGCACGGCGACCATCGTCCTCATAGTGATGCTGGAGCGGACCAGGCTCGGCTCGATGGGAATGGTGGTTGCCATCGTGGCCACATCAGCCGTCGCCCCCCTCCTCAGCCGGGGAGTGATTCTCCTCAACGATGTCACCGACATCCCCCGCTCCCTGCCGCTTCCGGTGCTCCCCGATCCGAGCCTGATATTCGAGTTGTTGGTGCCGGCTGCCGCCCTCGCCTTCGTCGGGCTGGTCCAGGGCGCGGGGATATCGGCGAACTTCCCCAACCCCGACGGGACGTATCCCAACGCTTCGCGTGACTTCGTGGGTCAGGGGGCGGCCAACATCGCCTCCGGGGTCTTCCAGGGCATGCCGGTCGGAGGCTCGATGTCGGGCAGCTCTCTCATCAAGGAAGCCGGCGGGAGGACCAAGAGCGCCCTGATCATCGCGTCACTGGTGATGGCCCTCTGCACCTTGCTGTTGGGGAATCTCGTCGGCTACATCGCCATGCCCGCCCTCGCCGGGTTACTCATGCTCATCGGGTTTCGCACCGTCAACCCCGCCGACATCAAGGCTGTCTGGCGCACCGGGAAGACCCAAGCCACGGTGTTGGCGGTCACATTCGGGCTGACGATGCTGATCCCGCTGCAGACTGCGGTCCTCGTCGGCGCCGGGATGTCGGTCATCCTCTACGTCATCCGCCAGTCGAACCAGGTGCGTGTCATGCAATGGTGGTTCGACGAGGACGGCCACATGAGGGAAATCGATCCTCCCACACGAGTCGAGGGCAACACGGTCTTGGTGCTCCAGCCCTACGGCAGTCTCTTCTTCGCGGCGGCGCCGATATTCGAGAAGGCCCTCCCCGAAGTGACCCCCGACTCTGGGAACTCGGTGGTGATCCTCAGGCTGCGAGGGAAGAGCGACCTCGGAACGACCTTCATGGAGATCATCGCTCGCTATGCGATGAGACTCCAACAGTTCGGAAGCAAGCTGATGATCGTCTCTGCCGCCCCCCGCGTAATCGAGCAGTTGACGATCACCGGTGTCACCGGGCTCATCGGCGACGAAAATGTCTATCCGGCCGACGAGTGGCTCGGCGGGACGCTGGCGCGCGCCCACGAGGACGCCTCCAATTGGGTGGCCGGCCAAACCGCCTCTTAGAAGACGCGAGGGGAGGCGGTCGCGCACCTCGGGCGCGAACCGCCTCCCTCGACGGATACCGGAAACTCCCCTAGCCGAGTAGGGCAGCCTTCTGAGATTCGAACTCCGCCGCGGTGAGCACACCCTTGTCGCGAAGGGCTGCGAGTTTGGCGATCTCATCAGCGGCCGACGTAGTTCCCGCCGCTTGCTGGATGTAGTCCCGGGTCGCGGCCTCGGCGGCCGCTGCCTCCCTGGCCGCGCGATCCCTCATCTTGTCGCCACGCGTGATCACGTACACGAGGACTCCCAAGAACGGGAGCACGATGACGAACAGGATCCAAAAGGCCTTGGCCCCGCCGCCCATGTCATCACTCCGAAAGATGTCCCCGAAGATGCTGATCAGCAACCAGATCCAGATGAAGAACAGATAGAACCACAACATGGCCCAGAACAGGTCCAAAAGAGGCATACACGATCTCCTTTCGTTTCGTCCATGGTCCACTCTGCGCCGTCACGCGACATCGTCCGGTGGGGATGAAACGCCGATCATCCCAAGGGGACGATGGCCCCGGGGGCTGCCGGCTGCAGAATGGGCCAAGGAGGTCGCTGCTGGCTTGGTCCCATGACTCCTGATCAAGTGAATCTGCTGAGAAAGCTGGCTCTCAACGAGCGCGAGGCCACCAACCTCGTCATGAGCGGGTCGTTGGCCGATTCACTCCGGCTCGATGCCGGTACCGCGGCCCTCGTCAGGCTCGCGGCCCTCCTGAGCGTCGACTCCGATCCGGCCACATTCCAATGGGCGGCCGAGTTGGCAATGGCAGCGGGTGTCGACGACGACGAGATCTTTCACGCCCTCCTGGTGGTAGCACCGATCATCGGCGTCGCCCGAATGACCGCCGCGTTGCCCCATCTCATGGCGGCCCTCGAACTCGAGGTGGTCGAGGGCTGAAGACCGACACCCGTTGAGACTGAGTAGCCTGTGGTGATGCCCTCTGCCGAGGGCAACCGCCTGAATGACCTGGTCAGCTCTCATCAGGGAGTACATCCGCCGAATGCTGGACTTCAAGCTACGCCCGCCGACATCGCGTGCGGGTCTCGTGGTGCGGCGAGGAGTCCTCGACAGGCTCCACTCTGCGTCTCAAATCCCCGTGGTGTCCATCCTGGCTCCTCCCGGGTACGGCAAGACCACGGTCATGGGCCAGTTCCGGGCCGAGCGGGCCGGCTCAACCGGCTGGCTGACACTCGACGAGTCGGACAGTGACCCCTCCGTACTGCTGACGAGTGTCGTCAACGCCCTGCTCGCCGCCGGGCTCCTTGAGGAAGGGGCACTGACCGAGCCTGCGATGCGCTCTGACACGGTTTTGACCACGGGAGTCGACGTCGTGGCTGCTGCCCTTCTCCCAACCCGACCGGGGGCCCTGTTCCTCGACCAGGTCGACCATCTGCACACCCAGAGTGCCCTCGACGTGATCGGAGCCATCATGGCGAGGATGGCAGGGCCCATCCAGGTGCTGGTGGCGTCTCGATCTGGCGCGGGACTGCCCCTCTCGCTGCTCCGTTCCCAAGGTGTGCTCTTCGAGCTCACCACAGCGGACCTCGCCATGGACGAGCAAGAGACCGCCGAAGTCTTCGCCGAGGTGGGTGTACCGGTGGACCGCGGTCTGGACGCGGTCATGGAACAGACCGAAGGGTGGCCGGCGGGCATCTATCTGACCGCGATGGCGATCAAGGCTGGTGCCCCGACCCTCGAGCGGTTCGCGGTCAGAGGGGACGACTTCTACCTCGCCGATTACCTCCGACAAGAGCTCCTTGGCCAGATACCGGACGAGTTGATGTCGTTCCTCGCGAGGTCATCGGTGCTCTCCCGTCTGTCGGGACCACTGTGTGACTTCGTGCTCGAGAGAGACGCATCGGCCGAGACTCTCGCCAACTTAGAGGGCTCCAATCTCCTCATCGTCCCCCTGGATCGGACCCGCACCTGGTACCGGTACCACAGCCTCCTTCTCGACTTCTTGCGCGCCGACCTCGAGCGTCGGCATCCCGAGGAGCAGGCACCTCTGCACTCGCGGGCCGCGACCTGGTTCGAGGACCACGGCTTTCCCGAACTGGCCATGTACCACATGCAATCGGCAGGGGAAGGAGAGCGATTCGCCGAGATGGTGAGCAGGTCCGGACGGCGGGTCTACGCCGAAGGGCGCATGGAGACTCTGTCGGGGTGGCTGCGCTGGCTGGAGGACAACAAGGTCATCGCCGACTTCCCCGAGCTCGCCGCCGTCGGTGGTTTCGCCCGATCCCTGGAGGGGGACCCTACAGGAGCCGAGCGCATGGCTTCCCTGGTATTCACCGACCCGGATGGTCACACCGTGGACGATGCGGACCTGGGGCCATTCGCCAGGATCTTTCGATCGTTCCAAGCTGCACGGGGGGTGGAGCTGGCGCTTACCGACGCTCGGATGGCAATTGCCGCCCTCGGTCAGAGCGCCGAATGGCTTCACGTCGCCATGGGTGCGGAGGCCATTGCCCGGCTGGCTTCGGACGGCATCGACTCGGCGGAAGCGCTATGGACCGATGCGTTGTGGCGGAGCGAGGCTCTGCAGGCCCACCCATTCACGTCGATAGGTCTGGCGGAGCGGGCGCTGGCTGCCATCGAGCGCAACGACTGGGCCAACGCGGAGACGATGGTCGACCGGGCGCTGACCACGATCAGCGAGGGCGGGCTCGAGCGATACGCGACGAGCGGTCTGGGACTGTGCCTGGCGGCACGGATCGCAGCGCGACGCGGCGAGGTCGAAGAGGCGCGGTCTCTGATGAGCCAGGCAGTTGCCATCCGCCCCCTTCTCACCGTGGCGATTCCCCTACTCTCGGTACAGACCTTGCTCGAGATGGCCAAGGCGCATCTCGAGTTGGCCGACATCGCCGGGGCACGACGTGTGATGAGAGACGCCGCCGACATAATCGCCATCCGACCCCGGCTGGGGCGTCTCATCGGCGAGTACGAGACGTTGCGGGAGAGGCTGTCTTCCTTGCCTCCCGGCTCGGTGGGGCCTTCCTCGCTGACCAGCGCCGAGCTCCGTTTGCTCCCGCTCCTGGTCACTCATCTCACCTACCCCGAGATCGGGGAGAGGCTCTTCGTGTCCCGACACACGGTGAAGACCCAGGCGATGTCCATCTATCGCAAGTTGGCGGTCTCATCACGAACCGCTGCAGTGGCCAAGGCACGCGAGGTCGGCCTCATCAGCGTGTGACGCCGGCCTCCACAAACCGGGTCGACCGCCCCAGCGAGAGCCTCCAATAGAGACTGAGGGCAACCGCCGCCGCCGTTTGGACCAGACCGAAGACCACGGCAGCAGTGAACACCTCTGCGTTCTCGGGGAATGCCCGGCCCACCACCAGTAGGGCGACGCTGGTGGCCCGGTTGAGGGTCACCAGCGCGCTGGCACGTCTTCGCGAGGCGGCCTCCGGTGGCCACCATCCCACGAGCCCGGCAGCGAGGATGACCACGATGGCCGTGAGCAACACCCAAGAAGACACGGACGAGGCCAGCTCCGGGGCATTTGCAGCCACGCCGACGATCACCGCCATTACGAGGGTGACATTCGAGACTGTGGTGAGCTTCCGGGACCGCCGCTCGGCCGCTCGAGGGCCACGTCGGCCCGACCAACCGCCCACCAGGGCCGGCAGCAGGATCGCGATGGCGAGAACCCCGAAGAGATCGCCGGGCTGGACTGTCAGGGAGCGATCGAGGAGGACGGGCGACCACATCGGCAGCGTCAGTACGTTGAGAATCTGGAGCACGACGGTGAGTGACAGCGTCCATGCCAGATCACTTCTCGAGATCTGGCTCGCCTTGAGTCCGAGGGGGCCCGCCGCACATATCGCACACAGCACGACCCCGCTCTCCACGCCGGGGGTGAGCGGCATCGACCGGGCGACTACATAACCGAGGAGCGGCACCACGGCGAGGTTGGCGATGATCACGACCCAGAAGGAGACGCGTCGCACCGCGGCGCGAATCACGTCCAACCTGGTGACCAGTCCAATCGCCACAGAAGTCAGCGCCACAGTGATGAAGACAAGTGCTGTGAAAGCGCCATCGAGGGTTCCCGCCATGCGGGAGACAGCCTATGCAAACCATCACAGAGCGGGATCGTGGGACTGTGCTCAGTACGACGTTCCGGTGGTAGGCAGAGCCCTCAGATGTATTCGTGCCGCTCCAACCAGCGGGTGCCGAAGAAGCCCTCCAAGGCCGGGATGTAGAAGGTGATCACCCGATACGTCACCGTGACTGCGAACGCGGCCGACTCGTCGACTCCGAACGTGGCCAGAAGCGCGGTCATGGCGGCCTCGGCCACACCGATTCCGCCGGGGACCGGCATGAAGCCGGCGAAGAGACTGGTTCCCGCCGCGACAAACAACGCTGTGCCATAGCTGAGGTCGACCCCGACTGCCTGCAACAGGAGCCATAGGGTCAGACCCAGCACGTTCCAGTAGACGAAGTTGCTTCCGAGGAGCCCGAGAGCGCGTGACGGTTGCCTCAGAACCACCAACAAGGCCCCCCACGCCTGTCTCAACACTGGGAGGATGCGCTCACGAAGCGCCCTGATGCGGTACACGGCCGTAACCACCCCGATGACCAAGAGCGTGAGCACGCCGAGCAGCAGCAGCCAGGGCACGTCCGACGTGTCGATGTCCAGGTGGAGATCTACGTCGCCCACCACCAGGACCAGGATGAGGATGGCCGCCTGGACCAGGAACCCGGAGAACCCGTCGATGGCTCCCTGCGCCACCGCCACGGTCACCGACACACCGAACTTGTGCAGGAAGGCGGCATTCATCGCCACCCGGCCGGCGGCGCTGGGTATGGCGAGGCTGATGAACTGACTTGCCGTCTGCAGGGTGAGGAGGGGCCAGAAAGGGAGTTTGGCGGGGACCGCGAACATCGTTGCCGTGGCCTGGGGGAAGAACTGAGTATGCCCCACGAGGAGGGCCGCGACGATCAGGGACCAGTTCGCCGACTGCAGCACATCCCAGATCTCCGCGTAGTCGATGCTGGTGAGCGCCGGGATGACGGCGGTCGCGATGAGCAGGAGCAGGCCAGCCAGGACCAGGCTTCTCAGAGTGACCCGGCGCAGCTTGATCGGCTCAGGGGCATCGGCTCCGGTGACCTCGACCACCTTGGCAGCGAGTACGGCCATCGATTTCTTCGGCGTCTCCGTCAGACGCCGGGTGGCCGGGCTGAGCGCCGGCAGCTGCAGGTACGGCAGCGCCGCTACGAGACGATCCCGACCGAGGCCCTCGAGGGCGGCCCGTATTGCCCGTTCCTCTCCGACCAACACGGCCATGGAGAAGAGGAGCTCGACGACGTCCGAGCCCTTATCGGCCTCATCGGCGGCGAGCGATCCCAGGGCGAAGTCCGTAATCACCGGTCTGTCGCCTCGCACACGGACCGCCGCCGTGTTGAGAGAGCCGTGGCCCATCGACCTGTCGTGCATCAGCCGGACGTCGGCCCAGAGCCTGACCAGGAATTCGTCGGTTATCGCGTCCGCGCCGACCTCGGCCAACGACGTAGCGGAGTCATGAAACGCGATGAGGGAGATCTCGGCCGACCCGTTCCCAACGGCAGCGAGTCGGGGGACATTCACCCCTCCGCGCTCGGCCATGAGTGTCACCAGGGCCTCGTGCTCCACCGCCTGGAGACGCGAGTAACTCACGGTCCGGCCGGTCTCCCGGTACCACATCGTGTGCCACACCTTGGCAGCCAGCTGGGAGTCGAAGGCGTCGCGCCCATAGACCTTCACGTCGACCGGCGCACCGTCCTCGGCGATGGCTACGAAGCGAATCACGCCCCACGTCTGTCTCGTGGCCGGTTCCAACCCTCGATTGGGGATTCCCAGCGTGGTCAAGGCGGCCGAGACCATTCCCGGGTGGGGATATCCCCGCGGGGTACCCGCGACGACGAGGAGCAATCCGGCGCAGAACAGCCCAATCCCGAACGAGCCGATCGTGTGTGTCGGGCTCCCGTAGCTGAGTCCAACGGATGCGACCGCCGTCGCGATGATGGCGAGCCAGCCAAAGCGGCGGAGGGGACGAGTGACATGAGGCGAGACCACGACGAGCATCGCCGTGACCAAAGCCACCCGCATCACGGGGAAGCGCGGAACGGGATCCTGAAGATCGATCTCAGGTAACACATACGGCCAGGCGTCGTTGATCAGCCACGACAAGAGGACCACCAAGGCAGTCGTCCCCACCAGGACGATGACCAGGTCGCGCAATGCCGGGCGCCGTTCGGCACCTCCAAAGAGGAGCGCGACCACGACCACCAACGCGTAAACCAGGGCGAACGCATAACCCAGGCCGAGCAGTGCATGGACCCACTGCGGGCTGGCCTGCAACAGATCGATGAGAGACTGCTCCCAGCTCCTCACGACGTCGACCGTCAGCACGACCCAGAGGGTGAGTGACAGCCCGACGACGGCGGTGAGCACGTCCCGGGGTCTTCGGACGCGTGGTTGACCCGCCGATGCCACGAAGTAAGAGGCCCGGGGAACTGCGAGTGCTCTCATCGTGCCCTCCCGGGTCGAGTCGTGGCCAGTGCGATTCGTCGGGAATCTAGGCGGTGGCGCATCGGACCTGCATCATCCGACGGGGGTGATAACTCGGTGCCGGGTTGCGTCGAAGCTCAGTGGCGTATGGGCTGTCCCCAAAGAGCAACCAGTCGAGCCACCAACGTGAGGATGAAGACCTGACCGATGAACGCCTCCACCACCACGAGCCGTTTGGCCACGTCACTCGCCGCCGTGACGTCTCCGTACCCGACGGTGGTGAGCGTTACGAACGAGAAGTAGGTGTAGTCGCCCGCGCCCACGACTCCGTTGAGGAAGGCCTCCTCAGTCAGCAGGTCGATGCCGTGATACACGGCTGCCATCACGAAGGCGATCAAGGCGTAAGCCGCGACACCACCCATGACCGTCTGCAGGGTGACCACCTCGTGACGGGAGATTCTATTGAGGATGGCGAACATCGCCGAGAGTTGTGCCACGGCAAGGATCAGCAACCCCCACCCCGCCGCTGGTTCCCACGACATCAGGCCGCCGGAGATCGTGGACACCAGGACGAGAAGTGTGGCGACACCACCGATGCGGCGAAGTCTCCCCGGGATGCCCGGCGACCACAACGTCGTCAATAGCAGGAAGACCCAAAGGAACGAGTTGATGACGACGACCAGTCGGCTGTCGTCGAATCCGGCGAGGAGATAGCCACCCAGAATGAGGAGCAGCACCAGCCCGTAGCGCTCCCGGATCGGAATGCCGCCAGACACCAGCTCATCCGAGCCTTCGCCCGGACCAGCGGGCCGGTCGGTTTCTGCGCTCCTTTCCTGACCGGCGTCCATTCAACACCTCGAATCCTGGTTTGCGGCGCGAGTGTAGGAATAGCCATTGCCGCGGCGGCGCATGAATCCGTTCTGTGAGGGTTTGTGGCGCATGACGCGTCACAAACCCTCACAGAACGGTTAGAAGGACCAGAAGACGGGGACCAACAGGACAGCCGCCGCCATGAACAAGAGCAGCATGGGGAGGCCGAGCTTCCAGTAGTCGGCAAACCGGTATCCCGCCGGCTCCATGACCATGAGGTTGGCGGGCGTGGCTACCGGTTTTGGCCGCGAACCCTACCTTCTCCAGACCTTACCAGTCGAGCGGTGAAGCCTCGGGGAAATCTCCGCCCGGGGATACGAGCAACCCCAAATTCACCCCATCCGGCGGCACCGGGGCGACGTCGATCTGCAATGCCTCCAGCGTCTCTTTTGCAGGCACCGGATCGAATGAGCTCCGCCCGGTGAAAGATGCCAATGCCAACCTTCTCCTCGAGTGATTCGCGGCGAAGATACACGGGCGAACGACCTGGTCAGATGGAACGGGCCCGGCTCGGCTCAGAGCCCGATGATCGGGGAGCCCTCACCCGGTGTCTCGCCCATGGCCCGGGCTGCGGTCGAGAAGAATCGGCCCTGCATCGCATAGAGACCCCCACCGTCATTGGGGACGATCTGGCCGTTGAGCCATCTCGCTTCGGGGAGACACATCAGCGCCACTGCTTCGGCGGCAGCCTCGGGGCTGGCCGCCTCACGCAGGGGATGGGTCTCGATCTCGGCCCGCTTCAGCGTCTCGTAGAGAGGGCCTGTCATCATCCGAATGGAGTCTGTGTCGATGTAACCGGGGAGAACGCCGACAGCGGTGACACCGGTTGGCCCCAGCTCGGCCCCCAGATAGCGGACCAGGGTCTCCATGGAGGACTTGGCCGCTGCCAGAAGCCCATGGGTGGGGATGTAACCCACCGTGTCGGCCCCGGAGATGGCGATTACCCGGCCTCGGCTCCTCTCCAACAGAGGGAACGCCAGCTGGACCATGAGGATGAAGTGGCGGACCGAGATGGCGAAGGTCTTGTCGATCTGATGCATCTTCAAGGCCAGCAGCGGCTGTAGCGCTGTCGCCGCTGCGTTGGCGATGAGATAGTCGAGCCGGTCCTCCGCAAGGGCGGCAAAGGCGGCGCGAACGCTGTCCTCGTCGACGAGATCCATCTGGACCGCTCGGGCACCCGCGGTCTCGACCGAACACGCCGCGACGACCTGCTCGGCCTCGTCGGAACGCCGGCGGTAGGTCACGACGACACGTGCCCCCCACCGCGAGAGATGATGGGCGGTCGCCGCGCCGAGACCCCGGCTCCCCCCGGTGATGAGGGCGACCTTGCCTTCGAGGGGCCGCATCGTGTCAGACATGGGTCGGCACCCTAGGGCGACCAAGCCGCCCAGGAGCCGCCAGAGACGAGCCGGGGATCGGTCTCATCCACGTCTTGCACCCAGACGCCCGACTCTGCTCCGATCGCCCCGACCAACACGAAAGACATCGAGTCAGCCGACCAGAACGAGAGTGATTGGGCGTATTGAGGGAAGAACGGGAACAGGTCGCGCACCTGCACCGGCGACGGGGCGTATGGGCCATACTCCTTCGACTCCTCCCCTCTCCACACCCTAGGCACCAGGGAATCGCGGGAGTCGTTCAGTGCCAGTACGAGCAGTGACTCGCCGTTGGGGCTCCAGAAAAAGGCAACTGCTCGCCCGTCATGCACCGTGAAGACCTCCCCCGTGGCGATGTCCACTATGACGAGCGAATTGAACGGGATGGTCGCAGCTGCTGCCAGCGACACCGATACGGCGTCATCGCTGCTCAGCGTCTGGATCGCGATCTTGGTGCCCTGCCGGTTGGCGACGAAGGTCGTGAGCTCGCCCACTTCGGCGACCTCGGTGCGGTCTCCGGCAGGCGTCTCGAGGACCAACTCCTCCTCGTCGACGTGGAGAATGCCCTGTTCCAGCCACTGCGGTGCGAGATACCCCGCGCTGGTGCGTCCCGAGCTCTCCTCGATGCCGCTGTCATCCCGATTGGTGAGCACGCCGGCACCGGCGTGCGCCACCAGACCGTCGCCTTCGGGGCTCCAAGAGAAGTAATACGGGGTTTCGCTGTCGACGACCGACGTGGTGGCGCCGCCGACTTTCAACAACTCGAAGACCACCCCCGTTTCCCCGTTGCGCAACACGCCAAGAGTCTCTCCGGTGGGGGACCAGTAGGCGTAGAACGGATACTGGGCGAAGGCGACCTCAGAGCGCGATTCCGACTCCAAACCCTGGATCACGTAGGCAAAACCGTCCGGACCGACCTGCGCCCAGGAGACGGAAGAACCGTCGGGCGACCAGATCGGCTGTCCGAAGGTCTGTCCCCCTGCACCGGGGGCAGCGACTTCGACCCGATTGGAGCCGTCGGCGTCGATCACCACTATGTTGCCGTCGTCGTCGACCACTGCGAGCCGACCGGGGCCGGTGGTGGTGATGGTGCTCGTCGGCGGCGGAGTGGTCGTGGTGCTCGGAGCCGTCTCCGCGGTGCACGCGGCACCGAGCAGGGCCAGCGCGAGCATCGAGGTGAGACGGGGCACCGTGCGAGCCTACGTCGGGGGGCGGGCGAGCGAGTTCAGCCCGCGGCCGATGGCGAGCTCTTCCGCCACCAACGCAAGCGTCCCACATCGCGAAAGCCGACACCTTCGTAGAAGGCCGTGGCTTCGCGGTCCTCGTCGGTGCAGACTCGGGTCTGTCGCATCCCGGCCTCCTTCATCCGAGACAGCCCGTAGTAGAGGAGAGCACGGCCAACGCCGCGCCGATGGAAATCGGGGTGGGTGCCGAAGGGCTCGACTTGGGCCACGCCGGAATCGTCACCCCACCAGATCATGAACGAGGCGACTCTTCCATTCGGCGTCACCGCCACCAGATCGCGCTCCGACAGGTAGACCGGTGACCGCATGAACGACAGATAGCGCTGCAGGTGGATGGCCTCGGGCATCGTCGATTCGAAGGCCGCATGCGAAGCGGCCCGTCGACGATTTGCCTCCTCCTCCCCGGCGACGGGCCTCAGCTGCCATCCTTCGGGCAGCTCCGGCCGGGGAATGTCCCCGGCGAGATCCCACTGATACCTCCGAATGACAGCTCCTGGCGAGTAGCCCGTGTCACAGAGCGCGGTGATCATCTCCGAGTCGCCGTCGTCGATCCAACCGACCTCCCCGCGATCTCCCAAACGCCGCTGGGCCCACCGAACCAACGGCATCCGATCGATCCCGGGGCGGGTGAAAACGTTGATCTCGTTGGGCGCACGAGAGTCGATGGTCATGAAACCCCGATCGGCCTGCACCCAGGTCGAGAAATGATCGGGGTGACGAGGGTCGTCGTGATATACCCACCAGGCGTAGTCGCCGGGGTGTATGTAATAGCGGCCATCCCCCGCCACGAGGCCCTCGGAGAGGATGGACTGGACGAGCCCGAGATCCTCGGCGGTAGCCGGGCGTATCGAGCCGGCGAGGGGATCAGCGACTGGAGGGGTCGTGAAAGTGACCTCTGGCAGGCCGTGCTGGGCCGACCCGGCCCGAGCCACGGCCGCATACCAGTCGTAGGGCGGCGCATGATGGGGATCTCCCCGATAGGTGTAGGTCAGAGTGGGGATGTCGGCGATGTCGACGGTGACCGCCACGTACCGGGGCTCCGCCGCATCCAAGGACGCCCTGTCCCCGTCGGCTATCTCGTAGACGAGTCCCGGGGCCACGCCTCCGGGGTCGGGTCGGATGTTCAGCTTCGCCGACCCATCGGTGGACGGCTTGTCACACACGATGGTCCATCCCGGAAGGGACACCGTCTCCAGCGGCGTCGCCGACGGGCAGCGGCTTCTCATATGTGGGACCCACAGATTCGACCCGTATGCGAAGTAACGGAAGCTCATCCGGAGATCCGAGGATGGGGGTCGTGGCTCAGGCTAGGTCTCTTGTCAGCAGGTCGTCGTAGGTCTCTCGCCGCACCACGAGACGGGCCACGCCGTTGCGGGCGAAGACCACGGCGGGGCGCAGGACCATGTTGTAGTTCGAGCCCATGGCGTGCCCATAGGCACCGGTGACCGGGGTCGCCAGGATGTCCCCGAGCACCATGGCGGCGGGGACCTTCCCATCCCAGACGATCACATCGCCCGACTCACAGTGCTTGCCAACGAGCCGGATGTTGCGGTCACGATGGGCCGTGGTCGCGCGCACCAGGAAGACCTCGTAGCCGCTCCCGTAGAGGACGGGGCGAGGATTGTCACTCATGCCGCCATCGACCGAGACATAGGTTCGGACCCCGGGAATCTCCTTGATCGTCCCCGCCGTGTAGAGCGTCACCGCCGCACGGGCCACGATGGCACGGCCGGGCTCGGCGTGAATGCGGGCCTTGAGACCGGTCCGGGCCACCGCCGAGCGGATGGTCTCCCCCCACTCGGTGATGGTGGGAGCGGACTCCCCCTCCACATAAGGGACACCGAGCCCACCACCAATGGACAGAGCCTCGACATCGAGGGTGGTGACGAAGTCGGCCATCACCTCGACTGCCTTGGAGAAGGATGCGACGTCGAACACCTGACTCCCGACATGGGCATGGATACCGATCAACTCGAGCGACGTCATCGTGCGAACCCGGTCGACCGCCTCCTCGGCCATCCCCCCGGCGATGCTTATCCCAAACTTGGAGTCGGTGGCCCCGGTCTGGAGGAAGTCGTGGGTGTGGGCTTCGATGCCGGGATTGACCCGGATCATCACCCGGGCGGTCTTCCCCGTGCCGTCCACGACCCACTCGAGCTTGTCGATCTCGGTCATCGAGTCGACGACGATCGTCCCCACCCCAGCCTCGACGGCAGCGCTCAGCTCCCGAATCGACTTGTTGTTCCCGTGAAACACGAGACGACCCGCCGGAACCCCCGCGGTAAGGGCGACATGGAGCTCACCACCGGTGGCCACATCGAGATCCATGCCCTCCTCATGAGCGAGTCGGGCCATCGCGGTGCACAGGAAGGCTTTGGTGGCGTAGGCCGCGCCATCGGGAAAGGCCGCTACGGCTTCACGACAGCGGGCGCGGATATGAGCCTCGTCGTAGACGAAGAGTGGGGTGTTGTGCCCATGAGCCAGCTCGATCAGGTCACATCCGGCTATCGACAGGCGTCCGTCGCCGTCGACCGATGAGTTGTCGGGAAGGAGATGCCAGGGCAGGGCGCTCATTTGAGACGTCGATGCTGCCAGACGCAGATGTCCCTGTCAGAACCGGGTCCATTGCGGTCCGCGGGCCGACGGGCCTGCGGGACCGCGCAATGGGGTGCGACACGAGTGGGGAGGGACGGCGAGAGAAGGGAAAGCCACTCGGGGAAGTGGCGAGCCGGTTCCCCACTCTGTGACTTCCGAAGGTCGTCACCTGTGTCGCAGGCTGGGAGGAGAATGTGAGCCTTCCGACGCTTGTGCGTCTGTTCACGATGTTGTGACGTCTTCAACGTGGGAACGGTTCCCGGGTTTCAGGGCCGGGTGCGGGTCCGGCGAACCCAGGGTTCGAGACTGCGCTCAGCGAAGTGTGGAGCCCACAGTTCGAAACAGGGACGAGTTCGAGATAGGGGGCGAGGTTCGAGCAAGTGCCCCAAGTTCGAGAGAATGCGACGTGGTCAGTTGCTGAAAGTGACGCTGAATGCGGGCGCCCAACGGGTGACGACACGGCCATAACACTCACCGGCGTGCAACATGTCTCCCGCGGCGAGCGCCTCGAGCGACTCGTGCACCTGCTCGCAGGAGTCGTCGAAGACCAACTCATTGGGGTCGAACAGGGTCGAGACTTCGCCATAGTCCAGCTCGAGCATCGAGCCCTCGGGAAACGGCTCCAACCAGTCGAGGACGTGACTCAGCTCCTGGGCGGGCCCGACGAAGACGGTGAGCTTGGTGAGGATCCCGTAGGCGTCCCTGATCCGCTCGCGGGCACGGCCGATGTCGGTGCGATACCGCAAACGAGGCCCTTCCACGCCCTCGTACACCTCCTTCTCCGATGGGTCGAAGGCGGCGAACCAACGCACCGGCACGTGCCAGGCAGAAGTGAGGATGTGGGAGCGATGCTCGGGGTAGCTGCGGTGATAGGCCTTCAACTCACGGTCGGCAGCACGGGCCGCACCCTCCGGAATCAGGCCTCCGCCCAAACCCCGATAGGCGTTGGCAAACGCGACAGTCGACTCCAAGACCCGGAGTCGCAGATTGCGCGGACACACGAGACGCCGGCCCTTCCACTCCACGGTCCAGTGCGCGTCACCTTCAGCCTCAGAGAGGATCCCATAGCTGCGAACGAAGCCGGGCACGGGATCGCTCGAGCCCGACACCTCGGGTGAGTAGACCCGCAGATACGCCGACTTCGTCACACCCCCATCCTTGCACACGAAGATGGCAATTCGCCTGGGGCGCAAATCAATGAGCACCGGTAGTATCGAACCCACCCCCGTTCGAGATTCGAGGAGGTCAGAACCTTGGGTGTATTCGACGCCGTAGCCGGCGAGGGCCACGAGCAGGTGCTCTTTGGCTACGACGAGGTATCCGGCCTCAATGCGATAATCGCCATACACAGTACGGCACTGGGTCCCGCTCTAGGCGGGACTCGCTTTTTTCCGTACGCATCCGAAGGCGATGCGCTCCACGACGTCCTCCGGTTGTCACAGGGAATGTCATACAAGGCAGCCGCCGCCGGGTTGGACCTCGGCGGGGGCAAGGCGGTGATAATCGGCGACCCCCGCACGATGAAATCGGAGCGGCTGTTCCGGGCTTACGGGCGGATAGTCGACTCCCTGCAGGGCCGCTACATCACTGCCGAGGATGTGGGCACCACGACGGCCGACATGGACATGGTGCGGAGGGAGACCCGGTGGGCCCTGGGAAACTCGGTGGCGCTGGGCGGTGCGGGTGACCCGTCTCCGGTGACCGCACGCGGCCTCTATGCCGCAGCACGTGCCGTTGCCCAGAAGCTCTGGGGTGACACCGATCTCGCCGGACGACGTTTCGCGGTCCAGGGTGTCGGCAAGGTGGGTTCGGCATTCGTTCAGCTGCTGATCGAGGCTCGCGCCGAGGTGGTCGTCACCGATGCCTACCCGCCCGCAGTCGACAACGCAGTCGACAACTTCGGGGTGAAGCCGGTTGAGCCCGATGACATCTTCGGAGTCGATTGCGACATCTTCTCCCCCTGTGCCCTCGGGGCCGGGCTCAACGAGGAGACGATCCCTCGGCTGCAATGTCAGGCGATCGTGGGCAGCGCCAACAACCAGCTCGCCACGGCGGAAGACGCAGACCGTCTCGCCGAGCGGGGCATCCTCTATGCCCCTGACTTCGTCGTGAATGCGGGTGGTCTCATCAACGTGTACGACGAGCTGGTCGGCTACTCCAAGACGAGGGCGCTGCATCGGGTCGACGGAATCTATGAGGCGACACTGAAGATCCTGGACAAGGCAGAGAGTCAGGAGATCACCCCGAACCAAGCGGCGGTGATGGTCGCCAACGAGCGGATCCAGGAGATCGGTGACCTGCGCCGCTTCCGACGCAGCGGCGATGATCGGAACTGATCGATGATTCACGGAAACCTCGACCACACCGGTCTCGGTCTCAGCAACCAACAGGTCGTCGAGATGTACCGGCTCATGCTCTTGACCCGCCGGGTCGACGATCGCATGTTTGCCCTGCAGCGACAGGGACGTGCCGCCTTCGTTCTCGGCTCGTCGGGGCACGAGGGAGTTCAGGTAGCGTCCACGTTCGCACTCGACCCCGAGCGAGATTGGGTGCTGCCCTACTACCGGGACATGGGAGTGGCCCTGGGTTGGGGTTTCACGCCGCTCGAAGTGTTCCTGGCGGTCTTCGCCAAACGAGACGACCCATTCTCCGGTGGGCGACAGCTGCCCAGTCACTGGTCCGAGCCCGATCGCAACGTGTTCACCCAGTCCTCGGTCATCGGCACCCAGTTTCCCCACGCGGCGGGGGTCGCCCACGGCCTCAAGACCAAGGGCACCGGTGGTGTGGCGGTGGTCTACGGCGGTGAGGGTGCCACCTCCGAGGGCGATTGGCACGAGGCGATGAACTGGGCGGGAATCCACGATCTCCCGCTGATCTGTGTCATCGAGAACAACCACTACGCCATCTCGGTGCCGGCCGAGGAGGAGGTGGCCGGCAGCATCGCGGAACGGGCCGCCGGGTATGGATTCAAGGGGGTCTTGATCGATGGCAACGACCCATTCCAGGTGTTGGCCGCGATGCAGGACGGGGTGAGCCGGGCCCGCGCCGGGGAGGGCCCCACCCTCATCGAGGCCGAGACGTACCGCTACTACGCCCACACGTCCGACGACAACGACACCCTCTATCGGAGCCGTGACGAGGTTGAGCGGTGGCGCAAGAAGGACCCTGTCGGGCGGCTCAAGCAGTACCTGATCGAGAACCGTCTTCTCACCGAAGCGCGTGAGGCGGAGATCGACGCCGAAGT
>Ga0268386_10001086_pt1 | contig 18377 bp, 19 predicted proteins | sample RVTome_15_FD_200260 | JGI IMG/M metagenome (GOLD analysis project Ga0268386, IMG submission 200260) | Soil microbial communities from uranium-contaminated site in the Upper Colorado River Basin, Wyoming, United States - RVT150D86... ...
TCTCGAGGTGGGCGACGGCCCGCTGGCCGCCGTGGCGGCGGCCTTCCACGAGCGCCACCTGGCGATGTACGGTCACGCCGATCCGACGGCCACGATCGAGCTGGTCAACGCGCGGCTGAGCGCCTACGGCGTGGTCGCCAGGCCGGCCGCCGCGCGCCACGAGGGCGCCACCGGCGGCATGGACGCGGCGTTGATCGAGCGCCGACCCGTCCAGTTTGACGGCGCCGCCCACGACTGCCCGGTCTGGGAGCGCGAGCGCCTGCCCGCCGATGCCGGGCTGCGCGGACCGGCCATCGTCGAGGAGTTCGGGGCGACCACCGTGGTGCCGCCGGGCTGGCGCGGCATCGTGGACGCCCACGGCAACCTGAGGTTCCAGCGGGCATGATCGATCCGATCACGCTCGAGGTGATCCGCGAGACGCTGGTGTCCACCGTGCGCGAGATGCGGGTCACGCTCGTGCGCACGGCCTACTCGTCCATCCTCTACGAGGGCGAGGACTTCTCCTGCGTCCTCATGGACGGCGAGGCCCAGATCGTGGCGATGTCCAAGGGCGCCGACCACCCGCTGCACATCGTCCCGATCGCCTGGTCGATGCGGGCCGTGCGCGACAAGTTCGGCGACGACATCCATCCGGGCGATCTGTTCCTGCACAACGACCCCTACACCGGGGGCACCCACCTCAACGACGTCGCCCTGCTCCATCCGCTCTTCGCCGATGGCCGCCTCTTCGTGTTCCCGGTCGTGCGCGCGCACTGGGGTGACGTCGGCGGGATGAGCCCCGGCAGCCTCTCGGGCGGGGCGACGGAGATCTTCCAGGAGGGTGTGCGGATCCCGCCGATCCGGATCGTCGAGCAAGGACGTCCGAACGAGGCGGCGCTGGAGCTGATCTTCGCCAACATGCGCGGCCCCCGCGAGCGCCGCGGCGACTACCAGGCCATGATCGGCACCTGCCGCAAGGCCGCCGAGCGGATCGAGGCGCTGGCCGCACGCTACGGCACCGGCACGGTGCGAGAAGCCGTGGCCGAGCTGATGAACCGCGCCGAGGGCCGCATGCGGCGGGCCATCGCGGCGCTGCCCGGCGGCGAGTACCGGTACGAGGCGCACCTGGAGTCCGGCCGCGAGCGGCTGGAACCGCTCACCGTCCGGGCGCGCGTGGCGATCGCCGGCGACGCGATCACCGTGGACCTCACCGGCACCTCTCCGCAGACGGCCGGCCCGACCAACGTCGGCCCGGCCATGGCGCCGACCGGCGCCTTCACGATCGTCAAGTCGTTCCTCGACCCCGGCTCCGACGTCAACTCCGGCGCGTTCCGGCCGCTGACGGTGATCACGCCGCCCGGCACGATCGTCAACGCCAACCCGCCGGCGCCGTGCGGCGGCATGGTCGAGGTGAAGTACTGCGTGGAGACGGCGGTGCAGGGGGCGCTGGCCCAGGCGCTCGAGGGCCGGGTGGCCGGCGATCTCAAGGGTGGTGGCAACCACTGCTACGTCGGTGGGCCAGACCCGCGGACGGGCGAGACCTTCATCTTCTACGAGTACCCCGCTGGCGGCACCGGCGGCTTCGAGGGCGGCGACGGCAGCAACACCGTGCGCGCGTGGACCGAGAGCGACATGACCACGCTGCAGCCGATCGAGGCCATCGAGCAGCTCTACCCCGTGCGCGTGGAGGCGACGGCACTGCGCGAGGACTCCGGCGGGCCCGGCCGCTGGCGGGGCGGTCTCGGCCTCACGCGCGCCGTGCGCATCCTGGCATCGCACACGCGGCTGTCGGTGCTGGCCGAGCGGGCCGTGCTGCCGCCGTTCGGTGTCTGCGGCGGCGGCGCCGGCGCGACGAACCGGTTCTGGATCCGGCGCGACGACCGGGCGGTGCAGCCCTCGCCGCTGCCGGGCAAGGTGAGCGCCTTCCCGGTCGAGGAGGGCGACGTGCTGCTGATGGAGAGCTCCGGCGGCGGCGGCTTCGGCGACCCGCTCGAGCGCGATCCGGCCATGGTCGTCGCCGACCTGGCCGAGGGCTACGTCACGCCCGCGGCGGCGGAGGCGATCTACGGCGTCGTGCTGACGAACGGCGCGGTCGATGCCGGGGCAACGGCCGCGCGGCGCGCCGAGCTCCGTGCCGCGCGCCATCGCGTGCGGCTGGCCGCGGCGGCCGACGTCGAGACCGCGCGCGGGCGGGCGATCCGCGTGGACGAGGCGACCGCGCGGGCGCTGGGCGTGGGGGAAGGCGGCATCGTCGAGCTGGTGAACCCGCGCGGCGCGCCGCTGCGCGCGTGGATCGTCGCCCTGTTGCCGGGCGATGGCCGCCGCGCGAAGATCGCCCCGGCGGCGCTGGGGATGCTGGCGCTCGCCGACGGCGCCGAGGTCGAGGTGCGCGCCGTCCACTCCGGCGCCCTTCAGGGTGGCGCTTGACGCGGGTACCGGCCGAGCGCACGATCCTCTCGTCCTGCACGCGATCGCGGTGAGCTGAACCGATGGCCCGGCGTGCCCGACGGGAGGATCCATCATGAGCCCTCGACGCACGGCGATCACCCTCACAGCGTCCCTGCTCCTGGCGTTCGGCGTCGCGCTGCCCCTGCTGGCGCAGAGCCCCGCCGGCGGCTCCGCCAAGCTCGGGAAGGTCAGCTTCCCCGTCTCGTGCAACCCCGCGGCCCAGAAGGAGTTCGAGGTCGCGATGGCGTACTACCACTCGTTCGCGTGGCCCCAGAACAAGGCCGCGCTCGAGCGCGTCATCCAGGCCGACCCGACCTGTGGCATGGCGCACTGGGGGCGGGCGCTGGGAATGCTCGACAACCCCTTCCTGTGGCCGGGCAGCCTCTCGCCGAAGCTCCTCGCCGACGGGCAGGCCGCCATCGACGCGGCCCGGGCGGCCGGGCTCAAGACGCAGCGTGAGCGCGACTACGTCGATGCGCTGGCGACCTTCTTCAAGGACGCCGACAAGCTGAACCACCGCACGCGCGCGACGGCGCTGGAGAAGGCCATGCAGGGCGTGGCCGCGCGCTACCCGGACGACACCGAGGCGACGATCCTCTACGCGCTGGTGCTCTCGGCGAACTTCGACCCGAACGACAAGCAGTACACGAACCAGCGTCGGGCGGCCCAGACGCTCGAGCCGGTCTTCGTCAAGCAGCCCGAGCATCCGGGGGTCGCACACTACCTGATCCACAGCTTCGACTACCCGCCCATCGCCCCGCAGGGGCTCGACGCCGCCAGGCGCTACGCGAAGATCGCGCCCGACGCGGCCCACGCCCAGCACATGCCCTCGCACATCTTCACCCGCGTGGGCCACTGGCAGGATTCGGTGGAGTCGAACCGGCAGTCGGCTCGCGTGGACGGCGACCGCACCGTGAACAGCCCCCACGCGTACGACTACATGGTCTACGCTCAGCTGCAGCTCGCCCAGGACCGGGCCGCCGGCGAGGTGCTCTCGCATGCCCGGGGCGTGGCGAAGAAGCCTGATCACATCGCGGCCGCCTACGCGTATGCCGCGATGCCCGCCCGCATCGCGCTCGAGCGCGGCGCCTGGGGGGAGGCGGCGAGGCTGCCGCTCGACCCCGCGGCGGAGAGCTACCCGTGGAAGAAGTACCCGCCTTCGGAGGCGGTCAACGCCTTCGCGCGCGGCGTGGGTGCCGCCCTGAGCGGGGACGCCGCGGCGGCTGGAGCCGAGGTCGCCAGGCTGCGGGCGCTTCGCGACACGGCGAAGGAGCGCCAGATCGGCTACTGGGCCGAACAGATCGACATCCAGGCGGAGGTCGTGCGCGGGCTGGCCAGCTGCGCCGCGGGCAAGTCGGACGAGTGCGTGGCGGTGCTGAGCGTCGCCGCCGACCGCGAGGACGCCACCGAGAAGCACGCCGTCACGCCGGGCCCGATCCTGCCGGCGCGCGAGGTGCTCGCCATGGTGCTCCTCAAGGACGGCAAGACTGCGGACGCCCTGCGCGGCTTCGAGGCCGTCCTGGTCAAGGAGCCGAATCGCTACCGGGCGCTGGCCGGCGCCATGCAGGCGGCGGAACGGGCGGGCGACGCGAAGAAGGCCGCGGCCTTCGCCGAGCGCGTGGTCGCGCAGACGGCCGCCGCTGACAGCGCGCGGCCGGAGATCGCGCAGGCGCGGCGCGTGCTGGGCAAGTAGACCGGTGCGCGCCGGCGCGTGGGCCGCTGCGCTGATGGCGATCGCGCTCGTGGCCTGCGCGCCGGCGGCGTGGGCGGTGGAGAGTGACCCGTTGCCGGTGCCGAAGGGCGGCGCCCGCCAGCGGGCCGTCACCGCCTACAACGAGGGCGTGAAGCTGATGGTCGACAAGCGCTACGCCGCCGCCCAGCAGAAGTTCCAGGAGGCTCTGGCGGCCGACGAGAAGCTGGCCGAGGCCCACAACAACCTCGCCTTCAGCCTGCGCATGCAGGGCGCCCACCACCGCGAGCGCGCCCTGCGGCACTACGACCGCGCTCTGCAGCTCAAACCCGACCTGGCCCGGGCCTACATGTATCGCGCGGTGCTGTTCACCCAGATGGGCGATCTGGCCCGTGCGCGGGCGGACCACGCCCGGCTGCGGGCACTGGATCCGCAGCTCGCCGCCCGGCTCGAGCGGATCATGGCCGGGGACGGGCGCGACGAGTCCGACGGACTGACCCCGCAGTACGACTGAGCCCGGTCAGGCCTTGTCCAGCGACCGCGAGCACCGGCACAGTCACGGCGTGGTCGATCCCTCGATCGCTTCCACCACGCGGGGCCTCTGGGCGCTGAAGTGGTCCTTCGCCGGCCTGATGGCGACCGCACTGCTGCAGGTGGTCGTGGTCGTCCTGTCGGGCAGCGTCGCGCTGCTGGCCGACACCATCCACAACTTCGCGGATGCCGCCACCGCCATCCCGCTCGGCGTCGCGTTCCTGCTCGCGCGGCGGGCGGCCAGCCGACGGTTCACCTACGGTCTGGGTCGGGTGGAGGACTTCGCCGGGCTCGTCATCGTCCTCACCATCACGGCCAGCGCCGCGGTCGCCGCCAACGAGGCCGTTCGCCGGCTCGTCCAGCCACAGCCGATCGAGTTTCTGTGGGCGGTCATGCTCGCGTCCGTGGTCGGCTTCCTCGGCAACGAGGCCGTGGCGGTGTTCCGCATCCGGGTCGGCAGGCAGATCGGCAGCGCGGCCCTGGTGGCCGACGGCTACCACGCCCGGGTCGATGGCTGGACGAGCCTGGCCGTCCTGCTCGGCGCCCTGGGGGTGTGGGCCGGCTACCCGCTGGCCGATCCGATCGTCGGCCTGGTGATCTCGGCGGCGATCCTCGTCCTCGTCTGGCAGTCGGCCCGGGCCGTGCTCGTCCGCATGCTCGACGGCGTGGATCCGGATGTCGTCCGCCAGGTCGCCCACGCCGCCGGACACGCTCCCCGGGTCGAGGAGGTGAGCGACGTCCGGGCCCGCTGGGTCGGCCATCGCCTGCACGTCGAGGTAAGCGTGACGGTGCCGGGCGGGCTGTCCGTGGCCGAGGGCCACGATGTGGCGCGGGACGTCCGGCACCAGCTTCTCCACCACCTGCCGCACCTGGGCCGGGTGATGGTGCACGTGGACCCCTACGGGCAGGGCGGCGAGCGGCATCACCGGATCGACGCGCACACCCACGACGGCATGCCCGCCCACACCCACGATTAGAGGCCCCGGCCTTGCGCATTCGCGCCGGGGTTGTGAGACTGGGCCTCACGCGAGGAGGCAGGGTATGAAGGTGGCGGTGGCGGGCAAGGGCGGCTCGGGCAAGACGACGATCGCCGGGACGCTGGCGCGGGTGATGGCCGAGCGGGGCCACCGCGTGGTGGCTATCGACGACGACAGCAACCCCAACCTGGCCCTGACGATCGGTGTGGACACCGCGGTGGCGTCGAAGTTCCCCGGCCTCCCGCGCGACCTGCTGGAGGAGCGGACCGACGCCCAGGGCGTCAAGTGGCTCGAGCTCGCCGTCCCGGCGGAGGACTTCATCGACCGCTTCGGTGTCCCCGTCCGCGACCGGCTGACGCTGCTGGTGATGGGCCAGCCCAACCACGGCGGCTCCGGCTGACTCTGCCGGGCGCACGCCACCGTGCGTGGCGTGCTGGCCGGGCTCGTGGCCGGGGCCGAGCGGACGACCATCGTCGACCTCGAGGCGGGACTGGAGCACCTCAGCCGGGGCACGGCGCGTCACGTGGAGACACTGCTGATCGTCGGCGAGCCGTACTTCAAGTCGCTGGAGACCGCCAGCCGCTCGTTCGCGCTCGCGAAGGATCTCGGCATCGCCCACGTGCGCATGGTCGCCAACAAGGTGCGCAACGCGCGCGACGAGGACACCGTACGCGAGTTCGCCGCCCGCCACGCGCTGCCGCTGGCGGCGGTCGTGCCCTACGACGAGGCGGTGGTGGTCGCCGACGAGCGGGGCGTGGCGCTCATCGAGCACGAGCCGTCGGCCCCCAGCGTCGGGGTGATCCGCCGGCTGGCCGACGAGCTACTGGCCCCGAGCGCCGCGTAGGCGGCGGGAGGTCGCGAGAGGTCCGGTCCGCCCGAGACCGTTCGGGTTCGGCTCGCGAGAGAAGGAGACGACCATGGAAGCTCATGACATCGTCACCCGCCGAGAGTTCCTCGTCACCGGCGCCGCCGGCGCGGCGGCCCTGGCCACGGCCCGCGAGGCGGCCGCCCAGGCTCCGGGGCAGAGGTTCCACGTCAAGCCCGTCCCGGCCGAGATCTTCATCGACCACGGCATCAACCAGGAGACCCGGCTGGAGACCCTCCGGGGATACCTGACCCCGGCCAGCCATTTCTTCGTCCGCTCGCACGCGACCACACCGAACCTCGACGTGCGCACCTGGCGGCTGCGGGTCGAGGGCAACGCCATCGAGCGCCCCCTCGATCTCGGCTTCGACGAGCTGCTGCGGCTGCCCTCCCGCTCCGTCATCAGCGCTGTGGAGTGCGCCGGCAACGGCCGCGCCTTCTTCAAAGAGGTCATGGGCAAGACGGCCTCGGGCACCCAGTGGCGTTACGGCGCCATCGGCGTGGCGGAGTGGACGGGCGTGCCCCTGGGCACGGTCCTCGAGCTGGCCCGGGTCCGCAAGGACACGCCGCGCGACATCCTCAACGTGCTCGTGGAGGGGCTCGACTCGGTGAAGGTCAACCGGCCGATGTCCCTCGCCAAGGCGTTCGAGGAGGACACGCTGCTGGCCTACGCGTTCAACGGCGAGCCCGTGCCCGCCGACCACGGCTTCCCGGTGAGAGCCATCGTCCCGGGCTGGGTCGGCATCAACAACATCAAGTGGGTGGGCCGCATCGAGGTGCGCGACAGTGTGATCGACGTGCCCACGACCACCAAGACCTACGTCCTGGACGGCCCCGACTATCCCAGGAAGGTCGTGCTGCGCCAGCAGACGCTCAAGAGCGCGGTGGCGCTGCCCTGGGGCGCGACGCTGCCGGCCGGCCGCCTGCGCGTGCGCGGATTGGCCTGGTCGCCGGTGGGCCGCATCAGCCGTGTGGAGGTGAGCCTCGACCGTGGAGCCACGTGGCAGCCGGTCGAGCTCCGCGAGCCCAACATCCCGCGCGCGTGGACGCGCTGGGACTTCGCGTGGGACGCCCGCCCCGGCGAGCACGCGATCCTGACCCGTGCGATCGACGACCAGGGGAAGACGCAGCCGGCCGCGATGCCGTGGAACGCGCAGGGGTACGGCTACAACGTGCCGGTGCCGCATCCGGTGAAGGTGAGCTGAGGGCCGAGGTGGACATGGGCGTTCGATCGCACATCGTTGGCTGACGGAGATGTATCGCTTCAGCGCATCTTCCAACGCTGCGGGTCCCGTAAAGGGGTGACAACCGAGACGGCCCCGGGCACGGCGGTCATGGAACGGTCGGTAGTCGCCGGGGCCGAAGGCCGCCGGCTGCATGCTAGCCCGCCTCGACGAGCGCCGCGAGTTACGCGAGCGCCTCCCACCAGCCGACCTCGTTGTCGGCGGTCGATGGGCCGCGCGGAAGCCCGTCGTGCACGGCGCGGACATCGGTGCCACCGTCGGCATCGGCGAGCGAGATCGTGACGGTCATCTCGCCACGCAGTGCGGGACCTGTCGTCTCGAACTCGACCGCTTCGACTACCTGCTCGTTCGTCACGAGTCTCACGAAGCGGCCGTGGTACGTGTCGGTGTGCTCAGTCGTCCTGCCGGTCCCGGTCGGCTCGTCATCGGTGAGTGAGATTCGGAATGCGCCACCTTCGCGGGCCTCGATGTCACTGATCACGACCGCGTTCCATGACGAGGTCCGCGTAGTGGGTGGAGTCCCCGGCAATGTGTGCGTATATCGCCTCGACATCCTGGATTGCCTGGGGTGCCCAGACGATCCGGGTCACCGGAGAAGTCGACGCTTCGCCTCGGTGTGATCGACCCCCTGGCCGGCGTCCAGCTCGGCCAACCCGCGCTCGGTCTTCGCCAAGAGGACCAGGCGCTCGATAGCATCCTCCAGCGTCGCGTCTGCTGGGAGCTTCTCGATTAACTGAAGAACCTTGTGCCTTCCTTCTTGATGCAGACAACAAAACGCGCAGTGGTCGCTCTCTTCCTCATCACTCAGTCCAGTAGGGGAGACTTGATCTTGATTTCTCCCCGCCCTATGCCGTGAGCCTCGTACCAGTGAATCTCGCGCTGAGTGCCTGGTTCTGGGTGGAGGCAGCGACCCTGTCTCGTACCGCGAGTGAGGACAGGAATGCCGAGATCTCGGCCGGGCCCATCTCGGTCGGGTGCCGCTTGTCGTGGAAGAAGAGGAACCGCCGGATCCAGTGGACGTAGGCTTTCTCGGTTCGGCGACTGTAGTGCCTGGTGCGGACGGCCTCCCGGACCCGGTCGAGGAGGCGGGGCTTGGGCGGAGGAGGCGGGCTTGACTCGCGTACGATCAGCGGCCAGGCCTTGGCCGGCTCGAAGCGCCGGGTGACTATGCGGAGGAGCCCTGTGAGCCGGTTACAAGCCCGCCACCCGCCGAGCCCGCGGATCGAGTAGCTCATTCAGCCCATCCCCGAGAAGATTCAACCCCAGCACCGCCAGCGCGATCGCCGCCCCGGGAAACAGCGCCATCCACCACGCCACGCGCAGGAAGCGCTGCGCGTTGTTTGCCAGGTATCCCCAGCTGATGGCGTGCGGATCGCCCAGGCCGATGAACCCGAGACCAGCCTCCATCAAGATGATCGTGCCGGCGTTGACCGACACCACGACGACCGCCGCGGGTAGCGCGTTGGGCAGGACATGTCGGGCCAGGACCCGAACTGCCGGGGAGCCGAGGGCGTGAGCGGCCTCGACGAACTCTCGCCGGGCCAGTGACAGTGTCTCGGCGCGCACCACACGCGCGACGGCTGGCCACGACGTCAGCCCGAGCACCAGCACCAGCCTGTCCAGCCCGGGCCCGAAGAGGGCGATGACCAGAACAGCCAGGAAGAACCGTGGGACGACCTGCACGAGCTCCGTCAGGCGCATCAGGAGGTCGTCGATGCCCCCGGCCCGGTAGCCCGCGACAGCGCCGATCGAGACTCCGATCGTCGAGGCCAGCAGCGTCACGCTCAGCACGACCAGCAGGGATGTCCGCGCTCCGTGAACGATGCCGGCCAGCACGTCCCGTCCAAGGTCGTCGGTTCCCAGCGTGTGGCTGCGCGAGGGTGCCGTCAGGGGCGGCGCGACGGACGCGAATGGGTCCACCGGCGCGATAACCCCGGCGAAGACGGCCACGATCACCAGCGCCAACGTCAGAGCGATCCCGACAGCGCCGCCCGTCACCCGCGGCTTAGTCGTAGCGAACGCGCGGATCCAGCCAGGCATAGGCGAGGTCGGTCAGCAGGTTGGCGACGATGACCGCGAGGGACACGAGCAAGAACAGCCCCAGGAGGACGGGGATGTCTCGCGTCAGGATCGACGACAGCATGAGCTGCCCCAGGCCGGGCCAGGCGAAGACCGTCTCCACCAGGACGGCGCCCGTGAAGAGCATGCCGGCCCGGCCGCCGATGACCGTGACCACCGGCAGCAGCGCGTTGCGCAGGGCGTGGCGGACGACGGCGCGCTCGGACAGGCCCTTGGCCCGCGCGGTGCGCGTGTAGTCCGTTCCCAGCGCCTCCAGCACCCCGGTGCGGGTCAGGCGGGTCGTCAGAGCCAGCTCGCCGGCGGCGAGGACCAGAGCGGGCAGCGCCAGATGGTGGAGGACGTCGAGCGCGTGGCGCCAGCCCGTCCAGGCCTGGCGCGGATCGGTGATGCCCTGGACGGGGAAGAGACCGGTGCCCAGCGCCAGCGTGATCGCCGCGAGCTGGGCGAGCCAGAAGGACGGCATGGCGTGGCCCAGCAGGGCGGCCGTGCGCACAGCCAGGTCGGCCGGGCGATCGGCGCGGCGGGCGGCGAAGACGCCGAGCAGCACGCCGGCGACGCTCGAGAGCGCCAGAGCGGTCCCCATCAGCAGCAGCGTCGCGGGCAGGCGCTCGGCCACGACGTGGGCGACCGGGCGGCCGTGCACGAACGACTGCCCGAGGTCGCCGCGCAGCACGCTCGTCGCGTAAGCCACCAGCTGCTCGGGCAGCGGGCGATCGAGGCCGAACCTGGCCCGGATGAAGGCGTAGTACGCCTCGTCGCCGTGCTCGCCGCCGAGGGCGACGGCCGGGTCGCCGGGGGCCGTGTGGACGACGACGAAGGCCAGCAGGACGATGCCCGCCACCGCCGGGACGACCTGCAGGAGACGTCGCAGCAGGTAGCGGGCGCTCACGCGCGGCTACGACCGCTTACAGAAGGCCGCCTCCGCGAAGAGCCCGGTCCACGGCCGGAAGCCGCCGCACCGTGCGGCCCAGGCGCGGGTCGTCGGTGTCTCCACCAGCCAGACGTAGGGCAGGTCCTGGGCGACGATCTCCTGGATCTGGTGGTAGAGCGCGCTGCGCGGGGCGCGCTCCACCGTGCGGCTGGCCTGGTCGAACAGCGCGTCGACCTTGTCGTTGCGGTAGCCGGCGGCGTTGGTGAACGGGGCCGGGCCGATCTGGGACGAGTGATACATGCGGCGCACGCCGATCTCCGGATCGGGCCCGTTGCAGTACGAGATCACGTTGGTGTCGAACGCGCGGTTCTTGAATACCGTGGGCGCGAACACCGAGGGCTCCAGTGGGCGCTGGGTGACCTCGATCCCCACCGCGCCCAGGTGCTGGCGCATCAGCTCGCCGTACTTGGCGAAGGCGGGGAAGTGCAGGAAGTCGATGGCCATGGGCGTGCCGTCGGCGACGCCGGCCACGCCGCGGGCCACCCGCGCGGCGCCCTGCTCCTTTTTCCAGCCGGCGGCGTCGAGCAGCCGCGCCGCCTCGGCCCGGTCGAACGCCGGCAGACTGAGCCCGCCGGCGTGGGCCCAGGCCATCTCGCTGGAGATGGGGGCTGCCGCCACTCGGCCCTCGCCGAAGAGGATCTGCTGCAGGAACGCGTTGCGGTCGAGCGCGTGGGCGACGGCGCGGCGGACGCGCGCGTCCTTGAGCGCGGGGCGGTCGAGGTTGAAGCTGACGGTCATGATGCAGTTCGACCCGCCGGGGTTGTAGGACGTCTGCGCTGTCCGGAACCGGGCGTCGGCCTTCAGCCGGGCCTGGTGGGGGCCCGGGACCCCCCAGAGGAAATCGACCTCGCCGTTCTCCAGGGCCAGCACCTGGGTGCCGGCGTCGGGGATGATCCGCATCACGATCTCGTCCAGGTGCGGCAGCCCCGGCTTGAAGTAGGCCGGGTTGCGGGCCAGGCGGATCTCCGCGCCCTTGCGATAGGACACCGCCTTGAACGGCCCAGTGCCCACCGGATTGACGTTGGCCGGGTTCGTCTGCGCGTCGGTGCCCTGGTAGACGTGGCGGGCCACGATGGGCGCCTCGGTGGCGTCGAGCTGCAGGAGCAGGGGCGCGTAGGGCTGCTTGAAGCGAAAGACCACCGTGCGGTCGTCGGGCGTGTCGATCCCCGCCAGCGCGCCGCCCATCGAGGCCTTGGTGCGCGCGTGGAACTTCAGCAGCACCTCCTCGAAGGTGAACTTGACGTCGGCCGCGGTGAAGGGCTTGCCGTCGTGCCAGGTGACGCCGTCGCGCAGGCGGAACCGATAGACGGCGCCGCCCTGCTCGATCGTCCAGCTCTCGGCCAGGTCGGGCAGAGGGTCGCCGCGCTCGTCCCGGCCGAGCAGGCCGTTGTAGATCAGCTCGGCCGCGGCGTGGGTGGCGCCACTCGTCGTGATCGCCGGGTTGAGGTGCCCGGGGTCGGCGTTGATCGCGACGACCAGGATGCCGCCGCGGGGCGTGCTGTCCTGGGCCCGGACTGGTGCCGGAGCCGTCCAGGCGACGACGAGAAGCAGCACGAGTGGGACCATCGGGGCGCGCTGTCTACGCATAGCCAAGCCTCTCGCTGCGCGGTGTCGGGTCGGTCCACAGCCTCGAAGGTGCTTCGAAGAATCGAAGTATCACCGACCTGCTCCCGCGACGCAACGTCGCGTGCCTCGCTCGATCACGCGATACCCGAGCTATGCTGAGCCATTCCGGTCTGAACCTGGGGGGGTATGCGACCTGCGCGGTCAGTCGTGAAGATCAGTCTTGCCCTTGCTCTCACGTCTCTGCCGCTCGTCTCCCTGCAGACCGTCGCCCCGGCGGGGGAAAGAGTCTACCGGATCGGCGTTTTTCATGTCGGTGACCATGTCCCGCCAGGCCTCCGAACGCTGAGGGCCGGCCTGGCGGCCCTGGGATACGAGGAAGGAAAGAACGTCCAGCTGGACTTCCGGAACCTGGCCGACGAGGACGCGGCCCGCGAGACCGCGCGGACGTTCGTTCACAATCGAGTCGATCTGATCGTGGCCTTCGGGAACCCCACCGTCCGCGCGGCCCGAGCGGCCACCACCGAGACACCCATCGTGATGATTCACGTCAGCGACCCCGTGGCCGAGCGGTTCGTGAACACCCTGGCCCGCCCGGGCGGGAACGCCACGGGCTTCGTGTTCTTTGCAGTGTCTCCCGGCAAGCACCTCGAGCTGATGCGGGAGATGGTTCCACGCCTCCGGCGGGTGCTCGTCCTGACCGATCCTCGCGATCCTGTCTCGCCTCGCCAGCTAGCCGCGCTGCGGGCAGCCGCCGAGAGCTGGAAGCCGCTGGAGCTGGTGGAGCGAGAGGCCACAGATCGCGACGACCTGGAGCGGGTCTTCCGCTCGATCAAGCTGGGGGACGTGGACGGGGTCGTCTCCGCGTCGATCAACCTTCAAATCAGGTTCACCTCCCTGCTGATCCGGCTCGCCGCCGAGCGGCGCCTGCCCCTGGCGAGCTACCGCAAGGAATCGGTGCAGCTCGGCGCACTGTTCTCCTATGCGCCCGACGACGCGGCGGTCGGACGGCGCGCGGCGGAATACGTCGACAAGCTCCTGAAGGGCGCCAGGCCGGCGGACCTTCCCGTGGAGCTACCGACGAAGTTCGAGCTGGTCATTAACCTGAAGACCGCGACGACGCTGGGACTCACGATCCCGCCCCCGGTCCTGGCGCGGGCGGACGAGATCACCCAGTGACTGGACCCCCGATCGAGCTGGCCGTCGCGCCCGCCCCGATCAGACCTGGACCAGAGTGGGCCGGCCAGGGAGCTGTTGCTGACAAGTGAAATGTCCGCTTGGTTTTGACACGTGATCTGTCCGCTTTAGAGTCCCGGGCCGACCGGCAGCCGGGGGCCTCGACGCCGGCGGGGCGCGAGGGCGGCCTCAGCGCGAGGCGGCCGCGGCGGCGCGCCGGCGAGCGGGTCGCGGCCGGCAGGGGCCCGGGCGCGGCGCGGGGTGACGAACTGCGCCGTGGCGGTATAGCGGCCCAGACACTGCGGCCCGCGCCAGACGGTGAAGTAGCCATCGAGATGGCGGCGCACAAGGACGCGCAGGCCGGCGCAGGTGGGCCGGCCGGGCTGCTTGGCGAGCTGCAGGCGGACGCTGTCGAAGGACAGCACGTTGTCCTGCCCCACCACGCGGGGTTCCTCTTCACAGAAGATCTGCGCGAGATCGACCGGGCCCAGGGGCATGAAGGCCGCCTCGGGCTCTGCGGGCGGCCGGGTGAAGGTGGCGTGGTAGTCGGGAATGAAGCGGTCGCGCAGATAGGTGTTGGCGGCCTCGAGCGTGGTGATGCCGGCCAAGCGCAGTTCATTGACGAGCCGATCCTGTAGCGTGCGATTGAGCCGCTCGCCGCGGCCGCGCGCCTGGGGGAGTAGGCGCCGATGTGCTCGATGCCGAGCCGCGCCAGGGCCCGGCCGACGTGCGTGAGACGGTCGCGATCGATGGGGCCCCCAGCCTTGGGGGTGTGAAACGCCCAGCCGGCCCGATCGGTATACAGGGCCATGGGCAGGCCGAAGCGCCGGCACACCGCGGCCAGGGCGGTCATGACCGCGGCGGTGGTTTCCGCCGGCCAGAGCTGGGCGTAGAGCAGGTGCTTGGTGGCGTCGTCGAGGACGGCGATGAGGGTCTGGCGCTGCCCCGGGCACAGGGCCAGCCATTCATGGGGGCTGCCGTCGAGGTGCAGCAACTCGCCGAGCCGGGGGCGGGGCTCCCGGCGCCGGCGGTGGCGACCGCGGGCGCGGCCCTTGCGCACCAGCCCGGCCTCCTGGAGCGCCAGGCGCACGAAGCTGTAGGACAGCGTCACGCCGTGATCCCGGCCGAGGAGGTGGTTGAAGGGGCGCACGTTGAAGCCGCGGTAGGTGTCCCGATACAGGCGCAGGATCCGCGGCAGCTCGCCCACCGGCACCTTGCGCGGCGAGGGCAACTGCCGGCGATCGTAGAGCCCGTAGCGCTGGTCGGCCTCATAGCGGGCGCGCCACCGCCGCAGGCTGCGCGGCTCGATGCCGAGGATGTCGGCGGCCTGCAGCCAGGTGAGGGCGCCACTCAGGGCAACCTCCTGACGCTTCATGGCCTGCTCCACGGCGGCCGTGAGCCAACCGATCGGCACCTCCTTGGTTACCGATGGCTGTACCCCAGCTCGCCCGTACAGCGGACATTTCACCTGCTCTCGGGAGCGGACAGATGATGTGCTCCCTACAGGCGCGATACGGGAGCTTGACGGGGAAACGCGCTGGCCAGTAAGCTGCGCTTGATGACACGTGCTCGCCTATCGTGGCCGGCGTCTCGATCGCTTGTCTTCGTGCTGACGTTACTCCTGTTCCTCGGCCATGCCTGCGATCCGGCGCTTGCCGATGTCGTCGCACACGTGCATGAGTCTGCTCACCACGCGCCGGACCACCACGCGCCTGATCATCCGGACGAAAATCAGGTGTCGTGTGATGCAGTCGTCGGTATTTCGTCGACTACCTGCCTGTCCGCCGACCTCGGCCCGGGCCTCGATACCGCGGCTGGGCTTCCGATCGCAAGCATGGTCGCCTTGCAGGTCGTGGCCGGCCCGCAGGAGTCGGGCGGACTGCCGAGACGCCTGCCGTTGTTCCTGCTGCACGCCTCTCTCCTGATCTAGTCTTCCCAACCCCTCGCCCCCGCTCTGTTGTCGCGATCGACGCGACGGGCTCGAGCTCTGTTCCGAGGCAGTCCGCCCCGCGGTCGTCGCTCCACCACTAGGGAGGAATCTGTGAATCGTAGACGAAGGATCGCTGTCGTCGCCGCCTGGCTGGTCGCAGTCGCGGTCGGCGGCGCGGGGGCCCACGAAGACCATGAGCACCCGCCCGTCCCGGCTGCGTACGCCAACTCCTATGTCCCCATCGGCGTCTGGACCGATCCCGCGATGATCGCCAGGGGCAAGGAGATCTTCACCGCCAAGTGCGCGCTCTGCCACGGGGAGACCGGGGACGGACGGGGCCCTGGCGCGGTGAATCTCCAGGTCAAGCCGGCCGACCTCACCGACGCCCGGATGGTCGCGGAGATGCCAGGCAACTACTGGGTCTGGCGGGTCAGCGAGGGCGGGCTGGTCGAGCCGTTCAGGTCGAAGGGCTCCGCGATGCCGGCCTGGAAGGGTGAGCTGTCGATGGGCGACCGCTGGGCGGTCATCGCCTATTCCCACACGCTCTCCGGCCACCGTGGGCCACACGAGGCCCGCGAGCATCCGGAGCTCGGGCCCAAGCCCAAGCTCGTGACCGGCGAGGGCACCGTGATCGCCCTGCGTCCCGACAGGCAGCAGATCGTCCTGGAGCACGGGAAGATCGAGCAGTTCATGGACGCCATGACGATGGGCTACAAGGTCGCCTCCCTCTCGCTCCTGGACAAGGTCGAGCCGGGAGACAAGGTGCGCTTCACCATCGACACCGGCGCCCGCGCGATCACCAAGCTCGAGAAGCTGGGGGACTGATGCCCGCAAGGACGACCGTCGTGCTCCTCGTCGGGTCACTGATGCTCCCCGGTTGCGCGGGCTATCGGCTCGAGCCGCTGTCCGCCGGCCACCCGGCGCATCCGGAAGCGGCGGCCGCGCCCGAGCGGCCCCCGTCGCAAACGCTCGCCTACACACCGTCGGATATCCCGTCCGTCCGTCCGGTCTCACCGGTCACCGCGGCTCCGCACCAGGGGCATGGATCCGGAATGACCGGGGCGAAGGGCGCGCCAACGGTCATCGGCGAGGGAGAGGTCGTCTCCACGGTGCCGAACGCGAGCCAGATCGTCGTCGACCACGGCGAGATCAAGGGGTTCATGGAGGCGATGACGATGGGGTATCGGGTCGATCCGGCCTCGCTCCTGGCGGGGTTGAAGCCGGGAGACAGGGTTCGCTTCACGATCGACGTGGGGCGCCGGGCCATCATCGAGATCGAGAAGCTGCCATAGACAGCAGCGGAGGCCTGGGGATGGCGAGGCGACCGGTCGGATGGCTGTGTCTGGTGCTCGTCGGGCTCACCGGCTGTGCGTCGGTGAACCTCGACGCCGGGTTCCTCGAGGTCCGCGCCGCGGTCGAGGAGCGCAACGGGACGAGGATCGTGTGGAACCAGGGCACCGAGCTGGATCGAGAGGCTGTGGACCAGCTGCGGTCGTTGCTGGCAAAGAAGTTGACCGTCGCGGACGTGGTCCAGGTGGCGATGCTGAACAATCGCGATCTGCAGGCTGTCTACACCGAGCTGGGGCTTGCCCAGGCGGATCTGGTCCAGGCCGGGCTGTTCAGGAACCCGATGCTCGACGCCGCCGTGCTGTTTCCACTGTCGGGCGCCCGGCCGGATCTGCAGTTTGGCGCGGTGGTCGGCTTGCTGGACGCGCTGTACATACCGCTGCGGAAGCGGGTGGCCGCCGCCCAGTTCGAGGAGGCCAAGCTCCGGGTTACCGGTGCCGTGCTCGATTTCGCGGCGCGTGTCCGCAGGGCGTTCTACGTCCACCAGGCAAACGAACAGAAGCTGGAGCTCCGTCAGACCATCGTGCAGGCGCTCACCGCCGCGTTGGACGTGAGCCGGCAGCTGCACGAGGCGGGGAACATCTCCGACCTCGATCTGGCCCGGGACCGGGTGGCAACCGAGACGTCGAGGCTGGCGCTCAGGTCGGCAGAGATCGAGGCACGTCAGAGCCGCGAGCACCTGAACAGCCTCATGGGAGTGTGGGGTGACCTGACCGAGTGGGAGATCGACGTACGTTTGCCCGACGTCCCGGCCGACCCGCCGCCCCTGAACGGGGTCGAGCGGGAGGCGCTGGCCCGGAGCATCAACCTGGCCCACGCCCGACAGCGCATCATCGCCGCGGGTGAGCAGGTGGGCTACGACAGGGCAACCTCGTTGATTCCGGGGGCGGAGGTCGGGCTGGAAGCCGAGCGAGAGGAGGGCTGGAAGCTGGGGCCGGTGCTGTCGGTTCCGCTCCCGCTCTTCGATCAAGGGCAAGCGCGGATCGGACGGGGCGCGGCGGAGCTGCACCGTGCGCATCAAGAATACTACGCGCTGGCCGTGCGCATCCGGTCGACGGCGCGGGCGGTTCGCGATCGCGTGCTCGGCGCGCAGGACCGGGCGCGGTACTACCGGGACATCCTCCTGCCGCTGCACGAGCGGGTCGTCAACGAGGGGCAGCTGCAGTACAACGCCATGCAGATCGGCATCTTCCAGCTGCTTCGCGATCGCGCCCAGCAGATCGAGGCCGGCGTCGCTTACGTCGAGGAGCTTCGCGAGTACTGGGTGGCCCGGGCGGACCTCGCGCAGATCCTGAGTGGCCGGCTGCCTGTGTCGGATGAGGCCCGCGTCGGAGGAATGAGCGGCGGACGGATGAGAGTGAAGGAGGGGACGAATGACCACTAGGTTGTCTCGGCGGCAGATCCTCGGGATCGGAGCCGCCTCACTCGCGGGCGGCGTCGTCTGGTCGGCCGACGGCGGGGCGACCACGCACGGCAGATCGCCGCGTTACCAGCCCACGTCCTCGCCGGCGGCGGCTGGCGGCAGCCGCCCGTACTGGGAGAGGACGTACAGCGGCGGCCCCATCGATGTCGCGCCGCTGCCTCCCGGATTGCCCGGGGAGCACTACCGGCCGGTGGT
>Ga0268386_10001087_pt1 | contig 18371 bp, 18 predicted proteins | sample RVTome_15_FD_200260 | JGI IMG/M metagenome (GOLD analysis project Ga0268386, IMG submission 200260) | Soil microbial communities from uranium-contaminated site in the Upper Colorado River Basin, Wyoming, United States - RVT150D86... ...
GACGCCGAAAGCATCGACCGCGAGGTCGCGTTGACGCCTGGGCGCGCGAGGCCCGTGCGTCGTCCGCCGCGTCGAAATGCAGGCGGAGCCTCAGCCCGGGCCCTCAGGCGTCCGTGAGGGCGTCGAGCCGGAGGGCCGGGTTCAGTCTCCCGGACGCGTCAGAAGCCGCGCTTGCGCGCGCGCACGTTGCGCCGGCTGCCCTTGGGGCGCGGCCGGTGAGCGGGCGGGGCTGGCGCGAAGCCGCGCGGCCTGAACCCCGGCCCGCCACCTTCCGATCGCTCCACCGCCTCGTTGACGCGGAGGGCGCGGCCGTCCAGCTCGTAGCCGTCCAGCTTCTCCGCTGCGGCGGCCGCCGCCGCGGAGGTCGCCAGCTCCACGAATGCGAACCCACGTGCCCGGCCGGTGTCGCGATCGGTCGGGACGGTCACGTTGACCACCTCGCCGACCTCTCCGAACAGGTCCCGGAGCTGGTCGGAGGTGGTGTCGAAGCTCAAGTTGCCGACGAACAGTTTCGTCTGAATGGCGTCCTTCTTTCTTGGTTTATCCGTCTCGACCACAAGTGGCCAGGTCTGAGCCGGTGCTCCGGCCCGGACCAGGTCTCGAACACGCTCAGGAGACGACCGACGGGCGCGCGACGTCGTCGTGGAGGCGCACCGTGGCCAGCAGGCCGGCGCGGGTCCTCCCGTAATGGCCACATCCGGCCCGGCGAGCGCCGTCTCAAGGCTCGGCGCGGGCGGCCGCGCCGGCCGTCGGACCGGAGGGCGGTATGACCTTCACCGCCGCCGCGTGGGCCCGCAGGTAGGCGTTCTGGTCGTGGGAGAGCGCCCCGTCCGGCAGGGCCTCCCAGAACGGCCCGAGGTCGTTGCGCACCTGCTCGGTGTAGAAGCGGGGAAGGGTCGTGGTCTCGCCGTCGAAGAAGCGCCGGAGCGAGACGTCGGTGTCGAGCAGGCGCCGCACCTTGGTGTCGTAGCGGATCCGGCCCGCCCCCTCCGAGGACAGCGCGCGGAGGGCGTTCAGCCAGCGCGGCACCGTCCCCCGGTTCGCGTCGAAGCGCCGCGCCACCGCCCGCCAGGAGAAGGAGTGCTTCCTGAGGCCGATCACGTTCTCGTATAGGGCGGTCCAGGAGTAGTTCTTGGGCCGGACGTTGGTGGCCCGGTTGTTGTCCAGGAAGTGGAACGGTGTCGCGAGCACCCGGCCCGCACGCTGCAGGTCGAGGTTCAGCGGGGCGGCCTGGCCGAATGCGGAGAGCAGGGAGTAGGCTGGGAACACGCCCGGCGCCAGGTCCACGAAGCGCTTCGTCAGCTCGAACGGCTCGTCGCCCTCGTCCTCGTCCAGGCCCAGGACGAAGTTGGCCTGGACGATCGGGATGTAGCGCATCACGGTGTTCAGATGTTCGGCGACCTTCCGGACCTTCTCGATGCCGGACGAGCCTCCCGTCTTCGACTTCCCCCCGAGCGAGTACCAGGACTCGACCCCGGGAAGCATGGCCTTGAACCCGTTGGCCCGGAGCCTCTTGAGCCGCGGCTCGGACAGGAGGGACAGGCTGCTCTCGGCCGCGAAGTCGATGCGGCCCTTCGGATCCGATTCCTCGATCACCGACATGATCTCGTCGAAGCGCACGCCGAAGTTGGGATCGTGCCAGCCGACCCGCGGCCGCTCGACCTTGCCCAGCAGGAACCGAAGGTCCTCCCGGATCTGCCCGTTGTCGAGCGGCTGGTAGTCGACCACCGCGTCGATGCAGAAGCTGCACGTGTACGGGCACCCGAGGCTGCCGATCATCGGGACGAGCTTGATGACAGGGGTCTTGGCGAGCGTCGGAGCGATGAACTTCCAGCGCTCCTTGACCCCCGGCAGGTGCGTGGGGGGACGCCTGGCCGAGAGCTGCAGGCCCGGGTCGTGGCGGGCGCAGTCTCTCAGCACGTCGTTGACCAACTCCTTGTCCGTGAAGCCCAGGACGTAGTCGAAGTACCGGGCGGCGTCCTGCGGATAGCAGCGCGCGTGGGAGCCGCCGAGGACGGTGACCACGCCGCGCCGCCGATACTCGCTGCTCAGGGCGTACGCGAGCTGGGCGGTCTGGGTATAGGCGGCCACGAACAGGACCTCGCCGTCGACGGGAAGCTCGCGACCGAGGTCCTCGCGGCCGGTGTAGCAGACGAAGCGGACCTCGTGTCCGGCTTCCTCGCACCAGACGCCGATGACCTGGGGCATGATGCTCGCGAAGTTCGGCTGCATCAGCCGGCCCCAGAGGGCGCGGGTGGGGCTTCGCGTGACCAGGTCGAGGACGTTGACTCGGAGACGCCGCATTTTCGAGCCGTCCCTCCCTCGTAAGCTCGTGGAGGGGCCGGCAGGGCCCGCGCGGCTCCGGTGCCGGATACTACCAAGGCAAGCCGGCTCTTTCCACTTGTGCCGTCGGGCGTTCGAGTGTATCCTCAGGGAACGAGGTCTTGCCCGTGCGCCGGCACGCGAGGATGGACCCTGGACGGCTCCTCGCAACGGCTCTCCCCCGGACCCAGGATTCGACGAAAGGATATGCTCGAGCCCGGCACCGTCGCGCCCGACTTCGATCTCGAGGACCACACCGGAGCGCGCGTCCGCCTCTCCAACTACCGTGGGCGACCCGTGGTCCTCTGGTTCTTCCCCGGCGCGGACCCGGGCCGTACCCTGGAGGGGTGCGCCTTCCGCGACCGCATGTCGCAGTTCGACGCCAGGGGCGTTCAGGTCTTCGGCGTCAGCGTCGAGACTGCCGAGGAGAGCGCCGCCTTTGCAAGCAAGTCCCGGCTAGGCTTCCCCCTGCTGTGCGATACGGACCGGGCCATCTGCGTGGCCTACGGAGCCTTGGAGGGGCGCGACGCACCCACCAGCGTGCAGCGGATCAGTTGGCTGATCGGCCCCCGGGGCGAGGTCGTGAAGGCCTACTCGCGGGTCGAGGCTGCCGCCCACGCCGCGGAGATCCTGAGGGACCTCTAAGGGGGTGCCAAAAAATAACGCGCACAGTCGCGCGAAGGCCGAGCGCGAGGGGCGCGGCGAGCCACTGAACGCTCGTGCTAGTTATTTTTTGGCACCCCCTAGCTTCGGCCCAGGATCAGCGCTGGCCGCGGACCACGAGGGGCGCGCTCGAGGTTCGGGCCTGCCATCCCGTCCGGCCGGCGAGCCGGGTCACCATCGGTGACCCGGCTGGCGCCGGCGCTACCCGTTCAGCCATCGGTCCAGGTGCTCTCGCACGAACTCGTCGTCGCTGAGGTGGGGGTAGCGGTCGAGGACGCGGTCGATCTCCTTTGCCTGGCCCGGAGACAGGTCCTCGTGCGGGTCCAGGCACCAGCGACCCGCGAGCAAGCCCTGGCGCCGGAGCACCTCGTGGATGCCGGGGATGCAGCCGCGGAAGCCGTTGGCGGCGTCGAACAGCGCGGCGTTGGCGTCGGTCAACTGCTGGCCGAGCGCGAGCAGCTCCAGCGCCCCCTCGCCCCCCCCTCGACGGCAGCCCTGGACGGCCGCGAGGAGCTCCGCCGCGCGCCGGGTCCACACGCCCCACTGGCCGAGCAGCCCGCCGGCGAAGCGCACCGGCTCGGCGCCCGGCTTCACGGCGAGGTCGGACAGCAGGTCGACGACGATCGCGTCGTCGTTGCCGGTGTAGAGCGCGACCTCGGCGGCGCGTCCGCTCTCTCCCACTGCGCGGACCACGTCGAGGGTGCGGTAGCGGTCGAAGGGCGCCACCTTGATCGCGACCACCGCCTCGATCTCGAGGAACCCGCGCCAGAAGTCGGGCGCCAGGGGCCGCCCGCCGACGGCGAGCTGGAGGTAGAAGCCCACCAGCGGGAGGACCTCGGCGACCTGACGGCAGTGGGTCAGCAGCTCCGGCACGCTGGCCTCGTGCAACGCCCCGAGGCTCAAGAGCACCGCGTCGTAGCCCCGGCGGCGGGCGGTCTCCGCCTCGGCCACGGCCTGGGCGGTAGGGCCGATGGCGCCCGCGATCCTCACCAGGTCTCGCCCGCTGCGGCGCTCCGCCTGGGCCGACTCGTGCGCCGCCAGCTCGAGGACGGGCTCGAAGAGTCCCGTGGCGCGGATCGCGAACTGGGTGGAGTGGACGCCTACCGCGATCCCGCCGGCGCCGGCGTCGGCGTAGTAGCGGGTTAGGGCCGCCTGGTGCCGCTCGTCCAGCCGCCGCTCCTTGGTGAGGGCCAGGGGATGGGCGGGAATGACCAGCCCCTCCCGGAGTCGGGCCCGTAACCGCGTCAGGTCCTTCATCGTGACGACCCCATCGTCATAGTCCGTCGCTCCACACCGCCGGCCGGCGCCGGCCCTCGACGTCGAGCTCCTGGACTGGCCTCGAGAGCCGCTCCCCGGCGGCAGACGTCATCGCGATCCCCACTTCGCCGGCTCCAGCAGTGCGGCCGAGTCCCGGTCGAGGAAGACCGTCGTCGCCGCATGGGTCCGCAGGATCGACGCCGGGTGGAGCGGGCTCACCGCCTCTTCGAGGCAGTCGCGGACGGCCTGCGCCTTGCGGGCGTCCGGGACGACGCAGAGGATCTCGCGCGCCTTCAGGATCTGCCGCGCCGACATCGAGATCGCGTGGCGCGGTACGTCGTCGAGAGTGGCGAACCAGCCCTCCCCGAGCTGCTGGCGGCGGCACGCTTCGTCCAGCGCCACTACCAGGTACGGCTCCTCGGTCTCGAAGTCCGCCGGCGGGTCGTTGAAGGCCAGGTGGCCGTTCTCGCCGATCCCCACGAACGCCACGTCGATCGGGGTCCGGGCGAGGAGCGCGCCCACCCGGCGGCACTCCGCGGCCGGGTCCGCCGCGTCCCCGGCCAGGAAGTGGAAAGCGCGGGGAGACACGCGCTCGACGATCCGCTCGCGCAAGTAGCGCCGGAAGCTGGCGGGATGGGCGTCGGGGAGGCCCACGTATTCGTCGAGATGGAACATCTCGACCCGTCCCCAGTCGATATCCGGCGCCCGCGTGAGCGAGTCCAGGAACTCGAACTGCGACGCGCCGGTCGCGGCGATCAGCCGCGCCTCTCCGCCCCGCGCGATCGCCGCGCCGATGGCGGCGGCGGCGCGCTTCGCCGCCGCGCGCCCCAGCTCGAGCTTCGTGCCGAAGGTCCGGACCTCCATGGTCACCTCCCGGACGGGCCCGCTTTCGTGGCCCCAAGAGCCCGGCACCCGAGATCGTAATCCAGTGGAGCGACGCCGAAGTGGCGGCCCTCGATCGATCAGGAAGCCGAATGCCTCCTACATGGAATGCCTTCTGCCGCTTGACGGGCCGCGAGAGCCCACGTAGCTTCGGTGCAGCTGGGCGGGGCCTTGTCCTCGCCCGTCGAGATGGCTTGCCGCCCGTATGGGCGGCAGCACCCTGGGCGTCGCCCTCGTTTTCGATGCGGGCCGGAATTCGACGAATGAGCACAGACGCTCCGGGATGGCCGGAAGCCGTCCGCGACGATGACGAGCTCGAGGATCTGCTCTCCCGGCCCTCGGCTGCCGACGTCGCCTTCGCACGGTCCCTCGACGGCGACGTGGCCGTCCTGGGCGCCGGCGGCAAGATGGGTCCCTCGCTCGCCCGGCGGGTGCGGCGGGCCCTCGACGGCGCCGGCGTGCCGCACCGCGTCCTCGCGGTGGCGCGCTTCTCCGAGCCCGCACTCGCTAGCGGGCTCGAGCGGGACGGGATCGAGCCGCTCCGCTGTGATCTGCTGGACCCGGCGCAGGTCGTCCGGCTGCCGAAGGTCCGGCACGTGCTCTACCTGGCCGGCCGGAAGTTCGGCTCCGGCGGGCGGCCGGACCTCACCTGGGCCCAGAACGTCGTGTTGCCCGCGCTGGTGGCCCCGCACTTCGCGGACAGCCGCATCGTGGTGTTCTCGAGCGGAAACGTGTACCCGCTGGTCCGCCCCGGGGAGCGCGGCTGCAACGAGGAGGACCCGCCGGATCCGGTGGGGGAGTACGCGACGACCTGCGTCGGCCGCGAGCGGGTGTTCGAGCACGCCGCGCGCGAGCGAGGTACAGCCTGCCTGCTCTTCCGGCTCTTCTACGCGGTCGACCTCCGCTACGGAACGCTCGTGGACCTGGCCCACAAGGTCCATTCCGGCGATCTCGTGGACCTGCGCGCCGCCCACGTCAACGCCATCTGGCAGGGGGACGCGAGCTCGTACGCGTTCCGGGCCCTCTCGCTCTGCGAGGCGCCTCCCCGGCCGCTGGTGGTCACGGGCCCCGAGATCGTGCCGGTCCGCGCGGCTGCGACAGCCTTCGGCGAGCGTTTCGGCCGCCCTCCGCGGTTCACTGGCGGGCCCGGCGGGCCCGCGCTCCTCGGCGACCCCAGGCGCTGCGTCTCCCTCCTCGGCCCGCCCGAGGTGGATCTCCCCCGGCTCCTCGACTGGGTGGCGGCGTGGGTCGGGCGGGGCGGCCGGAGCCTGGGCAAGCCCACGCACTTCGAAGCGACCGATGGGAGATTCTGAGCGACGTTGCCCCCGTCATCGTCCTCCTCTACCTCGTGGTCCACATCGGGCATCGTCGCTCCTGGCCGACGTCTCCGGCCACGGGGCCCGGCCGCGCCGAGGGCCTCCGCAGCCACGCCAACAGGACCGCCGCGAGACCGCCGGGGTTGCGGAGGCACACTTGACGCACGGGCGGTCCGTGTGGACTCCGCCGGTGGTGTGGATTGGCCTGTGGGCCCTCTGATCTCACCACCGAGACGCCGGTCATCGGCGCCCCTCCGGACGAGCCGCGCTGGCGCATCAGCGACGTCTGGCGGCAGCCGCAGGGCCTCGCGCAAGACAGCGTGCTCGCGCTGCTGCAGACCCGGGACGGATCGAGGCCGTCGAGCTTCCCGAGCCCTGGCCGGTACGGGTCGAGGAGTTCCTCCGCGACCGGGAGGGGGCTCTCTGGCTGGCGACCCACACCGGACTGCGCCGCCTCGCGGACGGGCGGATGCGGGAGTTCACCACCGCCGACGGCCTCTCCTCCAACTGGGTGAGACGTCTCGCCCAGGACGGCGAGGGGCGCCTCTTCATCCTGACCGACAAGAGCCTCGATCGCTACACGGGAGCCGCGCCCCCCGGGCGTCACGTTCACCGCCCAGCCGGCTGCGGGCCGGGTCAGACCAGCACGCGCACCTCGTCCAGGGGCTTGCGGCCGATGTCGGGCACACGGGCGTCCGCGGCCGGGTAGCCGACCGGAATCAGGAGATAGGGCCGCTCCCGCCGGGGGCGGCCCAGGACCTCGCCAAGGAAGCCCATCGGGCTGGGCGTGTGGGTGAGCGTGGCGAGGCCGGCGGTGTGGAGCGCGGCGAGCAGCAGTCCAACGGCGATGCCGACCGACTCCTGAACGTAGTAGTTCTTGTGGCTGCGGGTCGTGCCGTCAGCGAGGCGCTCCGGCTCGTAGTCGAGCCGGAAGACGACGATCAGCCAGGGTGCGGTCTCGAGGAACGGCTTGCGCCAGTCGGTGCCGAGCGGGGCGAGGTCGGCCAGCCACTCCGCAGGCGCCCGGCGCTCGTAGAAGGAGCGCTCCTCGGCCTCCGCCGCCTCACGAATCTTCGCCTTGACCCCGGGGTCGCCGACGAGGACGAACCTCCAGGGCTGCCGATTGGCACCGGAAGGAGCGGTGGCCGCCGCCTCGATGGCAGTGTCGACCAGGTCGACCGGCACCGGATCGGGAGAGAAGTCGCGGACCGAGCGCCTCCGGGACAGGGAGGCGAGCAGGGAGCGGGCCCGGGCTCGCCCCTCTTCCGGGCCTAGGCGCTCGAACTCCAGGGGGATGGTCGGGAATGCCATCCGCGAAGTGTACCCGCGGCTACGGCCCTCCCCCGGGGAGGCTCGGCGTCGTCTCTAACTCGCTCGCCCGAGCGATTGACGCCTCGTGCGGCCGGCGTGCGGAGCGGCGGGGCGCCGACGGCGCTGTGGCGAGCCGGCGCGCCAGCGCTCCCGGCCGGCGGCGGCACGCGATCGCATGTCCGCCAGGCGCTGCGCGAGCGGGACCTCCAGCTTCTGCGCCGGGCGCCTGGAGTAGTCGAAGCCGGTGACGGCGACCCGCGGCAGGCGCTGGCCGAGGGCCCGCTCGATATCGCGCAGGGCCGCCTCTTCCTCGGGTGAGACGAACAGGAACGCGTCTCCGCTGGCTCCGGCCCGCGCCGTGCGGCCCACTCGGTGGACGTAGTCCTCGGCGGAGCCGGGAACGTCGAAGTTCACCACGTGAGACAGGGCGTCCACGTCGATCCCGCGCGCCGCTATGTCGGTGGCGACGAGCACGGGGAACCTCCCGGTCTTGAACGCCGCCAGGGCTTCCGTGCGTTGCCCCTGGCTCCGGTTGCCGTGGATGCGGCCCGCGGCGATGCCGTGACGGAGGAGGTACTCGGCGAGCCGGTTCGCTCGGTGCTTCGTCCGCGTGAAGGCGAGGACGCTGCGCAGCTCGCCGCGCTTGAGCAGCTCCACCAGCAGGGCGGACTTCAGCTCCGAGGGGACGGGATACGCCGCGTGGGTGATGCCGGCGGCAGGCGCGGCCTTGGCCGCGGCGCTGATCGTGACGGGATCCTGCAGCATCTCCCGCGCGAGGGCGACGATCGGCGTGGGCATGGTGGCGGAGAAGAGCAGGGTCTGCCGCTTGGCGGGCAGGTGGCGGAGGATCCGCCGGATGTCGGGGAGGAAGCCCATGTCGAGCATGCGGTCGGCTTCGTCGAGCACGAGGATCTCCACGCCGGCGAGCGCCGCGTAGCCGAACCGGAAATGGTCGAGCAGACGCCCGGGTGTCGCGACCAGGACGTCCACCCCTTTCCGGAACGCCTGCTCCTGGGGCTTCATGCCCACGCCGCCGAAGACGGCCGCCGCCGAGAACGGCGTGTGCCGGGCGAGCCGCTTCAGGTGCTCGTCGATCTGCGCCGCCAGCTCCCGGGTGGGGGTCAGCACGAGGGCTCGCGTGGTGCCGCGTGGCTTGCCGGCGATCCGGTGGAGGATGGGCAACACGAACGCCGCGGTCTTGCCGCTGCCCGTCTGGGCGGTGGCGATCACGTCGCGGCCGAGGGCGGCCGGGGGGATGGCGTCCCGCTGGATGGGTGTCGGGCCGGCGAAGCCGAGGTCGTGGACCCCGCGGAGCAGCTCGCTGCGGAGGCCCAGGTCGGAAAAGGGCATGGATGTTCTTTGTCTCGAGCGCCGGCGAGTGGTTTGTGAACGGAGGATGCCGGAGGAACCGCCGTCCGCGCGGCTCCGGAATGGAGCGGCGAAGGAAGGCCCAGTATCGCACGTCTGGAGCCGAAGCGCCAGTCGCATGCCGGGCAACCGGGCAACCGGGCAACCGGGCGACCGCGGCCGGACAGGTCGTCCGGGCCGTCCGCCCGATCCATCCGGAGCCCTTCCCGAGCATGGCCGCCGACGGTGAGCTAACTCACCGTGTGCCACCGGTCGCGGGCCGGCACGCCCCTTGCCCTGCCTGTGGGCGTGATGGGAAACCAAGCCCGAATGCGAGTCGCCGTGCTGGCCGTGCTGGCCCTCTCTGGGTGCGACCGGGCCCGGCCCTCCGATCCCCTGACGACGATCGCCGCGGTCCGGCGCCTCTCGCCCGAGGAGGCTCTGTCGGCCCGGCCGGTGCGTGTCCGGGCCGTCGTGACGGCCTACGACTCGTCGGCGCACCGCATGGTGCTCCACGACGGAACCGGCGGGATCTCGGTCGACATCTCCGAAGTCGCTGAACCATTCGGGCTCGGGGAGGCCGTGGACCTGAGAGGCCTGACCGGGCGCGGCGAGCTCCTACCGATGATCGTGAGCCCGACGTTGACGGCAGTGCCCGACGGCCGGCTGCCGGAGCCGCGCTCCGTCGCCTTGGCCGCGCTCGCTTCCGGCGAGCACGACGACGGCTGGGTCGAGGCGCGGGCTGTCGTGAGGTGGGCGGCGGTCCGGCACGACGGGACGCTGGCGCTGGACCTCGGAGCCGGCAGCGTGCCGCTCACGGCGCGGGTGGTCGACAGCAGCGGGATCGTCTTCGCGTCCATCGTCGACGCGACGGTCGCCGTCCGGGGAGTCCCCACGTCCATCCTGGACGCGCGAGGGAACGTGGTCCGGACCGAGCTGCTCGTGGCCGGCCGGGACCAGATCCGCGTGGAGGAGCCGGTTCCCTCGGATCCTTACGCGATACCGGCGGTCTCGATCGCGACCCTCGTGGCGCTCCCGGCCGACGACGGGAACGGGCATCGGGTGCGCGTGAGGGCGATGCTGGTGGCCCAGGATCCGGGAGGCGACCTGCGCGTCCAGGACGCGACCGGCACGCTCCGCGTGCGGCCATCCCAGCGGATCTCGCTGGAGACGGGAGGGGAGGTCGACGTCCTGGGGTTTCGCGCGCGGGATGCGGCGGGCATCTCCCTGGATCGCGCGGGCGTGCGCCCGGTCGCCGCAAACGGGCTCTCGGAGCAGGTCTCGGCGGCGGCCGAGCCCTCGAAGAAGAGGCTGCTGACCACCGCCGCGGAGGTCCAGGGCCTCACCGCCGCCGAGGCGAGCGAGGGGCGGCCGATCCACCTGCGCGCGGTGGTGACCTACTACGACCCGGGCTGGACGATCCTCTTCGTCCAGGACTCCAGCGGCGGAATCTTCGTGGACGTCAACGGACTGCCGCCCCTCGCCGTCCGGGCCGGCGACCTCGTCGAGGTCACGGGCCTGAGCGACCCCGGGTTCGCCCCCCAGGTCGTGAGCCCCCGGATCCGGCTCCTGGGGCGGGGGACCCTGCCGGCGCCCCGATTCGCCTCGGCAGACCAGCTCTTCACGGGCCGCCTCGACGCGCAGTGGGTCGAGGCCGAGGGGATCGTGCAGGCCACCCGGCAGGGAGCGGACCGGGTCTGGGTCGAGATCGCCGCGGGCCTGCACCGCTTCAGCCTGCACACGCCGGGCGTCTGGGACGCCGGACGGCTCGGGGAGTTGGTCGATGCGCGCGTCCGGGTCCGTGGAGCCTGCGGCACGCTGTTCAACGCGAACAAGCAGCTCGTGGGCATCCAGATCTACGCTCCCGGCCTCGACTTCCTCACGGTACTCGAGCCCGGGAGCGCGGACCCGTTCTCCTCGCCTTTGCGCCCCATCGCCAGCCTCCTCCGCTTCAGGCGCGATGCCGCCGGACGCCGGCTCCGGGTCGAGGGCATCGCCACCTGGACCGGCCGCGACCGGCTGTTCCTGCAGGACTCGACCGGCGGGGTGCTCGTCCAGGCCGCGGAGGCCGCGCACCTGCAGCCGGGGGACCGGGTCGAGGCGGTGGGGTTTGCGGCCCCGGGCCGCTACACGCCGGTGCTGCGAGACGCCGTGGTCCGGCGGATCGCGGCGGGACTCCCGCCGCCGAGCGCAAACGTGGCGGCGGCCGACGCGGCCAGCGGGAACCACGACGGCCAGCTCGTCCGGCTGGACGCCTACCTCCTCGAGCGGGTGAGGACGTCGCACGAGCACGTCTTGACCCTGCAGGCCGGCCGATGGGTCTTCGACGCCCACCTGCACGATCGGGGCGACGCGCTCGAGGGCCTGCGTCCGGGGAGCCTGCTCCAGCTCACGGGTGTCTTGTCCGTGCTCGTCGAGAACTCGGGGAGCGCCCCGACGCCCCGCTCGTTCGAGATGCTGCTCCGGTCCCCTCAGGACGTCGTCGTGCTCCAGGCGGCCTCGCGCTGGACGCTGCGGCGCATCCTGTGGGCGGTCGTCCTCCTGGCCGGCGTCGTGGTGATGGCGGTGGCCTGGGCGGTGACGCTGCGGCGGCGCGTCCGTTCCCAGACCGGGGTCATCGAGCGGAGCCATCGCGAGCTGGTCAGCGCCGAGAGGATGGCCTCGCTCGGGCGGCTCACGGCCGGCATCGCGCACGAGATGAACACGCCGCTGGCCACGGTCCGGGCGGCGCTGTTCGAGCTGCAGAGCCTCACTGCCGAGTACGGGGCGGCGGTCGGAGACGAGTCCGTCACGCCCGCCGACCATCGCGAGATCGGCGCCGAGATGCAACGGGCGGTGGCGCTGGCCGACAAGGCCGCCGAAAGGGCGGCGGGGTTCGTCAGGGGCATCAAGTCCCAGACCCGGGACACCGGGCAGGACGAGGGCGTGCGTTTCGATCCCGCGCCCATCGTGCAGGAGGCGCTGTGGCTCGTGGGGCACGCGGTGCGGCAGGCGAACTGCACGGTCGAGTTCGAAACCGGCCGGGGGCCGGCCGAGCTCCATGGAGCGCCAGGCCGCCTGGCGCAGGTGGTCACGAACCTGGTCACCAACGCGGTCGATGCCAGCCGCGAGCAGGGAGGCGGAGAGGTCCGTCTGGAGCTCCGGGGGAATGGAACCGCCGTGCACCTGCGGGTGAGCGACCACGGGTGCGGCATCCCGCCGGAGAGCCTGCCGCACATCTTCGAGCCGATGTTCACGAGCAAGCGCTTCGGCGAGGGGACGGGTCTGGGGCTGAGCATCGTCCACGACATCGTCACCGGCCATTTCGGAGGAGAGATCAAGGTGGACAGCGAGGTCGGGAGAGGTACGACGGTCGAGGTCGTCCTGCCGAAGGCGAATGGCAAGACGGCTGCCGGCACGGCGGTGCGCTCGTGAGGCGGAGCGTCCCGGCCGGCTCGCGCGGCAAGGTCCTGGTGGTCGACGACGAGGAGATGCTCCTCGAGATGGTGGGCGCGTACCTTGAGACCGCCGGCTACGCGGTGGCCACCGCCACCTCCGCGGTGGGGTTGCCCCAGACCGTCCTCGCCCACGGGTCCGAGGTGGTGGTGCTCGACGTGGGGCTGCCGGGGCTCGGCGGCGAACCGGCGCTGCGGCGGCTGCGGCAGGAGCTGGAGCCCGCGTCGGTGGCGATCATCCTCCACTCCGGGGAGGACGAGGACGTGCTCCGGGACCTGGCCGATCGGACCGGGGCGGACGGGGCCGTGGCGAAGGCGTGGGGCCCGGCCGAGCTGGTGCAGGCGGTCGAAAGAGCGGTGGCGACGGCCCGCGTCGGGGCCGAAGCCCAACTGGTGGAGAGCTGAGATGGCACGCAGATCGAGGTCGGACCGGTCGTCGGGCTACACGGTGGCGGTGGTGGACGACAGCGCGGAATACCTGGCTGCGACGAAGATGACGCTCGAGCGCGAGGGGCACCGGGTTCTGACCTGCGCCGGTGGCGCCGAGGCGCTCGAGCTGCTCCGGACCCAGCCGGTCGACCTGGTCCTGCTGGACTACTTCATGCCGGGGATGACCGGGGAAGAGGTCGTCAAGCAACTGCGGCAGTTCAACCCGTACGTCCAGGTGATCCTCCAGACCGGCTATGCGAGCGAGCGGCCCCCACGCGACCTGCTGCGCCGGCTGGACATCCAGGGCTACCACGACAAGAGCGAGGGGCCGGACAAGCTGCTCATGTGGACCGACGTGGGCTTGAAGGCGGCCTACACCGTGCAGCTCCTGTACAAGAGCCGCCAGGGGCTCCGGTACATCCTCGACGTCACGCCCGAGCTGCACCGCATACAGCCGCTGGAGGAGCTGCTCCAGGGCATCCTGTTCCAGGTCGCTGGGCTGCTGGGCGCGGCCGACTCGTTCATCGCGGTGATGCCGCCCGCGGCGGAGCGGAACGGGGCTCCCAAGGACGGCTTCCTGGCCGTCATGGAGGGGTCCGACCTCGTGATCCGGGCGGGCACGGGGCGGTTCCGAGCGCAGGATCGCCTCGACTCCTCCCTCGACCCCGACAAGCTCGGGCGGGTGTGCCGGACCGTCCAGCGCGGCACCGTCGAGCTGGGCGACGACGCCACCATCGTGCCCCTGCAGGTGGGAGAGTCGGTCCTCGGTGTGGTGTATCTCGACCGGGCCGCCCGCGACGGCGGGGACGCGGAGCTGATGGGGCTCCTCGCGAACCAGGCCGCCGTCGCGATCCAGAACGCCCAGCTCTACCAGATGGCCACCGTCGATCCCCTGACCGGGCTCTACGTGCGCCGCTTCCTGGAGCAGTGGCTGTGCCGCGAGCTGCGCAGCGCCCTGCGCTCGGGGCAGCCGCTGTCGCTGGTGATGCTCGACCTCGACCAGTTCAAGCAGATCAACGACGCCGCGGGGCACGTGGTGGGCGACAAGGCCCTGGCCCTCGTCGGGAAGGTGCTGCGCGAGGCCACGCGCAGCAGCGACGTCGCCGCGCGCTACGGGGGCGACGAGCTGACGCTGGTCCTGCCAGGGACTCCGGCCGAAGGCGCGGCTGCGGTCTGCGACCGGGTCCTCCGCATGCTCGACGACGCTGCCGTGGAGGGTCCGAACGGGCCGGTCTCGGTGCGCGTCAGCGTCGGCTGCGCCACCCTCTCCGGTTCGTCGTTCGCCGCCGAGGAGATCCCGCGCCCGGTGACGCAGGAGTACTTCGCGGCGCTCGGCCGGGCGCTGGTGGCCGCCGCCGACGAGGGCGTCTACGCGGCCAAGCGGGAGGGAGGGCACTGTGCGAGCCTGGCCGTCCCGATCGGCTGGCCGGCGTTCGCCGGGCCGCGGCCCCAGGAGTGCATGGCCTGAGCGGCACCGCCGGGGCGGCGCCCGCGGGACTCGTCACTCCGCGCGGAGCGCGACGAGCCGGTCGACCCGGGTGGCGCGCCACGCGGGGACGAGCGTGGCGGCCGCCGACACCAGCGCCACGAGCGCGATCACCACGGCGAACGTGAAGGGGTCGCGCGCGCTCACGCCGAACAGGATGTTCCCGATGGCGTCGCGGCCGGCGGTCGCGAGCGCGAGGGCGGCTCGCACCGTGAACTGTCGGCGTGAATCTGACGCGCTCAGGGGCCCAGTTGCCCGCGCCTGTCGATAACGTTGGACCGCGTCTCGGCTCACTAGGATGGCGTTGCCGTACCACCGCGCAACGAGTCGCTTCTGTTGGATGGCCTTGTGGACGGCGGCACGCGAGATGCCGAGGGTGTTCGCGGCCTGGGGTCACGCTCATCAGGGATCGGTCGGCTGGAATCTGGCTCCGCTTCTGCTCGTGCTCGGGTGCGAGGATGAGTCCTTCCGCGATGCCGGCGCGCGTGGCGATGTCGGACGCAACGCGGTAGAGCGGCGATCTGACGATCTCGGGCGTTACGCGGCTCCAGCCCTGCAGGGCGGGAGAACCGGAGCCGATCGCGACGCGCTCCACCTCGAAGAAGCTGATGCCGTCCTTGGCCATCCGCTGGAGGTTCTTGAGGAAGGCCACGTCCCGGGCGTCCAGCTCCCCGAGGCTGACGGTCTCGCCGGAAAGCAGCTTGTACCGCCGGTGATTGGGAAGCTACGGGTGGAAGGTCCTTCCATCCCGCACGTCCCGCACGGGTACCTGGTCGCGTGTGGGGCATTCTGGACACCTGGATCAGCACTGCATACAATGCCATCAGTGATTGCATCGGAGGCGCGGATGGCAAGCATCACGATCCGAAACCTCGACGAAAAGACCAAAGCGCGGCTGCGCGTTCGGGCCGCCCAGCACGGTCGATCGATGGAGGAAGAGGCTCGCACGCTGCTGAAGGCCGCTCTCCGGGACGACGTGGCCACCTCGGGCAGCAGCGTGGTCGAGTCGATTCGCGCCCGCTTTCGGCGGCTCGGCGGCGTCGAGCTTCGGCTGCCCGCCCGTGAGCCCATCCGCGAGCCGCCGAAGCCGGGCCGATGATCCTCCTCGATACGAACGTGCTCTCGGAACTCATGAAGCCCAGGCCGGCTCCCGCAGTCGTCGACTGGATGGCCGCGCAGCCGGCAGCCAGCCTCTACACGACCAGCATCACGCAGGCGGAGATCCTCTACGGCCTGATGCTCCTTCCACGAGGCCGACGTCGAAGCGCCCTCGAAGACGCGGCCACCTCGATGTTCGCGGAGGACTTCGGAGGGCGGATCGTGGGATTCGGCAGCGATGCGGCCCCGGCGTATGCCCAGATCGCTTCCGATCGGCGACGCGCCGGCCGTCCCCTCTCACATTTCGACGCCCAGATCGCAGCCGTCGCACGTTACATGGGCGCGGCTATCGCCACTCGCAACACCGCTGACTTCGAGGGCTGCGGCGTGACCGTCGTGGATCCATGGAGACCCTGACAATCCGGCCTTTGCGCACTGGGAGACCACTTCGATGGCATTCACGAGGTCACGGGTTCGATCCCCGCCAGCTCCACCAACTCCAGCAACAACTTAGCGGAATGACGGATTCGCTGAAAGCGAATTTGTCTGTTTCTTGTCTATTTCGGGCGGGAACGATGAACCTCCATACGAGACCGCGCGCTGGCCGTCGACCAGACCGCCGCGTTATGCGGAATCGTCGCTCCGGGGTCTTCGGTCGCCCTGCGCCCGGCCGGACGACGTGTTGCCACCGAAGCACGAGGGCGGCCGCATGTTGGGCCGCTGGCTGTCGCGGCCGCACGCCTGCGACCAGCCGCCCCAGCCGCCCTTGATAGAAAAGACACTTGAGCCTAGCATCGGACCATGAGTACTCTGGCCGAGATCGAAAAGGCGGCGGCGGCGCTGCCGGCTGAGCAGAAGCAAGAATTGTTGCTTTTCCTCGCGGCACGGCTTCGCGCTGAGGGCGCTCGCCTTCCGGAACCTCGAAGGTTCTCCAGCGGGCAGGTCGCCGGCTGGATCGCCGAGGACGAAGCGGACCTGGAACGCCTCAAACGGCGTTGAGGCTGTTCCTCGACACCAGCGTTCTCCTCGCCGGCAGCGGCTCGCGGATGGGCGCGTCGCGAGAGGTGTTCCGACTCGCGCCCTCCAATGCATGGACACTCGTTGCGACCCCTTACGTCATCGAAGAGGTGCTGAGGAACCTGCCGTCCCTGCCGCTGGATGCCAGCTCCGACTGGATCCACCTGCGGGCCGACCTGATCATCCAGGACGACGTGGTCACTCTCGACCGCGCAAACGTGTTCGCAGCCGCCAAGGACCGACCGATCCTCTTCAGCGCGCTGGCATGGGCCGATACTCTGCTCACCCTCGACCGAGGGGACCTCGGCAACCTCCTGGGCGGCGAGTTCTATGGGCTTCCCATCCTCACGCCGGGTTCGTTTCTCGAGCGCGAGCGCGCGGCGGGACGGCTGAAGACGCCCTGATTTCATACCGCGCCGCCAGAGCTTGATCAGGATATCCTGCGTGGCGTCTTCGGCGTCCTCCGGGAGGTACACCATCCTGAGGACGATGTTGTAGATCCAGTCCTGATGCTGCCTGACCAGCGCCTCGAGCGCGTCACGGTCGCCGTCCTCGATCCGGTGCACCAGCTCGACGTCGTCGGCATCGGTGTCGGCGGCGTCACCGAACGGGTAGCGTGCAGTCATAGGGTTCGCTCCGGACGGATGGAGCCCGACTCTCTACTCTTTGGACACGTGCTCCGGGTGAGTGTGACAGTGGCCCATCAGTTTGTTCTAAGGACGCCGGCTGCCGCTGCTGTGTTCAACTGCTATCGAAACACAACAGGAGGAGAACCGGTGGCCTACGTACGAGCACGCGGCAGCCAGGTGCTAGTCGTCCACGGGGAACGTGATCTCGCGACGCGCAACGTGGAGCAGCGCATCCTGTTCACGATCTACTCCAAGGCGGAGGCGCGCGAGGCCCTCGCCGACATGGGGCGCGGTGGCGGTCGATTCGGCTCGCTCCTCGAGAGGGCCTACCCGGGTCTCCGCTTCGACTGGAAGCGCCTCGCCCGGGACCTGCGCGCGCAGCTCCATGTCCTCCCCGACGACTATGACGTCCGCGAGGAGCGCGTGCGCTCGCGCTTCCGCGAGGCCCTTCGCGCCTTCGCCCGGCACCTCATGCAGGCCGACCCGCAGGAGCTGATGCCGTCGGCCGAGCTCATAGGGGAGCACCGGCTCGAACTGGCGTTCCTGGTGGAGCTGATCGAATGGCGCGTGAAGCTCTGCGAGCAGAAGGAGAGCCAGTGGAACAAGGACACTCGCTTTTGCTGGCGCTTCGAGGGCGCGTCCAGAGATGTCCCTCAGGACATCGAGGAGTGGGCCGCGGATCTCTGGGAGAAGCGCGAACTCGATCGGGCGGAGGCGGCCTTCCGGCTGATGGCGGACTGCTTCGATGGATACGCCGAGGGGCACAACTACCTGGGGCTGATCGCTCTCGAGCGGAACCGGCTGGACGAGGCCATTGCCTCCTTCCGCAAGACGATCGAGCTGGGGCGGCGGCTCTTCCCCAGGCGGATCGCCCGCAGGAACCATTGGAACGATATCGAGACGCGGCCTTACATGCGCGGAATGCGCAATCTAGCCATCGCCCTCAACCCCGGGTCCGGGATGTGATCCGCCATCCTCGCCAGCCATTCAAGCGGGTCCATCGTTTCGAAATTCCGGCCGAGAATCGGATTGTGCTTGAGTCCCTTGTAGATGACCGCCTGCTGGCCGTCGAGGTAGACGAGCCTCTGAAGGGACAAGGGGTTTCTCGTCACGTACCCGGCCAGGTTCTCGATGGCCTGGGTGTCATCCGCCGCTATCGGCTCTCCGGCGTGCGCGGAAA
>Ga0268386_10001089_pt1 | contig 18351 bp, 11 predicted proteins | sample RVTome_15_FD_200260 | JGI IMG/M metagenome (GOLD analysis project Ga0268386, IMG submission 200260) | Soil microbial communities from uranium-contaminated site in the Upper Colorado River Basin, Wyoming, United States - RVT150D86... ...
GGCATGTTCGCGCCCTCGCCCACGACGTAGACGCCGTTCTTCAGGAGGTTGTCGGCGTCCTTCGCGCCGATCTCGTTCTGGGTCGCGCTCGGGAACGCGCAGTCGGCCTTGTGGTTCCACAGCGGGTTCCAGTCCAGCTTGGGATCGGTCGGCGTGTAGGTGGCGGTCTTGAACTTGTCCGCGTACTCCTTCATCCGCCCGCGACGGACGTTCTTGAGGTCGATCACGTACTCGAGCTTGTCGCGGTCGATCCCCGCCTCGTCGTAGACGTAGCCGCTCGAGTCGGAGAAGGTGACCGGCTTGCCGCCGAGGTCGAGGATCTTCTCGGCGGTGTACTGGGCCACGTTGCCGCTTCCGGACACCAGGCAGGTCTTGCCCTCGAGCGTCTCCTTGCGCGTCGCGAGCATCTCGGACGCGAAGTACACGCAGCCGTACCCGGTCGCCTCGGGACGGATCAGCGAGCCGCCCCAGTTGAGGCCCTTGCCGGTGAGGACGCCCGTGAACTCGTTGCGCAGCTTCTTGTAGTAGCCGAACAGGTAGCCGATCTCCCGTCCGCCCACGCCGATGTCACCGGCGGGGACGTCGGTGTCGGCGCCGATGTGGCGGAAGAGCTCCCCCATGAAGCTCTGGCAGAAGCGCATGACCTCGTTGTCGCTCTTGCCCTTGGGATCGAAGTCGCTGCCGCCCTTGCCGCCCCCCATCGGCAGCGTGGTGAGCGCGTTCTTGAACACCTGCTCGAAGGCGAGGAACTTGAGGATGCCGAGGTTGACCGAGGGGTGGAATCGCAGCCCGCCCTTGTAGGGACCGATCGCGCTGTTCATCTCGATGCGGAAGCCGCGGTTGACCCGGACCTGGCCCTGGTCGTCCACCCACGGCACGCGGAACATGATCACGCGCTCGGGCTCGATGATGCGCTCGAGGATCTTCGCGTGACGGTACTCGGGGTGGCGCTCGAGCACGAGCGCGAGCGACTCCGCCACCTCCTGGACGGCCTGATGGAACTCCGGCTCCGCCGGGTTCTTCGCCTTCACCTCGCCCATCAGCGAGGAGACATAGTCGTTCATGTGGGTTCCCTTCGGCGTCAGAGTGGAGACGGACTCGGTCATGTGGATTCCCCTTGAAGAAGAAGAAGATGCAGCAGACGCCACGGGGGGAGGGACGGACGCGGAGCCGATCCCCGGGGCGCCCGGACGCCGTTGGAGGGGGAGATGCCTGCCCGGCGGCACCCAGCAACGGCCATAGTCGGATCCATCATACGGGAATCGGCTCGGGCAGCCCATGAGCCAAGCGGCCTAGAGCTGGCCACCCGGCGATCTCGTGTCGCTCGTGCGACTTGGCGACCGGAGCCGCACCGGCGGAGCCCGGCGGCCCGACTGGAGCGAACGATCCGGAACGTCCAGATCTATACCCCGCGCGCTCCGCTGGCTACGATGGATCGGTTCGAGGAGGGCATCATCATGGCCACGACCGTCGTCAACAACCCCTACGAGATGGCGCAGGCGCAGTTCGACCGCGTGGCCGGCCTGCTCGAGCTCGACACCTCCACCCGGGATCTCCTCCGCCAGCCACTGCGCGAGTACAGCTTCGCGATCCCGGTCCGGATGGACGACGGACGCGTGAAGGTCTTCCGCGGCTTCAGGGTCCAGCACAACGACGCGCGCGGACCGTCCAAGGGCGGCATCCGCTTCCACCCCCAGGAGACGCTCGACACCGTGCGCGCGCTCGCGATGTGGATGACCTGGAAATGCGCGCTCGTCGACATCCCGCTGGGCGGAGGCAAGGGAGGCGTCGTGTGCGACCCCCACAACCTCTCGCAGCGCGAGCAGGAGCAGGTCTGCCGGGGGTGGGTCCGGCAGCTGGCCCGCAACGTGGGCCCGGTCGCCGACATCCCCGCCCCCGACGTGATGACCTCGGGCCAGCACATGCTGTGGATGCTCGACGAGTTCGAGGCGATCCACGGCGGCCACTATCCAGGGTTCATCACCGGCAAGCCGGTCGGGATGGGGGGCTCCCAGGGGCGGACCGAGGCCACGGGATACGGCGTCGTGTTCGCGATCCGCGAGGCGCTGCGCGAGCTCGATCTCGACGTCAAGGGCACGCGCGCGAGCGTCCAGGGCTTCGGCAACGTGGCCCAGTACGCGATCCGCCTGTACACCCAGATCGGCGGCACCGTCACCTGCGTCTCCTCGTGGGACCAGGCCGACCAGACGTCCTACGCGTTCCGGCGCGAGTCCGGGATCGGCCTCGACCAGCTGCTCGGGATCGCCGACCGCTTCGGCGGGATCGACAAGGCGAGGGCGCGCGACCTCGGCTACGAGGTGCTGCCCGGAGACGCGTGGCTGGAGCAGCCCGTCGAGATCCTCATCCCCGCGGCTCTCGAGAACCAGGTCCGGGGCGACAACGCGCGAAGGATCCACCCGGCGGTCAAGCTCGTCGCCGAGGGGGCCAACGGCCCGACGACGCCCGAGGCCGACGCGATCGTCGAGGAGAAGGGGATCCGGGTGATCCCCGACTTCCTCGCCAACGCGGGCGGAGTGACCTGCAGCTACTTCGAGCAGGTCCAGAGCAACATGAACTACTTCTGGGAGAAGGACGAAGTTCTGGCCCGGCTCGACGTCAAGATGACCGCGGCCTACCACGCGGTCAGCGACCTCGCGAAGAGGCGCAAGCTCGACCTGCGCGACGCCGCCTACGTGATCGCGATCAACCGCGTGGCCCAGGCCTGCCACGACCGCGGGTGGGTGTGACCGAGCCGGCGGTCCCGCGCTTCGCGCGCCGCCTGTTCGATCCGGATCGCCGGATCAGCCGCATCGGTGACGGGCCGCTCGGGGGCAAGGCCCGCGGTCTCGTCACCGCCGCCGCCATCCTCGCCGACCGCCGCGCCGAGCTCGCCCTTCCCGGGATCGCCTTCGACGTGCCCGCGCTCGTGGTCCTCGCCGCGGACGCCTTCGACGCCTTCCTCGACCGCAACGACCTGCGCCCGCTCCTGGCCGAGGAGCCCTCCGACGAGTCGCTGGGCCTCGCCTTCCGGCGAGCCACGCTCCCCGCGGAGTGGCTCGGCGACCTGCGGGCGGTCGCCGAGCACGCGCGGTGCCCCCTCGCCGTCCGCTCGTCGAGCGTCCTCGAGGACGCGCGGGAAAGCCCCTTCGCCGGCGTCTACGGCACGAAGATGATCCCGGGCAACCAGCCCGACACCGACTCGCGCTTCCGCAGCCTCGTCGACGCCGTCAAGTTCGTCTACGCCTCGACCTTCTCGCGCGAGGCGCGCGCGTACCGTCTCGCGCTGGGCGAGCGGCCGGAGGAGGAGCGGATGGCCGTCCTCGTACAGGAGGTCGTCGGGCGCCACCACCACACTCGCTTCTACCCCGACCTCTCGGGCGTCGCCCACTCGTGGAACTTCTACCCGAGCGGACCGGCCCGGCCCGAGGAGGGCGTCGCCTCTCTCGCCCTCGGGCTCGGCAAGACGATCGTGGACGGCGGGTCCTGCTGGTCGTTCTCGCCCGCGCACCCCGACCGTCCTCCCCCGGTCGGCTCCGCGCGGGAGCTGCTCGAGCTCACCCAGTCGGAGTTCTGGGCGATCGGCACCGGCCCGCCCCCGCCCTACGATCCGATGGCGGAGGCCGAGTACCTCGTCCGCTCGGGACTCGGCGAGGCCGAGGTGGACGGCACGCTGCGCCACGCCGCCTCGACCTGGGACCCCGCCGCGGAACGGATCGTCCCCGGGCTCTCCCGCCCCGGGCCGCGGGTCCTCGACTTCGCGCCGATCCTGGTGCGCCGGGAGGTCCCGCTCGTCGAGGCGCTGCGGCGTCTGGTCGCCGCCTCGGAGGACACGCTGAACGCCCCGGTGGAGATCGAGTTCGCGGTCACCCTCGCCCCCGGCGAGCCGGCGCGCTTCGGCTTCCTCCAGATCCGGCCGCTGCTCGTCTCGAGCCGGCAGGTCGACGTGGCGGCCGGGGAGCTCGACGGAGCCGACGTCGTCGTCGCCTCGACCAGCGCGCTCGGCAACGGGACCCGCGAGGTGCGGGACGTCGTCTTCGTGGAGCGCGCGGGCTTCGAGCGCGGTCTGACCCCGAAGGTCGCCCTCGAGCTCGAGACCCTCAACCGCGCCCTGGTCGAGGCGGCCCGCCCCTACCTGCTCATCGGCTTCGGCCGATGGGGTTCGGCCGACCCCTGGCTCGGCATCCCCGTCCGATGGGACCAGATCGGGGGAGCGCGCGGAATCGTCGAGACGACGCTGCCCGACGTGAGCGTGGAGCCCTCCCAGGGCTCGCACTTCTTCCACAACCTGTCGAGCTTCGAGGTGCTCTACTTCACGGTGTCCCCCGCGGCGGGACGGGGGATAGACTGGGACTGGCTCGAGAAGCAGGAGATCGTGGCCCGGACCGACCACGCCCGCCACGTGCGCACAGCACGTCCCCTGCTGCTGAGGGTGGACGGACGCACGCGCCGGGGAGTGGTCCAGAGGCGCGCATGAGCGATTCCTCCGACACCCCGATCGACCGCATCCTCCACGACCTGCAGGAGCGGGCCAAGGAGCTCAACTGCCTCTACCGGGTGGACGAGCTCCTCGGCCGCGACAGCGCGCCGGTCGACGACGTGCTGCGCGAGATCGTCCACACGATCCCGGCGGGCTGGCAGTTCCCCGACGTCACGGCGGCCCGGATCACCGTGGGCGGGCGCGTCTACGAGCCGCCCGGCTTCGAGCCGTCCGCGTGGGCGATGAGCTCCCCCCTCGAGACGCGCGACGAGGAGCTCGGGCAGATCGAGGTCTACTACACGGAGCCGATGCCCCGTGCCGACGAGGGGCCGTTCCTCAAGGAGGAGCGCAAGCTCCTCGACGCCATCGCCGAGCGCGTCGCCCACTTCGTGTCCCGCCGCCGCCTCCAGCGGGCGCTCGGCCCCGCGGCCGAGACACCGGGGGCCGCGCCCGGCTGGTGGGTGATCATCGACTTCCTGCGGCAGACCGACCGGGCGCTGCTCGCCCGTCTCGGCCGCAAGATGATCAACTACCTCTGCTGGAACGGCGTCGAGGAGGCCGAGGGGCTGCTGCGGGCGACGGCCCCCGCGCGGCGTCGGGGCGAGGAAGAGGGCCTCGAGGAAAACCGTCCCCGCCCGCGGACCCTCCCCGCCTCCGGAGTGGAGACGACGGAGGCGGCGTTCCGGATCGCCGGGGAGCACCTTCCGGAGGCGGAGATCCTGTCCTGCGTTCAGAGCTGGATCAAGGAGGACAAGTCCGCGTTCCTCAAGAACGCGCTCGAGAGGCTCGACACTCCGCTGCCCGACCTCTCGGAGGCGCTGCAGCGGTTCCGCCACGGCGGCGTCGAGGAGAAGGAGCTCTCGGTCGCGACCCAGATGGTGCTCCGGGCCGCCCTCGCCCGGCGCTTCCTGACCGACCAGCTCGAGTTCGTGAACACCGCGAGGGAGTACCTCGAGGTCGCCGACTTCCACGAGCTGAGCCAGCGCATCGTCTACGCGCCCCGGAGCCACGGGCGGATCGGGGGAAAGGCGGCGGGGCTCTTCCTCGCCTCGCGGATCGTGTCGCGCTCCACCGAGTACGCCGAGCTCCTCGGGGACGTCCGTGTCCCCCGCAGCTTCTACGTGCCCTCCGACGGCATCCTCGAGTTCATCCACCACAACGACCTCGACGACGTCTACAACCGCAAGTACGACGACCCCGACCGCGTCCGCCTCGACTACCCGAACGTGGTGCAGCTGTTCAAGAACTCGTTCTTCCCGCCGGACGTCCTGCGCGGCCTCGGAACGGTGCTCGACGAGCTCGAGGGCCGCCCGATCATCGTCCGCAGCTCGAGCCTGCTCGAGGACCGCCTCGGCACCGCGTTCTCCGGGAAGTACAAGAGCCTCTTCCTCGCCAACGTCGGCACCAAGGCGGACCGGCTCGCCGCCCTCACCGACGCGATCGCCGAGGTCTACGCGTCGGTCTTCGGGCCCGACCCGATCGAGTACCGGGCCCACCACGGGCTGCTCGACCTCCACGAGGAGATGGGCATCCTGATCCAGGAGGTGGTGGGCACGAGGGTGGGCCCGTACTGGCTTCCCGCCTTCGCCGGGGTCGGGTTCAGCAACAACGAGTTCCGGTGGTCGGCCCGGATCCGGCGCGAGGACGGCCTGCTGCGGCTCGTGCCCGGGCTGGGGACCCGGGCCGTCGACCGCCTCGCCGACGACTACCCCGTCCTCGTCGCCCCCGGCCAGCCGGGTCTGCGGGTCAACCAGACGGCGGACGAGGCCCAGTGGTACTCGCCGAAGAAGATGGACGTGGTGAACGTCGAGAGGGGCGCTTTCGAGACCGTGGACGTGCGGCAGTTCCTCGAGCGGCACGGCGACGCCCTGCCCCTCGCCCGCCAGATGATCTCGCTCGTGGACCACGACCGCCTCAGGCGCCCGGTCGGCCTGGTCGACTTCGCGCGGGACCCCCTGGTGGTCAGCTTCGAGGGCCTCCTCGCCGACTCGCCGTTCGTGGCCCGGCTGCGCGCACTCCTCCAACTGCTCCGCGAGAAGCTCAAGACGCCCGTCGACGTGGAGTTCGCGTGCGACGGCCGCGACCTCTACCTCCTGCAATGCCGGCCGCAGGGTGAGGCGCTCGGGGGCGCCCCCGCTCCCATCCCCCCCGACCTGCCCCGCGAGCGCGTGCTCTTCAGCGCCAACCGATACGTCTCGAACGGCCACGTCGGCCGAGTCAGCCACGTGGTCTACGTCGACCCCGAGGCCTGGGGAGAGCTCGACGCCGATCGGATGCGCGAGGTGGGACGCGCGGTGGGCCGCCTGAACCACCTCCTCCCGAAGAGGCAGTTCGTGCTCATGGGTCCGGGGCGGTGGGGCAGCCGCGGCGACATCCGGCTCGGCGTCCCCGTGACCTACGCCGACATCTCCAACACCGCGGTGCTCATCGAGATCGCGCGGCGCAAGGGAGGCTACGTCCCCGACCTCTCGTTCGGGACGCACTTCTTCCAGGACCTCGTCGAGTCCGACATCCGCTACCTCCCGCTCTATCCCGACGACCCGCAGGTCGCCTTCAACGCGTCGTTCTTCACCCGCTCCCCGAACGCACTGCGCGACCTCCTTCCCGACTTCGCGCACCTCGCCGAGGTCGTACGGGTCATCGACGTGCCCCGCGCCACCGAGGGTCTCGTCCTCCGCATCCTGATGAACGCCGAGCTCGACGAGGCGGTGGGGCTGCTCGACGAGCCCGCGTCCACCCGCGAGGTGAGGCGAGCGGCGCCGAGGGGAAGCGAGCCGCGCAGCGACGACCACTGGCGCTGGCGGCTGCGGATGGCCCAGCGCATCGCCGCGGTCGTCGACGCGGAGCGTTTCGGCGTCAAGGCGATCTACGTGTTCGGCTCGACCAAGAACGCCACGGCGGGGCCCGCCAGCGACATCGACCTCCTCGTCCACGGCGACGGGGTGCCCGAGCGGCGGGCCGCGCTCGAGACCTGGCTGCTGGGCTGGAGCGCCGCGCTCGGCGAGGTGAACTACCTGCGCACCGGGTACCGCACGGACGGCCTTCTCGACGTGCACTACCTGACCGACGAGGACATCGCCCGGGGCGACAGCTACGCCGCGAAGATCGGCGCCGTGACCGACGCCGCGCGGCCGCTGACGATCGGCGGCGAGCAGGCCAATCGTTCATCGACCCCCCACCCCTGTCCCCTCCCCACGTAGGGGGAGGGGAACGCCCGCCGGCTTCGGTCCCTGTCGCTCCCGGGGACGGGAGCAGTCAGGGGGCCTCAGGCCATTCGTTCATCGACCCCCCACCCCTGTCCCCTCCCCACGTAGGGGGAGGGGAACGCCCGCCGGCTTCGGTCCCTGTCGCTCCCGGGGACGGGAGCAGTCAGGGGGCCTCAGGCCATTCGTTCATCGACCCCCCACCCCTGTCCCCTCCCCACGTAGGGGGAGGGGAACGCCCGCCGGCTTCGGTCCCTCTCGCTCCCGGGGACGGGAGCAGTCAGGGGGCCTCAGGCCATTCGTTCATTGACCCCCCCACCTATCCTCCCCCACGTAGGGGGGAGGAAACGCTGTGGACTCGGTCCCTGTCGCTCGCGCGGACGCGAGCGACAGGGACCGCAGGCTGAATCCCTACCAGACCAGCGTGTGGGTGTACTTGAGGGTCAGGGACCGGTTGTCGGTCCAGGGTCGCCGGAGACTCTGGGGATCGGAAGCCCGATCGAGGTTCACGCCCTCGTTGTAGACCAGCCAGAGGTCGGTTCCCTCGCCGAAGCTGTAGCGCAGCCGGACGTTCGCCGCCCCGAGCCCGGAGGCGCTGCTGTACTGGACGAAGGCGTTGACGGACAGACGCGTGTCGAGGCGAGAACCGGCAGGCCACGCGCGCGCGGGGCGCGGGGCCGTCGCCGACGTTCGCGAGTGCGCGCGTGACACACGGAGATCGAGCACGGGCGTCGCCGTGCGCCCGCACGGCTTCGAACACCTTCGGTCCCACGGACGAGAGCGACGGGCGCCGGGGCCTCGGGGCCTGGCCATCCCTGCGCGACAGAGGTCGTGGCATCGTACGATCGGCCCGATGCTCCGCTACGTCGAGACGAGGCCCTGTCCCGGGCTGCGCCCCTACCTCGAATGCGTCTGGGAGGTCGCCGGTGTCCGCCCGAGCCGGGAGCGCGGATCCGAGCGGGTCGTGCCGGACGGCTGTCCGGAGCTGATCCTGCACCTCGGCGATCCCTTCGCACGCCGCAAGGGCGGGCGGTGGGTCGTGCAGCCGCGGGCCTTCCTCGCCGGGGCGCTCTCCCGGCCGTGGACCCTGCGCGCGGGTCGGCGCGTCCTCACGGTCGGGGTGCGCTTCCGGCCGGGAGCGACGACCGCGGCGTTTTCGATCGAGATGCGGACGGCGATGGACCGCGAGGTGTCTCTGGCGCGACTCGTCGGCAGGGCGGACGCTGCGGCGCTCATGGGGCCGCTCGGCCGCGCCACCACGCGCCCGGCCCGTTTCCGCGCGACCCAGGACTGGCTGCTGACGCGCGTCCAGCCAGCGGATGGGCGGTGCGGGCGGCGCGCGCGCGGAGAGAGCGGGCGTCGCGTGCAGGGTGAGGACGCGCGGAAGGCGGTGCGGCTCGTCCTCCGCGAGCGCGGTCAGTGTCGGGTCGACGACGTCGCCACCGCGCTCGGATGGAGTCGGCGCCGTCTCGAGCGCGTCTTCGCCCGACACGTGGGGCTGCGCCCCAAGCTGTTCGCGCGGATCGTCCGCCTCAACGCGGTGCTCGCGGGCCGCGACGCCGCCGAGCGCGACGCCGCGGTGGACGTCGCCCTGGCGGCGGGCTACTTCGACCAGGCCCACCTGCTCCGCGATTTCCGGGTGCTGGCCGGCCGCACGCCACGGACGCGTCGCGTCGCCGACGGCGAGCTCGCCCGCCACTTCACGCACCCCGAGCGCCTGCGGACGCTGCTGGCGGGGGACGACGTGTCGCATTCGTCCAAGCCCGGGCGCCAGGGCGCGGCATAGCGTCCAGGCTGGAGGTCATGCCATGAGTTCCGCCGCGCTGCCCGCCGTACTGTCCGCCGTTCCTGGCGCCGTTCTCGCCGTCGTCCAGGCCCTGCTGTTGAGCGCGTCCGCGACGGAGGCGCCCGACCTTTCCTGGCTCGAGGGCCGGTGGAGCGGTGAGCAGGAGGGCGTCACGAGCACGGAGCAGTGGCTGGCCCCGGCGCCGGGCGTGCTCCTCGGCGTGCACAGCGACGTCGAAGGAGTGCGCCTCGTGTCGTGGGAGTTCCTGCGCATCGAGACGATCGCGGACGGGACGTTCTACTTCGCCAGCCCGCGCTCGGCCCCGCCCACCGCCTTCGAGCTGGTCGAGGTCGGCGAGCGGCGCGCCGTGTTCGAGAACAAGCGGCACGACTTCCCGCAGCGCATCCTCTACTGGCTGGACGCCGCGGGCGCGCTTCACGCGCGAATCGAGGGGCCGCGCGGCGAAGGCACGGCGTCCATGGATTGGGTCTGGACGCGCGTGCGTTGAGGCCCCCTTCCTACAGCAGCTCCCGGCTCGCCGCCCCCGGGTCCTCGAGGTCGAAGCGGACGAGGGCGAGCTCGGTGCCGTCGTGGGCGGCCGAGAGGCACACCGTCCGGCCGATGCGGTCCTGCCAGCTTCCCGACAGGCGGGCCGACTCGTGGATGTGCCCGTGCAGCGACACGAGGGGTTGTCGCGCCTCGAGGAAGCGCCGGATGGCGATGCTCCCGACGTGGACGTCGAGGGGGGCGTGGTCCACCCGGTGCCCGTCGAGGGCGGCGCGGTCGAGCCGGCTCGCGTAGGGGGGGGCGTGGAACAGCCAGACGGAGCGGGTCAGGTCGTCTCCGGCGGCCAGGGCCTCGAGGTCTCCGGCGATCGTGCCCCAGCGGGTCTCGCTCTCGGGCACCGCCACCGTCCGGTGCCCCTCCTCGGGTGAGACGCATCCGGGATCCACGTACCGCGACACGTCGTAGCGCTCCCAGTCCTTGAGGAAGAAGGGCGTCGGAGGGACGCAGGCATAGCCGTAGACGGCGAAGGCGCCCCCCACCCGAAGCCGGCGGAAGTGCGCGTGGAAGACGAGCCCTGCGTCCTCGAGCCGCTGCAGGGAGGGCTCGGCCGCCCGCGGGTCGTCGTTCCCGAAGATCGCGAAGATCGGGGGCAGACGGCCGCCGGTCCGCCGGCGCAGCCGCTCGAGGCGCGGCGAGAGCCACTCGAGGAGGAAGTCCTCGCCCGCCGCGAGGCCCACGCCGGCGGGGAGCAGGTCGCCGCCGAGAAAGACCGCGGCGGGACCCTCCGCGGCGATCGCTTCGAGCAGCTTCTCCCAGCGATCGGTACGGCCGTGCAGATCGGAGGCGAAGAGGCAGCGGCTCACGGACGTCCGTCCACGGCGGGACGCCTCCCGCTCAGAGCTTCAGCCGCGCGCGCAGGGCGAGAAGAGCCTTGGCGGCGCTGGCGTCCGTCTTTCCCTCGAGCCGGTCCTGCACGGCGACCTCGAGGGCGTCCTCGATCTCGAGCAGAGCCGCCTGCTCCTCTCCGGCGGGGCGACCCGAGGCGAGCAGCGCGTGCCGCAGGTCCTCCGCCCCGGCGTCGCGGTCGACCTCGATCCAGGCCGCGACCGCGTCCCCGATCGCGATCCGGGCGCCGTCCATCAGACGCGGGAGAAGCGTCACCCCGGCCCGGTTGGCGAGGTAGTTGACCGCCACCGTCGCGACGATCTCGCGCCGCAGGACGTGCTCGGGGAAATGCTCCGCGAAGCGCTCGCGCAGCAGCGGCGGGAAGTACCCCTCGAGCAGGGGACGGGCGACGGGCCGGTCGGGGAAGTCGGTCTCGAGCAGCAGCTGGAAGCCGGACATCTTGACGTAGCCGAGGAGGACGCACAGGAGCGGCCGGGGCAGCCCCCGGTCCCCCGAAGCGCCCTCCAGCAGCTCCTCGCGCGTCGGCACCGACTCGTCGGCGCGGTTGAGGATCCCGGCCCCGACGAGGTCGTCGATGAGCTCGAGGAACTCCTCCATGCGGCGGACGCTGCGCCGGCCGTCGAGGCTCAGCGCGAGCGCCTGCCCGGCGTTGTCGGCGAGCACGAGCGCGGCCACGTCGTCGGTCATCTCGGCGAGGATGCGGTTGCGCTCGTCGCGTCCCCGGAGCAACCCCTTCTTGAGGAGCATGTCGAGGAAGATCTTGATGTTGACCTCGTGGTCCGACGTGTCGACGCCCCCGGAGTTGTCCACGGCGTCGGTGTTCACGAGCCCGCCCGAGGCCCAGTACTCCAGGCGCGCCTTCCGGGTGAGGCCGAGGTTGCCGCCCTCGCCCACCACGCGGGCCCGGACCTCGCGCCCGTCCACGCGGACGCGGTCGTTGGCCCGGTCCCCGACCTCGGCGTGCTCCTCGCTCGAGGCCTTGACGTACGTCCCGATGCCCCCGTTGTACAGGAGGTCGACGGGCGCGGTGAGGATCCGGCGCATCACCTCCTCGCCCGAGGGGCTCCCCGCCTCGCATTCGAGCACCCGGCAAGCCTCCGCGGAGAGGGGGATCGCCTTGGCCGAGCGATCGAACACCCCGCCGCCCCTGCTGATGAGCTTCGGGTCGTAGTCGCGCCAGGTCGAGCGCGGGAGCCGGAACAGGCGCGCGCGCTCGGCGTAGCTCGTCTCCGGATCGGGGTCGGGGTCGATGAAGATGTGGCGGTGGTCGAAGGCCGCCACCAGACGGGTGACGCGGGAGAGGAGGGCTCCGTTTCCGAAGACGTCGCCCGACATGTCCCCGATGCCGACCATTGTGAACGGCTCGGTCTGGATGTCCTTGCCGAGGTTGCGGAAGTGGTGCTTCACGCACTCCCACGCGCCGCGGGCGGTGATCCCCATCTTCTTGTGGTCGTATCCCACGCTTCCGCCCGACGCGAAGGCGTCGCCGAGCCAGAAGCCGTACTGGTTCGAGACGGCGTTGGCGGTGTCGGAGAGGTGCGCGGTGCCCTTGTCCGCGGCCACGACCAGGTACGGGTCGTCGCCGTCGTGGCGGACGACCTCCGGCGGGTGCAGCACGCGGCCGTCCTCGCGGTTGTCGGTGACGTCGAGGAGCCCCGACACGTACTCGCGGTAGCGGTCGACGAGGTACTCGTCGAGCGCGGGCCGCGCCGGCAGATCGCCCTTGAGCACGAAGCCGCCCTTGGAGCCCACCGGCACGATCACCGAGTTCTTGACCATCTGGGTCTTCATCAGGCCGAGGACCTCGGTCCGGAAGTCGTCGTGCCGGTCCGACCAGCGGATGCCGCCCCGCGCCACCTTTCCGCCCCGCAGGTGGATGCCCTCGAGGCGCCGCGAGTGAACGTACAGCTCCACCATCGGCCGCGGGGTCGGCATCCCCTCGACCCGGGCGCTGTCGACCTTGATCGCGAAGACGGGCCTCTCCGGACGCTGCCAGGCGTTCGTGCGCAGGGCGGCCCGGACCAGGTTCTCGAAGGCGCGCAGGACCTCGTCCTCGGCCAGGCTGCGCACCGCCTCGAGCGCCGCCGCCACTGCGTCGTCCGCCTCCGCCACCGCCCGCTCGCGCTCGCCCGCGCCGTCGAGCGCGGGGTCGAACCGGGCGGTGAAGGCCCCGAAGAGGGCGCCCGCGACCGGCGCGTTGCGGACGAGGACCCCGTTCACGGTGTCCGCGTTCCAGTGCGAGCGGACCTGGAGGAGGTGATTGCGCAGCGTCCGGAGGACCTCGACGTCGCGCCACCCGAGACCGGCGGAGAGGATGAGGCCGTTCAGGGGATCGTCGGTGGCGCGCTCCTCGTCGAGGGCGCGCAGCGCTTCGACGAACCGGCTCGCCCCGGCGTGGAGGGCGGCCACGCGCTCGGGAGGAGCCTCGACCTCGAAGCGGTACAGGAAGCAGCGCCGGCCCTCGGGGAGGGTCAGGGGGATGCGGATCTCCTCGGTGACGGTGAGCCCGAGGTTCTGCATCGTCTTGAGGATGTCGGTGAGGTCGAGGCCGCGCACCGCGTAGAGGTTGACCCCGGCCCGATCCGCGCTCCGCGGGACGACCCTGACCTCGAGGCGCGACTCGAGCGCCTCGAGCCGCTCGAGGTCGGCCGGCACCTCCTCGGCCGCGGTCGCCTCGCGGTAGAGGCCGCTGCGGGTCTCCGGCGTGACGTAGCGGCGGAACAGCCGCCTCCCCTCGCGCTCCCCGAAGGCGCGCTCGAGCGCCGCCGCCACCCGGTCCTCCCAGTTGGTGACGAGAGGCACCGCCACCTCGCGGGCGGCCTCGACCTCGAGCGGGCGCAGCAGCTCGGAGGAGTCGAAGTAGAGGATGAGGAGGGCGACGGGCCCCGTCTCCACCGCGGTGGCGAAGGCGACCGGCCCGAACTCCTCGGCGAGGGCGCGCCGGAGGTCGCGCTCCATCTGGTGGGAGTACCGCAGGCGAGAGAACACGACGTAGAGGGTCTCGTACCCCGACCCGCGACGGCCGTGGACGACGATCTCCTCGTCGCTCGCGACGTGGACGATGCGGTCGATGATCTCCTTGAGGTCCGCCACGTCCGCGTAGAAGAGCTCGGTCTTCGGGAGCTGGTTGAACGTCGAGCGGATCTCCCTCCACACGTGGGACTGGGGAACCGCCCCGCTCCGCTCGAGCAGCCAGTCGTGCTTCTCGCGCAGCAGCGGGATGCGGCTCGCCCTCTGCGCGAAGGCTCCCCGCGAGAAGCGACCGAGGAGGAGCGTGACCCCGGCGAGGCGGCCGTCCTCGCCCCACTCGCGGACGGTCAGGTCCTCGATGGGCTCGAGGTGGTAGATCGCGGAGACGTTCGCGCAGAAGTCCACGTCGACGATGCGGTCGTCGCCCTCCGGCGGCGCGAGGTGCGTCTCGACGTGCTCGGCGACGCCGGGGAAGACCACGGGGAGGAGCGTCGGGTCGGCGAACACGCCGGTGGCCGTCTCGTCGGCGCGCTCGAGCCGCCCGTCTGGACCCGCCCGGTAGGACACGGTCCCCATGAACACGTAGTTGTCCTCGACGAGCCACTCGAGGAAGGCGCGGCTCGAGCCGAGCTGCGTCTCGTCGCCCCGGCGGCTGCGCACGCGGCCGACCAGGCTCCGGCACGCCCGCACGATGTCCTCGAAGTCCTCCACGGCCAGGAAGACGGCCTTGAGCACGGAGAACACCTCGTGCTCCATGCGGCGCAGGCGGTCCCTGGACTCGAGGGGCTCGATCTGGAAGAAGCAGTAGCTCTCCTGGCTGCCCTCGTCGCGGACGCCCCCGAAGGCGACGACCCGCTCCCACTGCCGCCGCACGGTGAAGATCGGGTGGATGGCCGCGTACACCTTCAGGCCCGCCTTCTGGAAGTACTTCTTGAGGCTGTCGAAGATGAAGGGCCGGTCCGGGGTGTGGGTCTGGACGATCGTGGTCTCGAGGGGAAGCCCCGCCCCGCCCCCGAGCGCCCGGGCCTGCTCCTCGGTGGGGTTCCAGACGGCCACGTGGAGGCCGGGGAGCCCCCGGTAGAGCTGGTGCGCGGGCGGCATCTCCCGGGCGATGAAGCGGAAGTGGGCGACGATGCGGCGAGCCACCGCGTCCGGAGACAGGTCGAGGGCGATGCGGGGCGGCATGTCCTCGAACACGTGCGGGGCGAGGCCGAGGACGAGCTCCCTGTCCTCGGGGAAGGATTCCCGCTCCAGCGCTTCCAGGACCTCGGCGAGCCGCGCCTCACGCCGCTGGGGGTCCCCGTGCACCATCGGTCGCTCTCTCCTCGGCCCGCGGCGATGCTACACGGGCCGGCACGCCGAAGTCGAGCCGGCGCCGGGCTGCTACAATCCGGCGCCCTCTTTCCGCCTGCTCATGACGATCCGCTTCGAGGTCTCCCCGCCCAAAGGCGCCACCCACGAGGTCGAGCTGTCGGGTCCGCTGGCCGTGCTCGGCCGGGATCCCTCCTGCGATCTCGTCCTCAACGACGGCAAGTGCTCGCGCCGGCACGCCGTGGTCGAGGACCTTCCCGAGGGACTCGTGATACGGGACACCGGGAGCGCCAACGGAATGTACGTGAACGGCCGCCGACTCGAGAGGTCCCGGCTGCGTCCGGGGGACAAGGTTCGGCTGGGAGGGGTCACCCTCCGCGTGCTCGCCGGCGCGGCGGAGACGATCGTGGTCGCGCCCGACGACCTCGTGGCCTCCGACGTGGCCGCGCCCGCGGAGCCGCCGGCCCGGCGCCCGGAGCCGTCCGCGCCCGTGGAGCGGGAGCCGCCCGAGCCCCCGCGCGCGCCGTCACCGCCGCGGCGCCCGTCCTCGCCCCGCCTCCCGGTGCTCCGCGCGCGGCCGGAGCGACCCCTGACCGTCACCGTGCTGTCGCTGCTCTGGGCGGTCGGGACCCTGGCCTGGGCGGGGGGAGGGATACTCGTGGCCGTTCGGGCGGACCTCGGGAGAGTCGGTGGGCTCCTCGCCGTGGGAGGGGGCTTCGTCGCCGCGACCGCGAGCGGCCTCGTCGCGGCGGGGCTGTGGGCGCAGGCGCAGTGGGCGCGCCGCCTGCAGATCGCGGCCGCCGTGCTCGGCCTCGCCGTGTGTCCCTTCGCGTTCGCCTCGGCCACCGTCCTTCTCTACATGCTCCGCGGCGACGTCCGGGCCGGCTTCGAGCCCGATCCCGCTCCGGCCGGACACCCCGGGGCGGGGCCGGCGGAGACCACCTTCGCCCTCTCGCTCCTCGGGATGCTCGCGCTGGGGCTCGCGCTGACGCTTTGGGCCGCCGCGGCGTTCACGGCTCCGGCGACGAGCCCGCCGGCTCCGCTCCCGCTTCGTTGACGCGACGCGTAATTCGCTGTACATATTGCCTTTCGCCCGTCCGGCGATGCAGAGGCAGGTGAGCCAGGCATGACGAGAGACGAGGCACTGGTGCAGTACCGGGCCATGCTCCTGATCCGCAGATTCGAGGAGCGGTGTGCCCAGCTGTACGTGGAAGGGAAGATCGGGGGCTTCCTGCACCTGTACATCGGCCAGGAGGCGGTGGCGGTCGGGGCGATGAGCCTGCTCCGGCCGGACGACTACTTCGTGACCTCGTACCGCGACCACGGGTACGCGCTGGCCCGGGGGACCGACCCCCGGCCGCTGATGGCGGAGCTGTGCGGCAGGATCGGCGGCATCTCCCGCGGCAAGGGCGGCAGCATGCACTTCTACGACGTCCCATCGGGCAACTTCGGGGGCGACGGCATCGTCGGCGGCCACCTCCCGATCGCCGCGGGGATGGGCTACGCGATCCGGCTGCGCCAGTCGGACCAGGTGGTGGTCTGCTTCTTCGGGGACGGCGCCGTCAACGAGGGCGCCTTCCACGAGGCGCTCAACGTCAGCGCGCTGTGGGGCCTGCCCGTCGCCTTCGTGATCGAGAACAACCGCTACGGGATGGGCACGTCGCTCGACCGCGCCTCCTCGGTCAAGGACCTGTACCAGCGAGGCAGCGCCTACGGCATCCCGCGGCGCGACGTGAACGGGATGGACCTTTTGGCCGTGCGCCAGGCGCTCGACGAGGCGATCGAGCGCGCCCGGAAGGAGAAGAGGCCCACCCTGCTCGAGGCGGAGACCTACCGGTACCGTGGCCACTCGATGTCCGACCCCGGCAAGTACCGCACCAAGGAGGAGGTCGAGGACATGATGCGCCACGATCCCGTCCTCCTGTTCGCCAACCATATCCTGGACCAGTTCCGCGTGCCCCAGTTCGAGCTCGACGCGATGGACAAGGACGTGATCGCCCAGGTCGACGACGCCGTGCGCTTCGCGGAGGAGAGCCCGTGGCCGGCTCCCGAGACCCTCTACGAGGACGTCTACGTGCGCTCGCCCTACGTCAACGCCCGGGCCGCCGACAAGGACCCGGCGTGGCGCGTGGCGATGAAGGACGACCGGGTTCCCGAGTCCTTCCCCGCCTGGAACCACGTGAAGGTGGAGGGCTAACCGTGGCCGCCATCACGATGCGCGAGGCGCTCAACCAGGCGATGCGCGAGGAGATGAAGCGCGACGCGTCGGTCTTCCTGATCGGCGAGGAGGTGGGCCACTACCAGGGCGCGTACAAGGTCACCCAGGGGCTGATCCAGGAGTTCGGCGAGTGGCGGGTGCGGGACACGCCGATCGCGGAGGAGGCCATCGCCGGCGTCGCGGTCGGCGCCGCGTTCGTGGGGATGCGCCCGATCGCCGAGATGATGACGTTCAACTTCTCGCTCCTCGCCCTCGACCAGATCGTCAACCACGCGGCCAAGTACCGCTACATGTCGGGCGGACAGATCCGGTGTCCGATGGTCATGCGCGGTCCGTCGGGCGCGGCCGCCCAGGTCGCGGCCCAGCACTCCCAGGCCTTCGAGAGCTGGTTCGTGCACATCCCCGGCCTCGTGGTCGCGATGCCCTCGACTCCCCGCGACGCCAAGGGTCTCCTCAAGAGCGCCATCCGCGACGACAACCCTGTGATCTTCATGGAGAACGAGGTCCTCTACAACCTCAAGGGCGAGGTGCCGGAGGAGGAGTACACGATCCCGCTCGGCCTCGGGGACAGGAAGCGCGAGGGCGCCGACGTGACCATCGTGGCGTGGAGCCGCTCCGTGCAGTTCGCGCTGCAGGCCGCCGAGCGGCTCGCCGGGGACGGCATCGAGGCCGAGGTGGTCGACCCGAGGACGCTGCGGCCCCTCGACGAGGACGTCATCTTCGCGTCGGTCGCGAAGACCAACCGCTGCGTCGTCGTCGAGGAGGGCTGGCGCTACGCGGGCTTCGGGGCCGAGATCGCCGACCGCGTCCAGCGCGAGTGCTTCGACGATCTCGACGCCCCGGTCGTGCGCGTGACCGCCGCCGACGTCCCGATGCCCTACTCGAAGATGCTGGAGAAGGCCTATCTGCCCCAGCCCGCCCAGGTCGTCCACGCGGTGCACCAAGTGCTCTACCGGTGACCTGCTTGGCGTGG
>Ga0268386_10001090_pt1 | contig 18344 bp, 16 predicted proteins | sample RVTome_15_FD_200260 | JGI IMG/M metagenome (GOLD analysis project Ga0268386, IMG submission 200260) | Soil microbial communities from uranium-contaminated site in the Upper Colorado River Basin, Wyoming, United States - RVT150D86... ...
GGTGGCCCAGCAGATTCCGGGGGCCTGGCACGGCCGCGTCGAGGTCCGTCCCGTGATGGAGTTCGACGACCAGGGCAACCAGGTCACCTGAGCGGACTCTGCAGCCGTTCTGTGAAGGTTTGTGGCGCGTGACCCGTCGCTAACCCTCACAGAACGGTCAGGTGCGGCCGCCCCCGGCTCTGTCCGCTACCGAGGAGCCCTGCCTAGAGTCATCGTATGTGGCGGGGCGACACATGGGGCGACTGACTCCCTCGAGCTTTGCCGCCGCCGTGCTCCTGCTCGCCGGCTGCACCGTATCGAGTGAGCAGCCATCCCGATCGGGTGAGCAACCGTCGACCGAGAGCGCGCCCGCATCAGCCCCGGCCGGCACTAGCGCAATCGACGCGACATGCGAGATCCCACCTGGGCAGGCGTTTACACCAGGCGACGAGGTGGAGGTCGTCGAGCTGGGAGAGGTCGATCGCGTAACGGTCCGTGGGGCTGTATACCCCCACCCCGATTACGAGGGCAACCCATGGTCGCAGTGGGGCCAGGGAATCGTCGTGGCCGACGGTCGCTTCTTCTCCGCCATCGGTGACCACATCGGAGCAGACGGCAATTCCTTCATCTACGAGTACGACCCGACGTCCCACGAGCTGCGGACGGTCGGGGACATCCTCTCCTATGTCGATCACGTCCCCGGGACCTGGGGATACGGAAAGGTCCACTCCCAGATGGTCCCCGGCCCGTGTGGCGAGATCTACTTCTCGACCTACTGGGGCAGCTTCAGAGGACTTGAGTTCGAAGGCGACTACACGGGCGACCTGATCTTCCGGCTCGACCCCTTTGCCCGAATGATGACCCCACTGGGGGTCCCGGTCGAGTTCCATGGCCAGGCCTCGTTGGGCGCCGACCCGGTTCGCGGGCTGATCTACGGCGAAGCCGTGGACCCGATAGCTCGGGACGCCGGTGAGGAGCGTGGTCCCTTCTTCGCTTACGACGTCGTCGCCGAGGAAACGGTGTTCACCGGCCCCGATGAGCCCCATGTCGGATATCGCAGCGTCCTGGTCGACGCCGAGGGGGTGGCCCACTGGTCCGTCGGCGGTGCCGAGCTGCAGACCTACGATCCCGTCTCGGGCGAGACCACCACCCATGGCAATCGGCTCCCGGGCGATTGGCTTCGGGCCGCGACCAGCCCGGGGCCGGACGGTTCGGTGTACGGCGTCACCCGCGAGCCGGACACCTTCTTCGTCATGGGTTCCGACGGCGGGATCGACGCGCTCGACGACGCCCTCGGGTATACCGCGAGCATGGCGCTGGCTCCAGACGGGTCGGAGTTCTTCTACATGCCAGGAGCCCACGGTGACTCCGCCGAATGGGGAGCTCCTCTCATCCTCGTCGACACTGCCAGCGGTGACCAGGAAGTGGTCGTCGAGCTCAACGAGCTGGTCGAGCAGGAGCTGGGACACATGGTTGGCGGGACCTACAACGTCGCAGTGTCAGCGGACGGCAGCACCGTGTACATGGGAGTCAACGCCAGCCCACTCGGCGACGACAGCGGTTTCGGCGAGGTCATCCTCCTCGTCATCGAGATGTCGTGAGGGGAGGGCTGGCGCTCAGCGCCGTGATCCTGTTCGCCGCCTGCACCGGCGTGACCGGAGTCTCACCCACCTCCGAGACCGAGGCGTCCCCAACAACTCCGACCTCGGCCTCGGCTACCACGCCTGGCTTGACCTGTTGGACGAGCTCTCCAACTGGTGACGACCAGGGCTTGACCTTCGTCGATGTAACTGAGGCCAGCGCGCTGATAGATCCCTTGATCGGTATGCATGGCCACGCCGCCATCTGGACCGATGTGGACGGCGACGACCGAGCCGACCTCTACGTCGGCACCTTCGCCGACCGCCCCGAGGAGATCTATCAGCAGCGTGGCGCACTTGGGCCATCACCGGATCGGCTGCTCGTCTCCGAGGAGAACTCGTTCGCCCCCGTTGACATACATCCGAATAGGTACACGCGCACGTCGGGCGGCGTCGGAGCCGACCTGGACGACGACGGCGACCTCGACCTGGTGGTGTCCAGCAACATCAAGGACGAGGGGCTGGAGCAGGCACCGACACAGGTCTTCGAGAACCAGGAAGGGACGCTCGCGGCGATCAACGCCACCGGGATCCCGTCCGACCTCGGTGGCCGCAGCGTCGCCGTGCTCGACTTCGACGCTGATGGACTCTTGGACCTGTTCGTCGCCGAGGACCGGTGGACCGGAGGTTCGAGCGTCCTCCTTCACAATGAAGGAGAGCTTCGCTTCCGCGACTTCACCGCCGGAGCAGGGGTGCCTGCCGACGTTCATGGTCTAGGGGTCGCAGTAGCCGACTTCGATGGTGACAGCCTGTCCGACATCTTCGTCGCAGGGTCGAACCGCCTCTTCCTGTCTGACGGTCCGGGACGATTCGCCGAGGCCGACTCGACAGTTTTCCGGTGGGAGATCTTCGGCGACGAGGATGACGTCGCCGGGGCGTCGGTGGCCGACGTCAACCGCGATGGGCTGCTCGACATCGCAGTTGGCCACCATTTCAACAGCACGGTCGAGGACGGCACCGAGGTGAGTGTGCGTCTCTATCTGAACGAGGGTGAAGGCGTCTTCACCGATGTGACCGAAGCGGCCGGGCTCACTCCCTTGCCGACCAAGGCACCACATGTCGAGTTGAACGACTTCGACAACGACGGCTGGCCGGATCTGCTCACCTCCGCTTCGGCGGGCGACCGTCCGGCACTGTTCCGGCACGAGGGGCTCGATGATGGGGTGCCCCGGTTCACCGCACCGGACGGGCTCGGCGACGTCCAATACTGGGTGGGGACGCCCTCGGCCGACTACGACCGGGACGGGCGACTCGACGTGTTCCTGGTGGAGTGGGAGCCGGCGATCCCTTCACTCCTGCTGCGCAACGAGACCGGCGGCGGCAACTGGCTGGAGGTCTCGGTGGATCCCGCGAGCGGATACGGAGTCGGTTGGCGGGTCGAGGTATTCGTCGGGCCTGACCTGATCGGGGCGAGAGAGATAACGGTGACCCAGGGTTACTCGTCCGGTGTGCAGCCGATCGCCCATTTCGGGCTGGGCGACAGCGAAGAGATCGAGGTGGTGCTCACGCCACCTGGCGCGGACCCAATCGATCTCGGTTCCATCTCCGCCAACCAGCACATCCGGTGGCCGAACGGCTGTGGCTGATCAGACCGTTCTGTGAGGGTTTGTGGCGCGTGACGCGTCACAAACCCTCACAGAACGGTTAGATCAGGCCCAATTCGCGGACGGCCTCACGCTCGGCCTGGAGCTCGGCCACGGAGGCGTCGATCTTGGCGCGGGAATAGTCGTTGATCTCGAGACCCGAGACGATCTGCCACCTGCCGTCACGGACCACACAAGGGAACGAGGAGATGAGGCCCTCCGGCACACCGTACGAACCGTCCGAGGGAACGCTCATCGACACCCAGTCACCTTGCGGGGTGCCGTGAACCCAGTCGCGCATATGGTCGATGGCCGCGTTGGCCGCAGAGGCCGCCGATGAGGCACCGCGGGCGGAGATGACCTCAGCTCCCCGCTTGGCCACCTTGGGGATGTAAGTGTCCTCGATCCAGGCGGGATCACCCACCAGGTCCCAAGCGGACACCCCGTCGACCTCGCAATGGACCAGGTCGGGGTACTGCATCGTCGAGTGATTGCCCCATATGGTCATGCGCCGAATCGCACTCACCGGCTTGCCCAGCCTCGCGGCGAGTTGGCTCACCGCACGGTTGTGATCGAGACGGGTCATGGCGGTGAAATTGGCCGGGGCCATGCCATCGGCGTTGTTCATGGCGATGAGGGCGTTGGTGTTGGCCGGGTTGCCGACGACCAGCACCTTGATGTCGGGTCTGGCTACAGCGGCGATGGCGTTCCCCTGGCCGGTGAAGATCGCACCGTTGGCCGCGAGCAGATCGGAGCGCTCCATCCCCTCCTTGCGTGGCATCGCCCCCACCAGAAGGGCCAGCTCGGCATCGCGGAACGCAACGATGGCGTCGTCGGTTTGCACCATCCCGGCGAGGAGGGGGAAGGCGCAATCATCGAGCTCCATGCCCACCCCCTCGAGGGCTCCGAGGGCTGGGGTGATCTCGAGCATCTGCAAGATGACCGGCTGCTCGGGACCGAGCATCGCGCCCGATGCGATGCGAAAGAGGAGGCTGTAACCGATCTGACCGGCGGCCCCGGTGACGGCGACTCTGACGGGATCCTTCATGGTGATCGAGGCTACCGAGGCCTCGGAATCACACGAAGTCGAGAGCGATGTCCAGCTGAGGGGCGGAGTGGGTGATCCAGCCCACGGATATGAAGTCGACCCCGGTCTCGGCGAGGGCGCGAACGGTATCGCTGGTGACGCCTCCCGAGGCCTCGGTCTCCATCACCCCGTCGACCATCGTCACGGCGCGACGGAGGGTGTCAGGGTCCATGTTGTCGAGAAGCACACGGTCGGCGTCGGTCTGCACCGCCTGGGCCAGCTGTTCCAGATCCTCGACCTCGACCGTGAGCCTGGTGCCCGGGCCTACAGCCGCCCGCGCCCGGGAGACCGCAGTCTGCAGGTCGCCGGCAGCGGCGATGTGGTTGTCCTTGATCATCACCTGGTCATAGAGGCCCATTCGGTGGTTGACACCCCCACCCGCCAGCACCGCGTACTTGTCGAGGGCGCGAAGGCCTGGCATGGTCTTGCGGGTGTCGGTGATGTGGGCACCAGTGCCCGCCACTGCGTCCACGAAGGCCGCCGTGGCGGTGGCCACACCCGACATCCGACCCAAGAGATTGATCGCCGTGCGCTCCGCGGTGAGGATCGAACGGGACCGGCCCGACAGCCTGGCGAGGATGCCACCGGCATCGACCCTCTCCCCATCGGCGACCAGCGGCTGGAAGACAATGCTGGGATCGACCTCGTGGAAAGCATGAGCCGCCACGGCGAGCCCGGCGATCACCCCAGGAGCGCGGGCGACGAGGTTGGCTCGCGACCGGGAGTCGAATGGGATGCTGGACTCAGAGCTGATGTCGCCACGGTCACCCAGATCTTCGGCGAGGGCACGCGCCACTATCCCGACGTACTCCTCGGTGTCCATCAAGCGACCTTGACCACGTCGGCGGCGCCGGGCACGATCAGAGCGCGCATCGCCTGCTTGGGGTCCTCGTCGGGATAGTCGGCCCGGTAATGGCCGCCACGGGACTCCGACCTGCGCAGTGCGGCCATCGTGATCAGCAGCCCGAGCTCGGCGGCGTTGCGCCCCCCGATGGTGCGGCTCAGGACCGGCTCCATCTCGATGAGGGAGTTCCTCGCCTCCCATAGGCCATCTCCGGTGCGAATCAGCCCGACCCGGTCCCACATCACCTGACGCAACTCGTCGATCACCGGGCCGGCGACGACGGGCAGATCGAGCGCCTCCTTCGGCACCTCGATGTCACCGAAGTCGGATGTCTGGGCCCGATCGACGTCGAGAGCGACCCGGGCACCGAAGACCAGGCCCTCGAGAAGTGAGTTGGAGGCGAGACGGTTGGCCCCGTGAACCCCGCTCGAGGCACACTCACCCACTGCCCACAACCCGGGCACCGAAGTACGACCGTTGGTGTCGGCATCGATTCCACCCATGTAGTAGTGGGCGGCCGGCGAGACCGGGAGCAAATCCTCGGACGGGTCGAGCCCGACCGACATGGCGTGGGCAGTGACAGTGGGGAACCGCTCGTGGAAGTTGATGATCGACCGCCCGTCCAGGTAGGCCGACGAGCCACGATCGTATTGCCAGAAAATGGCCCGGGCGACGATGTCGCGGGGTGCCAGCTCAGCCATCGGGTGGTATTGGTCCATGAACCGCCGGCCGGAAGCGTCGACCAGCCTGGCCCCTTCCCCGCGTAGAGCCTCGGTGAGTAAGGGCATGGGGTCCTTGCCTGCGTTGAGGGCGGTCGGATGGAACTGGACGAATTCGAGATCGGCGAGCCGGGCTCCGGCTCGGGCCGCGATCATGATGCCATCGCCGGTCACACCGGGAGGATTGGTGGTGCGGGCATACATGCGGCCCGCCCCACCAGTCGCCAGGATTACCGCCGGAGCGGCGTAGACGACCCGCTTCTTACCGTCGGCGGTGAGAGCCCCCACCACGCTCTCCCCACTGCGGGCGAGGTCCACCACCCGCCCTTCGATCATCTCGACTGTGTCGGTTGCACCTATTGCGTCGTTGAGTGCCCGCATCACCTCGGCCCCGGTGGCGTCACCGTCGGCATGGACCACGCGCCTGGCCTGATGCCCGCCTTCACGTCCGAGGAGGAGAGATCCCTCGTCGTCCCGGTCGAACTCGGCGCCCATCGCGACGAGGCGGGTGATCGCCTCCGGGCCTCCCCGGGTCAGAGCCGAAACCGCCTCGTCGACGGCGAGCCCACCTGCGACTGCGACAGTGTCGGCGGCGTGGGCCTGGGGCGAGTCGTCCTCGCCGACTGCCGCGGCGATGCCCCCCTGCGCCCACCAAGTCGAGCCCATCTCCTTGGCGGTGATCACATAGGCTCGAGGAAGACCAAGGCCGACCGAGAGACCGGCAACGCCGGCGCCGATGACGAGGGGCGCATCTAGGGAGACGACCTTGGTCATGGGCGCTCAGTCCCGTCGACCCACCTCGAGCATCCTCGAGACGGCTCGGCGGGCCCTCACTGCCACGTCCTCAGGAATCTCGACCTGGTAGGTCATGGTCTCGAGGGATCGCCTGATCTTGTCCAGGGTGATCCGCTTCATGTGCGGGCAGAGATTGCAGGGACGGACATATGTGGTGTTCGGGGTCGAGGCGGCCACGTTGTCCGCCATCGAGCATTCGGTGATCATCATCACCTGCTCCGGCTGGTGCTCGGTGACCCAGTTGATCATTCCGTATGTGGAGCCCACGTAATCGGCTTCGGCGAGAACGTCAGGGGGCGACTCGGGATGGGCGATCACGGGGATCGAGCCCATGTCCCGCTTGTAGTCGGCGATCTCCTGGCCGGTGAAACGCTCGTGAACCATGCACGAGCCCTCCCAGAGGATCACGTCGACGTCGGTCTGGGAGGCCACCCACATCCCCAGATACTGATCCGGGGTGAAGATGACTCGATCAACGCCGAGTGACTCCACGACGGCGACGGCGTTCGACGAGGTGCAGGTGATGTCGGACTCCGCCTTGACCTCGGCGGAGGTGTTGACGTAGGTGACGACGGGGACCCCCGGGTACTGCGCCTTGAGCCGACGGACATCGGCTCCGGTGATCCCGTCGGCCAGGGAGCACCCGGCAGCGAGGTCGGGGATGAGGACGGTCTTCTCGGGCGCGATCAGCTTGGCGGTCTCCGCCATGAAGTGGACGCCGGCGAGGACGATGACTTCCGCCTCGGTCTCGAGGCCGAGATGGGCCAGAGCGAGGGAGTCACCGGTGATGTCTGCGGCGAGGTGATAGATGTCCGGCGTCATGTAGTTGTGGGCGGCGACGACGGCGTTGCGTTCCTTCTTGAGCCGCTCGATCTCGTCGATCGTCGGTTGCAGCGCCGCCCGCTCCTCCTCGGGGAGGACATCACTGGCGCGGGTTATCTGAATTGCGGTCAAGGGGAGCTCCCGGGTCGGAACGAATTCTAGGGGCCTTCACCCGACAGGTTTTCGAGTCGGGTCGGATGTGATCTCCACCCCGCATCGGTGGGGTCGGGGGCATCGTGGTGGGGCCGTAGACTGCTCGCCATGGCCAATCCAGTCCTCACCAAGCAGTTCGGTGACCCCAAACAGCCGGAAAACGCCCTTGCGCCCGTAGTCATCGAACCCGGCGATCGGATGACGATGAGCTCGGTCCTCGGACAAACCGGGCTCCTCTTCCTCTTGCTGCTCGGCGGCGCCGTCTTCGGCTGGAGCAACGCCCAGGAGATCGGGCCCATCTTCTGGGGGTCGTTGATCGCCTCGATCGTCCTCCTCATCGTGACGGTCGCCAGGCCACAGCTGGTCAAGATCACGGGCCCCCTCTACGCCATCGCCGAGGGTGTCCTCGTCGGCGCCATCTCGCGGATCTACTCCGACGTGTACGAGGGGATCGTGGTGCAGGCCGTCCTGGCGACGTTCGCAGTCTTCATCGCCATGCTGTTCCTATACGCCAACCGGATCATCAAGGTCACCCAGCGTCTCCGTTCGACCATCATGCTGGCCACCGGCGGAGTGTTCCTCTTCTACCTGATCTCGATCGGTCTCAGTCTCTTCGGCGTCGACATGCCGTTCATCTGGGATGGTGGACCGGTCAGCATCCTGATCAGTTTGCTGATCGTCGGGGTGGCCTCCTTCAACCTCTTGCTCGACTTCGACATCATCGAGCGAGGCATCAAGGAAGGGGCGCCGGGCTGGATGTCCTGGTTTGCCGCCTTCGGCCTGATGGTGACCGTCGTCTGGCTCTACCTCGAGATCCTGCGCCTACTCGCCCTGACCCGGGACTGATCGTCCCTACATGTGGGCGATGATGGCGTCACCGAACTCCGAGGTCTTCACCTTCGTTGCGCCTTCCATCTGCCGCTCGAAGTCGTAGGTGACTGTCTTGGCCCGGATCGCGCCCTCGAGGCCCTCGATGATGCGGTCGGCGGCCTCGTTCCACCCCAGGTAGCGGAACATCATCTCGCCGGAGAGGATCACCGAGCCCGGGTTCACCTTGTCCTGATTGGCGTATTTGGGCGCCGTCCCATGGGTGGCCTCGAACACGGCAACACCGGTGTCGTAGTTGATGTTGCCTCCGGGGGCGATGCCAATCCCACCGACCTGGGCGGCCAGGGCATCCGAGATGTAGTCGCCGTTGAGGTTGGTGGTGGCGATGACGTCGTAGTTGCGGGGTCGGGTGAGGACCTGTTGAAGCATGGCGTCGGCGATGACGTCCTGCACTAGCAGCTTGTCCCCAGGATCGCCACTACTGTCCTCCCAGGAAACGGCGACATCGGAGAACTCCTCTCTGACCAGCTCATACCCCCAGGAGCGGAAGGCCCCCTCGGTGAACTTCATGATGTTGCCCTTGTGGACCAGAGTCACCGACTTCCTGTTGTTCTGGAGGGCATGTCGGATGGCGGCCCTGATGAGACGTTTCGATCCGGTTTCCGATATCGGCTTGATGCCGATGCCGGAGTCCTCCCGGATGTCCCAGTCGTAGGTCTCCTTCAGGAAAGCGAGGAGCCGCTTCGCCTCTTCGGTGCCCTGCTCCACCTCCTTCCCGGCATAGACATCCTCGGTGTTCTCCCGGAAGATCACCATGTCGACGGCCCCGGGGTCCTTCACCGGGGAGGGCACTCCTTCGAACCAGCGGACGGGCCGGACGCAGGCGTAGAGGTCCATGATCTGACGGAGCGCGACGTTGAGTGAGCGAATCCCACCGCCGACCGGGGTGGTCAGCGGGCCTTTGATCCCTACCAGGTGCTCCTGGAAGGCGGACACGGTCTCGTCGGGAAGCCAGCTCCCGGTCTCGTCGAACGCCTTCTCCCCGGCCAGGACCTCCTGCCAGGCCACGGCACGATCAGATGCGTAGGCCTTTTCGACTGCGGCGTCGAAGACACGGACGGCTGCGGCCCAGATGTCGGGGCCGATGCCGTCGCCCTCGATGAAGGGAATGACGGGATCGTCGGGGACATTGAGACCGTCCGGTCCCAAGCTGATGGTGGTGCCCACGGCTGTTGACTCCTGAGGGTGGCTTCGGGGCCACGGACACTAGCCAGATCGAGATTCACACACTTTCAGCAACGTTTCCCTGGGCTGACACCCGTTCTGTGAGGGTTTGTGGCGCGTCACGCGCCGTTGACCTTCACAGAACGGTCAGGCAACCCCTCTCCGTGCCTGCGCGGCACGAATGGTGTTGACGAGGAGCATGGCGCGGGTCATCGGTCCGACTCCCCCGGGGACCGGGGTGATGGCGCCGGCCACGTCCTTGACGGCATCGAAGTCGACGTCGCCCACCAGACCGGAGTCGGTGCGGTTCACTCCGACGTCGATCACGGTGGCACCGGGCTTGACGTGATCGGGCCGGATGAGGTCGGGCGACCCGGCCGCCGCCACCAGGATGTCGGCCTCCCTGGTCAACGAGGCGAGATCGGACGTGCGGGAGTGGGCGACGGATACCGTGGCGTCGGCGCCACGCTCGGAGAGGATCATCGCCAGTGGCCGACCAACCAGGAACGACCGGCCTACGATCACCGCCCGGCGGCCCACGGTCTCGATGCCGTAGTGATCCAGGATGCGCATGATCCCGCTCGGGGTGCACGGGCGGAGCCCGGGACGTCCCAACACGAGCCGACCCAAGCTGAAAGGATGCAGCCCATCGACGTCTTTGGCTGGATCGATGTGCTCGACCGTGGCCTCGCCATCGAGATCGCCGGGCAGCGGGAGTTGCACGAGGATCCCGTCGACGTCCTCGTCCTGGTTGAGGGACTCGACGACGGCGAGCAACTCGTCCTGGATGATCGTCGCCGGAGGCTCGTGGTGGATGGAGCGGATCCCAACCTCCTCGGCATCACGCCGCTTTCCCCTGACGTAGGAATGTGACGCCGGGTCGTCACCGACGAGAACCGTCGCCAGCCCCGGCTGGTAGTCGAGCCCCGCCACCGCCGCGGCGACCTCCTCCTTGACCGCCGCAGCCACCACCTTCCCGTCGAGGATTCGTGCGCTCATCAGTGCCTGAAGTGTCGCCGGTGGGTGAAAACGAGGGCGATGCCGTGCTCGTCGGCCGCCGCGATCACCTCTTGGTCGTTGCGGGAGCCGCCGGGCTCGGCCACGGCGGTGACCCCGGCGGCGGAGAGAGTGTCGAGACCGTCGCGAAAGGGGAAGAAGGCGTCTGAGGCTGCCACGCCCCCCCGAGCGCGTTCTCCGGCCTTGGCCACGGCCCGCTCCGCGGCACCGACCCGGGACTGATCGCCGGCACCGACCCCGACGGTTTGGGGGCCATTGGCGATCACGATCGCGTTCGACTTGGTGTGGGCGGCGACGATCCAGGCAAATTGGAGGGCCTCGGTCTCTTCGACCGTGGGGGTTCGGTTGGAGACGACCTCCCAACCCTCGAGAGCCACCTCGTCGCGACGCTGCGCCAGGAACCCGCCATCGATTCGGCGGTAGTCGAGATCGTTTCCTGCAGTTGGTGGCGCAATCAGAACTCGCAGGTTTTGCTTCGCCGCCAGCATCTCCGCGGCATCGTCTTCGATCTCGCTGGCAATGACCACCTCGATGAACAGCCCGCCCATCGTCTCGGCGGTCACCGTGTCGATGGCCCCGTTGATGGCGACCACACCGCCGAATGCGGCCAGTGAGTCCCCGTCCCATGCCCGGTTGAAGGCGTCGGAGATCGACCCGCCGCGGGCGGCGCCGGCGGCGTTGGTGTGCTTGACGACGGCCACGGTGCCCGCGCCGAGGTCGGTGACCAGACGCCATGCCGCCTCGGTGTCGGCGTAGTTGTTGAACGACATCTCTTTGCCCTGGAGCTGGACGGCGTCTGCCCACCAGGCCGAAGCGCCCTCATCCCGGTAGATGGCGGCCTCCTGGTGTGGGTTCTCGCCATAGCGAAGCTCGCCCCGGTGGCGCAGGGGGAGGACGACGTCATCGCCGATCCAACCCACGATCGCGGCGTCGTAGCTGGCGGTCGCGAAGAAGGCATCGGCGGCGAGACGTCGCCGGAGACGTCGGTCGAGCCCTCCGGATTCGACTGCGGTGGCGACCTCGTCGTATTGATCGGGAGACACGACCACTCCGACGAACCGGTGATTCTTGGCGGCGGCGCGCAGCATGGCCGAACCCCCGATGTCGATCTTCTCGATGATCTCCGATTCCGTTGCGCCCGGCTGGGCGGCGGTCTCACGGAAGGGGTAGAGATTGCAGACGACCAGGTCGAATCGCCCTATGTCATGGGCGGCGAGGTCGGCATCGTCCTCATCGCCGCGCGCCAGGATGCCACCGTGGATCTTGGGGTGGAGTGTCTTCACACGCCCGCCCAGCATCTCCGGGGAGCCGGTTACGGACTCGACCGACAGCACCTCGATGCCGGCGTCGGACAAAGCAGACGCGGTTCCGCCCGAGGACACGATCTCATAGCCGACGGCGACGAGCCGCTTCACGAAGGGGACCAGGCCCTCCTTGTCGTAGACGCTGACCAACGCCCTCACTGGAAAACCACCGTCCTCCCCACCACGGTCAGCCGGCCTTGGACGAACGACTCCACGATCGCCGGGTAGAGGCGATGCTCCTCGATCTTGATCCGCGTATGCAGTGTCTCGACCGTGTCATCGGCATAGACCTCTACAGGGACCTGGGCGATGATCGGCCCGTGGTCCACCTCCTCGTCGACGAAGTGGACCGTGACGCCGGTGAGCTTGACCGAGTGCTCCAGGGCGCTCTCCACGGCGTTGGCTCCCGGGAACGCCGGGAGCAGCGAGGGGTGGACGTTGATGATCCGATGGGGGAAGCGATTGATGAACCCCGGGGCGAGAATCCTCATGAACCCGGCGAGCACCACGCCCTTGGCGCCGGAGCCCTCGATTGCGTCACCGACGGCAGCGGAGAAGGCATCACGATCCGGGTGTTCCTCCCATTCGACGACCACCGTGGGGATGCCCGCCGCCTTGGCCCGCTCCAGCGCCCCGGCACCGGGAAGATCGGAAACGACGACTGCCAGGTGGGGCCTGATTGCGGGAGTGTCGACGAGCGCCTGGAGATTGCTCCCGGAGCCGGATGCGAGAACTGCGATGTCGATGAGAGCCTCCGGACGCGAGCGGCGGCAGTGTAGGACACACCGAACGGGGGTGTGATTCGGGTTGGCTGCCTCTAGCATCGAGAAAGTGAGCGCATTCACAAACGTGGCTGCCGCCGACTGGGAGACCTGGGTAGAGGAGAGAGACGCCACCATCCTCGACGTGCGACAGCCCGACGAGTGGGATCTGGGGACACTTCCCGGCGCGGTTCTCATCTCCCAAGGTGAGATCGTCGAGCGCTTCGAGGAGCTGCCCAAGGACCGGCCGGTCCTCTGTGTCTGCCGGTCGGGCGGGCGCAGCGCCAACGTCGCCACATTCCTCTCCTTCAACGGCTACGACGTTGCCAACATGGTCGGCGGCATGAAGGCGCTGGGGATGCAGGATTGAGCCCCGTCATCGAGACGATCCGCACCGAGGGTCTCGGGGACTCCACTTACGTCATGGTTCTCGAGGGCCTGGCGATCGTCATCGACCCCCAACGTGACATCGACCGATTCGAACAGGTGCTCGACGATGTCGGGGCGAGTCTGCGTCTCGTTTTGGAGACCCATCTCCACAACGACTACCTATCCGGTGGGCGAGTCCTGGCCCGCAAGCTCGATGCCGAGTTGGTCATGCCCGCCAGTGCCGCCCCGGTCTTTCGGCATCGCCCGGCATTCCACATGGAGGACATGATCGTCGGCGACATGACGATCCGGCCGCTCCACACCCCGGGTCACACGCCGGAACACACCTCGTATCTGATCCTCGTCGACGGCAGGGAGACGGCATTGTTCTCGGGAGGGAGTCTGTTGGTGGGCTCCGCGGGACGCTCCGACCTGTTGGGCGAAGAGCGGGCCGAGACCCTCGCCCGGCTCCAATACGGCTCGGTGAATCGTCTCGCTTCACTACCCGAGCCCGTTGCGCTGTACCCGACGCACGGTGCAGGGAGCTTCTGCACCACCACCGGGGTGACCGACTATGCCTCCACGATCGGCCGGGAGAAAGCCACCAACCCCGTTCTCGCCTATGAGGACGAGGAAGCATTCATCAAGGGACAGCTCTCCAACCTGGTGCGGTATCCCACCTATTACCGCCATATGGGCCCGGCCAACGTGATCGGTGTGCCCGAAGCCAACCTCGACGTGGCGATGGTCGACCGAGTAGTCACCGGGACGACGGTGATCGACGCCCGGCCCCGGGAGGCGTACGCGCGAGGACATCTCCCCGGTTCCATCTCTCTCGAGCTCCAGGAGAGTTTCGGCACGTGGGTGGGATGGTTGACTCCGCACAACACGCCCCTGACCCTGGTGCTCGACGAGGATCAGGACACCGACCAGGCGATGCGGCAACTCGTCAGGATCGGCTACGACGACGTGCGCGGCGTCATGCGCCCCAACCAGCGTGACTTCACGGCGTCGTTCCGCACGGTCGACACGACAGAGTTCGCCGCTGCGGTAGCGCGAGGAGTCCAGGTCCTCGACGTGCGAGCCGCTCAGGAATGGGAGACCGGGACCATTGAAGGCTCCATCCTCTCGTATCTGCCTGATGTGGCCCGAGAGACACCGCTCGAGCTCGACCCCAGCCAGCCGGTGTGGGTGATTTGCGCCAGCGGCTTTCGCGCCGCCGCCGCGGCCGGCTTCCTGCAGGATCGAGGTCTCGATCCCGTGGCCCTGGTCACGGCTGGTGCAACCGAAGTCCTCGCCCTGACGTCTAACTCGAGATGACCGAGTCGACCCGAAAGGCTCCGGGCTGGCTTCTCCCGGTCGGGCTGGGAGTGGTGGTGATCGTCCTGGTGACGATCGCCCTCACCCGCGGGCCCGTGGATCTCGATCCTGACTCGCCTGAAGGCACCGTGCAGCAATACCTCCTCGCAATCAACGAGGACCGTTGGGACGACGCGGTCGAGGTGATCCACCCCGATTGGCTCGGTGCATGTGAGGGAGACGATGTCGCTCCATTCGCACCCGAAGACTTCACAGCCGAGCTGGGAGCCCCAGGTGGCGGATTCCCCGGAAGGATGGTCGAGGAGGAGTTCGAGGTGATCGGCGGCGAGGATCCGACCGAACCACTTCCGCAAGGCGAGGCCACCGTCGAGGTGACGATCATTCACAACGACGGGGGTGGCCTCGGATCGACCTGGACCGAACCGGCGTTCTTCGAGCTGGCCGACGACGACGAGTTCTGGTGGATCGTCAACGACCCCTGGCCCCACTTCATCTGGAACTGTCGGGAGGGCTGATGGTTGGTCTCGCCATCCCACTGTTGCTCGTCCTGATCGCCATCGTCATGGTCATCGTGATCGCCATCCAGAGGTCGATGAACAAGGGCGAGGACAAAGGCGGGGGAGCCGACATCGTCGCCTACCTGGTGCTGGCACTCGCCATGGGAGTGGCGGGATTCGCCCTCGCCTCCCTGGCCGCTACGGCCTTCCCCGGGGACCGCTTCGTCTTCGACCCCACCGAGAGCCTGGCCACCTCGCTGGCGTCCCTCGCGGTCTCCGTCCCTTTCGTCATCTACTTCTGGCGGCGGCAGGCGGATCGAAGAACCGTCTATCCGGCCTCGACAGGCTGGACCCTCTATCTGTCCATCATCGAACTGGTCTTCGTGACCGCCTTGGTGGTGTCCGCGGTCATGTTCCTCAATGGACTGCTCGAAGAGGCCAGCACCTCGTCCTGGACCGGGACTGTGGTTTTCGGCGCGATCGTGGTCTTCCACGAGATTGCGTCTTGGCGCACTCCACCTCGCTCCGACGCCGGCGAGCTGCAGCGGGTAATCGGGTCGGCTCTCGGCCTGATCGCCACCACCGCGGGTCTGGCCGGGACCCTGACCGCCCTGTTCAGTGGTCTCTTCGACACCATGGACTTCGGCTACCACCCATGGCTGGCGATGTTGATCGTCGGTACGCCGGTGTGGGCTTATCGCTGGCTCCGACCGTGGCCTCCAAACCCGTCGCTTCCCCGGCAAGTCTGGACGGTCGTCGTCTCCATAGGCTCACTGGCCGTGGCGTTGGGGGCGGCCACGACCCTGCTCGTGTTGAGCCTTCAATACGTCCTCACCGAGACACCACCGGCCGGCCAGCATTTCGAGGCCGTGGCGATTCCGATCGCCCTCGCCCTGGCCACGCTCCCGGTCTGGGTGATCCATCGGCGGAGTCTCGATGACGAGGGCAGCACCGCCCGTGTCTACGAATACGCCCTGGCCGCCCTGGGTGTGGCAACGGGCGTGGCCGGCGCAATCGCTCTGACCGTCACCGCCTTCAACCGCGACCTCATCGTCGGCGGCGATGCCGGCGATGTCATCGCTCTCGCCATGGCCATGGTCACGGGTCTCGTCGTCTGGCAGCTCTTCACCCGCAAGGCCGGCCAAGCCGAGACCGCAGGCGAGGGTGCGCTCTGGCCCCGGAGGCTGTATCACCTCGGCATGGGGATCGTGTTCGCCTTGATCGCGGCGGCTGCCCTCATCAGCACCCTGTTCCTCCTCCTACGTCGCATCCTCGACGGCGAGGCCACGGACAGCCTCCTCACCCCCATTACCGTCCTCGTCTACACCGGTCTCGCCGCCTGGTATCTGTTGGCTACGTTCGCCCGCGACCGGGCCGCGGCCCAGCCCGAGGAGGTGATAGAGCCTTTCGAGGTGACGATCATCACCTCACATCCGGGGATGGTGGCCGCCCGCTTCCCGAAGCAGGCTCGTCTCCAGGTGATCTACCGCGGAGACGACGCCGGGCCCATCGACGACGACATGGCGGACGCCATCGTCGCCGCGGTTGGTCATCGGCCCTCGTTGGTCTGGGTCGATGGCGAAGGGTTCCGGGTGGCACCCCGGCGCACCCCGGCCTGATTACGCCAATCGACCTCGTTCTGGGAGCATCTTCGCGGTGAGGTGGCTCTCGTACCGCATCTTCAAGGCACTCGGCTGGCGTGTCCAAGGTCAGCTACCCGATATCCCCAAGATGGTCATCGTTGGCGCCCCCCACACCTCCAACTGGGACTTCTTCCTGTTCCTCGCCGCGATCGAGCACTTCTCGATCAAGGTCAGGTTCCTCGGGAAGCACACCCTCTTCCGCTGGCCGTTCGGGTTCATGTTCCGCAAGGTGGGTGGGATCCCTGTCGATCGCGACCGACCGGGGGGCATCGTTCGCCAGGTGAAGGCCGCTTTCGACGCCGAGGAGCGGATGATCCTGGTCGTGGCGCCCGAGGGGACCCGAAGAGCTGCGCCGAGTTGGAAGTCCGGGTTCGTCGAGATCGCCGAAGGCGCCGGTATCCCCGTGGTGGTTGCTGGAGTCGATGGAGCCAACAAGGTGATCAGCGTCACCCCACCACTCGAGGTCGGGGGTGACCGGAGTGCCTTCATGGACGAGGTCCGTCTATTCCTCGCGGACAAGCACGGCGTCAACCCGAAGGGCAAGGGCCCCGTGGTCCTCGCCAGGGAGTCGGCGGTCTCATGACTTCTCAGCCAGCCTCCTGAAGTCGTCGCTCATGCCACCGGAGCCGCTCCCGTAGCGGACCACCGCCTTGCCGTACTTATCACGCACCTGGTCGACACTGTCCTCGAGGCTGCTTCGCTTCAAGGCGAGGTTGCTCCCCGACCGCAAGACGTCCCCGTCGCCCAGGTCGAACTCGAGCTGACGATGGGCGGCGGTGGTGAGATTGGAGACACTCAGGCCGATGAGTGTCACGGTCCCACCCGGGTGGTCGGCGATGGCCCGGTCGACGAGGACCATGCCCAGGTTGGCGAGAGCCGCGGTGGACCCGGTGGGTGCCGACAGGGTGTGGCTCCTCGTCACCGAACGTGGGCCGGGAAGGCGGAGCCGCATGGTGACAGTCGCTCCCATCCGGTCCTTGGCGCGGAGCCGGCGGCCGACCCGGTCGGCGAGACCCAGGACGACAACCGCCATCTCGTCGCGATCGGTCAGCCCGCGCCCCAGCGCCTGCTGACTTCCCACCGAGCCGGCGCGACGGCCACCACGGACCGGACGGGGATCGAGATTCCAGGACAGCGATCGCATGGCACCGGCCGCCGCCGGGCCCAGTAGCGGCGTGAGGGACGCCGAGGAGATCTCGGCCAGCTCGCCGATGGTCCCGATCCCGAGGCGGTGCAGTCTCCCTGCGGTCACCTTTCCCACGCCCCAGAGAGCCTCCACCGGAAGCGGGTGGAGGAAGTCCAGCTCCGCACCGACCTCCACCACGACCAGCCCGTCGGGCTTGGCTCGCGCCGAGGCGATCTTGGAGAGGAACTTGGTCGATGCCACACCGATGGAGATGGGGAGCCCCACCTCATTGCGCACCCGACTCCTGATGTTGCGCGCTATTTCCGAAGGCGTTCCGATGAGGTGGGTGGTCCCCGACACGTCGAGGAAGGCCTCGTCCACCGAGATCTGCTCCACCCACGGCGTGGCGTCGTCGAGGATCGCCATGACCTGGTCGGAGCAATCGAGGTAACGATCGAAGTTGCCGTCGACCGTCACCGCGTGGGGGCACAAGGCGAGGGCATCCCGGGTGGACATTGGCGCCCTGACCCCATAGGCCCGCGCCTCGTAGGAGGCGGCGACCACGATGCCCCCGCCCACCAGGACCGGCTTGCCCCGCAGCGACGGGTCGAGGAGCTGCTCCACGGAGGCGTA
>Ga0268386_10001092_pt1 | contig 18344 bp, 18 predicted proteins | sample RVTome_15_FD_200260 | JGI IMG/M metagenome (GOLD analysis project Ga0268386, IMG submission 200260) | Soil microbial communities from uranium-contaminated site in the Upper Colorado River Basin, Wyoming, United States - RVT150D86... ...
TAGACGAGGATCGCCATGGCGTATCCGCCGCAGGCGAGAGCCGTTCCGGTGACGACATCGAAGGCAATCCAGAGTCCCCAGGGATAACCGTCGGACAGGGCCGTCGTCGCGCCGAGACCGGCGAAGAGCCGCCAGAGGATCAGTGCAGCCGCGACACCGAAGAGGAGGACGAGGACACGGAATGGGCGAGTCGCGATCGGCCCGCCCAGGGCCTCGGAGCGGGCGCTCATGATTCGCGCTCCTTTTCCGGGGAGTCGCCATCGACCGCCGATTTGCGCCGATTGCGCCAGAGCACGGCCCCCAGGACTCCATAGAGCGCGATCGGTGCGACGAAGCCCTGATAGATCCCGTGCTGGATCGTGCGCTGCACGTCGGGCACCGCGCGGTCGGAGAGTGACGGAAGGCCGATCTTGTCGAACGGCACGTGCGAAAGGTAGAGGACCTGCGTCCCACCGCCGTCGGTCTCGCCGTAGATCTTCGGGACGTAGGCCTCCGGGCGCTCCTTCATGCGGCGGCGCGCCTCCGCGAGCAGCTCCTCGCGGGTGCCGTAGATGACGGCTTCGCGCGGGCAGACTTCGCAGCAGGCGGGTCCGTTTCCTTTCGGGTAACGGCTGAATCCGCCGTCCTTCGAGAGGCTCGAGCCGACGGATCGGTGGCGGCACAGCTCGCACTTCACGATCTTGGGAGCGGCCGATTTCCACTCGAACTTCGGGACGTTGAACGGGCACGCCATCTGGCAGTAGCGACACCCGACGCAGAGGTTGGGATCGTACGCGACGATCCCGTGTTCCTTCTTCTTCAGCGCGCCGAGCATGCAGGCGTTCGTGCAGGCGGGGTCCACGCAGTGCATGCACTGCGCTTTGACGTAGGAGCGGCGGGGACCTTCGCTGTAGAGCTTGATGACGTTCTTGGTCTGGGCGTTCAAGTCCGTCGGAGCCTGGTAGAGGCCGCCCGCGAAGTAGTCGGTGTCGGGAGTCAGGCCGTTGGCCTGGGCGCAGGCGACGACACAGGCCTTGCAACCGATGCATCGGGTCGTGTCGTAGAGCATTCCGAGAGCGTCGGGTGGAGCCGTCCGTCGCGCGCGCGCGAGAGCCGGCGCCGTCCCGGCCGCAACGACAGCCCCCGTCGCTGCGACGCTCCTGAAGAGGGCCCGTCGATTGACGGCCATGGTCAGCCCTCCTTTCCGGTCCCGGTGACATCGGGCGGGCTCACTTTGTCGAGCTTGCGCGATGCCATCACGCCCGCGCCGAGCAGCGCGCCTCCGACGAGACCCGCGATTCCGGTTGCGACCGGACTGATGCGTCCCTGCCGGGCCTCGATCGGCGGATAGGTGTCCGGACCCGTGGGCCGCTCGATGTCGACCGTGTCGTGGAGCGCGATGCGGAACGCGAGCCTCTGTTCGGTACAGCCGAAGCACGGATGTCCGAGCCCGATCGGCCACGCGTCCACGACTTCGCCGAAGTGAAGCGTCGAGCAGTTCGCGTACGTCGCCGGCCCCTTGCAGCCGAGCTTGTAGAGGCAGTAGCCGAGCCGGTGACCTTCATCGCCGAACTTCTCGGCGAAGCGCGCTGCGTCGAAGTGCGCGCGGCGCGGGCAGTGCTCGTGGATCGTTCGCCCGTACGCGAACTTCGGCCGCCCCTTCTCGTCGAGCTCCGGCAGCGTGCCGTACGTGGCGTATTGGAGAACGACCCCGAGGAGGTTGTACGGGTTGGCGGGGCAGCCCGGGATCGTCACGACGGTCTTGCCCTTGAGCACCATGGGTGCCCCGGTCGCGCCGGTCGGGTTCGGGTCCGCGGAGGGGATTCCGCCCCAGGAGGCGCACGAGCCGATCGCGATGATCGCGCCGGCGTCTTTCGCTACGTCGTTCACGATCTCGAGCGCCGTACGGCCGCCGATCATGCAGTAGATCCCGTCGTCCTTCGTCGGGATCGCGCCTTCGATCACGCAGACGTACTTGCCGGCGTTCTCCTTCATCGCCGTCTTCAGCACCGTCTCCGCCTGGTGTCCCGCGGCAGCGAGCAGCGTCTCGCAATAGTCGAGCGACACGAGATCGAGGATCAGCTCGGAGACGGCCGGGTGGGACGTCCTGAGGAGTGACTCCGTGCACCCGGTGCACTCCTGGAAGTGAAGCCAGATGACCGACGGTTTCAGTTTTTTCTTGACGACGGCTTTGGCGATTTCGGCCGCGGCCGAGAAGGGAATTCCCACGGCGGCGAGTGCCAGCGTACAGACGCGGATGAAATCGCGGCGATCCACGGAGGACTTCCCGGCCGGTCGGTGCAAATTACCGACGGCGCTCAAAGAACTCATACGCAACCTCCTGTGACGACCCGTTCACGCGGAAGCATCGGTGACGGCCTCGGCAGGCACATGCTGCAAACTCATCACTTCGAAAAAAACGCACGGCCGATCGATCTGAAGCGTTTGCATCAAGTCCGCCCGGCGCCGACCCTTCGATACTCGACGCCGTGCACGAGATGGGGTTGGCCGCCGAGATCCACCGCATCGCGCGCGAGACCGCGGACGTGGAGGGAGGCGGACACCTCGACTCCGTCACCGTCGTCGTCGGAGATCTCGCGGCCGTCGAGCCGGACCTGCTCGAATTCGCCTGGGACGCGGCGCTCGCCGGCGGACCGGACGAAGGCGCGCGGCTCATAGTCGATTGGCGACCGGCGCGGCAAATCTGCGCCTTCTGCGGCGACGTGCCCGAGCGCGCGGCGGGATCCTGGCTGCGCCTTTGTCCCGGATGTGGAGAGCCGCTCGCCGTCATCGGCGGTGACGAGCTCGAGGTTCGGAGGATCGCACTTACGCAGGAGCCGCGGGCCGCGCGGGAGCTTGCGCCGTCCGTCCCGTTGGAGGAAACCGCATGACCGAAATCGACGTCAAGCAAAGAGTCCTGGCCGCCAACGCCGCGGCGGCGGACGCTCTGCGCGCCGCCTTTCGAGCGACGGGCACGCTCGTCGTCAACATCATCTCGTCTCCCGGGTCGGGCAAGACAACGTTGCTCGAGGTGACCGCGCGAGCGTTGAAGAGCCGTTTGCGCCTCGGCGGAATCGATGGAGACATCGCGACCGAGCGGGACGCGGAACGATTGCGCAGCGCCGGCATACCCGCGCGACAGATTCTGACGGGCGGCGCCTGCCATCTCGACGCGCGTCAGATCGAGAAGGCCCTCGGCGAGGAGGGACCGCGGCTCGCCGGGCTCGACGTTCTCTTCATCGAGAACGTCGGTAACCTGATTTGCCCGACGTCCTACGATCTGGGAGAGGACTTCAAGGTCGTCCTGCTCTCCCTCGTGGAGGGGGACGACAAACCCCTCAAGTACCCGGCGATCTTCGCGCGCGCCGCCGTCACGGTGATCACGAAGGCCGACCTTCTGCCGCACGTGGACTTCGATCTGTCCGCCGTTCGTCGGCAGGTCGCAGCTCTCAACCCGTCGGGGCGATTCCTCGTGACTTCCGCGCGAAGCGGCGAAGGTATGGAGACGTGGTACGCGATGCTCGAGGAGGAGCTCGCCGTGAAGCGTGGCGCACCGGTCCAAGTGGAGGTGGTTCCATGAGCGACAGAAGACCGAAAGAGGCGATCGCCCGGCGCCATCTTCTTCTCGCCCTCGGCGGATGTCTCGGACTCGAGGCGCTGCCTTCGGCGTGCGCCCCCGAACCTCCGCCGAAACCCGAGCCGGTCAGGGTTCCGCTCACCGATCTCCAGGAAGGCCGCCGGATCACGGTCGTCGTCCTCGGCAATCCCGTCGAGGTGTCCCGCTGGGGCGAGAACGTCGTCGCCCGCTCTCTTTTGTGCACGCACACCGGATGCCTCGTGAAGTGGAAGGAAGACCGGCGCGAGTACGTCTGCGCGTGTCATGCGGGTCGATTCGACGAGAACGGCGAGGTCGTCGAGGGCTCGCCACCCAGGCCGCTGCCGATTCTTCCCGTTCGGATCTCGGGCGGCCACGCCGTGATCGCAGGCTGACGTCTTGGAGGGAATCTTCCTCGCTCTGGCCGGCGCGGCGCTGTCGATCGGATCCCTTCACACGGCCGCGCCCGACCACTGGGTTCCGTTCGCCGCGCTCGCGCGGGCGCGCGGCTGGTCGGCCGGGCGAACCGCCCGCGTGACGCTGTTGTGCGGCTTCGGCCACGTCACGGTTTCCGCCCTCCTCGGTTCGCTCGGTCTCTTCTTCGGCGTGACTCTGCTCAAATCGGTCGGCGAGCGGATGAGCGCACTTGCGCCTCTCTTGCTGATCGGCTTCGGCGTCGTCTACGCGCTCTGGGGACTGAAGCGCGCCTTCGCGCCGCGCCTCCACGGCCATCGTCACTCCCGTTACGACCACGCGCACGAAGAGTCCCGCACGAGCGTCTGGACGCTGTTCCTGCTCTTCTCGGCCGACCCCTGCGTCGCGGTCGTGCCGTTGATGTTCGCCGCGGCGCCGCTCGGGCCGGGAAAGACGCTCGCAGTCGTGATGCTGTACGAGGTCGCGACGCTCGGCACGATGCTGCTGCTGGTGCTGCCCGCTCGAGCGGGGGCCCGGCTGCTCGAGGCGCCGTCGCTGGATCGCTATGGAGATGTGGCGGCGGGCGGCGTCATCGCGGGCATCGGCCTCGCCGTCACGCTACTGGGGATCTGAAGCCGGTCGCGAGCGACGCCGTCGGCGAGAGCGGATCGCGCTTCAGGCAGTGACCGACGGAGCGACCGGAGGCGCGGGCGGTGGAGCCGCCGCGACCGGACGGGCGACCACCTCGATCCTCGGCGGATCGACGAGGTGCTTCTTCACGCTGCACTGATCGGTGGCGCGAACGAGCGCCTCGCGGTATCGCGGTGGGAAATCCGGCGGCAGCTCGATCTCGATCGCGACCTCCGTCACGCGGTTGACGGAGGGGTCCTTCTCCGCCACCAGCTTCAGCGTGACGTTCTCGGTCGAAAGCCCGCGGGCCTGGCAGAACCGGAGCGCGTAGTAGCCGGCGCACGTGCCGATTGACGCGAGGAAGAGGTCGAATGGGGACGGTGCCGCCCCGCGGCCTCCCGCCGCCTCCGGCTGATCGGTGTGCACCGTGTGCCCGTCGAGATCCGCCTCGACCGCGAGCCCGCCGGGGAATCGGATGTTCAGTTCCATGCAGCCAAGGAGACCGCGTTCCCACCCCCGGAGCCTGATGCAAGCGCATCAGTCTCCGGATGCGCATCGGGATGATCTTCGTCATGCCGTTCGCGAGAGCTCGAACGGACAATGGGACAAGGGAGGCGTTCGACATGTTTTCGCCCGTCGAGCTCGAGATCGAGCTGTTCTGCCGCGGAATCAAGATTGATCGCACCTGCGAGCTCGGCGCGGACGCCCGCCGCATCGCGCGGACCCGGGCCGGGCTCGGCTCGGGATTGGAGCTCGTCATCCCAGGACGGAGGAGCAATCACTGGGTCAATGTGCCGGTCGCCGAGCAGTTTGCCGAGAAGTCTCCGTTCCGCCTCTTCAAGCAGCCCGACGGGTACTGGATCTTGGACGAGCGGACCGGTGAGGGGTATCACGCCGCGTTGCCCGAGGAGCCGGCGTGGTACTCACGGCGGACGTCCTCGGGCGTGGAAATGAGCCGGGTCGGTGTTCTCCAGGGAAACTACCTCGGCATCTACGTCTCGACCGCGTGCCTCTTCTGGGCTTCGCGTCCGTCCCGCGCCTGCAAGTTCTGCACGACCGGAAAGAACGTGGGCTCCGTCGAGCAGGCGCGGAAGAAAGTCGAGGACGTCGTCGAAGTCGCGATCGCCGCTCGCGACGAGTCCGGCTCGGTCTTCACTCACCTGAACACCGGCTATCACTACGAGGAGGTCGATCGTCTCGAGGCGATCCACGGCCTCCGGCAGTGCGAGCCATACGTCCGCGCGCTACGGCGGAACGTCGGCGGCTTCATCGGCGTCCAGTGCATGCCCGTCCCGCAGCGGATGTTCCACGAGTACGACGAGTTGATCGAAGCGGGCGCCGACCATTTCTCCTTCTGTTACGAGTTCGAGGACCCCGAAGTGTTCGCGATGATCTGTCCCGGCAAGGCGGCGACCGTCGGCCAGGCGACCTTCTTCGAGGCCATGGAGTACACCTCGGCGCGGCTGGGCCGCGGCCGGGTATCCGGCGAGATCATCGCCGGAATCGAGCCGATCGAGTCGACGAAGAGGGGAATCGACCGGATCGTCGCGGCCGGCGCTTTTCCGACCGTCTGCATCTTCCGTCCGACGATCGGCAGCGAGATGGAGAACGCCCCATCCCCCGATCCGGGCGCGATGAAGGAGGTCTTTGCGCACCTCTACGAAGCGTGTCTCGCCGCACAGCTTCCGGTCGGGTTGCTTCCGATCGACGTGTCGCTCGTCGTTCAGCCGGAGGAGTGCGCGGACCTGGTCGAGCCGACCTTCCACTCGCGGCTCTACGAGTGGGAGTGCGCCGCGCTGCGCTTCCTCGCGCGGCCCTACGTCGCCTGGAAGGCGCGTCCGCGCCGCTTCGCCGCCGCATAGCGACCTTTCAGCTTTCCTCCACGGTCGCGCCGAGGGCTTCCGGGTTTCGGATCCGGAAGCCCTTCTTTTCCGTGTCGACGATCCCTTCTTTCTGCCACCGACTCAGAATCCGGATCGCGGTCTCGACCGTCGTGCCGACCAAGTCGGCGATCTCCTGGCGGGAAAGCGCGATGGGAACGAACACCCCGTCCGCCGTCTTCTGTCCCATCCGCTCGGCGAGCGTCGAAAAGAGCCGGGCGATTCGCCGCTCGACCGCGCCGGTCATGTCGGCCATCCGGCGGTTGAGCGCCATGAGGCGCATGGTCAGCCCGGCGAGCAGCCGGCGTGTGATCTCCGGCCGCTTCTCGAGAAGCGAGAAGAACTCCCGGCTCGGAATCGAGATCACTCCGCAGGGCTCGAGGGCGACCGCCGTCGCCGGAAAGGGGCGACGCTCGTAGACCGCCACGGCTCCCACCGGCTCTCCGGGCCCCAGGATCTCCAGGATCAGATCCCGATCGCGCGTGGTCTTCACGATCTTGACCCGCCCGAGAAAGAGGAAATGGATGTGGTTGGCGGGATCGCCCTCCTCGAAGATCCTGGCGCCCTTTTCGTACGCCCGAAGCTCGCACAGCGGCTCGAGCGCGCGGCGATCGTCTTCGTCCAAGGAGAGGAGAACGGGAATCGCGCTGAACGGGATCGGGGGGCGCGCCGGCACGGCGGCGATTATAGGGAGAGCGCTTTCCCTCGGACCACCCTGCGAAACCCGAGGCGTCGCGGGTCAGTGCCTACCCGGCGCCCCATCTCGGGAATACGCGAGGCGCGCTCTGGCGCGCGGCGATCAGGCGAATGAAACGGGCCGGTCGGACGTCCTGTACGCGCCCGGGGGTGCGGCGTCTAGACCGGCCCGTGGAATGGGGAGAAACCGATCTGCTCGCGAGCCGTCCGGCACGGTGGAGCGGGAGCCACCGCGATACCGTCGGCGGAGGTCCGGGCCTGGGAGAGACCCGAAGAAAAGGGAAGAGCAAATCGGGAGCCATGCCGGAATTCACGATTCGATTCGGCGGCGCAAAAGCGCCCGGCTCGATTGATTCTCGAGCTGTGTTTCGAATTTCGCGTCCGGTTCATCGTCTCCCCTCGTCAGGAATCCTCATGCGGCGCGATCGCGGCGGCCTGATGAGAATTCATCACCCGCCGTGCACGGGCAGGGTCGAGACAAAGGAGCTCACGCTCTTGCGGGGCCGTGCGGACGGCTTCCCGCGCATCGTGCGGAAGAGGTTGAACGTGAAGAGCGCGAGCGCGAGCACAACCGGGACGCCCATCCAGGAGCCGATCTCGTAGAACACCGGCCGGAACGCCGCGGGGTACTGCAGAAGCCGCATCGCGACGCCGCCGAGCAGAAGACCGTACGTCACGCGCGCGAGCGCGGGCGACCAGAGGCTCTTGCCCGAGAACACCGGGAGAATGCGGAGGCTCATTCCGACGATGACGAGCGTCAGGAAGCCGATCGTGAACACGTGGCGACCGGCGTCGGCCCACCAGAGGTTCTGCGCGGGGATCCGGGTCGTCCGGGATAGGGCGACTGCCGCGAGCTCGAGCACGGCCCACAGTCCCAGACAGCCGAAGGCCGCCCGGATCGCGAACGTGGGGGAGCCGGGGACTTTCATCGCCGGGAGGTCCGATCTCCGCCAGAGGAATCCGTTGCCGGCGAGGTAGACGACCGCGGAGAGTGCGGCGAGCACGAGGCCCGCGTCGCGAAAAGCGAGGCCGGCCGCCGGTGAGAGGAAGGGAAGCCAGCCGGCGCAATACATCGGACCGGCAGCGACCTGCAAAACCATCGCGGTCTCGGGTGTTCGCCGCCTCGCCGGTCCGACTCCGAGGAAGAGAGACACGACCCGATTCCCGAAGCCGTAGATCCACGCGAGCAGAAATCCGTAGAGCGCGAGGAAATAGAAGGTCTCGTTCAATGCGATCGGCAGGGACGTCTCCGGATGTCCCGCGAGCCAGATCCCCTGTGCCCCCACGACGAGGAGGGCGGCGGCGAAGAATGCCGTTCCGATCGCGACGAACCGCACGATCGGGTCCTTTCGGTCGTACTTGCCGGATCGCATCTGCGAGAGAAGCGCGAAGACGAACGAAACGAACAGGGCGCCCGCGCCGAGCTCCATCCCGGCGGAGAGAAACGAGATCAGGCGGCCGATCGGGTAGAAGCCGAGCGGTTGCCCGACGTTCCGCAGGATCACGCCCACGAACATCAGCCAGAACGCGACGCGCGACGAGACGGGCGTCCGACTTCCGATTCCGAGGATGCGGGGCAGCGCGTGGTATGCGATCCCCATGAGGAAGAGCGCCGCGAAGCCGAGCACCTGGGTGTGGCCGTGGATCTGTCGGTGCGAAATCGGGACGTCTCCCCCCGCCGCGATCCGCAGCAAGTTGATCATTCCGGTCGTGGCGCCGAGCGTGAGCGTCAGGAAGAGGCTTCCGAGGATGAAGTGCGGCGAGAACGGGCGAGCCGAGCTCGCAGCCGCGGGTGGAGCCGCGGCGGCGTCGCGCACGGCCGCCTCGCGGAGATCGCTCAAGAACTCCTCGAGCGGAAGACGATGCACCGTTGCGAACCAGGCGACCGGCTCATCGGGACCGTCCGGTCCGCCGCAGTCGCCGAGACCGTAGCGCTCGAACACCGGCGCCGTCGCCGGAAAGCGGCGGCGAATCTCGCGGATCGGCATCGTCGGAGGAACGATCGAGTGCGCCTCCGCGGCGCGATGCGCCGACTCGAGGTCGGCGATCACTTCGTCGAGTGGCAGCCCGCGCGCCGCGCACGCCTGCGCGAGCGGATGCGCACCGCCGCAGCAAGTGTCCAGTCCATGCGCCGCCAGGGCGGAAGAAAGGTGCGGCATCCGGGCGAGCAGCTCCCGGATCGGGATCCCTGGATCGACGGCTCCCATCCGCACGTCGCGACGATCCTCCCGGGAGGGTCCCCGCGCCATGACGGCGGTCATACCGGCGAGCGGTCTGTTCCCGGCCGAGCCGCGATCAGCCCGACGAGAGGGGTCTCCGGGCGCGGACGATTTTGAACGCTTCGAACCAGGCGATGCTGAAGACTCCGGCGCCGAGGCAAAGGACGAGGTCATCGGCGTGCAGCTTCGAAAAGCCGAAGAGCTCCCGGAGCCACGGCACGGAGAGCAGGAGTGCGAGGAGGCCCGAGGCGCCGCCGACGACCCACAGGAGGGCGCCGTTCCGGGAGCGAAACGACTGCGCGATCGTGCGGGTCCAGCTGCGGTTCGTGAGAATCAACGCGAGATTGGCGACGATGAGCGTCGTGAAAGCCAGTGCGCGCGCATCCTCGGCGCCCTGACCTCGGCCGAACGCGATCACGAAAACGGTCAGGACGATCGCCAGCACGCCCGCACCCTGAAGCAGAGCGAGTGAGACCACGCTCTTCGAGAAGAGGGGTTCCTCCGGGCGTCGCGGCGGGCGCTTCATCACGTCCGCTTCCTCGGGCTCGGCCTCGAACACGAGTGAGCACGCCGGATCGATGACAAGCTCCAGGAAGACGATGTGAACCGGCATGAGAACGAGCGGCCAGCCGAAGAGTATCGGCAAGAGCGACATTCCCGCGATGGGGACGTGAATCGCAAAAATGTACGCGCCGGCGTTGCGCAGGTTGTCGAAGATCCGGCGGCCCAACCGGGCGGCGGCGACGATCGACGCGAAGTCGTCCTCGAGGAGCACGAGGTCCGCGGCCTCACGGGCCACGTCGGTCCCGCGCTGGCCCATCGCGATGCCCATGTCGGCCGCTTTGAGAGCCGGCGCGTCGTTCACTCCATCCCCGGTCATCGCGACGATCTCGCCGTTTGCCTTGAGCGCGCGCACGATCGCCAGCTTCTGCTCCGGCCGGACGCGGGCGAAGACCTCGACCGACTCGATCCGCTCGCGAAGTGAGTCACCGTCCATTCGATCGAGCTCCGCGCCCGTGAGGACGACGACCGCGTGTTCCCGCGCGAGGCCGATTTCTCTCGCGATCTGAATCGAAGTGACCGGATAGTCTCCCGTGATCATCACGACGCGGATGCCGGCCTGCCGACATTCGCGAATCGCGTCGGGCACCTCCGGGCGGATCGGATCGGCGAGCCCGAGCAGCCCGACGAATTCGAAATCGAAATCGGACTGCTCTTCCGGGAGATCGAGTGGATCGAACGTTCCTCGCGCGACACCGAGTACGCGCAGCCCTTGCGCGGCGAGAGCTCCGAGGGCTTGCGTGATCTCTTCTTTCGCCGAGGGCGGGAGCCTGCAGAGGTCGGCGATCGCCTCGGGAGCCCCTTTCGCCGCAATCACCCGGCGGCCGTCCGCGCGTGACACCCAGACGTGGGACATCACCAGGAGTTCCGGCGAGAGCGGATACGCACGCGCCAACTCCCATTTCGCCTCGTGACCGGGCGGCGCCGGCGCCCGCGGTGCCAGGGAGCGGATCGCCTGCTCCATCGGGTCGAAAGGGTCCGGTTTGCTGGCGAGGATTGCGAGCTCGACGACCTCGCGCAGGGGCTCGGGTAACGCCTCCTGCCCGTCGGAAACGTCGTAAGAGCTTCCCCCCGCGAAGATCCTCCGCATGGCCATCCGGTTCTGCGTCAGCGTCCCGGTCTTGTCGACGCAGAGCACGGTCGCGGCACCCAGGCTCTCGATCGCGGGAAGCCGCCGCGTGAGGACCCGCCGGCGCGAGATCCGCCAGGCGCCGAGCGCGAAGAAGATCGTCAGGATCACCGGAAACTCCTCCGGAAGGACCGCCATGGCGAGCGCCAGACCGGCGAGGAATCCCTGCAGCCAGTTTCCCCTCGTCGCGCCGTAGAGGACGACCACCAGGACGCAGAGCGTGAGGCCGACGACTGCGAGTCGTCGCACGAGTCGGCGGGTCTCCTGCTGAAGGCGCGTCTTGCCCGGATCGATCGTCTCGAGGGAGCGGCCGATCTTCCCGATCGCGGTCCGAGGGCCGGTCGAATCGACGCGCGCCAGCGCGTCCCCCGAAACGATGAGCGTCCCGGAGTAGACGGATGCCGCACCATCGTCCGCCGACGGAGGCGCGACAACCTCGTCCTTGCCGACGGTCTTCCTCACCGGAAGGGACTCGCCCGTCAGCAGCGACTCGTCCACCGCGAGATTCGACTCCTCGAGGACCGTCGCGTCGGCCGGGACACGATCTCCCTCCGACAGTACGATCCGGTCGCCGGGCACGACCTCGCGTCCCGGGATCCTCCGGCGGACCCCATCGCGGATCACGAGCGCGCGGGGGCTCGAAAGATCGCGCAGCGCCTGGAGGGCGCGCTCCGTCCGGCGATTCTGGAGGAGCGAGATCACAATGACGACGCCGACCGAGGAGAGAAGAACGAGCGCCTCGCGCAGATCGCCCAGGAGCAGGTAGATCCCGCCGGCCGCCAGGAGCATCAGGATCATCGGCTCCCGCACGACCTCGAGCCCGGCGCGGAGGACGCCCGCGCGCCCGGACACGGGCAGCTCGTTGTAGCCGAACCGTCCCAGGAGCGCGGCCGCGTCCTTCTCGGACAGCCCGAGCCGGTCGGGTCTCGCGCTCATGGAGCCGTCCGCCGCGGAGGTCCGATCAGGGCGCGCGTTTTTGGGGCACGATCACGAGCGGAATCGGCGAGCGGACGAGCACCTCCTGCACAGTGCTCCCGAGCAGAAAGGCGGCCGCACGTCCGCGGCCGTGGGTTCCCATGACGAGCAGGTCGTAACCGCGGCAGGCCTCGCGGCAGAGTTCGCGCGCCGGCTCGCCCGGCAGGAGGCGAACCGCCTCGTCCTTCCGCCGGCGCAGGCTTTTTTCGAAGCGCTGCTCGTAGTACGCCGCCATTGCCCGCGCGAGGTCGCCTTCATCGCCGCGCAGCAGGGCGCCGCGTTCCTCGGCGACGGCCGCGCGAACGTCGGAGGAAGGCCGGACGTGGACGAACGTAAGGATGCCGTCGGTCCGCTGGACGAGGCTGCGGGCGACGCGCACTGCGGCGAGCGACTGTGCGGAGAAATCGACCGCGACGAGGACTCGAAGAGGAGAGGCCACCTTTCCGATTCTATTGCGACCGATGCGCGTCAGTGAGCTTGCAGCGGCAGAGCCTTCACCGGCACGACCCCGTGCTCGAGCTCCGGTGGGACGGGGGAGCGCAGCTCGAGAAGGGTCGTGGTTCCGTCGGTCGAGTTGATCCCGAGGGCGGCGGGAGCGCCTTCCTCGGTCATCTCGAGCCACACCGAGATCGGCGTCGCGACCGGGTGCTCGATGTTCTTGCCCGGCATTCCCCCCAGGTGGATCGAGATCGACGTCGCGAGCGGGTCGGTGACGATCCCCTCGAACGGCAGGTCCCGCGCCTCGATCTGCGCGCCGATGCGAGGTCCCAGAAGCCACACGGTGACCGGCCAGCCGGATTGCTGCCGCGTGAAACATTCGAAGAAGTTGAACCATTCTGCGCGAGGAATCTGTCGGGTGCGCATCGGTCGATCTCCTCGTCGTGAGCAGACACCCGAAGGTCGAAAAAGCCTTGATGTAAATGCTTCAGTGGCGAAGTCGCCGCGCCGGTCATGATCGCTGCGGGTTCGAAAGGAGCCTCTGGATGGAAGCCGATCTCATCGAGCGTCGCGCGTCCCTGCCTCGCCGTCTGCGCGAAACTTCGCCGGTCCCGGGCAACCCGGAGCGTTACGAGAGCGACGTCGTCCTGAAGAACGGATCGACGCTGCATTTGCGCTCCGTTCGTCCGGACGACGCTCCGCGTCTGCTCGCGTTCGTCGAGGGACTCTCAGCCGAAAGTCGCTATCTCCGCTTCCACGGGGTGAGGACCTTCATCCTCTCGCGGGCGGAGCAGCTCGCGCGCGTCGACTACGAGAACGATTTCGCTCTCGTGGGCGAGACGCGGGAAGGCATCGTCGCGCTCGGACACTTCTTCCGCGATCGGAAGAGGCCGGATCGCGCCGAGGCCGCGTTCGCGGTCTCCGACGCGCTTCACGGCCAGGGGATCGGCACGAGCCTGCTCGACCGCCTGGCGCGCATCGCGCGAGAGATGGGAATCCGGACATTCGAGGCCGAGGTGTTGCAGTACAACCGGAAGATGATCGAGGTGTTCGTCGACTCCGGCTACGACGTCCGCCAGCGGGCCGAAGCGGGCGTCGTATGGTTCGAGCTGTCCCTCGAACCGACGACGGCGGCCATGGAGAAAGCCGTGCAGCGCGCCCGTCACGCCGCGACCGCGTCGATGGAGACGTTCTTCGAGCCGCGCACCGTCGCGGTCGTCGGAGCGGACCGCACGCGGGGTCGGATCGGCTCCGAGATCCTGCACAACCTGCGGGCGACCGGCTTCCGCGGTCGGATCGTTCCGGTGAACCCGCACGCCTCCTCGATCCAGTCGCTCCGCTGCTACGCCCGCGTAACGGACATCCCCGGCGACGTCGACCTCGCCGTGATCGTGGTTCCGGCCGCGAGGGTCGAAGCGATCGTCGACGACTGTCTCGCGAAAGGGGTCAAGGCCCTCGTCGTGATCAGCGCGGGCTTCAGCGAGACCGGCGAGGCGGGGCGCGCGCGCGAAGCGGCGCTCGTCGAGAAGATTCGCGCGGCGGGCGTCCGCATGATCGGCCCCAACTGCATGGGGATCCTGAACACCGATCCGAAGGTACGGCTGAACGCCACGTTCTCGCCGGTCCATCCCCCCGAAGGTTGCGTCGCGATGCTCTCTCAGAGCGGCGCGCTCGGCCTCGCCATCCTCGAACACGCGCGGCGCTTGAACCTCGGCATCTCGACGTTCGTTTCCGTCGGCAACAAGCCCGACGTTTCCGCCAACGACCTCCTCCAGTACTGGGAGGAGGATCCGCGCACCAACGTCATCCTGCTCTACCTCGAGAGCTTCGGCAATCCGCGGAACTTCGGGTCGATCGCGCGCCGGGTTTCGCGCTCCAAGCCGATCGTGCTCGTGAAGGCCGGCCGGTCGCGCGCCGGCGCCCGAGCCGCGTCCTCTCACACCGGGGCCCTGGCGGAGAGCGATACTGTGGTTGGAGCGCTCCTGCGACAATCCGGCGTCATCCGGACGCGGACGCTCGAGGAGCTCTTCGACGTCGCATCGCTCCTCGCGCACCAGCCGCTCCCGGCCGGCAAACGCGTGGCGATCCTGACGAACGCGGGAGGGCCCGGTATTCTCGCCGCGGACGCATGCGAGGCGCTCGGCCTGCCGCTCGCCACTCTCGATCCAAAGACGGCTGCCGCTCTGCGCGCGTTCCTGCCCGCTGAAGCGAGCGTCGGTAACCCGATCGACCTGCTCGCGTCGGCTCCCGCCGAGAGCTATCAGCGCGCGGTCCGGCTGGTTTTGGCCGACCCAGGAGTCGACAGCCTCATCGTGATCTTCATTCCGCCGCTTGTGACCGACTCGGACACGGTCGCGGCCGCGGTCGTGGCGGGGGCGAAGGGGTCGTCGAAGACGGTCCTCGCCACCTTCATGGGCGCGAAGGGCGCACCGCCCGGCCTCTCGGGAATCCCGTGCTATCCCTTCCCGGAGTCCGCCGTGACCGCCCTCTCGCGCGCCGCCGAGTACGCCGAGTGGCGGCGGCGACCGGCGCCAGTGACACGAGCGCTCGCCGATGTCCGAATCGAGGACGCTCGCGAGTTCATCGCGGTCGCTCTCGAGCGCGGCGAAGGCTGGCTCACTCCGGCGGAAGCCCGGTCGGTCCTGACCGCATTCGGAATTCCGGTCGCCCGGTCGCGCATGGCGCCCGGCTGGAACGAGGTGCGCCGTGCGGCAAAGGAGATCGGCTTTCCCGTCGCGCTGAAAGCTATCGGACCGACGCTCCTCCACAAGAGCGACATCGGCGGCGTAAAGCTCGGTCTCGCGAACACGGCGGAAGTTCGCCGGGCCTTCGGCGAGCTCGAGCGGAGGCTCGGAGACCGTGTGACGAGCTACCTCGTGCAGGAAATGGTCCCCGGCGGAGTCGAGGTGATCGTCGGCGCGCTCTTCGACCGGACGTTCGGGCCGCTCGTTCTGTACGGGAGCGGCGGCACGCTCGTCGAGCTGCTCGGCGACACGGCATTTCGAATCGCCCCGCTCTCCGACGTGGAGGTCTCGGACATGCTGAGCGAAGTGAAAGGGACGGCGCTCCTCCGCGGTTTCCGTGGCGCGCCGCCGGGCGATGAGAAGGCGCTCGCGGACGTCATGCTACGCGTCTCCGCGGTTCTCGAAGCGTGCCCGGAGATTCAGGAAATGGACCTGAACCCGGTCAAGGTATTCGAGACCGGTGCGCGGGTCGTCGATTTCCGGATCCGCGTGGGACGGCGGCCCGCCCCGGCGCGCTCGCGCCGGATCAGCTACTGAGGAAACAAGGGGAGGAGAACATGTCCAACACGGTCGAAACCGCCGAAAAGGTGATCGCCGCCGACCCGAAGAAAAGGGGGACCATGAAAGCGTTCGTCATGCGGGAGATCGGAAAGGTCGCTCTCGTCGACAAGCCGATCCCGGAAGTCGGGCCGAACGATGCGCTCGTGCGCACCACGGCAGCGCTCATCTGCACGTCGGACGTTCACACCGTCGGAGGGGCGATCGGCCCACGCAAGGACCGGACGCTCGGCCATGAGGCGGTCGGCGTCGTCGAGAAGCTCGGTTCGGCGGTGACCGGTCTCGACGTTGGCCAGAGGGTCACCGTCGGTGCGATCACCCCCTGCTGGCGTTGCGAGAACTGCCAGCGGGGATTTCCATCTCAATGCGGCGAAGCGCTCGGAGGATGGAAATTCGCGAACGGGAAGGACGGCAACCTCGCGGAGTATTTCCACGTCAACGACGCGGAGGCCAACGTCACTCCGATACCCGACGACGTCCCCGACGAGCTCGCCGTCTATACGTGCGACATGATGTCGACGGGATTCATGGGGGTGGAGCACGCCGCGATTCCGATCGGTGGGACCGTCGCGGTGTTCGGCGCCGGCCCCGTCGGTCTGATGGCGATTGCGGGCGCGAGGCTGCTGGGCGCCGGACTGGTCATCGTGGTGGAGAGCGAAGGGAAGCGGCAGGACTTCGCGCGCTATTACGGCGCAGATCACGTGGTCGACTTCTCTCGCTTCGATCCGGCGCGCGAGATCTTCAAGTTGACGAATGGCCGCGGCGTGGACTCGGCGATCGAAGCGGTCGGAAACGCGGAGAGCTTCTCGAGCTGCGTCAAATCGACGCGGCCCGGCGGGACGATCTCGAACGTGGGGTATCACGGGCATAGCGACATCGTTCCGATTCCTCGGCTCGAGTGGGGCGTCGGAATGGCCGACAAGACGATCCGGACGGGGCTGTGTCCGGGCGGACGAGAGCGGATGGAGCGGTTGCTGCGGCTCCTCCAGAAGAAACGCGTCGACCCGACGCATCTGACCAGTCACCGCTTCCCATTCCGGGATGTCGAGCGCGCGTTCGAGATGATGAGGACCAAGAAAGACGGGATCCTGAAGCCGCTGATCCTCTTCTGACGAGGTCGAGCGGCGGTCGGGAACAGATCAGAGCGGGGGCACCCGGCTCCCGTCCCGCCGTTCGACTTCGATCCGGTGATAGTCGGCGAGCGCCTTGCGGACGATCTTCTGGAGGTTCTTCACCCTCCGGGCCGATCTGCGGCGTTCGCGCTCGTCCGAGCGGACCTGGCGCCGCTGTACCGTCTCCCGCCACAGGAGATCCACGGCTCGGCGGAAGCGGGCGGATAGGAGCTCCGCCGTCAGATTCAGCGTGTCCCCCACGCCCCGATTCTCTCTCGGTTTCGGGGAAAAACGACACTGATTCGTTTGCATCAAGGCCGCGCCGACCTGCGCCACTAGTCTCTCTCCGTCGGGACGGAAGGAAGGGTCCCACGGGAGGAAGAAATCCATGCTCTCGCATCGTCGCGTCCTCGTGCAGATCACGTCGTTCGTGCTCGTCTTCGGATTGCCCCTGGCCGTCTCGTTGGCGCTCGATCGCGCCGCCTCGTCGCGTACGGCGGGGGCGGTGAAGTTCTTCGACGCGCCCTCCCAGGCGGCCGAGTTCATCGGTTACTCGAGATCGATATCGCTCACGCCCGCCCAGAAGACCGTGCGCGAGAAGGCGCTCCGCGCGATGTCAGCGCCGTGCTGCAAGGAGTTCCCGCTCGCGACGTGCTGCTGTCCCTGCAACCTGGCAAAGAGTGCCTGGGGACTTTCGAATTACCTGATCGCCCGAAAGGGCGCCACCGCGGGGCAGGTCAAGGAGGCGGTCGGCGGATGGCTCGCCTTCGTCAACCCGAACGGCTTCAGCGGCGACGCGTGTGACTCTGCCGGAGGGTGTGCCCGGCGCTTCGCCCACAACGGCTGCGGAGGAATGGATGAAAGAAATCTCCTTACGGCCCGCTGATCGGGGTTTCCCCGTTTCACCGAAAAACGTGAAGGGGGCTCGCCGCCTTTCTGCCGTGAAGCGGCAGCTCACCACGCGAGAGAAAGAGATCCTGCGCTTCCTCGCGCTCGGGATGGGGACCTCCTCGATCGCGCGGGAGCTCTCGATCTCGCCGGCCACGGTCCGCAATCACGCGCAGAGGATCCTCGCGAAGCTGCAGGTCCACAGCCGCCTCGCCGCTGTCGCGCGGGGATACGCCGTGGGGCTCGTGGTGATGCCCGGACCTCCCGCGAAGGCGGCGCCCGAGAGCGTGGGCCGTTGAACGTCGTCCTGAACATTCTCCGGTCCGGCTGATTCGTTTGCACCATGACGTCCGAGTAGCCGGAGTCTAGATTCGGGAGAGGAGGTGGGGCATGAGCACGATCATTCTCATTCTCACCATCGCGTTCCTCCTGTCCTGGATTCCGGCGCTCGTCTATTACATTCTCGCGAGGCGCCGCAATTCGGGGGATCGCCTCATCACGTGCCCGCAAACGCAAACCACCGAGG